>Ga0302324_100028219_pt1 | contig 10669 bp, 5 predicted proteins | sample Palsa_T0_1_FD_201949 | JGI IMG/M metagenome (GOLD analysis project Ga0302324, IMG submission 201949) | Peat permafrost microbial communities from Stordalen Mire near Abisko, Sweden - Palsa_T0_1 | ecosystem: Environmental > Terrestrial > Soil > Palsa > Peat permafrost | place: Sweden: Abisko...
TCTCAGATGTTCAAGATGGCAGCAGTGCCGTAGGTCTTTCCAGCGGTTGTTGGATCGTCCGCTGCATCAGCGAGCAGGAATTGGCACTTTTCGGAACCAGCTCTGCAGCTCTCCGCTTCGCCAATCCCCCCAAACTGCGTACGCGTAGTGTTTGTCCAGGATGATCTGGGAAGTATCGTCGTTTCCGAGCTGGCGTGGATCCGGCGCCGGCGATGCCGCTGTGTTGACGCGAAACGGCTCGGCGAACTTCGCGCCGCCATCGGCGGAAATCGCGACAAACACGTCCTGCGGCCCGGGCCTGATGCCACTACCCCGCTCCTGCGGGGCACCCTGCGCGCCGGCGGCGGCGGGCGGCATCGCAGGCACGTAGTAATCTTGGCGCCAAAGCACGCCTAGGGCTCCGGTCGGGCCATACGCCACCCACGGGCGGTCAATTTCGAAGTTATTGTTGGGCACTTTGCTAACTACAGTGCTCGTGTCTATTCCCTGACTGTAGGGACTTGGGTCGTGGACACTGGGGTCGCTGGCGTAGCCGGGGGGTGGGGGGACTACCAAAGATGCTGTCTCCATCCAGGTCTCACCGAGGTCGCGCGTCAGGAACACACGCACCGCTTTCGGATTTGGAGGACAGAGCACAATGACGGCGAAGGAGCCTCGATGTGTCGGGTTGGCGGCTATCCCAGCAGCTGAGGGCGATGCGCAGGGCGTTGCGTCTCCAAGTGGAATCGGCCGCTGCGTAAACGTAACGCCCTGGTCCGTGCTGTACTCAAATACGACTGCGTGATTCTCCCGGTTGGCCCCGGCCGACGCGAACACGCCATTGGCGGCAGCCACGTTGGAGCCCGGCGAGATGTTATGAAGGTGCCCTGGCGTCAGGGTCTGCGTTGGCGGCTCTTTGTTCCAGACATCGATCGTAGGCGTCCAGGTCTGGCCCTGGTCGGTCGACACGGCAAGGTTTCTGGAGCTCGGCGTGCACCCATATGCCCCAATCGTCGTAACATCTGCGCAGCCACTGATGCTGTAAATGACCCCGGTCGATTGGTCGACGGTCCAAAAAGGACGGTCAATCGCGGTGGGAATCAGAACCGGCTTACTCCACGTCTTGCCGCCGTCCAGCGAGCGCGAAAAGCTGATGCCGAGTCCTTCCAGTGGGAAGCTCCCACCCGGCAATGCAAGTACCGGTGCAAATTTTCCTTGGACCGGAAAATGAAATGCGTCGCCGCCAAGGTACAGCTCCCCGTGCGGCCCCCACTGAGCAAGCGGATCGGAGCATTCAATAATCAGCGGCGAGCTGAGCGTCGGGTCCGGCTGCACTCTTGCCCAGCTTTTGCCTCCATCGTGCGATATAAAGGTGTAGCACGGTTCATACCAGTCGCCGCTTTTGGTGATGTCTACGGCGGAATAATTCTTCCTTGGTCGTGGGTCCTGATAGCTGAGCCCTGCGGTGGACATACAACTCACCACTAGAATGTTTGGATCCATGACATCCAGGGTGATTTCGGGTTCCCCGCAACGGTCCACCGCTGCGGGGTCGTGCGGATCTTTGCCGGGCTTTTGCAAGAAGGGACCGGAGATATCGACGTCGGTCGGGATAGCATCTACTGCGGTTCGCGCTTGCCCGCCTAAGGCAGTGATTGGCGCCATTTGCAGTGCCGCAACAGCCCCCGCGACGATCGCCACAAGTCGAACCGATCTCTTCGCGCTAAGGAGTTGTTGTCTTATCAAGGACTTTCCTTCGAACGCAGATGTCCGAAGCGCGGGCCGCTTGATGGTGTTCAGCATGACAGTATCCCTCGCTTAAGTGATCGGGGCAGCTCGCTGGAGCTCTCAGATGGGCTTGCCCTGATAACATCCTCGAACTGATCGCAGTGTGCGATCCAACCTCAGAGACCCATCAAATTTGTGGCCGCCGGTAACGCCTCGAGCGCTTGGCGAACGGGTGCCAAGGGATCGTTGATCACTTTGCTGATCGAATTGAAAACCATCACCGGGCGTTCATTGGCATTAAATTCCGGCCAATGGGGGATACCAGCGTGATCCGGCTTACCTGTTCGGGCGAACGCTACCCACGCGCCGCCGATTTGGGCCGCCATTCGCTTTGGTTCAGACCCTGGACCGACAAATTGGCGCACTCTGTCGTAGCTGTAAAGCATGAATGGGATTTCTATTGTGTGAGGGCTCTTGTATTTCCCGCCGGCAACGGGAGTCTCCCAAGTGACCATGTAGACATACGCCGGAGCTGCGGCTTTGGCTGCCTTACGGGAAGCGATTGTTTCGCTTCCCAGCATCATTCGTCCGCTCATCATCTGCACCCACAGATAGGTGGGCGAGTAATTTGGATAAGTCTTCCGATAGACGGCTAGTAACTTTTCCGCGGAGTCGCCGTGCGGAGAAACCCGGTCTTCAAGTTCGGCATCAGTCAGCTGACCGAACCAAGGCTGACTAGCGCTGGTGATGGTCCATTCGTCCTTACACCAGCCGATGATGATCGGTACCTCGGCGGACACGTCTGGCGCATCAGGTGTGAAGGGGTCACGGGTGATTGCAACCTCGTCAAGAATCGGGCCGCTTCCCACGCCCGGCACCTTGGCCGCGGCCGCGAGAATCGATTGCGCCGGGAGCGCCTGTAACGCGGCGACATCGCCTGGCTTAACATTGAGTGCAGAGAGCAGAAGGCTGCTTGCTTCGGCAGCCTGCGCCTTTCGACCCACTGTCATGCCTGGTCCGCTTTGAATCGCTGCTTTGTGAAATAGTCCCTTGGCGCTCGGCATTGAGAGCAGGGCACAGACTTTTGCACCTCCACCAGACTGGCCCATGATCATAACGTTACCCGGGTCACCGCCGAACGCCTCTGCATTGTCGCGCACCCACTGCAGTGCCAATACGAGATCCTGCATTCCGAGCGTGCCTGACGAGGCAAACTGGAATCCCATGGCCTCGCCCAGGTGTAGGTAGCCAAACACGTTAAGACGGTGGTTGATGCTGACGACCACGACGTTACCGGTCTTCGCTAATCCGTCCCCGTGGTAAGGGGGCATGCTGCTGGAACCTGAGGTGAAGCCGCCGCCGTGAATCCAGACCATCACCGGCCGTTTCTGATGATTCGTGCCTGGCGTCCACACATTGAGATAGAGACAGTCCTCGCTCATCACTTTCACGTCCGAGGCCATGGTATACACACGATGCATTTGAAATTCAAAGTCGTCGGCCGCATCGTGTCCGCCACTTACCAGTTGCATGGCTGGAGCGCCAAAGTCGCTGGCGTCGTATACGTCCTGCCATGGTTGCGCCGGCTGCGGGGGCATCCAACGCAATTCCCCGATGGGCGGCGCTCCATAGCGAAGACCCTTGAAGCTTTGAACACCGTCAATGATCAGGCCGCGCACGCGGCCGCCGGTGGTCATGACTACACTGGTGGGTATGGGCACACCTGGCCCTTTCTCGGCATCGCTCTCTGCCAGTGTGTTAGGAGTGTGGTCGGCGGCCGACGCCAATGAGCCAACAGTTGTTGCAGCGGCAAGGCTCAAGACCAAGCGCCGCGTCAGGCGAATGTGAGAATCGTCGGTCATATACTGCCGTAGGTTTTGCCGGCTCAATCTGGAGAAATGAATGGAAAGTCGGCCGATGCTCCTCTGCTCGTTAAAAGGTGTACTTAAGCGTTCCCCAAATCATACGTGGCGGAGCTACTGCCAAGGCCGTCGTGCCGAGCTGTGGGTCCAGGTTGGCCCGCGTGTCCAGGATGACGTTGTTGGTAATGTTCGTCAGCTGCACGCCCGCGGTAAGATCCGGATGGCCAAAGAAATTAGCCCACTGCACTCCCGCATCGAGGTTTCCTGCTGCCGGCGAGCAGTCGACATACACCGTTTTACCGTCGGCTATGAGTGCAGGGTAGCCATTGGCGAGCGTACGCTGACGAGAGCAAATAAGGCCGGTTCGAGGATTGGCCGGATTCGTGGGAATGCGTGGTTCCGTGGCTTCGATAATGAGCGTTCTGTACGTGTAATTTAGATTGAAATTGAGATCGCCCAGGGAGGCAAGCGCGACGTGGTAGCTCGGACGTAGGCCGAGCTTCCATCTCGGCGCGTCGCGCCAGGGAGTGTTACTGAGATCGTCCGGCTGGTTCGTATTCGGATTAATCGACGGCCACTTCGTGAACGCGCCATCGAGATAAGAGGCGAAGCCCCTTAATACGAAGTCCTTGGTGAGCACGAGGGCATAGTCGAGATCAACACCCCTGATAAAGGCTTGGGCGGCGTTCTGGACGACTTCCTCAGCAACGAGTTGCCCGGTAGTCGAGTTCGTAACCAAGGCAAAGTTCTGAACCTGATCGTTATCGAACCAGCCATTATAGATGTCCAGGTTCACCTGAGTTTCGACTCCGAACATGTCGAACTTGGTCTTGACCCCGCCCTCGAGATTGGTGAGCACATCAGGTTGGTAGGACGGGAAGCCAACGATGTTCTGCAGGCCGCCTGCCGAATAACCACGTGCAAGCGTAATGTAGTACATCGTTGTGGGGGCATATTGGTACTGCAACGACGTGGTGTAAGAGAGATTGTGAAAGTGCGCGAGACCCGCGGGCGAGTCCCGACCACCGGTAGTGCTTAAGACCGCCAGCGTAGTCGGATTCAGATTTGCGGACTCCTGGTAGACCTGATCCCAATTCTGGCGAGCGCCGACGGTATAAGTGAGCCCATTAAGTAGAGCGTTGAGATCGACAGTCGTCTGGCCGTAAATCGCATGCGACCAACCCGAGGCGTACGTGCTCGAAAGTGCCGTCTTGCCAAGAGATTCTGAGTAGATATCCACACCAGTACCGTTGGCGCCGCTCGATGCATTACCATGGTGCTCGCTGTTGAAAGATCCACCTTGCACGGTGAATAGGCCAATCTTTCCCAAAATCTGGAGCTCTTCGTTCCAGGTCGTGGTAATCGGCGTGGGGAAGGTGTTTTTTGTTGTTCCTGGGCCTAGCAACGCCAAGAGAGATTGGTCGGCTTCACCAGGCGAGGCGTAACTGTCGCCCCATGTGGAGCTGACAATATTCTTTAACGTCCATTTATCCGTGAAGTCCCAGGTAGTTGTGTTTACAAACGTACGATCGTTCTCCCAGTCGCCGGGACAGGCAACCGGGTGGTAAGTCAGACTGGTAATGGGTGTCGCCACTTGAGCCGGTGATGTCGTGCTTGCGCAACTGGCGGACGTGCCGAGTATCTTGTAATACCCAAGGTGTTCCTGGTTGTAGAGTACCTGAGCGCGCAAGGCGTTGAATGCAGCGGCGTTCCCGCCGTTGAATGCGGCTTCAGCGCCGAGGATCCCAAGCTGCGAGGGCGGCTGGAAGTTATAGTCGTACGGTTCCTCCGCCGAGGGGTCGCCGTTATCTTGGGTATGCGCGTACTGGAATAGCGTGTAGTTCTGGAGATTGTCCGTAATCTTGATCGTTACCGACGGCCTCAGGATGTAATAGTTCTGATCGCCGTAGTACAGGCCGTTAGAGAGATCTTGGATGTAGCCTTGGCGATAAAAGCTCTCGGCAGCAAATCGCGTTAGGATGCGACCGTCCAGGAAGGGGACATCGAAGGCGCCCTGTACCACGCGCCGCCCATAGTCGCCTCCCTCAACACCTAACGTACCGCCTAATGTATTGCCGGGCTTCTGTGGTTCAATGACGAATGCGCCAGCGTTGGAGGCCTGACCAAAGAGGGTCCCCTGTGGGCCCTTCAGGACCGAAATATTGGCAAGGTCGAAGTAATTATCGTACCCGTTCGGAGGAACTGGGGCGCCCGCGAAATAGGTTGGCGAACCATTGACGATGCCGCGTACGTAAACCAGCTGTCCGGTGGTGCCGCAGCACTGCTCGACGCCGGGTAGGGAATTCGTGATGTCGGCGATGCTCCTGATGTCCTGCTCCGCCAAGGCCTCTGGGGTATAGGTGGTAATCGCAAGGGGGACGCGCTCGACGTTTTCTTCGACGCGCCGCGCGGTCACCACAATCTCTTCAATCATATCTCCCGACGCAGAGGTACTCGCCGCAGCGGCCTCAGCCGAATTGGCATTGTCCGCAGCAAAGGCCGTCGGTGTTACCGACATAGCCGCGACCGCTGCTGCTACCCAGACGGCGAACGCCGTCACACCTGCTTGGAGCGAGAGTTTCAAAGGCTGCCGGCCGCAACTATTGTATGTCTTCATCTTAACCCCCCTTTAATCGAATGCTTGTAGCGCATGCTTTGTAGCGGATTTGCTGGAGAAACGACAGCACAACCCAAGAATGCAGATAAGCGGATGTTATATCCTCCCGCTTCGCGCCAAGATTCGGTGCGATCGCTGGAGTGATCCTGAAATCAGCTCATTGACCGCGCTGACCAAGGCGTTTCAGGGACGGTCGGTAGAAGCATTCGGGGAGGGTAGCGGCGACGCACTGGTCGCAGCCCTGGATGAATGGCTCGCGGGACACCCTTCATCGGAAATGTACGGGTCAATTCCCTATTCCAGTCCAAGACCCCAAGAGGGAATGTTAATAACAACCCAATACATCGATCGTCTTGGCCGTCAGTCCACCAAGTCTCGCCCATAAGTTTCATCGGCCATAAACGCAGAGGACACGGTAATAAGCAGGGCGCACGCCACGTAGATCGAGACCGCAATCGTACTGCCAAATTTCGCAAGCAAAGCAGTGGCAATTATGGGCGCAATCCCACCGCCAAAGATTCCTCCGCCTTGGTAGGCTAGCGATACTCCAGAGTAACGGACCCTTGTGCTGAATAGTTCGGCAAAGAACGCGGCCTGGGTCCCATTTACGCAGCCGTTGAAGAGTTGACCAACGCCAAGTGCGACCATGATCCACAACACAGAGCCAGTCCGTACAAGAGGGAAGAAAACAAAAGCCCAAAGTGCTAACGACGCGCCACCTAACATTATGACTCGTCTTCTGCCGTATTTATCCGATGCTGCCCCACCAATATAAATGCCGGCCAGCAGTGCCACTGATCCGGCCAGGACACCAGCCAACATTATATTGCGCGAGATATGTAGCCCCGCGAGGTTGCTGGCATACGCCACGGCAAACACGTTCATAACGTAAAAGGTCACCTGAATTCCTATGACAGTTCCGGCGGCGAGCGCAATTTCTCGAGGATTGGTGCGTAGAACATCGATAAGAGGTAGAGGTCGCTTCCCTTCCGCTAGCGGCGTAGGCTTAGCAGGGGCTACAGTTCCAATCGCCTGCAGCAGGCGAGTGTCGCGCTGCGCTCTCATTTCCTTCAATCTCTTAAATGCGGGTGTGTCATCGAGGTTCAGGTGTATGTATATGGCCACCGGAATCAACACGATGCTCAACACAAATGGGACTCGCCAGCCCCAGGACATGAAAGCGGTTTGGGAAAGACCGACACTAGCGACGAGAAAGATCACGTTTGACAGAATTGTTCCGGTGCCAGCTCCTGCTTGCGCAAAACTTCCATAGAAGCCCCGTCTTTGCTTTGGCGCTGTCTCCGTGACGAGCAGTATCGCGCCGCCCGCCTGCCCGCCAAGTGCAATACCTTGTAAACAACGCAGTGCGACGAGAGCAAAGGGCGCTAGCATTCCGATCGCCTTATAGCTTGGCAACAATCCAATGAGCGTAGTCGCTATTGCCATCAATACAAGCGCAAAGACTAGCGACTTCTTGCGGCCGACGAGGTCACCGAAGTGACCGAACACTATGCCGCCAATAGGACGTGCTATAAAACCGACGGAAAAAGTACCAAACGCAACTATGAGGGCGGCAAACGGTGTGAGATGGCTTGAAAAGAACACTGTCGGGAACGCCAGAGCAGCAGCGGTGCCATAGATGAAAAAGTCATACCATTCGATGGTTGTAGCGATAAGCGCGGTGACTGCCACCTTCCTAAGAGTTTCCGGGGGCAAGACTTCATCATTCATTGAATCGTCCCCGCCCGCGTAGTGTTGAGCCAAACCCAGACGCCGATTTGGATTGACTGACTGCTCTTTGCGCATTGGTACCTCTCGTGGCTTATCGGTACTCTTGCGCTGCCAAGAATATCCGTAGACCTTGGACTCGTTTGCGGAGCATTGACAAGGCAGTCTGCGGATATGCCCCCCGTATCTCGATCGTCATGGGAACCATCGCGTGGAATGCCAATGCCGAAATGCTCAAGCAGAACAACAATCATGTGATGTGTCGAGGCTGTTTTAGCGAGGCGCCGCGACGACAGCGCAGACGGAACTTATCGATGCACATGAGGACGGAAAGACGCCACGGGGCGCTATGGCGGCTTGTAGCCGCTATCATAGCCCAGTCAACTTGAGGTGCTCCTCAGGATACCGAGCTCCTTGCACTTTGATTTTGGAAGTCGCTTCCGTAAGTTCGGTTAGATCGTCGGCTGTCAGCTCCACCGAGACGGCCCCCAGATTCTCCTGTAGCTCATCGAGTTTCCTTGTGCCCGGGATCGGAACTATCCATGGCTTCTGTGCTAGCAGCCACGAAAGTGCGATCTGCGCGGGCGTCGCGCCCTTGCGAGCGGCGATCGACCGGAGCAGGTCTACAATTCCCTGGTTCGCTCGGCGGGCCTTCGGCTCGAAGCGGGGAATGGTGCTACGGATGTCCGAGGCATCGAAGGTGGTGGTGGCGTCGATTTTGCCCGTCAGGAAACCTTTACCGAGTGGTGCGAAGGGGACCAAGCTGATCCGTAGCTCTTCGAGGACCGGTAGAAGCTGCGCCTCCGGCTCTCTTGTCCATAGCGAGTATTCGCTTTGAAGCGCTGTAACGGGTAGCACCGCGTGCGCGCGGCGAATTGACTGAATGCCGGCTTCAGACATCCCAAAATACCGTGCCTTTCCCTGCTGAATGAGTTCCTTGACCGCGCCCGCAACATCCTCTACCGGCACATTGGGATCTACGCGATGCTGGTAGAGTAGATCTATGCAATCGGTCCTAAGCCGTTTCAGCATGCCCTCGACTGCAGCCTTGATATAATCGGGATGGCTGTTTAGGCCGCCGAGATGCTGTCCGGTATTCAGGTCGATATTCCATCCGAACTTTGAGGCGAGCACCACCTGACTGCGGATCGGAACGAGCGCCTCGCCCACAGTCGTCTCGCTTCGGAACGGACCATAGCTTTGCGCAGTATCGAAGAAGGTGACGCCACGGTCGAACGCCGCCCGGATCAAGGCGACGTCCTGATTGTCCACGGCCGCCCCGCATCCAAGCCCAAGGGCCGAGACCTCCAGCGAGCTGGTACCTAGCTTACGTTTCTGCATATCCATGTCTGTTCCCCCAAAAAAGTCCTCACCGCTGACGACCGGCCACGGTATCAGGGTCTGCTATTCGTCGCGGGCGCTTCCGGTGACTATCGGTTGGCCGCCTTGGGGCATCTGTGGTCGCTAAGGCCGGTGCCGTTTGGGCGAGGGACCGGCCGTCTGAGCATAAGTTTGCGGCTACCTTAATTAACAGAATTGCACGAGGCGCTTTACGAACCGACGCAACGAACATATCGAATCGTCCCCCTTTGACTTATAGACACGCGCGCTCGCCTACGATTTCCTTGGACGGCCCGCCCCTGAGATAGAACGACGCAAAGGGATGCTTGACTGCTGCGACGGATTCGATTCCGCCGCCGACGAGCTCGAAAGCCGTGCGAGCACGTATCTGGCCCCGCGTAACGACAGTTGCTGTTGCCCCATATGGATCGGAGCCAGCGCTTTATGATAGCCCAGCTGTCCGCCTAGCAAGCGGCCGGCATCGGCACGGGATATAACATGGAATTATAGCGCATCGACCACTCACTTCGGCTGTACGGCGACTGGGAAGTGGGTCATTTACGCAACAGAGCCAGCGTCTGGCTCGCGCCCGTCTTGAAAACATCCCCCCAGCCGGCGAGCTAGTCGCTGATAGTAGCTTTGGAACCGCATCGATTCCGGCTAACGCGTGGAAGGCCGCAATGCAGGTTCTCGAAGTAGCTCACTGCGCTTAGAAATCATAGGCAGCACCGAGATAACCGGCGATGCTGAGAGCGGGCTCAAGGGCGCCGCCTGAGACGAATACACGCGAGTAATAGGTCCGGTTTAGGAGGTTAGAAATTCCTCCGAGCAGGCGCCAGTGGCCCGCAATCGTATAGTCAAGCGCGAGATCTAGCACAGTATAAGTCGGAATGTGGGCAGGTGTTGTGGCGAGAGGCTGATCGGTGTCTTGGAAGAATTGCCGCGCCACCGAGTCCACAATCAGACTAACTTTATAGTGGTGTTCATCGTAGAGATTCAAGCCGCCCTTGAACACGTAATGCGGAGAATAGGCGGGAATATCCCCGGCCTCACCCTTGATGCTCTGAGTGAAGCGAGCATCCAAATAAGTCGCGTTGGCGAAGAGGCTCAGATGCACGTCTGTTCCGCGTGCAAGCCACTGTAGAATATCGTACGACCCCTCCGCTTCAATGCCGCGATTACGTGTGTTGCCGGTATTTACATCGACTGTCACGGCTGGCGTGAGGGCCTCAGATTCTATGCGGTTCTTGACGTCCACCTGGAACATACTGACATCATAATAGAGGCCCGGGCTCGGCCATCCATGCACGCCGAGTTCATAGGTCAGGTATTTTGTAGGACTGGGATCATTGAGAGCATTGAATTTACCGAAGGGGCTCGCAATATCGAGGTAGCGCAGCGGCCGAAAGCCCTG
>Ga0302324_100028221_pt1 | contig 10668 bp, 10 predicted proteins | sample Palsa_T0_1_FD_201949 | JGI IMG/M metagenome (GOLD analysis project Ga0302324, IMG submission 201949) | Peat permafrost microbial communities from Stordalen Mire near Abisko, Sweden - Palsa_T0_1 | ecosystem: Environmental > Terrestrial > Soil > Palsa > Peat permafrost | place: Sweden: Abisko...
CCGTGCAGGGCGCGGCTCACGCCGGTGCATCCGTGGTCATCGCCGTCGATCCGGTCGAGATGAAGAGGTCAGCGTCCTTGCAGTTCGGGGCAACCCATGCCGTCGCCTCCATGGAGGAGGCGACCAGCATCGCCCAGAGCTTTACCAACGGACAGGGAGCCGACTCCTGCATTGTCTGCGTGGGGATTACGAAGGGCGAGCACATTGCCCAGGCAGTCGACTCCATACGGAAGGCCGGCACGTGCGTCATGACCGGTCTACCCAGAGCTGCCGACGACGTTGCGCTCCCGCTCTCCCTCCGCCACCTGGTCCTTTTTCAGAAGAGGCTCCAGGGCTCGCTTTTCGGTGCCTCGAGTCCGTCGAGGGACATCCCGGCTCTGCTGGAGCTGTTCCGACAGGGGCGACTGAAACTGAACGAACTCATCACTCGCCGATATGCGCTCGAGGAGATCAACAGCGGCTTTGAGGACATGCGGGCCGGGCGCAATCTTCGGGGCATCATCGACTATGCCCTCTGACTGCGGGTAGCGCGTCCAGCCCCGCGCATGGTCGACAGACCTCCAATGTCCACGAGGTGGAGCCAGGCGAGCCCACACTCTGTGGATGTCTACATGCCACGCGCTCGACTTTGGCGAAATGGCCGATTAAGTTCACCGGAAGCCGCTCCGGCAAGCTTCGCTTGGGCGAAGGGGGGTTTTGATGGCTGCTGAGAACAGTCTTCGCTACATCGACTCCGATGGCCACATCCTCGAGCCACCAACGGAGTTACCTCAGTACGCACCGGCCAAGTATCGCGACCGCATCTGGCACATTGAGACAGACGAAGCCGGCGAGGAATGGCTCCTCTACAACGACGTCCGGATGCCGGCCAACGGCCTGTCCGCCGCCGGTGTGGCCGGGGCGAGCGACGAGGAGCGGGCTAGGGCGTTTCGCGGGGAGATGCGCTATACGGAGACCCGGCCGGCCGCCTGGAACGCCAAAGCTCGCCTGCAGGACATGGATCAGGACCACATCGATATCGCCGTCCTGTACCCGACCATGCTGCTCGGCCTTCAGAGTGTTCGAGACGTCGACTTCGCCGAGGCCCAGGCCCAGGCCTACAACGACTGGTGTTCGGACCACGTGACGCAGGGGGAGGGGCGTCTGTTCGGCGCCGGTGCCGTTCCCCCGATGCACGACCCCGATGACGTGGCCCGTGTGGCCGCGGAGATCCGACGGGTCGCCGAACTTCCCGGCATGGTGTCGGTCTTCATGCGGCCCAACCCGGCCGTGGACTGGCGTCCCTTCAACGATCCGGTGTACGACCCGATCTGGCAAGCGGCGTCGGACACCGGCTTGCCGATCGCCCTTCACCCCTTCCTCTCGCCCGATCTGCCCGGAGCCTGCATCGGCCTCCGTCTGGGTCGCCTACGCAACCAGGACGGCTCCTACGCCGACGATTTTGAACCGAACCGGATCATGGACACGAGGGAGCAGTTGGCACACCCCGAGCAACGCCCGAGCGTGCTCTTCACCCAGGCCATCGCCAACCCGGTGGACGTCATGTGCTGCATCGCCTATCTGTTGGCCGGTGGGGTGTGCGAGCGCTTCCCCGACGCGAAATTCATCTTCCTGGAAGCAAACGGTGGTTGGCTGGTGCCCTGGCTCGAGCGCTTGGACCACCACTGCCGGAAATTCCAGTGGGAAGTGCCCGACCTGTCGATGCTGCCCTCTGACTACATGCGCCGGCAGTGTTGGATCAGCTTCGATCCGGACGAGGCCATGCTGCGCACCACGGCCGAATCACCATTGGTTGGAGCCGAGCGGATCATCTGGGCCAGCGACTACCCCCATCCCGACGCGAAATTCCCGGGCGTCACCGAGGAGCTGACCGAAGCCCTCGACGGTCTTGCGTTCGAGCAGAAACGCCAGATCACCTCGGAGTCGGCGGTCGCGCTCTACGGCCTCAACTGACCTCGAGCGCATCCCACCGGGGTTCAGCCGGGCTCAGCCTCCGCCGGTCAAGGGCGGGCGACCATCTGAGAACTACGAAGGGGACCTTCCAAAGATGCCATACGCGTTGAAGCATCTCTACCACTCGACTCACTGGGTTCCGGATCTCAAAGAGGCAACCGATTTCTTCGGACTGGTGTTCGGTCGGGAGAGCGTCGTTCTTGGCGAATATCTCGGCAGCAGGCAACGTGACGTTCCCACCGGGTTCCGCAACGACTACGCCACCTTCACGCCCATCGCCGAGGTGCAGCTCGAATGTGTCGACCCCGCGCTCTTGGTCATAGACGGCACGCAGGTGCACGAGAGCGTCCGCCAGCCGAGCCTCGGGGCGCTCGCCTGGTTCGTCGACGGCATCGAGGATCTGTGGTCGGAGATGCGTCGCCAGAACCTCCATGGCATGGACCAGCGCAACCAGATGCCCCTGGGGGAAGGCCCGCCTTTGGACGTCTCTTCCACGCCCATCATCTTCACCCTTCCACAGGAGACAGGGTTGAGTTACGAGCTCTGCGTCTACATGCAACGTCGCGACCCCAGAGGCGATCCGCCTGTGCCGGCGGTCAGCCCCACGGATCCGCTCGGCATCGAATGCTGCTCGCACCACACTGTGCTGACTGACCGACCGGATCGAGCCGAGCGGTTCTTGGTCGACGTGCTGGGAGGCCGCATCCTCCACCAGGGCCCTAACGGCCTGCTTGCCGCCCAGAGCAGCTACATCGCCCTGGCCGATGCCGTCGTCGAGGTGGCCCAGCCCCTGGAGGAGGGATCGCCGGCGATGGAAGCCTGGGAGAGGAGTGCGCCCCTCGACACCTACTACTCGATGACCTGGAAGGTTCGGGATCTCGACCGGGTGGCCCAGCACCTCGAAGCAACGGCCGTTGGGATTGAGACCGGTACCGACGTCACGATCGTTACCGACCCGGCGGACGGGTTGGGAATCGCCTGGGGTTTTTCGACCGAGCTCACCGAGGGCGATCCCCGGGCCGATCGCTTCTAGTTTTTCGGCTGGCGCGATGAGACGACCGGGCGAGCGCAATTGAAGATCAACGGTTAGGATTCGCGTAGATACCGTTTGGGGGACGAAACGGTTTCGGGCTTCGGTCAGGGAGGGGTTGTCATATGACGCTGCCGTTCAAGTTGGTCTCCGCTGATTCCCACGTCGCCGAGCCGCCTGATCTGTGGACGACTCGCCTCGACCGCAGGTTCCGTGATCGTGCACCTCGTCTGGTGAGCACCGACAGCGGGGACGCCTTCGTTATTGAGGAGGTCCATCGCGGGAGCGGGATCGGCTTGCTCGCCACCAAGCGGAAGTATGCCGATCCCGATGCCCGCTTCGGTTTCGAAGGGCGCTGGGCCGACGTTCCCGAAGGAGCGTATGACCCCACCGTCCGGTCGGCAGAGCTCGACCGTGAGGGAATGGACGGTGAGCTGCTCTACACCACTCACGGGCTCGGGCTGTTCGGGGTCAAGGACCACGAGTTCCGCAACGCTTGCATGCGGGCCTTCAACGATTGGCTGGCGGAGCATTGCTCCGGCGCGCCCAAGAGACTGTTCGGCGTGGCCATGATCACCACCGAGGACATCGACCACAGCGTCGCCGAGCTGGAGCGTTGTGTCGAGGCCGGTTTGCGAGGGGCGATGGTGAGCATCGGACAGGAGTCCGGGGAGAGCTACGGCGATCCCCGGTTCGAGAAGTTCTGGTCTGCGGCAGAATCCCTCGGGGTGCCGATCAGCCTTCACGTTGCGGCGACCGAGACCTCCTGGAAGAACACGGGAAGCCAGTTCGTCGATTTCGCCTGCGTGTTCACCCCGACGATGTACGCAATCACCTCCATGATCTACTCGGGCCTGTTCGATCGCCATCGGAGACTCAAGGTCCTTTCGGTGGAGAACGACGCGTCGTGGCCGCTCGCCGTCCTCGAGCGAATGGACGACCGCTGGGTGCACGACAAGCTCTGGGCGCCGGCCACCGGTCACGCGGCCAACATCACGTCGGAGCGTACCCCGAGCCAGATATTTCACGAGCACGTCGCCTGCACGTTCATGCGCGACCGCACGGCCATCGTCAACCGGGAGATTATCGGTCGCGAGAATCTGATGTGGGGAGCAGACTTCCCCCACTTCGACGGCGCGTGGCCGGACTGTGCCGCCAGGTTGGAACGGCAGTTCGACGGAGTTCCGATGGAGGATCAGATCGCCATCGGGAGAAACAACGTGATCAACTTCTACGACCTGCCGCTCGAGCCGGCCCTCGCCCCTGCACATGTCGGAGTCAGCTGAAGATCGATCTGAAATAGGGGAATATCAGCTAGTTCAGGTTGGGCTCGCTGTTGGCGATGTCGGTTGGGCTCGGTACCGGAGTGGAAGTATCGGGTAGGAATTAACGTTGTGCGCCGAGTCTTCGGAGACCGAGGAGTTTTCGGACTCCGCCGCGTTATCGACGCCCTCGGTGGCCAAGTGTGAGAGGTGGTCGAGGAGGGCCGTGGGCGAGCGGGCCAGGCGAGAGATGTCATGGCCGGAGGGCAGATCGGGAATAGACCCTCTTACCTCAGACTCCATACGGTGACGGAACTCATTGAACGTGCGCCAAGCCGCACCGGCCTGGCGTGCCACCTGGGGAAGTTTGTCCGGGCCGAGCAGGATGATCGCCACCACCGCGATGATGAGGAGCTTGGCGGGATCGAGGTTGAGCATCGTTCCTCACTTTACGATTCCCATCTTGTGCTCGGCGCCTTGACCGAAGTCAGTGGCGTCGATATCGGTGAAGCTCGCAGGAATCACAGGTGAACGTACCGTCGACGGACGTGAACAGTGTGTGACATGTCGCTTGAGGTTCACAGATGAGCGCGAGTACATCGCGCAATGTTCATCGGAGCAACACTGATTGGACGCGAACCGATTACTCGATTTTCTTAGGTTCTCGTCATGGAGACCGTTTCCTCGGTGCCGGGTCGTGTGCGGCACACCGCAAGGCACAGAGTGAGCGGTTCTTCGTCTACAGCCGTCCGTCCAACTGAGTCGGTACCTAGGGCTGATCAGTAGATCCATCGCCCGGTCCAGAGGCAGAAGGAGCTTTAGTCATGCTTGCAGAGATCTTCGGAATGGACGGGGCCATCGTCCTCATCGTTGTCGTTGTGCTGCTCTTCGGTGGTGCGGCCATCCCTAAACTGGCTCGTAACCTGGGTTCGGCAAAGAACGAGTTTGAGAAGGGCCTAGAAGAGGGAAAGAGTTCCGCATCCGCCCGGTCACTGGTTACCAACGACAGAGCCGCATCATCGGACACAACTGCGCCGCCTCCCACGTAAGTTCCGATCGCCCCACTTGAACACCCCAACGACACGAAAACCTTCGTTCTGGATTCAAGGCTAAGAGGAGAGTCGCTCGTCGCTTCCTGTCGCAGTCGCGAGTTCGGGTCGAGACCTCCCCCACCCATCCTGGCATTTGTGGCCCGGCGACTCGACCTTGACCCGACAGCGCTGGTCATCGCTAGGCCGCGATGGTTGGACCGATGGGCGCGCACGCCTCCGCCTTGAACCTCACTGAAGATCGAGTTGCCAAGGCAGCCAGAGGGCGCTGCTTTCCCGACTGCTGATTCTCATGCCGAGTAGCCTTCAAGGATCCGCCCTTGGGGAGAAGGTGCTGGGGTCTTCAATCAATGTGCTCGTCCAACGGGGAGATGCTCGACAGTGCGAGGGTTTTCGAGGAAGGCTGCATCGGAGCGAGCCAACACCGACGAGGCTCTGAGTGGGGGCGAGCTGCAATGACGGCTGAACCGTTTGAGATTGCGATACCAGACGAGGATCTCGAGGAGTTACGCCTGCGCCTCGCTCGAACCCGATGGGCGGACGATTTGGGCAACTCCGATTGGCGCTACGGAGTCGAGCGGGAATGGCTCGAGGACATGGTCGGCTACTGGCGAGAAGACTATGACTGGCGCGCACAAGAACGCGAGATGAACCGACTGGCGCACTTCCGCGTCACGATCGACGGACTCCCACTTCATTTCGTCCACGTGCGGGGAACAAACCCCGACCCTGTGCCGTTGCTGCTACTCCATGGCTGGCCCTGGACGTTCATGGATTTTCACGCGCTGATTGCTCCCCTGTCGGATCCGGTCGCCAATGGCGGCGACGCGGAGGACTCCTTCGACCTGATCATCCCCTCGCTGCCCGGATTCGGCTTTTCGACACCGCTCACCGCAACCGGACTCAACGTGCCGCGGCTCGCCGAGCTGTTCTCCAAGTTGATGACTGAAGTACTCGGCTATTCCCGTTTTGCCGTGGGCGGCGGAGACTGGGGCGCAGTGATCTCGCTCCGGCTTGCTCATGCGCATCCGGAACAGGTTCTGGGCGTTTTCACGACGATCCCCGTCTTCCCCGGCCTCGACCTTTCTGCAATCAGACCAGACCAGCATGGTCCAGAGGAGCAGTGGATGCTGGCGCGTAGAGCAGAAACCCAGAGGCTCATAGTGAGCCACTTCACCGTCCAGAGCAACGATCCCCAGACGCTCGCATATGCGCTCGTGGACTCGCCGGTGGGAACTGCAGCGTGGCTGTGGGAACGGCGCCGGTCGTGGAGCGATTGCAGCGGTGACGTGCTCTCTGCTTTCGATCGGGATTTTCTCTGCACCCTGGCATCCATCTACTGGCTCACGCGCACGATTGGCACCTCGCTGCGCATTTATTGGGACAACCTCAACTCAGGTCCTACCAAGCCACTTCACGACCGAATGCCGGCGGTCGAGGTGCCGGCCGGTTTCGCCGTCCACCCGAAAGAGGTCATGCTGGTGCCGCGCTCGATCGTGGCGACAGGCACCAACCTCCAGCGCTGGAGCCTGATGCCCCGGGGCGGCCATTTTGGCTTCGCCGAGCAACCCGCTGCCCTGACGGGCGAACTGAGATCATTCTTCCGTCCGCTGCGACACGCCGGGTGATCGTTCTGACCAAGGAACGGTTGGGATGCCCCGGTACCTTCAATTCGTCTGAGGTTATCGCGAGATAGGGGAACAGATCCATGAATAGGCTCCAGGGCAAGGTTGCGCTGGTTACGGGGGGTGCGGGCGCTATCGGAGGCGCGACGGCTGTGATGATGGCGGCTGAGGGCGCCGGCGTTGTCGTTGCCGATATTGACGACAACGGCGGACAGGCGATCTGCGACAGGATCAGGCGATCCGGGGGCGAGGCGGAATTCTTTCACCTGGATGTGACGAGCGAAACTGAATGGATCGACGTCCTCGGAAAGGTCGAGAGCCACATGGGTGGACTCGATATCCTCGCCAATATCGCAGCCGTCTGCGTTCTCACCCCGATCGGCCAGACCACCTACGAAAACTGGCGTTGGCAGTTTGCAGTCGATATGGACGGAAAGTTCTTCGGTTGCAAGCATGCCCTTCCGCTGCTCGCGAAGACGGGACGGGGCAGCATAGTGAACATCTCGTCTTCGTCGGTGCATCAGGGAACGCCGGGAGCGATAGCGTACGCGGCCAGCAAGGCGGGCGTGCTCGCGTTTTCGAAGACACTGGCCGTGGAGTGCGCGCAAGCGAACAACGGTGTCCGCGTCAACAGCATCGTGCCTGGACCCATTGAGTCACCCATTTGGGTCAAGATGTTCAATGGCGGAGTGCTCCCGCCTCCCGACGAAGTCGACTACGAGGCCACCCTGGCTCAGGTGCGTAACAGTGTGAGTGCCGGCAACCTGGTGAAGCGTGCGGGCCGTCCTGACGACATAGCTGCAGCAGTCGTCTATCTGGCCTCGGACGAGGCGAGCTATGTGAACGGCATCGACCTACTCGTTGACGGCGGCGTGGCAATCGTCTGACGCCGCCGACACCTGCGTCAGCTGGCGAGAGTCACTGCGCCTGACGCCAACGCAATTCTGTCTCCGGACCACTAGCCTGGGCTCGGGTCGAACGCTTGCCCGACCGGGCCAGGTGCGTTCTCGTTTTCGCTCGGGGGATGCACGACTACTCAGCTACACGCAAGGAGGGGACCATGGATGATGACCACTTGGCGGACCGAGTGGGATTGGAGGAACTCAAAGCGAGCTACTTCCGCTACCTCGACACCAAGCAATGGGACTCGTGGCGTGAACTGTTCACCGACGACATGGTGTTCTACGTCGACTCAGCGTCCGTGCCCACGGAAACCCAACCGATGACGACCAGCGGCGACGACTTCGTCGATATGGTGTCGTCCACACTGGTTGATGCCGTCACCGTCCACCAGGGACACATGCCCGAACTTCGCTTCGTCGACGAGCGCACTGCCAACGGCATCTGGGCCATGTACGACTGGGTAGACGGCTCGGGCAGTGGAGGCGACAGCATGCAGGGCTTCGGTCATTACCACGAGCACTATGTCAAGGGCGACGACGGCAAGTGGCGAATCAAGGAGCTGCGCCTCACGCGGCTGCGCACGGACCAGACAGATACCTCTACCATCGTGCCCCGGGTGACACCGTGGAAACAACAGACTGCCGCGAGCCCCAAGATCGGGGCTGGCATCGTGGCGCCAATTAGCCGCGTCAATCTTGCCCTCCCTTTCTCAAAGATCACCATCCAGGAGCCGAGCAAGGAGTTCGCCGAGCTGTGTGTCATCGTGGCTGAGCTGCTTACGGCGCTCGACGATGACTCGTCCGGGCAAGCCATGGCGGTCCTGCGCCAGCGGGCACAGGCGCTGGCGGCCGGATAATGGGTGCACGCTGATCCGCGTGTCGAACAGCATCTACAACTCAACACCCCAACGGAGAAGAGAACGATGAACCTTGAGCAAACTCTAGAGAAGATTGTTGAGCACGCCCACGAGGAGCTTCGTATCGTTCGGAAGCGAGTGGAACAGAAGACGGCCGCGCGCGACCACGGCAAGGACTACCACGAAGCTCAAACCGCTGCCGATCGACTGGACCACTACGCCCACCTGGTTCGCCGGATCCCGTGCTCACTGGGGTCGCTCTCGGACGACCTCTGTCGGGCTCTTGTCGTCGCGAAGCCCGAGAAAGCGCGGCTGGCGCAGCCGAGCGTCGCTGGTCCATTCGGCAAATCCGATCTGAGCGACGAGGTCTGGACGCACCCAGTGCGCGCCGCGGGGCAGTGGTCGCGCGTCCTCAAACGCCGGCTCGGCCGTCTCCAGCTCCCGTAGCCGAATACCGAGGTCGCGGAGTGTCGCCTCGGAGTAGCCAGTACCTACCTTGCCGGCGTAGCGGAGGGTGCCCTGCTCGTAGTAGCCGACGAGCAGGGCACCAAAGCCCGTCCGGCTGCCTCTGGGATCGGTGTAACCCCCGACGACGAACTCCTGCTCCCAGACGCATTTCAGCTTCAACCAGTACTTCGAGCGGCCAGCGACGTACGGTGCGTCGGCGCGCTTAGCGATGAGCCCCTCCCAGCCGGATCGGCAGGCCTCGGCGAACCGTCGCTGAGAGTCGTCGCGCCAGGCCTCCGTGTGCTGCAATGCCGAGTTCGACCTGATCGTCCTCGTCAGCCGGGCGCGGCGCTCGACGAGAGGCCGATCGGTGAGATCCTCCCCGTCCACCTCCAAGAGGTCGAAGACGCAGAAGACGACGGGATAGGTGGCGACCTGCTCGGGAGACGGTCTGGTCGACCCGAGACGCTGCTGGAGTCGGGTGAAGGACGTCTGGTCACCTTCATATGCCACCACCTCCCCGTCGAGCAGGAGGTCCCGGGAATGTTGAGCCGCCACGGCGGCGCTGACCTCCGGGTAGGTGCCGGTGAGATCCTTGCCGGTACGCGACTCGAGTCGCACGTCGCCGCCCACCTTGCGTGCGACGCAACGCTCACCATCGAGCTTGCGCTCCAGTAGCCACTCGTCGCCGAAGTCGCGACGGTCGGTCAAGGTGGCCAGCATAAGCGGGATGACCATTCCAGTATCGTCTCACGAGGACGTCGAGACAACCACCTCGCACCGCGGAAAGACCGTGCTCCGGAGCACAGTCCGCGAACAAGCCGCGTTCGCTTCACGCACTCCTACAGATAGTGCAGTGAATTCGCGTAGCCGGGGTCAGACGTGTGAGGCTACGCCTGGGGCGGACGTAGGCCGTCCAGCACCATGGCCAGCAACCGGTCGCCCTGATCGGCCGTGAGGGTGCCGTTCATGCACATCGGCGACACCAACTGCATCAGGTCAGCGCCGTCGATGTCGCGTCGGGCTTCCCCAGCCTCCTGGGCTCGACGCAGCACGCGTTCGCAAGCGTCCCAGATCCGGTCTCTCGATGCAGGTTTCAGGTCGGGGTTCTTCTCGAAGGCCTCGTGCAACTCGTTCAAGAACGTGCGCTTGGACCGTCCGTAGTCCACGTAGGCCCGCAGCCACGCCTCCAGAGCGGCCCAGGGCTCCAGGTCGGTCAGGCCCCGCTCGGCCGAGCCGACCAGTACCTCGACATCGTCGCGGTAAACGGCCTCAACGATGTCGATCCGCTTGGGGAAATGGCGGTAGAGCGTCCCAACACCCACCCCCGCTTGTTTGGCGATGGCCTCCATCGAGGCGCCGCCGCCCTGGTCGGCGAATACCTTCCGGGCCGCGACGACGAGGTTGTCGTAGTTGCGCCGGGCATCGGCCCGCATGGACCGGCCGGCGCGTTCTTCATCGACACTCGCTTCGAGTTGGCCACTCATGGCCTTGGCAACCCCTGACTGAAAAATGGTCTTGCAAAACGGAGGGACCCTCCGTA
>Ga0302324_100028222_pt1 | contig 10668 bp, 8 predicted proteins | sample Palsa_T0_1_FD_201949 | JGI IMG/M metagenome (GOLD analysis project Ga0302324, IMG submission 201949) | Peat permafrost microbial communities from Stordalen Mire near Abisko, Sweden - Palsa_T0_1 | ecosystem: Environmental > Terrestrial > Soil > Palsa > Peat permafrost | place: Sweden: Abisko...
CGCTGAGCAGCGGCCTGCCCGACCACTTCGTTCCGGACGGGCCGATCTCGCCGGCCGGCTCCGTCGTTGTGACCTACTCGCCCGGGGAGAACTCATGACCGAACAGCCGCTGCAGGGGCACATGTACCTGTTCGATTCGGCCACGCCGCCGCTGGACGATGGTTCCTACCGCCTGACCGTCGGCACCCAGGTCGACTATCAGGGGACGGGCCAGGGCTTCTCCCGCCAGCACTACTTCGACATCATCGGCCCGCGGTTCTCGGTCCCGCAGTCGATGGTGGCCACCACCTGGCCGCCCAGCAACGGGCACGGCGCGTTCCAGGACGGGCTGGCCCACGTCGTGCTGTCCCGTCGCACTCTGCCCTGGGAACGCGAGCTCGATCCCAGCAACCTGATCCCCCCGCCGACCATCCCGCCGGGCGCGCCCGCGGCGCCCGCGCCACCGGTGCCATGGGTGGCCCTGCTGGTGTTCGAGGAGGGGGAGTACACGCTGCTGCGCAACATCCCGCTGCAGCAGGCGGTCCCGGCCGATGTGTTCGGCCGGCTCGGCAGCCCGGCGAACATCAGCTGCGACGCGGTGGAGGCGGACGCAGACCTGGTCGCCTCGATCCTGCCGTCGGTCGAGGAGCTGCAGCTCCTCGCGCACGTACGCTGGGTCAACGTGCAGGACCGGGAGCTGAACACGGCGGGCGGCGACGGCTACTACGCGGTGGTGATCAGCAACCGGCTGCCCGAGCCGGACGCCCAGTGCCGCGCGGTCCTGGTCTCCCTCGAGGAGCGCGCCGACCTGGTCCAGGCCAACCCGCCGCCGTTTATCTTCCCGCGGACCGGCGCCACGGCCCAGGCCGAGGCCGCGCCTCCGGCCGAGGCCGAGCCCCCGGCCGCCGGCCTGGAGGTTGGGCCGGCCGACGTCCTGCCCAGCCCCATCTTCACGTTGTCGCAGCCGCCCGTGCACACCTTCTCGCCCCTCATCCCGCTGCCGGTGCAGTTCCCGTCCGGGCCCAGGGTGCGGCTGATCGCGCTGACGAGCTGGCAGTTCACCTGCGAGGGGCCGGGCACGTTCCGCCAGCTGATGCAGAACCTCGACGTGGCCATGCTGGGCACGGTGGCCGACGTCGGCCACCCGCCGCTGGCCGATACCGGGCACCTGCAGATCGAGCTGCAGGACCGGCTGGGCGCGAGCGAGGCCGTGTGGTACCGCGGCCCAGGCGTCCCGTACAACCTGACCCGCGACCCGAACGGCCCGTATCACAGCGCCGACCAGGCCCGGAGGGTGACGCCAGAGACCGGTGCCGAAGACGTCTCGTACGCGGCCGCGTTCGAGGTGGGGCGGCTGCTGGCCGCCGCCGACCCACGCTTCGCGCAGGCCATCATGCGCTGGCGCCGCGAGTCCTACAAGCAGTCGGCCCGGGCCAGCACGATCGGGGCCATGGAGCAGCGCCTCACGCTCAGCCTGCCGGGCACGCTGGCCGAGACGCTGCACACCCCGGTCTCGCCGATCATCGGGACCGCCGCCGCACAGGCCGTGGCGGCCAGCGGGCCGCCGCTGGCCGACGCCTACGGCCTGACCAAGGTGGGCGGCGCGGCCGGGATGAACCCGGCCAACCTGGCCGCGGCCTGGAACCTGAGCTCGGCCAGCGAGGCGGCGGACCTGCTCGGCGCCGACCCGGGGACGCTGGGCGCGGTGGCCACCCCGCCCGCCCCGACCATCCGCCCGGACACCACGCTGGCCGAGGTCGCGGCCGACACCGCCGGGCTGGCCCGGCTCTCGGCGGCCCGCGCCCAGGCCGTCGCGAACGCGACCACCACCCTAGGAGGCGCGTGATGCGCAGCGTCTCGATCACCAACCCGGCCGCGCTCGCGGAACGGCTGACCGCCAAGGACCAGGTCGACGCCAGCGTGCCGGAATCCGGGATGCCGCCGTACATGGAGATGTTCCTGGCCCACCTGCGCGTGCTGATCGGGGTGCCGTTCGACTACCTGGTCCCGGACGCGCGGCTGCTGCCGGACGAGTCGATCCGCTTCTTCTACGTCGACCGGTCCTGGACGGACCGGCTGGTCGACGGCGCGATCGCGGTCGGCAAGACCGGCAGCCGGGAGCAGGCCCACCATCAGGCGCACGCCGCCGACGTGCAGTCCCAGCTCGACCTGACCGAACGGGTGGTCCGCATCCTGCAGCGCGGCCTGCAGCCACCCGACCCGCCCACCGATCAGGGCCCGGCCCGGGTGCTGACCGGCTTCCTGCTGCGCTCGGCGGCCGTGACCGGCTGGCCGGCCATGGACGTACGGGCCTTCAGCACCATCGTGCCGCCCTACACCGGCAACCCCGATGATCCGGCGGCCGAACAGTGGGCCCTGCAAGCCGCCGCGGCCCAGCTCACCACGCTTCGCCTGGAGCTGCTGTCACCCTCGGTGCTGCTGGCCATCTTCGACGGGATCCCGGAGCTGGTCTGGCTCGAGCAACCGCACCACAATATCGAGTTCGGCGTCACCCCGAACAACACGGGAGGCTTCATCCTCGACCGGCACGGGCCGGTCGGCCAGGTCGAACAGCCGGCCGTGCCGGTGCCGGTGCCGGTCCGGGCGGCCAACAACCGCGTGGTCGCGGTCGCAGCGCTGCGCGACGAACTGGCCGCGCTGACCGGCCCGCCGGTGCTGCCGCAGACCGGCAGCGCGGCCTTCGCGATCGAGCTGCTCGACTACCCGTGGCGGCAGCGCTTCGAGGGTGTCCAGTCCGACCAGCGGGCCAGTTCCGGCGCGTTCGTGTCGAAATGGGAGGTCGCGAGCGTGATCACCGAGCCGGACGTGCGCACCGCCGTCACCGAGCTGCTGCCGTGACCGCGCCCAGCCTGGACCCGGCGCTCGTCTCGATCGCGGCCGCGCACGGCATCACCCCGCGAGTGGCCGCGACGTGGAACCCGGCGCTGGCCCGGGACCCGCGGGTGCTGGTGCCCGTCGAGCTCGACGTGCTGATGGTCCGGGGCGCCACGCTGACCTGGGCGGCGACCAAGATGCAGACGCCCCCCAAAGGGGACGGGTCGCCACCCGTCCCGGCGGCCAGCCTGCTGCCTGCGCCGTTCACCGACCTGCCAGCGTCCCGGCCCCGCGGCGCCTACCTGCAGTGGTATCTGCCCAACGGGCTGACCAGCGGGACCGCCGACGGCACCAGCAACAGCGCCTGTTTCCGGCCCATCGCGGATCGCTGGATGGTGCTGCGCATCTCGCCGGGCACCACGGCCGGCCGCCGGGCGGTACGCGGCTGGGTGCTCGAGGCGGGCGGCGAGCCCGCGCAGGTCCTGGACCTGGACGGCTGGACCGAGCCCCGCACCGCGCCCGACGTGGAGTACCCGCTGACGGCCCTGGGGCACGGCGACCTGACCTGGGCCGGCTACTTCGACAACGTGCAGAACCGGCTCGGCTTCTACGACGGCACGCTGGACAGCGACCAGGTCACCGGTCCGCTGGCCTACCTGGTCTGCGGCTGGTACGCCAACCCGACCGCCGACCCGCTAGGCAACCAGGCCATCACCTCGCTGGCCGGCTTCAACGCCACGATGCAGCAGCTGGGCTGGACCCTGGAAGCCGGCCAGCTGGACGAGGTGACCCAGACCCGGCGGCAGTACGTGCTGGCCGCGAAGTCCCTCGGGCTGGCCAGCACGATCGATCCCCGCATCGCCGCGACCGACGCCACTCAGGCTTCCGACGCGACGGCCCAGTACACGACCAACGGCGCGTGGTGGCCGACCGGGTGCGTCCTGCACGGCGCGGTGGTCGGCATCGACTGGCCCGGTACCGGCGAGGGCGCGGAGGCAGGCGGCCCGCCGGATCCGGCCACCGTGACCGTGGCGGCGGGCAACACCATGGCCGAGGCCATGGCCGCGGTTATCGCAACCGTCAACCAGGCGCCCGGCCAGGCCGCCCTCGTCGAGGCACTGCAACTTGGCGTGGTGAAGGAACTCGACCAGCCGGACGGGCGCGCCGAGCTCGACGTCCAGCTGCACACCAGCTCGTTCGCCAGCCAGCCCGGCGGTCCGCCCGGCACCGAGCCGGTGACCATCGCCCCCAGCGGGCCGCCGCAGGCCCCGCCGTCCGACCCGCCGGCGCCCGGACCGGGCATCTTCGCCGCCCCACCGCCGGCCGGGACCGGCATCACCGGCATCGGCTTCCGGCGTCCCACCGAGCTGCCCGGGTTCACGGTCCCGGACGGGACCGCGCCCACGGTCCACGCCGAAGAGACCGTCATCGGGACGCGGCTAGGCGGGCTGATCTCGGCGATCGGGGCGGGTCCCGCCGTCCCGGCCAGCGACCCGGGCGGGACGGTCCAGGCGCTGCGGTCGCCGCCGCGGATGTTCCTGCCCCGGGACCCCATCGTGCTGGTGCAGGGCGGCCAGCGAGCATTCGTCCACGACAGCAGCGTGCCCACCGAGGACGGGCAGGTGGTGTGCCGCCTGACCCCGGTCGCCGAGCTGAGCTGGTCGCTGCCGGACACGCCGCTGAGGCCGTCCGTGCGCGGCAGCGACGTGCTCGAGCGCGGCGTCGAGAACGGCAGCGTGCCGGTGGAGTGCGAGGGGCTGCTGGCCGAGACGGTGCTGCTGGACCCGGGCAGCGCGGCGGCGATCGCCACCGCCGCCGGCCCGGCCGTGGCCGCGGAGGGCGCCCCGGTCCCGGCCGCTGCGATCGCCGAACGCAACATCATGGTCGAGCAGACCGCGTGGTATTCGCTGCGCGATCCACGGATCGACCACGGCCCGCTGCTCGCGCTGAGCGGCGTGTCCGGCATGCTGCCGGCCGCCTATTCGGTCGCTCCGGCCGCCCGCCCGTGGACGCCGGTGCACCTGGAGTGGTCGGCGGAGTTCGTCCCGTCACCCAACGGCCTGGACGACTGGGATCTAGGTCAGATCGACTTCACGCTGGACCCGAAGGCCACGGTCCCGGCCGCCCGGCAGGGCACCGTGTTCCAGGGCCGGTCGCCAGTGACCGGCGGTGCGAGCAACGTGCTGGCCGCGGCGGTGAACAACGCGCTGAAGCAGGCGGCGAGCATCGGCGGTACCGGGCCGGTACCCGCCTCGGCGCCCGGGCACCTGGTCCGCGAGGCGTTCTACTCGCCGCTCGCGCAGACGCTCGTCACCCAGTTCCAGGCCATGCAGCTCGGGCCGGCGTCCGGCGCGGGCCAGGATCAGGCCGCGCCGCTGACCGACATCGCCAGCGCCCTGGCCCAGATCGACGTGCTGTCCTGCGGGCTGGACGGCCTGCTGACCCAGCTCCGCGGGGGCATTCCCGCCGACGGCAGCTCGGCGGCGCCGGGCGGGACGGTACCCACCACGTTCTTCGCGGTGCGGGCCGGCTTCCTGCGCCTGGTCCGGCTACGCCTGGTCGACGGGTTCGGCCAGTTCATTGACCTGTGCGGATCGGACGCGAGCCACCAGGCACAGGGTTACCTGGTGTCGCAGGCGCTCAGCGTCCCGGGCCAGGCTGGAGTGCTCGGCCTGCCGCCGCGGTTTACCGCCCCCACCCGGGCCTGGTTCCGGTTCATGAGCGCCGGGGTGCCGGGGCAGGAGGCCGACTACCAGACCAGCCCGGTGTGCGCGTTCCTGATGCCCAACCACCTGGACGGCTCACTGGAGTTCTTCAATGCCGACGGGAGCCCGGCCGGCAGCTTGCAGCCGGCCACCGACGGCACCGTCAGCTGGCAGGACGCGCCGGGCCTGGCCACGCCGGCCGGGCAGGATCCGGCCGACGTGCTGACCAACTCCTATGCCGTCCAGCTGGTCCAGGGGCTGATCGGCTGGGGCATCGCCGACGCCGCCCAGGCCCGCGAGCCGGCCTGGAGCGCGCTGCTGCGGACGATCGACTCGACGCTGTGGACCGTCGACCCGTTCGGCCATGCCGGCGACGAGCACCTGTCCCTGCTGCTCGGCCACCCGATCTGCGTGATCCGGGCGCTGGTGCGGCTCGACGTGGCCGATCCCGTCATCACTCCCGACGGGACGGTCAGCGCCGTGCCGGTCCGGCTCGGCGACCTCACCCAGTGGCAGGACGGCCTGCTCGGCTACTTCGTCAACGACGACTACACCGCGCTGCACGTGGCAGACGCGGCCGCGCCCGGCATGGCCCGGCCGTTCGGCCCGCAGCAGGGCTTCCTGCAGCAGATCAACCTGGTGCCCGGCTTCTACGACACGTTCGCCGACGACCTGGCCGGCGGGGCAGCCACCGGCGCGACCCCGGTCACGCACCCTTACATCGACACCTCGGGGGTCCTGCTCATCCGGCCCAACCAGACCATCAACCTGACCCTCCTGGTCGAGCCGCTCGCGGCGGTGCACGCCACGCTGGGCCTGGTGCCGCGCAAGGAGATCGGGTTCCGGCGGGAGTGGGTCCAGGCCGGCCTGGCCGCGATCGCGCCGACGTTCCGCTTCGGGCCTGTGCTCCTCGACCCGCAACACATTCGCATGCCCCTGGCCACCGACCTCAACGGCACCTGGGTGTGGGACTACCGGTCCGATGCGGCGACCTGGACCGAAGACCCGACCACCAACGCGACCGACGACGCCCTGCTCCCGGCTGACCCGCCGACTGCGATCGAGGGCTGGCTCAAGCTGAAACCACCACCGCCGAGCGGAAGCGCCAACGCCGACCCCTGAGCATCCCCGCCGACCGCCGCGGCCATCCACTCGAGTCTGGGAGGCTGAAAAATAATGTCCGTTTTTGAAGATGTCCTACAGTTTTTCGGCCTCGTGCAGAGCGTCCCGATCCCGGTCAACTCCTTCCCGTCGGCCTATCCAGATCCATTCACGGCAGATACGAAACTCCAGGCCGCGCTGAACACGGCAGTCGCGAACGCGGAAACACGCCGCAGCCAGACCGCAGGCACGTTCCCGATTCCGTTCACGATCGCCGAAGTCACCTCTGGTACTCCCCCTTTCCCGATGGCTGGCTATCACGACAGCGAAGTGGACTACATAGCGAGTGAGGCCAAGGTCGCGGTCATGTACGCGGCCTTCGAACTGCGCGCGATGGTCCGGCGTTTCGCGGCCGCGAACCCAAAGATCTCGTCCACCCAGATCCTGTCCCAGGTGGCCGCGGTGCAAAACGGCCTGTTCCTGCGCGCGGTCCCGCAGCTGAATGCCGCGAAAAATATCACCGACGTCAACCGGCAGCCCTCGTACGCCAACGTATTGGCGGTCAGCGCAGCCGGCGTGATCGACTTCACTTCCACTTACAGCACGGCATTGCAGCAGATGATCGTGCCGAGCAGCGACAGCGACGCCGCGACATGTATCCACGGCCTGGGCTACAGCTATCTCAACGGTGCACTCAGCGCAGGCGGCTTCATCACCGCGAACTCCGCCGGATCGACCGGCCTCTGGGTGGCCGGCGACTACCTGTTCGGAAAAGGCTGGCACTATGTCCGGGGAGTGACGTCCGCCAACGACGGTCCTGCCGCCTACGCTGGAACGACGCAGCAGATGGCGCGGATGGTGGCGCTGATCTCCACCGGCGCCCTCGTCGACGCCGACAGCAGTAACCAGATGGAGGCGTTGCTCAGCCAGGCCGCCCAGGGCGTGGACTCGCCCTGGGCCTCACGTGGCACACCGGGAATCCCGGTAGCGAACTTCGTCCTCAACAAGCTTGGGCTCGGCCCGCAAGGACGAGGTCACCAGGGACCGCCGCAGTTCCGCTCGGAGGTTTCACTGATCAAGGACGCGGCGGCGGCCGGGCACAGCTACGTTGTCGCCTGGCAGAATGTGCTGGATCCCGGCCCGTACACGTTCGACACGGATATGGCACAGGTTATCCTCGATACGCTCGGCGCGTACGAGTAGTTTCCTTGCGATTCGGCTTATGCTGAATCTATGACATGGACGGCCATTTCTGAAAAATAGCCACATGAGCTCAGCATGAGAGAGCGTACCCGTCGGCGTATACCCGACTGGGCGCCGCAAGGCGCTCTTAGCCCTACCGGGCACGGCGTCGGCACGCGAGTTCCCCTGCTCTCCGCAGAGGCTGGCGGCCGCAACTGTCACCGCCAGGCCATTTGTAAAGGTGACTCATCTCCGAGCACTTTAGGTCTTGAGCCAGGCAAGATCGCCAGTCCTGGGCCGCTGATTACTCAATTGACGGCGAGAACTAGAAATCTATGCACACACGTAGCGCTGTACTAACTAAGCATCAATTGCAAAATATTGGCCCGGTCTGGCTGCAGTCGGGTGTGCGTACTTTCGTTCTGATTCCGGGCTACGGCGGGTCGGCGTGGGTGTGGAGCCGGGTGACTGCGTTGCTGGTCGAGGCGGGTCACGAGGTGATCGCGGTGGATCTGCCCGGCGACGACGAGACCGCGGGATTGCCCCGCTACACGGAGTTGGTGGTCGACGCGATCGGTTCACGCTCCGATGTGGTGCTTGCCGCGGGGTCACTCGGAGGCTTCACACCGCGCCGCTCGTCTGCGCGCGGGTGCCCGTTCGGGAGTTGGTGCTGGTCAGCGCGATGATCCCTGTTCCGGGTGAGACCGCACGTGAGTGGTGGGCGCACACTGGTGCCCTGCAGGCCCAGGAGGAGGCGGCCCGGGCGGGCGGTTACGGGCCCTTCGAATGGGCGGCGTATTTTCTGCACGATGTCGAGCCTGAGGTCGGGGCCGATGGCGAGGCGGATCAGCGGGGCGAGGCTGACATCGTCTTTGAGTCGGTATGCGACTTCGAGGCTTGGCCGGCGATCAGGATCCGGGTTCTCGCCGGGGAGAATGATCGTTTCTTTCCGGTCGGCTTGCAGCGGCGGGTCGCTCGTGACCGGCTCGGTGTGGAGATCGACGTGCTTCCGGGTGGGCACCTGCTGCCGCGCGTGCAGCCGCGGCTGGTGGCCGACTACCTCCTGAAGTGACCGGGAAGTACACCGCACAAGAACACCCGCTATGCCGCGGTCCGGGTCGACCGAAGGAGCATGGCGCGACATGCATTCAGACGCAGACAATGAACGCCGGACTCGAGTTGACGCTCGCAAGGATCACAGGCAAACCATATCTCTTAGGACCGTGATCGAGACCAGCGTCATCAAGATGACCACGCTCTTCGAGCGTCGCAGCGTTCGGCCCAAGCGGCTTGTGGTTGGCTTGGCTCCCATTTTGGCTCCCGCCAAGGGGCAGAAGCCATGTCTGTCGCGGTCTCCTCAACCAAAACGCCAGTTCAAGATGCGTGGCCACAGCTGAGCTGATCAGGGATCTCTTCCGTTTTGGCTCCCCCAGCGGGAAGAGATCTCATCGACCAAGACAACATCAACCTATAAGGCCAGGTCAGAGCTGGTGGGCCGTACTGGATTTGAACCAGTGACCTCTTCCGTGTCAGGGAATTCTGGAGTGTCTGTCACCGTCGGACTGAGTCGAACTAGGAGCCGCTGACCTGCGAAAAGAATCTGGCTACGTCGCGCTGGGTCTGAGTACGGCTGAACACGCTGGCTCCCATTTCTGGCTCCCACGGCATTTGGCGTGCCGGGAAGCCTTCCAGGCGTCAAGATCATTGAGGGCTGCCCGGATCTTGAGCCGACTGGTCCCTCCCTCGTGGATGGACCAGGCCCTGCAAATGTCCGATCCTGATCAGGTCAGGCTGCTTCGGTGCCGGGTTCGATGAAGGCGAGCCGCTGGTCGCCGAAATCGGCGATGATCTCCAGGCGGCCGCCGAGGGCTTCGACATAGGCGGCCAGGGTGCGTAGTTCGGTGGTGCCTGGCTTGGCGTGCTCGATGGCGGACACGCGGCCCTGGGTGATACCCATCCTTGTAGCGACCTCGGCCTGGGTGATGCCGAGGCGGCGGCGCATCTCGGCGAGCCGGAAGGCACGCTGCTCGGCGCGCAGCTGCTCCATTCCGGCGGCGATGGCGGCCTTGTCGGCATCATCGGGATAGAACTCGGCGAGGAACTCGTCCCGGGTGTAGTGGCGGAACTCACTGCTGCTCATCGGATGTCCTCTTGTTTCAGGTAGTCCTCGTACCGCTGCTCGGCCAGCGGGATCGCCTGCCGGTACCAGGCCTCCCATTTACCAGCCTTGTCTCCGGCTGCTAGCAGGACCGCGTTCCGCCGGGGATCGAAGATATACAGGATCCGGATCTCGCTGCGCCCGGCGGAACCTGGCCGCAGTTCCTTCAGGTTGGTAAGCCGGGAGTGGCGGACGCGGTCAGCGAGCGGGCGGCCCAGCTCCGGCCCGGCTTCGAGCAGCATGCCGATAGCCTGGCCGACCTGGATCGCGCTGGCCCGGTCACGTCCGCGCAAGTCGTGCAGCCATGTCCGGACCTCCGGTGTCATGACCAGGGCATAGGCCACGTCAGCCGCCTCCCTGCAGCGGGAGCATTACGCAGACATGATATCACATCAGCGTGATATTGTGGCTTACGAAGCCGGTTTAGCTGTCCGTGCTGGCGCTTGGGGTGAGTGCGATCCTGCGCGGGTCAGGGAAGCCGAGACCGGTGTAGCCGGGCGCGCGTTTGGCGAGCATGGCGGCCAGGACGCCTGTCCGCTCGTCGAGGTAGTCATGCACTTCGGCGGTGGTCTTGTTTTCGTGCGAGCGCAGGATCCGGCCGACGTACTGGGTGTGAGGCGCCCCACCGTTTCCGGACAGGGGATCCAATAGGATTCTCGCCGGAAAGGACGGGGGAAAAGTGTCGAGGGGAAAGTACTACACTCCGGA
>Ga0302324_100028225_pt1 | contig 10667 bp, 8 predicted proteins | sample Palsa_T0_1_FD_201949 | JGI IMG/M metagenome (GOLD analysis project Ga0302324, IMG submission 201949) | Peat permafrost microbial communities from Stordalen Mire near Abisko, Sweden - Palsa_T0_1 | ecosystem: Environmental > Terrestrial > Soil > Palsa > Peat permafrost | place: Sweden: Abisko...
TCCAGCAACCAGCCTGTTACCACGCCAGCGGTCGTCACTCCCGATGGTACCAGCTAGAGCTGGTTGGCAGTTCGACTTGCAGTGGAACAAACCCCGACATGTCCTGTCGGGGTTTGTTCTTTTTGTGAGAGGACGCCAAGGTTGAGATGTCTTCCCAAAGGCCCATGTCATTTATGAAACTCTGGGAGAGAGGACGGGCGCTTCTCTTCCTTCTGGTTGTTGGCTTGCCGGCATTAAGCTATCCGTTGAGCTGGTTGCCACGGTCGTGGGCGCATTTCCGGTTCAGTGTTGCGGTGCCATGGCCGGAGGTTGTGCTCGCGGCAATTCTGTTGGTGTCGGTCGGGGTTGTTCTTCGTGAGAGGGACGCGGGTGAAACGGAGGGAAGTGGCGTTGCATGGGACCTCGTGCCCCGGTCGCTCCTCTTCCCCGTGCTGGCCGTCATGGCGAGTGGAGTTGTGTCCACTCGGTTTAGTGAACACTCCCATTTCGGGTTGACGCTTCTGCCGCAATTGGTCGGCAATCTGGCGATTTTCTTGTTGGCGGCACATGTCTCGAGGCCCCATATGGCGAAATTGTGCCAGTGGTGGATAATCGTTGCTGTGATTGTCGGCGCCAACGGACTGCTGCGACTGCGGTCTGAGCCGGAGTTCATTTCGACGCTGGGGAACTGGGACTTCTTGGGGGCCTATCTCGCCGCATCAGTGATTATGGCCCTGTCTATCGGGGGATGGTGGCGATTCTTGGGAACCCTTGTGCTGCTCTCGGCGATGTGGTTCTGCCGCTCGCGCGGGGCATGGCTGGCACTCGGAGGCACGGGCGTTCTCTATTTTCTTGGCTGTGGGAACCGCTTCCTGCGACGCTGGCAGGCTCGGGCAATCGTCACGCTATTGCTGTTGGCGACCGCCGGGTTATTGGCCCGACCCTACATTCTGCGTCAGTGGCAGACTGACGTGCGACCGATGATCTGGAAAGCAACGCTGCGCATGATTGCGGCCCGACCGATCCTGGGGCACGGGTTGGGATCGTACGTGGCTGAATATCCGCGGTATCGACTCCCGCAATATTTTCTGAGGCCGAAGGCGACAAACGTCACGGACCATGCGCACAACGAGTTGCTGGAGATTGCCGCGGAGCAAGGCGTGGTCGGCTTGGCCGCCACGTTGTGGTTATGGGCCGCCACGTTGTGGTGCGGCATCCGTGCGTGCCAGCAGTCGGCAGGAACGGACCGGCGCGTTATGATCGGTTTGCTTGGGGCCACACTTGTGTTGATGTTTCACGGCTTGGTGGACGTGGACTTGCGTCATCTGCCGAACGAGAGCTTGTTGTGGTTGTTGATGGGACTGCTTGTGAGAGCGGATCTCACGCCAGGCCAGGCCCGAGCCATGAGTTTATCCAAACCGGTGCGCTGGTGTGCGGCTGCGGCGTGCCTGGCTCTGGGAATCTGGTGCGTCATGACGGCAGTTGTCCGGCCCATAATGGCCGACTGGCGGGACCGCGAGGCGCGCATCGCCGAGGAGGACGGTGATTTCCAGGGCGCAGTTCAATTCACTGCGGATGCGCTTCGCTTGCAGCCGTTCCGACTCAGCACGCGCTATCTTCTCGCAGGAGTATTGTCGCGTCTGCCCGATGCACAAGGACGCGACGCAGCCATCGACCAGTGCTTGTGGATCGAAGAACTCGCTCCCGATTACGCGGAGGTGACGTACAATCTGGGTCAGTTGTATCTGGCCGCCAATCGTGCTCCAGAAGCGTTTCCCTACTTTCGTCGCGCCGTGGAAATCAACCCCTACGATGCGAACCGTCATGTGGCTCTGGCTATGGCATTACACGGCATCGGACGGGACGACGAAGCTGTAAGCCAACTGGATCGGGCGCTGCAACTGCAACCCAATCTTCCCGGTACACAAGAGTTGCGGCAGGAGCTGCGGAAGGAGCACGCGCGGTGACCGCTGTGCCGCAACATTTTTGACATTCCGTCCTGTGCCCGCTACTCTGGCGCTATTAGGGAACATTTATGAGGGTCGCGATTCCCAAAAAGACGGTCTATCGGTTGAGCGTGTATTTACGCTGCCTGGAACGCTTTGCCGAGAATGGCGTCCAGACTGCGTCGAGCCACGCGCTCGCACAGGCGGCGGGCGTCAAGCCCACGCAATTGCGCAAGGACCTGACCAGCTTCGGTCATTTCGGTACGCGCGGGCTGGGCTACGACGTGTTGCATCTCCGCGACAAGATTGCCGAAGTGCTCGGTCGCACCCAGCTTCAGCCTGTCGTGCTTGTGGGTGTGGGCCATCTCGGCTCGGCGCTGCTGGCGTACAAAGGTTTCGAGAAGGAAAGCTTCGAGATCGTCGCCGGCTTCGACGTGGACGTGCGTCGCAAGCGCCGCAAGACCTATAATCAGCCGATCCTGGCGCTCGATAAGCTGGAAGCCTTCGTGCGTCCGCGCAAGATTCGCATGGGCATCATCACCGTGCCGACCGCAGCCGCGCAGGACGTGGCGAACCGGCTCGTGGGCGCGGGCGTGAACGCCATCCTCAACTTCGCCCCACTCGTGCTCCACGTGCCGAACAACGTCGTCGTTAGCAACGTCAACCTCGCCATCGAGCTTGAAAACCTCAGCTACTTCCGGTCGCTGGCGGAATCATAGGGGCAACCCACTGCGGTCGCCCGTCCCGGGGCAGGCATAGGGGCCTGCCCCTACGCTCTCTTGACCCGTGTACCGTCATTGTCGGCGACGAGGACATGAGTGTCGCAGCGAATTTGCTGTTTCGCGAACACGCTCGTCATGGCTTCGGCGACTGCCTTTTCCTTTTGTTCCGTGAGGCACATGATTGACGAGCCGGAGCCGCTGAGCCAGCCGGCGAGGGCGCCGGTTTCGACACCGGCGGCAATGACATCGTCGAGCATGGGGATGAGCTTCTTGCGATATGGCTGATGAAGTTTGTCGTCGAACAGCCCGCGCAACAATGAATAGTCGCCCGTGGCAAACACCGAGGTGATGAGGGCGACACGCTTCATATTGTCCACGGCGTCGCTGAGGGGAATCTGCTTCGGCAGCAACGCGCGGGCTTTTTCAGTGGAGATGGGGAAATCGGGAACGCACACGACAAACTTGAGCGACGGTGGAACGTTGAAACGCCGATACCGGATCGTGCCGTCGATGATACCGGATACCACGAATCCGCCGAACAATGCCGGCGCGGCGTTGTCGGGATGATGTTCGAGTTCGGTGACGACTTCGAGAAGCCCTGTGTCGGAAAGGGGTCGACCGTTGAGTTCGTTGAGGGCAAACACAATGCCGAGACGCACCGTGACGCTTGATCCGAGTCCGCCCGTGGCGGGCACGTCGCCTTTCACTTCGACCTGGGCGCCGTGGGGTTTGACTTTGCTGCGTCGAAAGAACGCATCCATCGCTTCGCGGGTCATCGCGAGCGCCCCGGGATTCCCGCGCATCGTGTCGACGCGCTCGACGTTGGGCGCGTCAATTTCGCGAAGGGAAATTTGGTTGTGCAGCTTGAGCGCGATCCCGAGCGTGTCGAAGCCGGGACCGAGGTTGGCGGTCGTGGCGGGCACGCGGACGGTGACGGACGCTTTTCTCACGGCGCGCGATATTGCATCCCGCCACAGGGCAAGTCAAGTGGTAGCGGTGTCTCTCTGAGGCATCTGGATGCTCGGACGCCTTTGTAGGGCCGGCGCTTCGCCTGGCGTTGTTGAATGGATTGGCAAGCGGAGCATTGCGCCGTTTCAAGTCACTGCACGTGTCGTTATGAAACGGCCATTTGAGGAAACCTCTTCCGGCACAGGCTGCCGATACCCGTTTCCGCCAGGGCTGTTATTCTTGGACAAGAGATTTAGAGCTTGTGTTCGGCAGCAAAACATCGAAGTTCACACTGGCAGGACAAACGAATGCATGCAAACAACATCTGAATCTGACATTCGGAAAGTCGCGTTTCTCGGCGATTACCTGCCGCGTAAATGCGGCATCGCCACGTTCACGTCCGACCTGCTGTCGGCCGTGGCAGCCGAGCACCCGCAAACCCAGTGTTTCGCCGTACCGGTTAATGATATCCAGAGTGGCTACGAGTATTCCGACACGGTTCGCTTCGAGATTGAGGAGCAGGACTTGTCGTCCTACCTGCGGGCCGCGGATTTTCTCAACATCAGCAACGTGGACATCGTCTGCCTGCAACATGAGTTTGGGATTTTCGGCGGACCAGCCGGCAGCCACCTGCTGGCGTTGCTGCGCGAATTGAGAATGCCGGTCGTCACGACGCTGCACACGGTACTGCGCGAGCCGAATACCGACCAGCGGCGCGTGATGCAGGAACTCATCTCGCGTTCGACACGGCTGCTGGTCATGGCCGAGCGCGGACGGCAAATGCTGCAGGACATCTACCAGGCGCCGCCGGCCAAGATCGATTTCATCCCGCATGGCATTCCCGATATTCCGTTTGTCGATCCCAACTATTACAAGGACCAGTTCGGCGTGGCGGGGAGAGTGGTGTTGCTGACGTTCGGGTTACTGTCGCCGAACAAGGGGATTGAGCACGTGCTCAACGCGCTGCCGGAGATACTGGCGGAGTTCCCCGACGTGGTGTACCTGGTCCTCGGGGCCACGCACCCGAACGAGTTGCGGGAGCAGGGCGAGGTCTATCGTCTGCGACTCGAACGCCTTGCCAAGCGGAACAAAGTCCAGAAGAACGTCATCTTTTATAACCGGTTCGTGGAACTCGATGAGCTGAAGGAGTTCATCGGCGCGGCGGACTTATACATCACGCCGTATCTTAACGAAGCGCAAATCACCTCGGGCACGCTGGCCTACACATTTGGGGCGGGCAAAGCCGTGATCTCAACTCCCTACTGGCACGCGACCGAGTTGCTGGCCGATGGGCGCGGAGTACTGGTGCCATTCAGCGACGCGAAGGCCATTGCCCGTGAGGTCATCGGCTTGCTGCGCGACGACACGCGGCGGCACACCATGCGCAAAAACGCGTACAAGCTGGGGCGTGAGATGGTCTGGAGCAACGTGGCCCGGCTCTACATGCGCTCGTTCGAGCTGGCGCGGATCGAGCGGGCGGTGTTGTCCCGAAAATCGTTTGCCACGAAGACGCTCGACCAGCAGCCGCGAGAGCTGCCCGAGTTGAAACTGGATCATCTGGCGCGAATGACCGATTCCACGGGGCTCTTTCAGCACGCCATTTTTACCGTGCCGAATTTTTCTGAAGGCTACTGCACGGATGACAACGCCCGCGCCTTCATTCTCGCGGTGCTGCTGGACGAGTTGGGAGAGGGAACGGAGCGCGTGCGGACGATGGCGACGACCTACGCGGCCTTTCTGCATCACGCGTTCGATTCCAAGACAAAGCGGTTCCATAATCATCTGAGTTTCGAGCGTCGCTGGCTCGACGAACAGGGCTCGGAAGACTCGCACGCGCGGGCATTGTGGGCGCTGGGCATGGGCGTGGGACGCTTGCCCTACCGGAGTTTCCAGGTCATGTCGGGACAAATCTTCGCGCAGGCCCTGCCGGCGGCGACGGAGTTCACATCACCACGCGCGTGGGCGTTCAGCCTGCTCGGTATTCATGAATACTTGCAGCGGTTGAGTGGCGACCGAACCGCCAGCCAGATTCGTGACTCGCTGACCACGCGACTCATGGAATTGTTCAATCGGGTAGCGCAGCCGGACTGGCCGTGGTTTGAAGACGTGCTCTCCTACGACAACGCGAAGCTCGCGCATGCCCTGATCGTGAGCGGAAGAGCAACGGGGCAAAAGCCGGCGTTTGAGCGGGGATTGCAGACGTTGCGCTGGCTGGCGGAAGTACAAACAGCCGAAAGTGGCGACTTCCGTCCGATCGGCAGCAATGGATTTTATCAACGCGGCGGACCGCGCGCGACTTTCGATCAGCAACCCATCGAAGCGCAGGCCATGGTGTCCGCCTGCCTCGAAGCCTATCGGGCTACGTCGGACGCATGGTGGTACGCGGAGGCCCAACGAGCCTTCGATTGGTTTCTCGGCTGGAATGATCTGGGCTTGGAAGTGTATTCGCCCAGCACCGGCGGCTGCCGCGATGCGTTGCACGTGGATCGCGTCAACCAAAACCAGGGCGCGGAGTCCACTCTGGCCTTCCTGCTCTCCCTCGCGGAAATGCAACTCATGCAAAACGCCGTCACGGCCTTCAACCAACCGGTTTCGTAGGCACAATCACCCGATGCGGACAACCAACATCCAACGCACCAATGTCATCCTGCATCCGGACCGCACGCGGGTACTGCTCCGTCCGTTCCTGCGGACGAACGACCGGCGCGCGACCAATCTTTGCGCGCAGGTCATGGCCCTTCCCGAAAGCCAGGTCCACGTGCTGTGGGAGCAGGTGCGCGCGGAGTTTGGGGATCGCCACGTGAAAATCGGCGAGTTCCTGAAAGGGCGGTTCGATTGGGTCCGTCCTTGTTTGCAAACCAACAAGGAACCGTCTGAGGAAAGAAAGCTGTTGCTCGGTGCGTATTTCAGTCATGAGTATTCGCTCGAAGCCGCGGCGTTGTTCAATCCCTCCATCGTGCCGCACCCGGATCAGTCGGATCTTCCGCCGGGCTCGTTACGGTTCGTTCTCAGCCTGCGGGCCACGGGCGAAGGGCATATCTCCTCGATCACCTTTCGTACGGGATTTCTGGACGCCTCCTGCAATATCACGGTCAACGCGCCCACGCGTTACTGCCTCGAGCCGGCACAAGTGCCCAACACATCGTACGAGAAGGGGTTGTTTGATCGCAAACTTCATGAGCTGGGTCTGGCGGGCGACTTCAGCCGCGAGGCGCTGCAAGGAGTGGGTGACTCGTTCACGCTGGATGAGCTGCGCAGCAGCGTCCTGGCGACGGTGAAACACCTGCGGGCCCGTGATGAGGAACGCCAAGCCGCGGCACGAAAAATCCTGATGCTGGCCCAATCGAATTACGAAGTGCAATTCACGCCGGACTCGCGCCTGTCCGAACGCGTGTTATTTCCTACCACGCCGTCGCAGAGCAACGGGATTGAGGACGCCCGCTTTGTTCTCTTTCACAACGAGGACGGCACGCGGACCTATTACGCCACCTATACCGCGTACGACGGCAAACTGATCCTGCCGCAACTCATTGAAACGCCCGACTTTCTTCATTTCAAATTCATCACACTGAACGGTCCGGCCGTGCAGAACAAAGGCATGGCGCTGTTCCCGCGAAAGATCAACGGCCGCTACGCCATGCTCGGGCGCCAGGATGCCGAAAACCTGTACATGATGTTCTCCGACCATTTGCATTTCTGGAACACCACGCAACCGCTCTTGAAGCCGAAGTTCCCATGGGAATTCGTCCAATTGGGCAACTGCGGCTCCCCGATTGAAACGGACGACGGCTGGCTCGTGCTGAGCCACGGCGTGGGACCGATGCGGAAATATTGCATCGGCGCGTTCCTACTCGACCGGGACGACCCGACCAAAGTTATTGGCCGCCTGCGCGAGCCACTGATCAAGCCGGACGAAAATGAGCGCGAGGGGTACGTGCCCAACGTCGTTTATTCGTGTGGCAGTCTGCTGCACAGGCGGCAACTCATCATCCCGTATGCGATGTCCGATTACGCCACCACGTTCGCCACGCTGCCGCTCGACGGACTATTGGCAGCCATGGAATAGTCCAGCCCTGGCCGTCAATGACCAGGAACGTCGCAGGCTGTGTGCGCTATTTTCGGGACAGGTTTCTCAACCATTGCGCTGATATTGTTTACCTACAATATTGCGAACCGCCTGGCCGCTGGGTTGGTCCTGTATCCGCCGATGAAAGCAGCGGCAGGGCGGTACCGCGAACTCAATGCCGGCGCGGTCCTGCTGGGCGTCTTGTGTCTCATCTACTGCGCATTCGGCTTGCCGCATTGATGATTCTGCGGAGTCCGTGCGCCCGCAAGATTCCTCTTTTTGAGATTCCATACTTCTTCCCAATCGCCTGATTTCCCTGATTTTATCAGGCATATATGGGGGTTGGCACACCCACTGCTAGTTAGGCTTACCGTTAGGCGTAAGGCGTAGGTAGGACTGGAAGACAATGGAAGCCAACAAACAAGACATCTATCGGGTGTTGATCGTAGACGAAGACGCGGCCATGCGTGAGATGTTGGCGGGTTTACTCCGAGCCCCGAATCGCAGCGTGGAAGTGCGCGACAGCGCGCGAGCGGCCATGGAGTTTGTCCGACACAATCCCATCGACGTGGCATTTGTCGACGCCTCGCTGTCAGGGTCATACGCGCAACGCCTGGCCGAGACAATCAAGAAACGCTGTCCGCACGCGCACCTCGTCATCTGTGCGGGCCGTCTATCGCAACCGTGGGACGCGGCCGGCCGCGCGAAAAAGGGTGAGCACGTCCTGCGACAACCATTCAATTTTGGCGAAGCTCTCCAGCTCGCCGATTCGTGCACGACCGAGTGATATGAAACCGATTCTGGCGCTGGCTCTAGGGTTGGCCATGAAGCAGGCTGCGCGGGGTGCGCAGGATATACCGTTCATGGCGGGCCAGCGCCTGATTTTTAGCCAAGCAACAGAGAACCCGCGAAAGCTCGGACCTTCCGCGCGCGACGGGTTGAGAGTCAACTGTTCGAATCCCCCCAACGCCATCAAGGTCGGCGCCTCCTCCGACCGAAGAACAGCTTGATCTCTCAACCCGCGCGCGCGGTGGTCCGGGCGCGCCCCTCGTCGTAATCCCCGCCGCAGTGCCCGCTTGCTTTCCTGCCCGCGTCCGCTATATTGGGGCAGCCATACATCGCTGATTCTCATGGGGGCGAAACGGATTCGACTTTGTGGGGTAAGCGTGAGCGGCATGCCGAGGTTGTCGGGAGGCCTCGTTAAACACCTGGCAAAAACATAACTGCGAATCAAGAACTCGCACTCGCGGCTTAATTGTCTGCGACGTCTCACTGGCGACACCTGCTAGTTGGTTGAGACGACATTAGCAGGTTAGTCTGTTGATGTTGTCTTCAGGTCAACGGGCGAAACTTTAACTGGAGGCTGGCGCGGCGCGTGGCCTGTCCATCGACAGCGCGCCGGGCGAGACCCAAAGATGGAACAAGCATGTAGTCATTCACGTGTGCTTTGCAGAGGACGTGGGTTCAACTCCCACCGCCTCCACCACTTTACCTAAGCAAAACGAAAGTTTTGCTTTTGGCGTGACAAACCCGTGACAACCTTGGTATTTTACGAGGCGATATGAAACGCTCGTTTCTTGTCAGCGTTGGCTCGGTCAAGATTCCAGTCTATGGACTCTCTAGCGGCAGGTGGTGTCTCAGCTTCTACCAAGACGGACAGCGCAAGCGCGAGACGCGCTCCACACGCGAGGAAGCCACCAAGCGAGCGGAGGAAGTCGCAACAGCCATTCACGGCCAGAAAGCCTCTGGCCTCACCCTGACGGGCGCAGACCGCGACTCCTACGCACGTTCGCTTGAGGTGCTTAAACCCTTCGGGGTGACGCTCCATGACGCAGTGGAAGCCTACACCAAGGCCAGACATAGGCTACAAAAGGCGTCATTGGACGAGGCCGTGGATTTCTACATCCGCCACAATCCGACGACCCTGCCCGCCAAGACGGTTAAAGAAATTGGCAGCGAATTACTTGAGGCGAAGAAGCGGGATCGCGTTAGCGCGGCCTATCTCAAAGACCTAAACACTCGCTTGCCACGGATTGCCGCTGCGTTTTCATGTCCGATAGGCCAAGTGACCCAAAGCCAGATTGAGGACTGGTTGCGCTCGCTGCCGGGTTCCCTGCGCTCACGGAACAATTACAGGAGTCTTGTCGTAACGCTCTGGCGTTTCGCACGACAGCGCGGCTATCTCTTGCGCGATCGTGCCACAGAAGCCGACCAGCTAACCCGCGCCAAGGACAATGGCACGGAGATTGAGATATTCAGGCCGCAGGATTTAGCGAAGGTGATCGCCAAGGCAGATGCAGACGTAGTGCCATTCCTTGCGCTTGGAGCCTTTACAGGACTCCGACACGCGGAGCTTTTGCGCTTGGAATGGGAGGACATTCGTTTTGCCCAAGGGTTTGTTGAAGTGAAAGCGAAGAAGGCCAAGACCGCGCAGCGCCGCCTTGTGCCTATCCAGCCGAACTTGCAGGCGTGGCTTGCGCCCTACCACGAGAAAACAGGCAAGGTTTGTCCGTGGATTCGTATCGGGCGCACGGCGTCCACGATGGCGAAAGAACTTGGCATCCGCTGGCCGAAGAACGGATTGCGCCATTCATACGCGACGTATCGCTTGGCGCAATGCCAGGACGCGGCCAAAGTCGCGCTCGAAATGGGAAACACACCCAACATGATATTCCGCCACTACAGAGAATTGGTGACGCCGCAAGAAGCTGCGTTGTGGTGGAACATCATTCCTACCGAGGCGGCGAACGTCGTGCCGATAAGCAGCCGCCGCAGTGTGGCGTAATGGGGCTAGAAAATGAGTAAAATGAAAATCTTCATCGCAGAGTCTGTAACTCCGCAAGAATTTTACGATCAGGACAGGGAGGGACTTGTGGTGGAGGAAATCGTTCGGATTCTTGGCGGACGAACCGAGACGGATGGATGATGACAGCCAGGCGTCGATTATTTTTGATTGGACAGTCTTAGAGGTAGTGGGAGCAAATCTTAAGGCAGACGTATCCAAGG
>Ga0302324_100028227_pt1 | contig 10667 bp, 8 predicted proteins | sample Palsa_T0_1_FD_201949 | JGI IMG/M metagenome (GOLD analysis project Ga0302324, IMG submission 201949) | Peat permafrost microbial communities from Stordalen Mire near Abisko, Sweden - Palsa_T0_1 | ecosystem: Environmental > Terrestrial > Soil > Palsa > Peat permafrost | place: Sweden: Abisko...
GACTGCCCTATCGCTGGATCATGCGCAACAACATCGGGATCCAGGGGCACTGGATGTGTCCGCGCAAGTCGATCCCCCGAATGATCGGTATGGCCGAAGCCGGTCTGATCGATCTCGACCATCGCAAGGTAACGACCTTCCCCCTCGCCGAGATCAACGCGGCGGTCGATCACGCCGCGACCAATGCCGGGCCGTTTGCGATGACAGTGGTGTGCCCGTGAACGCGCCATCGCTTGAGATGAACGCGATCACGGTGGAGGCGGGTCATCATCAAATGACCCAATTCGCTACCAGAAACACTGGAGGGCATGACCTATTGGGGGTGTTAGCGCGAAATCCTTCGACGCAATTCCGCGCCGAGGGAATCACGGAACGGGCCAATCCGCTTCGAATTCTTCAGCGATCTCCTAGGAGGCCGCCGAGCCGACCGTCTTGTTCGTGAACCAGTTTGTAAGCCGAACGCGAAATAGCCAGAAGAGCATCAATACCAAAGGCGCAAGCGCCGGCACAAAAAGAATTGGCGAGCCGCGCATGAACCTGGGCATGACCCCTTGCTGTCCGAGAAAGAAAAAGGCTGCCGCAAAGAACAGCGCGAAGCACATGCGCCAAAGATGTCGCGCGATCCGCGGCGCGCCGGAAATGCCGCCACGCAGGATCACCTTGAGGTCCATGGCAGCCGCGAATGCCGCGAAACACGCGAAGACGAAGAAGGGCACATAGGAGCCGGGCTGGGCTTTCGGGATGCTCGCCGTTCTCAAACCGAAGATCAGCAGGGCGACAGTAACGCCCAGGACGGCGATGAGCGCGCCCTTTTCGAACAGCCCGACGCCTCCTTCCTTGCGTTTGACCGTCATCCAGGCCGTGGCCGCGAGATAGAACGTCAAAATCCCGACGGAGACCGAGGCACTTGGCGGGGCACCGCCGGAATGGATTGGCGGTACGAAAAGCGCCAGATACACCGCGAGCGTGGACACGGTCAGCATGGAGAGGAAAAACACCGTTCCGAACAGTCGGTGCAGGCGCCCGCCCTTGCGAACGGATACGGCCGCATAGCCCGAGACGATCCCGAGGGTTCCGGCGCTGATGTGAACGATCAAAATTGGGGACATTTCCGGTATATTGGCGCAAAGGGTCAAGGAAATTCCCCGGCGCGTTGCCTAGATTCTAGGGCATGACCGAACTCGGAAACAAGTACGCGCTGAAAGCCCAACGGCACAAGCGGGCGATCTGGCGGGAGAACTCGCCCTGCTAGAGAGACAGGCCGAGTGGAAACGCTCCCAGTTGATTCACGTTGACGCCACGCTAGCGGTTTTCGGCGAGGCTGTAGGTCGAATGGGCGACTGCGATGCTTTTCGAGCATTTCGGGGGTTTTGACCTTTTACGCCAACATACCGGAAATTCGATAGGAGTCGGGATTGATACTCAATTGGCCGCGCCGGGCAGCCGGCAGGCCTGTGTCGAGGATTTGTGAACCTTCTCTGTCCCGCCGTGCCGCCAGGGCTTGGCCGGTTTCCGGTTCAGTCGGGAAGCTCGGACCACAGCGCCGAATCGGAGAAAGTTCCGCATTTGCCGGACTGCAACCCCAAGGAGAGCTTCTGGGCATGCGATCAAAGAAGGTGAAGCTTTTCTCGACATCGCACTTATATCGAACCGACTGTTGCCGGCGAGCTCCATTCAAAACCGATAATTCAGCGTCACAAACGCCGACCTCGGCGTTGCGTAGAGCTCGGTTTCGAAATCACTCGGTGGATGGTAGCGCGTGGTGATCAGTTTGCTGTAGCCGAAGGCCAAGCCGGCGCTTGCCGCAACGTCCCACCAATGATGCTCTTTCGATGCCACGCGCGAATAGCCGACAAAGCCGGCCGCGGCGTATGCTGGTAGGCCGTACTGCCAGCCATAGCGGTCCCAAAGATATTCCGCCGGTGCGAAAGCGAGGGCCGACGTGTCCGACGGGAAGGATTGGTCGTCGGTGCCATTGGGTCGCCTTTCATGGACGACATATTTGAGCAGAAATGCAGTTCCCGCCGTAGTGGTGGTGTCAAGCGCGAGCTCGACAACACCGTTCCAATCATCCTTGGCGACTGAAATACCGCCAGCCACCACCGGAAGAGCGATTGCTACGTCGACACCCACATTCTCGATCGCCGAATTGTCCCCCTTGGCGAGTGCCGGTGTCGTTGCCAAAGCGAGGACGCCGGCAAGCACTGCGAACCGCGCCCGATCCATGTGCGCCCCCCAACCGTAGTTGCATGTTCCGCCGACAATTGAGTGGCTTGGAGCATCTCTCGTCAAGCGGCATCCAACGGTGACTCTGGGTAGTGCGATTTTCTTCGGCGCGAGAGCCGGCAGCGGTGGGGTAGCGCGCGTTCGGTGGCGTCTTATGTCACAAGCAGGAACAGCCGAGCGGCACCGCCGCGTCGGCAGGATAGCTCGCGTCCTCCAGGAAAGGCCCAATGGGACTTTGCGAATTCGCCTCGCCCGTCCGTTTGCCATTGGCCGCCCGGACAATGCCAATTGCGAATCTTCGTATCCTCTTTGTCATTGCAGTGCTGACGGTACTGCGTTTCGCGCTCGCGGCCGTCCTGCCGCTTTCGTTCGACGAATCATATTTCTGGCTGTGGTCCAGGCATCTGGCGATCAGCTATTATGATCACCCGCCGATGATCGCATTCGCCATCAGGCTGGGGACGTTGTTATTCGGAGACAACGAATTCGGCGTCCGCTTCATACCTTTGTTGGCGTCGATGGCGGCGAGTTGGGCCGTATGGCGTTCGGCCGCGATCCTGTTGCGAGACGGATGGGTAGCGGCGATGGCCTGCTGCCTGTTCAGCGCGACGTTGATGTTCGCCGCTGAGTCTATGGGCGCAACACCGGATTCGCTGGTGCTCGCCGCATCGGCGTTCTTACTGTGGTCAATTGCCAAGCTTGAAGATACGAAAAACGGACGCTGGTGGCTGGCTGCGGGGCTTGCCGTCGGCGTTGCGCTCTTCAGTAAATACACGGCGTTGTTCCTGGTCGCGAGCGTCGTGCTCTGGCTCATCGCTACTGTGCGCGGCCGCGCTTGGCTTCGTACGCCTTGGCCTTATGCTGGTGGAATATTGGCGCTCGCTTTCTTTGTGCCCAATCTCATGTGGAACGCCGACCATGATTGGATATCGTTCAAGTTTCAGTTCGGGCGCGTGGTCAAGGGTGGAGTCACGCTTCGCTACATGGGCGAGTTTCTCGCGAGCCAACTCGCGCTAGCCTCGCCAATCATTCTCGTGCTCGGCGCGGTCGGACTCGCGCGCGAAACACGATTGTTCGGCGCCGCGCGACCGCTTTCCTTCGCCGCAGCGATGGTCTGGCCCGCCCTCGCGTATTTCATGGTTCATGCCCTGCACGACCGCGTGCAGGGCAACTGGCCTTCATTCGTCTACCCGGCTTTCTGCCTTCTGGCGGCGTCGCCGATCGCTTTGCTCTCGCACAACCGCCATCTGGAAGGCTTCCTGCGCCCATCACGCAAACTGGCCCTTCCGGTAGCGATTTGCGTTCTGGTCATCGTTTATGCACAGGCGTTCACCGGAATGATGCCCCTAGGCGACCGCGACCCGATAGAGAGGATGACCGCTATCGGGATTACGCCCGTCGCTCAACAGATAGCGGCGATCGCCCAACGCAACAACGACGCGGCGGTCGTTACGACGAAATACGTCATGACCGGATGGCTGAGCTTCTACATTCGCCCACACCTGCCGATCCTTCAGGTATCCGAAGATTATCGATGGCTGTCGTCGCCGCGAGCCGGCTTAGACGTGTTGCACAAGTCGCTTCTCTACGTCACGCAGCATCCAGATCACGAATTGGCACTCGTTGCGGATCACTTCTCCGATATTAGCTTTGTCACGGTACTCAATCGCTCGCGCAATGGCGTGGTGATCGACAAGCTTTTCGTTTATTCGCTATCGGGCTTTCGCGGAAACGCCGTGGGGCGCCTGCCGTGATAGGAGCGACATTTGAGGATTTCGCGGAAACGAACGCAGTCACACCAACGCGTCCGCCGAACCCGCTCATATCCATTGTCGTCGCATTCTACAACGAGGAGGACACGGTTCGCGCTTTCTTTAGCGAAACAACCCGTGTTGCACAGGCTTTGCAGTGCCGTGTCGAATATATCTGCGTGAACGACGGCAGCCAGGATCGAACCTTTGGACTGCTTCGAGAGCAGATGAAATCCGTCCCCAACGTTCGCATCGTCGATCTGGCGCGCAATTTCGGCAAGGAGGCCGCGATGACGGCCGGCCTCGCTCATGCGCGCGGCGACGCTGTGATCGTCATCGACGCCGATCTCCAGGACCCACCGACATTGATTCCCGCCTTCGTCGCGAAATGGCGCGAGGGGTATGACGTGGTTTACGGTATCCGGTCGTCGAGAAGTGTAGACACGGTCCTGAAGCGATGGACTGCGCGGGCGTATTATGCGCTGTTCAACGCCCTCACTGACGCGCGGATTCCCGCCGGAGCCGGCGACTTCCGGCTTCTCGACAGACGGGCGGTGGACGCAATTCTCAAGCTGCCGGAGCGCAACCGGTTCATGAAAGGGCTCTTCTCCTGGATTGGTTTCAGGCAGATCGGCGTAGAATTTGCGCGCGAGACCCGCGTCGCGGGCGCAACGAGCTGGAGTTATTTTCGTCTGGCAAATTTCGCCATCGACGGCCTCACGAGTTTCTCCATCGCGCCGCTCAGGATCGCGAGTCTGGCAGGTGTCGTCGTATCGCTGTTCGGCTTTTCCTACGCGGCTTTTCTGATAGCGAGAACGATTATCATCGGCGCCGACGTCCCGGGCTATGCCTCCCTTATGGTCGTCATAATGGTTCTGGGTGGCGTTCAGCTCATCTGTTTGGGTCTCGTCGGCGAATATCTGGGCCGGCTCTATATTGAGGCCAAGGGACGACCGCTATACCTCGTCTCAGATGTTCTAGCGAATACGGATGCGGCGGGACGCGATTTCCGCGACATTGCGGCCGCACACGTCGAAGAACCAGGATACGATCGGGACCCGGGTAGCAAGCGCGGCGGTCAACTGACCGGGCTTCAGTCGCTGGACCGGCGACTTTCATAGCACTGGGATCATGGAAAATTGTGTATCCTGAACTACCCGATGCGAGAGGGTTCGCCGCTTGGAAGTCGAGAAGCAGTCGATTCTGATGGCGGTCTATCTGTTGCGGCGCGACGCCATCGGTCGCTTCCTGGCGGCGCGCCTGGGCGACGCCGGCGAAGCCGAGGATGTATTGCAGGAGCTATATCTTCGCCTGCGCGATGTCGACTCGTCGGGCGATCTGCGCGATCCCGCTGCTTATGTTTTCCGGATGGCACTGAACCTAGCGCGCGATCGGCGTCGGGCGCACGGCCGTGCCCGCGCGCGGGACGCGCACTGGGTCAAAGCGCGCTACGATCTGGCCGGGCACGAGCCGATCGGCGATCAGCCGTCCGCCGAAGCGACGTATGGCGCCAGACAGCGCCTCGCCGCCGTGGAACGAGCGCTCGAAGAGCTGTCGCCGCAATGTCGCCGCGTCTTCCTGCTTCACAAGTTCGAAGGGCTCAGCCATCAGGAGGTGGCACAGCGCGCGGGAGTTACGCGCAGCACGGTGGAAAAACACATGAACACCGCGCTTAAGCACCTGATCCGGCGATTGGGGCGTGACTAGGATGCAACAGGCGCGGCTATTGTCATTCAATATCTTCAGCGGCATGGCGGCTCCGGTCGCGCGGATGCGTCGAACGAGTGAAGAGACTTCTGCCGCACTCGGACTTTCCCTGTGCTGCCGGATCGCGAGCGAACGATGAGCGACGAAGGGCAAAGATTGGACGACGCAATCGCTTGGCATGTCCGGTTGAACTCCGGTGATGCCGACGAAGCGATCTGGGCGCAGTTCACGGCCTGGCTGGAAGCCAATCAGGCCAATCGCGCGGCTTATGATCGCGTCGAAGATATGGATATCGAGATCGATCCGGCGATGCTCGACGAGCCGGCTTTGATTGAACCTTGGCGCGCGCACCGGGCACGGAGGCGCGGCTGGATCGCGGCGGCCGCGGTGCTCGCCGCGTCGCTGCTGATTGCAGTCGGTATCGCAAACCGGACAAGCCAGCCTTCGACTACGCAATATGCGACCCGGATCGGCGAGACGAAAATCATAGCGCTGGCCGACGGCTCGACCGTCACTCTCAATACCGGCACGAAGATCGATGCCGTCATGGGTAGGAACACGCGCGGCGTCATGCTCGAACGTGGTGAAGTCCTGTTCCATGTCACCAAGGATCCCGCGCATCCTTTCGTGGTCATTGCCGGCGATCGCGCCGTGCGCGTAGTCGGGACGGTATTTGATGTCTTGCGCGAGGCAGGGATTGTCACCATCGTTGTTGCTGAGGGAGACGTCGCCGTGTCGCAACGCTCCGCAGGAGTAGGGGTGGTCGAGATTCACTTAAAGCCGGGCCAGCGCGCCATCGGTCGCGAAGGAAACCCGCAGGAAACCGTCGAGCCCGTTAATTTGGCGCGCGCTCTTGCCTGGCGCGAAGGCTATCTGGTCTACGACAATGCGCCGCTGTCGAGCGTAGTCAATGATTTGAACCGCTACTTCGCCGTCCCTATCGCATTGGCCGACAGCGGTGTCGCAATCTACCGGTTCTCGGGAGTTCTGCGGATCGACAACGAGAATGCCGTGGTGGCCCGAATCACGCAATTCCTGCCGGTCCGCGCCGAGCGAACAGGAGGCGGGATCGTCTTGCACGGGGCCCAAAAGCCCGATTAAGTCGCGACGCAGATCGATATCGGGACAATCCAGGCGTGCGGCATTGCGGCAATGGACGCTGGCCAGGTTGGATTCTTGGCGCGGTCTGCCTGCTAGTGTCCGCTGTCGCGCGAGCGCAAACCGCTGCGATGGCTTTTCACATACCGGCCGAGCCGGTTGCGCAAGCGCTGGTCGATTTCGCGCTGCAGGCGAGACTCTCAGTCGGCGACGCCGGCCTCGATTTCGGTTCGGCGCGCAGCAACGCTGTAGCCGGTATCTTCACGCCGCAGGATGGTCTCAAGCGCCTGTTGGACAGCACGGGTTACGACTTTGATTTCCTGGACACGAACGCGGTTCGCATCCGCATCCGCACGCACATCGCACCGCCGGCCGTGAAATCCGACGCTCCTTCGGTCGAAACCGTCATCGTCACCGCGACGAAGCGCGAAGCGGTTGCGCAAGCGTTGCCCTATTCCATCGCGGTATCGACCGGGGCACAGCTGGAGAGTACCGGCGCGCAAACGCCGAACGACTTGACCGCGCAGGTGGCGGGACTGACGGCGAGCAATCTGGGGCCCGGCCAGGACAAGCTGTTCGTGCGGGGCCTTTCCGACAGTGTATTGCCGGGCCTGAGCGAATCCACGGTCGGACTCTATCTAGACGAGGCCCGGATTACGGACGACGCGCCGGATCCAGATCTGCGGCTCATCGACGTCGATCGCGTCGAGGTTATTCGAGGCCCGCAAGGCACGCTTTACGGCGCGGGTTCGCTGAGCGGCTTGGTCCGCATCATCACGAACAAGCCGGTGCTCGACGATACGCAATTGACGCTCACGTCGTCGATGGCCGCGACCGATGGCGGCGCACCTTCCTACGGTTTCGACGCCATCGTGAATCTGCCGATCGTGAGCAACGTGTTGGCGCTGCGGGCCGTCGGCTATGTCGAGAGCGAGGGCGGATATATCGACGAAGACCGCTTGCATTTGCAAAACACGAACCGAACGGACACCGATGGCGGACGACTGATGCTGGCCTGGCAGCCGAGTGCAGCTTGGTCGGTCACCGGGGCGGCCGCTTACCAAGACATTCGCGCGGCGGATTCGCAATATTTCGATGACGGCTCGAGGCCGTTCCAACGCGATGGCTTTCTTCTCGAGCCGCAGGACGACCGTTTCTTCCAGGCGAGCCTCACCGCCAACGGCGCTCTGGGATGGGCCGACCTGGTTTCGGCGAGCTCGCTAGTCGTGCGCCATCTGGACGAACTTTTCGACGCCACGACGGCGTGGCCCCAGCTGACCGGCCTGCCCGAGGGTCTCAGCGCCTTCAACGACGCTCGCGGAATCGTGTCGATGACTCAGGAAGTACGGCTGGTCTCCAACGAGAACACACGATGGACATGGCTGGCCGGTCTGTTTCTTTCACACCGCGACGAGGATTTCCGCTCGGCGCTGACAGGTCCCAGCACCCTGGATACTCCGCTGACGGCTCAAAGCGAAAGCCGCACGGATCATTCCAACGATTTGGCGATTTTCGGGGAAGCAAGCTATGCGCTTAGTTCGCAGATCACGGTGACCGCGGGCGGGCGAGTCTTCGCCGCCGCCCAAAGCGTGGACGCTCATGGCATAGCCATCATTCCGAGCGATAGCTTTAATTTCGTCGATTCTCACGATCAGACCGGCGCCACGCCGAAATTGGTCGTCAGCTACCACCCATCGAAAACCATCCTATTCTATGCGCAGTTTTCGGAGGGCTATCGGCTGGGCGGGTTCAATGTCGATGGTCCAACGGGGGCCACCCACGATCCCGGCGATCCTGGCGACAAGACCTTCGATTCCGATTCCCTCTGGAACTATGAGCTGGGCGCGAAGACCGCTTTCTGGGATGGGCGGGTCGTCGCTGATGCCGCCGGGTACCTCGCGATCTGGAACAACGTGCAGAGCGATCAGGTAAGCCCTAATGGCACGTTCTTCATCGTCAATGCAGGCTCGGTGCACGATCTTGGCTTCGAAACAGATATCACTGTCGCGCCGGTCGAGGGCCTGAGTCTTCAAGGCAATCTCTTCATGAATAACACGCACCTGATCGATCCCAACCCGCTGCTCGTCAAATCCGACGGCGTGCTACCCGGCGCGCCCGATATAAGCTTCGGCATATCCGGGCGCTACGATCTGCCGTGGAAATCCTTCGCCAATGTGTTCCTCGCCTTCGACACTTCGTATGTCGGGCACTCCAATCTGGATTTCGACGAAGTCAATTCACCGACGATGGGGGGCTACCACCTGACCAATTTCAGGATCGGTTTCGCGCGCGGGCAATGGCAGCTGATTACTTTCGCCGACAACATCGCTAACGAGCAAAAGAACACCTTCGCCTTCGGAAACCCTTTCGATTTTGCGACCACGCATCAGGTCACGCCGCCCCGGCCTCGAACGATTGGCCTGAGCCTGAGTTGGACACAATTATGATCTGTGGCGCCCCGAATCAAGCAGCATCGGGCGAAAGCGCGGAGCAGGCTGCATAACTTGGAGTTATCGATAGTCGGAAACTGACGGCCTCGCACGTCGCAAACCGACTCGGCAACGAGTGCACGCCAGCCCTGAGTGAACAGAATGCTGTATTCTGTTCACTCTCCCTTTTCCGCGTCAATGCCCTGCGCTCGATATTTTCATAGAGTCGGACAAAGGCTTTGTGCATGACGCAATCGCTTTTTGACCGAGGGGGTATCCGACTATGGCCGTGGGGACGCACAACGGCCTGGATTCACGTGAAGCGGGTAATGAAGGATGCTGCAATTGTCGAAGGGCTCCGTAAGCCCAAAGCACTCAGGCACGGCTTTGCCGTTGAAGCAGGACAAAAAGGTGTACCGCTAAACATGATTCAGAGGTGGTTGGGGCATGCTCGGCTGGAGACCACCGCAATCTATGCGGACGCGCTTGGCGACGAAGAACTCTGCCTCGCGGGACGTGCGTGGAATTCGCTCGATTCCGAATTAGTATGGTCTGAAATAGGCCGCACACATGAGAAGCAAACGTTCTGGCGAGGGGAAACCGCCGACTCTATCTTGGAGTTGCCTCCGTCGGGACTATCCAATAGACGGGCCCAACGGCCACCGGATTAGAATTTGCAGACGCACGAGTCGCTTGCGACGCTGAGAAAGCGGGGCGCCATTCGCTACCGATACTACGTCAGCAGATCTAGCGGGAACGGCGAACGCTCCAAAGCCGGCATCTGCCGGATTCCGGCGCCGCCGTTCGAGGCATTTATGGCCGGCGCCATGCAGCGGCTGGGCCTTTCTGAGGGCAGCCAATGGGACCAAATCCGAACCATCGTGCGGCGGATCGACATTCAGGCGGCCTCTATCGTAGTGCACCTCTACCGCGTTAACGCGCTCGCCGCATGGCGGACGGCAGTTTCGGCTGGAGTCGGAGGCCGAGATCGGGACGTCATCGATCACCGCAGAGGAGCGTTGGCGAGCGGCGAGACTATCGCTGACGAGGGCGAAGCGCTCATTCTGTCCCTTCCCGTTCGCGCCCGGTTTCACGGGGGACGGGCCTCGATCCTCAACCACTCGGACGCCCACTCTGGCGCAGCGCAAGCGGACATGGCGCTCATCAAGGCTGTCGCCCGTGCCCATCGCTGGCGGCAGATGCTACTGGATGGCGAGGCAACCTCTATCGAGGCGCTGGCCATCCGCTTCAATTTGGACCGCGGGCATGTCGGCCTGGTCCTCAATCTCGCCTTCCTGAGCCCCGATCTGACGCGGGCAATCCTATGCGGCGAACAGCCACCGGGTTTGCGTCTCACGCACCTTCTGGATGCTGACATTCCGCTGTCATGGAAAGCGCAGCGTGAGATGTTTGATCGACTGGAAGCCCACTGACGCCGGACGGATATTTTTAAGGC
>Ga0302324_100028232_pt1 | contig 10666 bp, 5 predicted proteins | sample Palsa_T0_1_FD_201949 | JGI IMG/M metagenome (GOLD analysis project Ga0302324, IMG submission 201949) | Peat permafrost microbial communities from Stordalen Mire near Abisko, Sweden - Palsa_T0_1 | ecosystem: Environmental > Terrestrial > Soil > Palsa > Peat permafrost | place: Sweden: Abisko...
GGAGTCGCTGCTGGCTCACGAGAAAGCCGCCGAGCATTTCATTGAGTCGCCTGCCCTGGAGATGATGGGAAGGCTGGTGGCCAACGAGGCTATGATCCCGGAGGACGGAGCGAATCTGATTGGCGCTACAGTTTCCCATTATCGCATTGTCGAGAAGCTCGCTGGCGGAGGCATGGGGGTTGTCTATAAGGCCGAGGACACCTCGCTCGGCCGCTTTGTCGCGCTTAAGTTTCTTCCGGATAACGTAGCCCAGGACGCGCGGGCGCTGGAGCGTTTCCGCCGCGAGGCGCGTGCGGCATCTGCCATGAATCACCCGAATATCTGCACGATTCACGAAATCGGTGAGCAAAACGGTAAATGCTTCATCGCGATGGAATTTTTGGATGGCCTGACGCTGAAGCATCGCATCGCAGGCAGACCGCTGGAGACTGAAAGCCTGCTGTCCCTGGGAATCGAGATCGCAGATGCACTCGATGCCGCTCATTCCGAAGGCATTGTCCACCGCGACATCAAGCCCGCCAACATTTTTGTCACCAAGCGAGGGCACGCCAAGATTCTCGACTTTGGGCTGGCGAAGCTCGCTCCGGAGACCAGTTCGCTGAGCAAAATTGCGGCAGGCAGCACGAGGAGAGACAAGATCGACGAACAACATCTCACCAGCCCCGGGTCTGTTTTCGGCACCGTCGCTTACATGTCGCCGGAGCAAGTTCGCGCCAATGAATTGGATGCTCAAACGGATTTATTCTCATTCGGCGTGGTGCTTTATGAGATGGCAACCGGCACGTTGCCGTTTCACGGTGAAAGCACCGGGGTGATTTTCAAAGCCATTCTAGATGCAACGCCACCGCCAGCATTGCGGCTGAATCCCGGTCTGCCACCCAAGCTGGAAGACATTATCAACCGCGCACTCGAGAAGGACAGAAATCTACGCTACCAGCACGCCTCAGATATTAGGGATGAACTGCAACGGGCGCAGCGGGACATGGACTCCGGCAAGGCTGCGGTGGCCGTCCACAAAGGTCGTTGGGTTCGGGTGCCGAAGCTCTGGAAGTTTTCAATTCCCGTCCTGGCGCTTGCCTTGCTCGTAGCAGGCGGACTTTACTATCGATCACGTCGAAACAAGCGCCTGACCGAGAAGGACACCATCGTTCTCGCCGATTTTGCCAACAGCACAGGCGATCTGGTATTCGACGACACTCTGAAGACGGCGCTCAACATTTCCTTGCGGCAATCGCCTTTCCTAAATGTGCTCTCCGACGCCGAAGTCGCCAGGACCCTGCAACTGATGACCCGTCCCGCCAGCACGAGACTCACGCCTGAGGTAACCCGCGAGGTTTGTCAGCGGGCGGGCAGCAAAGCCTACCTTGCCGGGTCGATCGGCAGTCTGGGCAGCGAATATGTGCTGGGGTTGAAGGCGGTGAATTGTCAGAGCGGAGACACACTGGCCCAGAGGCAGGTGATGGCAGAGTCCAAGGAGAAGGTGCTGGACGCGCTGGGCGACGCTACTTCGACGCTGCGCGGCGAGCTGGGGGAATCGCTGACTACGGTGCAGAAGTTCGATGTTCCGCTGGCTGCGGCCACCACGTCTTCGCTCGAGGCCCTGAAAGCATATAGCCTTGGACAAAAGGCCCTTAATGAAAAAGGCCCCGCCGCGGACCTGACTTACAACCAGCGTGCCATCGACCTCGATCCGAACTTTGCCATGGGATACATGGCAATGGGCTTGAAATATGTCGATCTCGGCCAGCTAGGGCGGGCCAGAGAATACATCACGAAAGCGTTCTTGTTACGCGAGCATACCAGCGAACGGGAAAAGCTGGCGATCGAAGCCGAGTACTATGGGGATGTAACAGGAGAAATGGATAGAGCGGCCCAGACGTATCAGGAGGAGATTGAGAGATACCCGCGGGAAAGTGGAGCTTATGGCGGTTTGGGCAATGAGCTCGCCGAACAGGGGGAGTACGAAAAGGCTGCTGAGATCACCAGGCAAGCCGTGCGTCTCGCGCCGGATAATGTAGGTTGGTACGAGAATCTCGCCATCTACAATGTTGCATTGCAACGCTTCGACGAAGCACGGCTGATCGTCCACGAGGCGTACGCGCGAAAAATGGACGATTCCACGCTCCACAGCGTCCTCTACGCTGTTGCCTTTTTCGGGGCGGACTCCAAGGCGATGGCGGAACAGCAACAGTGGTTTGCGGGCAAGCCCGCGTACGAAAACTATGGACTTGCACTGGCATCCGACGCCGAGGCTTATGGCGGTCATCTTGGCAAGGCGCGGGAGCTGACCAAGCGGGCGGTTGATTCTGCCATACGGGCGGACAACCATGAAAATGGGGCACTATTGCAGGCGATTGCTGCCCAGCGGGAAGCCGCCTACGGCAATCCCATGGAAGCGCAGCACGCAGCAGCAGAGGCTTTGAAGCTTGCTCCGGCGGGTCCGGGAGCCGCGGCCGAAGCGGCCCTGGCGTTTGCGATGGCCGGCAATACGGGACGAGCCGAATCCCTGGCACAAAACCTAGGAAAACGCTTTTCGCTGGACACGCAGATGCAGTCGCTTTGGCTGCCTGCGATCGCGGCACAGTTGGCGCTCGACAAAAAGAACCCGGCTGCCGCCCTTCATGCGCTGCAAGCTGCTTCAACCATCGAGTTAGGCAATATTGCGTTTGTCCCTAACATTTCCTGCCTTTATCCGATTTATGTACGCGGAGAGGCATACCTGGCAACTGGACAGAGTAACGCTGCCGCCGGTGAGTTCCAGAAGATTCTCGACCACAGCGGCATCGTCTGGAACTGCTGGACGGGAGCTTTGGCGCATCTGGGCGTCGCTCGGGCCAATGCTTTGGAGGCAAGAACTTCGCCGGTCGCGGGCGCCGATGCCGCGCGCGTCCGTGCACTCGCCGCCTACAAAGATTTCCTCACTCTATGGAAAGATGCCGACCCCGAGATCCCCATCCTGAAGGAAGCCAAGGCGGAGTATGCGAGGCTTCGATAGGTATCAGTCGATACGTTCGTCTAATCGACTTCGCCCTGCGACTCTGGCTTAATAGCAATAGCCCGAACTAAACAGGTGCGGCAATTGGATAATTTCTTTGATCAAACGAGAACACAATGGCAATCACGCAAATCGAAAAGGTGCTCTACACCGCAAAAACCCACACGACGGGCGGCCGAGACGGAGGATCGTCTCGAACCTCCGATGGACTCCTCGATGTCAAGCTTTCGGTTCCCGGAACTTCGGGTGCTGGCACGAACCCGGAGCAGCTATTCGCCGCGGGTTGGTCTGCTTGTTCTCTTTCGGCGGTCAAGATCGTCGCCCACGCGTTGAAGGTCACGCTGCCGCCCGACGTCGCCATCGACGCTGAAGTAGACCTCGGCACGGCCAATGGGGGTCATCTGATTCAAGCCCGCCTCTACGCCAGCCTGCCTGGCGTCGAGCACGTAGTCGCTCAGAAGATCGTGGACGGCGCGCACTTGCAATGTCCGTACTCTAAAGCCACACACGGCAACATCAAAGTAGTGAGAACCGTACGAACGGAGGCCGCCGCCCAGGTGGCGTGATCTAGTCTCAGCAAATTGTGGGGTGAGGCGATTGATGTCTGAAGAAATTACTCTCAGCCGCCGTCGTTTCCTGGGTAGGGCAGCCACGGCCATCTTAGTCGCGAGGGCTAGCACCCTCGCTTCCGCAAGAACCGTATGGGGCGCCGCTTCGGGGGCAAGAGGCCCGCTGTCCTCTCTCGCCGGCGCCACCATGTGGCTGAATTCGCAGCCGCTAACTGCGGCCGAACTGCAGAATAAAGTTGTTCTCGTCGATTTTTGGACCTACACCTGTATCAATTGGCGGCGCCAACTTCCGTACGTCCGAGCGTGGGCAGAGAAGTACAAAGACAAAGGATTAGTGGTGATCGGTGTGCACGCGCCCGAGTTCTCATTCGAGAAGAATGTCGATAACGTTCGCTGGGCCACGAAGGACATGCGCATCGACTACCCGGTCGTCATCGACAACGACCATGCCATATGGCGCGCGTTCAACAACGAGTATTGGCCAGCGCTCTATTTCGTCGACGGGCAGGGTCACATCCGGCATCAAGTCTTCGGCGAGGGACAATATGATCAGTCGGAAGTATTCATCCAACGGCTCTTGGCTGAGGCTGGCGCGCGCGGCATCGACAATCAGATGGCTTCCGTCGATGCTCGCGGCGCTGAGGCCGCCGCCGATTGGAGCGAGTTGGAGTCGGGGGAGAACTATGTCGGCTACGGGCGCACCGAAAACTTTGCCTCGCCTGGTGGCATAAAGGCCGATAAGCTCCACGTTTATGCTCCGGGCGGACAGCTAAAACTCAATCATTGGGCGCTTTTCGGCGAGTGGACAATGGGGAGGGAAGCAATCACACTGAACCAGCCTAACGGGCGGATTTTGTACCGCTTTCACGCCCGCGATTTACATTTGGTGATGGGACCGGGCGCAGCAAAGACACCCGCACGATTTCGAGTCTTAATCGATGGACAGCCGCCGCGTACCGCTCACGGCACCGATGTGGACGACCAGGGCCACGGTACGGTTATGGAACCGCGGATGTATCAACTGATCCGGCAAACGCCCCCCATCTCTGACCGACAGTTCGAAATTCAGTTTCTCGACGCTGGCGTGGAAGCGTTCTCGTTCACCTTCGGCTGATTACGTCTTGACCGCCCACATCCGAGCTTGGCGAGCACCAACCCCAGCCCCAATTTCTTCCCGATATCTAAGGTGCCGAGCCGACTCATACCATTTCACGCGGACCAAGATGAATCGAAAACATCAAACCACTTCATCGGCACGAAAAGCTGCGCCCTTCAACGGAGAGGCCAGTTTCCGCGTCGTAGTCTTTGCTGGCTTGACTTTGCGCAGGCCTTGATTCGCAAACTAAAGTGCATTCTCTTCTTCGCTGATGCAAAGTCGTTGAACTTGTTCTAGCATTCTGTGTTGGTCTCGTGAGGAATGCAAACTTATGTATTTTGAACAATTTTATCTGGGATGTCTGGCGCATGCTTCGTACATGCTGGGTTCCGACGGTGAGGCGGTGGTGGTCGACCCGCAGCGCGATGTGGAGATTTATCTCAAAGCTTCGCAGGAACACTCGCTCAAGATCGGCCACATTTTTGAAACTCATCTTCATGCCGATTTCGTCTCCGGCCACCGGGAATTGGCCGCGCGGACCGGAGCTAAGATTTATATGGGATCTCAGGCGGGTGCGACGTTCCCGCATGTTGCGGTGCAAGACGGTTTTGAATTGAAGTTTGGCAGTTCGTCGATCAAAGTCTTAGAGACACCCGGGCATACTTCCGAAAGTATTTGCCTGGTCATTACCGATCATGCAAAGGGTTCATCTCCTTGGGCCGTCTTGACGGGAGATACGCTGTTTCTCGGCGACGTAGGCCGCCCAGATCTTTCCAAACAATTCAGCCCGCCTGAACTGGCGGGAATGCTTTACGACAGCTTGCATACCAAACTACTCAGCTTGCCCGACAGCGTTCTGGTCTTTCCGGCCCACGGAGCGGGATCGCTGTGCGGCAAGAACATGCGCGCCGAGCGCTCGTCGACCATTGGCATTGAACGGTTGACGAATTATGCGCTGCAGATCAAATCCAGAGAAGAGTTTGTAAAGCAGTTGACGTCGAACTTGCCCTCGCGTCCGGAATATTTTCTTCAGGATGCGGAGATCAACCGTTCAGGAGCGGCCACCTTGTCGGAGCTGCCGGAGCTGCCGCCTATCGATGCGCTGCCGCTCAAGGAAATGCTGGAGGAAGGCGAGATCGCGCTCGATATAAGAAGCAGCGAAGAATTTTGCGTAGGACATGTTCCGGGTTCAATCAACATTGCCCTGTCCGGTCAGTTCGCTTCCTGGGCCGGGGCAATCTTGGGTTTGAATTCGAATCCCGTGCTGATTGCTGAATCGGAAGATCGGATTGCAGAGGCGCGCATGCGGCTGGCTCGGGTCGGCATGGAGAATATCGCCGGCTATTTGCGCGGAGGGATTCGTGGATGGACTGAAGCTGGGCTTGACCTGGCGCAGACTGCGCAAATCGACGTCGGCGAACTCAGCCGGCGACGGGATCAGAGCAATATCCAGGTTCTCGACGTTCGCAGGGAAGCGGAGTGGGAAGGTGGACACATCGACGACGCCGTCTGCTGGCCACTGGATAACTTCAAGGTCTCGCCGCCGGAACTCGACGGCAATGTGCCGGTGGCGGTTCACTGCAAGAGCGGATATCGCAGTATGATCGCATGCAGCTTGTTGCAGCGGGCGGGCTTTCGCAATGTAATCAATGTAACCGGCGGATTCGATGCGTGGGAACAAGCGAAGCTGCCCGTCGCCAGCGCCAAGGCCGTCGGGGTGTAACGTACCGGGAAACGGAGTGTAAAGGATTGAAGACCAAGAAGCTCGCTAAAGCCTACCGCATTGATAATGGCAAGGATTTTCAATTGAAAGATTTTGATCCGGCGGATACCGCACACTGGACTTCGAAGGAACACGCGGATGAGGCTTTGCAACAGGACATCGCTAAGATGGCCGAGTTGCAAGATAAGCTTTACGCGCAGGATAGTTGGGCTCTGCTGTTGATTTTTCAGGCGATGGATGCCGCGGGAAAAGATGGCGCGGTAAAGCACGTGATGTCTGGCGTAAATCCGGAGGGATGCCAGGTCTATTCGTTTAAGGCGCCATCGGAGACGGAACTGCAACACGATTTCTTATGGCGCACAACACGCGATTTGCCGGAGCGTGGCCACATTGGCATCTTCAACCGCTCCTATTATGAAGAGGTGCTGATCGTGCGCGTGCATCCGGAGGTGCTGAAAGGTCAAAAGAATCCGCCGTCACTGGTGACGAAACATATTTGGGATGAGCGCTTCGAAGACATCCGTAGCTTTGAGCGGCACATGGCGCGCAACGGAACGGTGATCCGCAAGTTTTTTCTTCATCTTTCCAAGGGAGAACAGAAAAAGCGCTTTCTGGCGCGACTGGACGAACCGGAAAAGAATTGGAAATTCTCCGCGGCGGACGTGCACGAGCGCGAATATTGGGATGACTATCAGAAAGCCTACGAAGAAATGATTCAAAACACCGCAACCAAAGACGCGCCTTGGTACGTGGTGCCCGCCGACAATAAATGGTTTACCCGCCTGGTCATCTCTGCGGCTGTAGTCGAAACGCTCGAAGAGATGGATCTCGCCTACCCCGCTGTGGATGGGGAAAAGCGCAAGCAACTCGAAGCGGCGAAAAAAACACTGCTAAAGAAATAAACAGCTATTGATTCTGACCAGCAAGGGCTGATTCCGTCAATCGCGCTCAATTAAGGGTACTGGTACCACTTCCCATCCTCGGTCAAGAAGCTGCCTTCGATTACTTATTTCCGTTCTTGGGCTTCATGGCCCAATAGCAAAGGGGGACAGCGGCGTTGGGTTACGAACACCGGTCCCCTTGGACGGGTGTTCAAGAACAATCACTACGATGCTGTCCGCGTCACCGTATGTGCTAATCCATTGTTTAGATTTGTTGGCTCTAACCGTTTCGATTCCTACGAGATGCGCCTTTGTCGCCAGGGGTATTTCGGACAAATATCGGATTAACTCTCCGCTGCGCTCCCGCGTTGTTGGAGTGGGATGCAGATTGGGCATTCCGACCCAAACTCCGGATGCGGCCGGTTCGTTAGGTCCAACAAACCCACAATTACTTTCTCCCCACTCTGGACTATGCGGGGATACTGTCCAACCCGCCTCCCCGAAAAGAACGGTAAGCCGGTCGGCCGTATCGCGTACTTCGTCAATCGATTGGCAGATTCTGATCTGGACTTTTTGCCCAGCGAACTGGCGGATGGAATTCAGGAAGTCTTCTTCGCGTTTTCCATACAGTAATAGATCGCGTGGCCCCTGTTCTAGGATTTGTTCTTCTAATTGGAGATTTCTAGCTTGGAGATCCGCGGCATCTTTTTCGAATCGTGCCGCCTTTAGATTTAGGCGCGCAATCTCTTGGTCTGCGATGGTTTGGAGATGCCCGGAACAAAGAAAGATTCCCCCATCGGCGACTAGCTCCCCGGCCACGCCGATAATAACTAGCATCTCCCCGAACTTCATCCATCGCGTGCCATGCACGGCGCGATATTCGACGATGAGTCCGAGGACAAGGAGTAATCCGAACCCAAATAATGCCCATTCAGAAATGTCCAGACACACCAGAGCGGATGATTTCGATAGCGAGAGAAGCACTCCCATTTCCACCTCTGACCTCGCGGAGCGTTAGGTTTTGGTCTGCAAGGAATCGGAATGGCGTGCTTACTTTACCACGGGCTTAATAAAGGGCATGCCCCAAACGTATGTGCAAATGAAACGGCACCAGCGCCCGCTTACGGCTGCACTTTGCAGAAGGCTCTCGCGGGATTACCATACTGATTGCAACTTTCCTGGGAGAAACCTTTCAATATGGCTCTTATCCTCTGCGGCAAGAAATCGCGGGCTGCGCGAATTCTTCAAGCTATCGGTGTGATGTTTGGATTTACTTTCCTGGCCATCGTCTTAGGATCGGCACAGACGAAGCCGGACCGTCAATCCAAAGCGGTGAAACCGACGCAGACCACGACGTCCGGCACGACGGACGCCGCCGAAAAAAATGCTTCGGACAGAGAGCCAGAGCCCGCCAAGCCGGAAGAAAAGCCCTTCAAGGGGATGAAGTACCGTTTGATCGGGCCCTTTCGCGGAGGACGTTCTCTGACGGCCGCAGGAATTCCGGGCGATCCGACGACCTATTATTTTGGCGCTACGGGTGGTGGAGTGTGGAAGTCCTCCGACGGGGGAATGTCCTGGTCGTCTGTGTTTGACAAAGAAGGCACGTCGTCCATCGGCAGCCTCGCGGTCTCCAAACTGAGTCCCAACATCGTCTATGTCGGCACGGGCGAGGCTTGCATTCGCGGCAACATTTCTCACGGCGATGGAGTGTATAAAACGCTCGACGGCGGCAAGACCTGGAAAAACCTGGGCCTGCGCGATTCGCGAGCCATTGGCAAAGTCATCGTCAATCCTCTGAATCCGGATATAGCGTTTGTGGCTGCGCTCGGGCATCCCTTCGGTCCGAATGCGGAGCGGGGAGTTTTTCGCACGGTCGATGGCGGCAAGACTTGGGACAAAGTTCTCTACAAAGACGAAAACACTGGCGCCATCGATGTAGCTTTCGATCCGCACAATCCCAATATTTTGTTTGCAGCGCTATGGCAGGCGCGGCGGACCTCTTGGAGTCTGGTCAGTGGCGGGCCGGGCAGCGGGATATATCGCTCCGATGATGGAGGCACGACGTGGAAGCGGTTGGAAGAACACGGGCTGCCTAAAGGCCCTTACGGCAGGATCGGGCTGGCGGTAAGTGCGGAATCCGAGCGCATCTATGCGCTGATCGAGGCGCACAATCCCGATGGCGGTCTATATCGCTCCGACGATGGCGGTGAATCATGGGAGCTTATCAACGCCAGCCACAGCCTCTGGCAAAGGCCATGGTACTACATGCACATCATCGCCGATCCGAAAGATGAGAACGTGGTTTACATCATGGACGTCGATGCCTACAAGTCGACGGACGGCGGGCATTTGTTTAACAAGATCAAGGTTCCGCACGGCGACAACCACGGGCTTTGGATAGACCCGATGGACACCAGGCGAATGATCGCTTCCAACGACGGTGGAGTCACAATCACGCTCGATGGCGGAAAGAATTGGACGCGCGAGGATAATCAGCCGACCGCACAGTTCTATCACGTGACCACCGATAACGCCGTGCCTTATCGCGTCTATGGCGCGCAGCAGGATAGCGGGACGGTAGCCATTGCCAGCCGCAGCGATGATGGATCGATCGATCGTGCCGACTGGTACGACGTTGGTGGAGGCGAGGCCGGCTACATCGCGCCGTATCCGCCCGATCCCAACATTGTTTACGCCGCTGATTATCAGGGAAACATCACGCGCTTCGACAAACATACCGGACAAGTCAAGGCGATCACCGAGCAACCTGAGCTTTCCGATGCGCATGGCGCATTCGGTCTCGATCATCGATTCCAGTGGACCGCGCCGGTGTTGATCTCGCACTACGATCCCAACACCCTGTATCACGCGGGCGAGCGCCTGTTTAAGACCACGGATGGCGGAGTTCACTGGGAAGCGATTAGCCCCGACCTCACGCGAAACGACAAGACCAAGCAGCAGGTTTCCGGCGGCCAAATTACTCTCGACGATTCCGGCACGGAATACTACGACACAATTTTTGCCTTGGCCGAATCGCCCGTTGCCAAGGGCCTGCTATGGGTGGGAACCGATGACGGTCTGATTCAGTTGACGCGGGACGAAGGCAAGACGTGGACGAATGTGACGCCGAAGGACCTGCCGGAATGGAGCCGCATCAGCCAGGTTGAGGCTTCGCCATTCGAGGCTGGCACGGCTTACGTTGCCGCCGATCTGCATCAGAGCGACGATCTGCGTCCTTATATCTATAAGACGGGCGACTATGGAAAGACCTGGACGAAAATCACGAAAGGAATTCCAGAACGCACGTTCGTCCGTGTGGTTCGCGAAGATTCTAAGCGGCGCGGATTGCTTTATGCGGGAACGGAAGAGGGCGTGTATGTTTCGTTCAACGATGGGGGGGAC
>Ga0302324_100028236_pt1 | contig 10666 bp, 8 predicted proteins | sample Palsa_T0_1_FD_201949 | JGI IMG/M metagenome (GOLD analysis project Ga0302324, IMG submission 201949) | Peat permafrost microbial communities from Stordalen Mire near Abisko, Sweden - Palsa_T0_1 | ecosystem: Environmental > Terrestrial > Soil > Palsa > Peat permafrost | place: Sweden: Abisko...
GCCGCGCCTTGAACGATCTTCGCACTCACGCGATTGCCTTTTCCCGCGAACCCGAGGATGCTCGGCGCGAGCGCCGCGACCCGGGCGACATCGAGGGGCGCGCGGTAGATCGCAGCCAGCAACGTGTCGCGATCGTTCGCGTCGAACGCGCGGGCGGCGAGATCGGTGGTTTCGTCGGCCGCAGCGCGCCCGTCGTAGACGCGCGCGAGCAGCTTCAGCGCAGCCAAACCAATAGCAAATGCCGAACCTTCGTCTCCCAAGAGGTAACCCGCTCCGCCGGCGCGGATCCGAAGATCGCCGTTCTCGGCGTACGCAATGCTGCCCGTCCCGGCGATCACGACGATACCCGGACCCTCCGGCAGCGCGGCGCGTAACGCGACCCGCGTATCGTCCTCAACCGCGATGCGCGTGGTCTGCGGGAACGCGAGCCGCAGCGACGAGAGGAGAGCGTCGCGCGCATCGGCACGCCCCGCACCCGCGGCCGCGACGAAAAGTGCCTGCGCGTCGCTGCCGTTCGTAACGCGCCGCACGGCGGTAGCGATTTGAGCTGCAGCCGCAAAGGTGCCGAGCGACGTTGCATTGGCCGGGCCGGCGCGGGCCGTCGATTCCAAGCGACGCCCTCGCGAGAGGGCGGCCACGGTCGCCGTTCCCCCGGCGTCCACGCCGACCGCGATCTCATCGATCATGAAGTTACGTTCGCCGCGCATTCCTCGCGTATCTGCGCGAGCAGCGTATCGAGGCCGCAGGGTGCGATCGCGCCCAGCAGCGCCGGACGGCTCGCACCGGTAGCACCAGGCAAGCTGGCGGGCCGTCCGCGCAGCGTTTCGTAGCCCAGCACGGCGAACGCGATGGCTTCTTTCGCATCGGCGTCGACGCCGTAGGCGTCGCTCCGCTCGAGCGAGCAGCCGCTCTGCGCGAGCCGTTCCGCGAGCAGGCTCATCAGCGCGGCGTTGCGCGTCCCGCCGCCGCTCGCGACCACACTCGCGCCAGCCGGCGCGTACGCCTCGAGGCCGTCCGCGATCGTGGCAACGGTGAACGCGCACAGCGTTGCACAGCCATCCTCGAGCGAGAGCGGCGCGAACAAAGGGGCATGCGCGTCGAGAAGCCCCGCGCCGAACCGCTCCCGGCCGGTGGACTTCGGCGGAGGAAGCGCGAGATAGAACGCCTCGCGCGCGACCAGCTCCGCAACCACGGTCGCATCGACACGACCGCGCGCCGCATACGCGCCGCCGGCATCGAAGCTTTCCGCGCCGGCGGTTCGACGCGCAACGAAGGCGTCGACGAGCATGTTTCCCGGCCCCGTATCCCACGCGAACGCTTCGGACGCGGCACCGCGGGGCAGCACCGTCACGTTGGCGATCCCACCCAGGTTCAACGCGACGACGTCGCGTTCGGCCGAGCCGAACAGGAGCGCGTCGAGATACGGCACGAGCGGCGCGCCGTTGCCGCCGAGCGCGCAGTCGGCGCGCCGGAAATCGAATACGACCGTTGCCTGCAATGCGTCGCGGATGCGGTACGGGTCTCCGATCTGCAGCGTCTGCGAGGCCTCACCGCGGTGAAAGAGCGTGAGCCCGTGGCTTGCGACGTACCCGACCGGTTCGCCGGCGGCGCCACGCACCGCGGCCTGGGCGAACAACTCGCCGAGCAGCCCGTCGAGCGCGGCAATTTCGGCCGGGTTCGCGGCGTTCGGCGGCAGCGCGGCGCGCAAGCGCTCGCGCACTTCCGGCGCGAAAGGTTCGACGGCGAAGCGCACGAGTTCCAGCGCGTAGCCGGGTCCGCGCGGGCGCACGTCGACCAGAGCCGCGTCGATACCGTCGAGCGACGTGCCCGACATCAATCCGAGCGCGCGCATCAGGAGAACTCTCGGGTCGCGGCGTCGCACACGGCCGCACGCAAATCGCGCAGGTCGCGGCGCCCGAAGTAGACGGCGTTCGTGAGCAGCACGACCGAGAGATCGCGCGTCGGATCGGCCCACACGCAGGTGCCGGTGAATCCGGTGTGTCCGAACGTCGCGCGGTCCATCATCGTTCCGCAGGAGTTCTCGTCGCTCGTCTTCAGGGCCCAGCCGAGACCCCGCCGGAGCACCGGGTCCGCTCCGTGTTCGGCGATGGCCTGCATGGCGAGGTCCGCCGGAAGAACGCTTTCCGCCCGTCCGCGGGCCGGCGCCAGATACGCCTCGGCGAGCACGGCAACGTCGCGAGCCGTTCCGAACAATCCGGCGTGGCCCGCGACGCCACCCATCAAATGCGCCTTTTCATCGTGAACGCCGCCGCGCACGCGGCCGCGCCACGCGTCGAGCTCGGTGGCGGGAAATTCATACGCCTCGTCGTTCCGCGGGCGGAACGCGGTCGCTTCCAAATTCAGCTGCGTCCCGAGCGCGGCCACGACGGCCGCGAGCGAGCGGCCGTAGGTTCGCGAGAGCAACTCACCGAGCACGATGAACCCGAGATCGCTGTAGATGACGCGCGCGCCGGGTTCGTCCGCCAGCGGACACTCGCGCGCGAAGCGATCGACCCGGTCGGAGAGCAGCGTGCGGTAGTCCGCGCCGGACTGCATCCCGGAGGTGTGAGCGAGCAACATGCGCAGCGTTATCGCGGCATGCGCGTTGTCTTCCCATTCGGGGAACGCCCTCGTTAGCGGCCCCTCGAGTGCGAGCAGTCCGGCAGCGACCATTTGGAGAGCGGCCGTCGAGACGAAGACCTTGGTGAGTGAGGCCAGGTCGAAGCACGTGGTTACCTCGACCGCCGCCTCGTCCGGCTCGCCCGCGAGCCGGCCGTACGCGCGCTCGAAGACCGCGCGCCCCGAGCGCTGCACGCGCAGAACTGCGCCCGAATAACGATGCGAAGCGGCGGCGCGCAGGATCTCATCGCAGGATTCCGACGACACGAACGAGCGCTATTGCGTCGTGAACGAAGCCGTACCGACGATGGGAAGCGGACAAACCCGCGCCGTGCCGTGGAAGGTAACGGTGTACGTCGTTGCCGCGGCCAGCGCCGGGTACGGGACGCCGTGCAGGGGCGCATCCGGATTCAGCGGCGTCGCCTCGGGCGACGGCAGGGACACCGGCGGCGCACCGGGCGTGCCCAGCGCGAGCGTCGTTCCAGCCTGCGGCACCAACTCCACGACGGCCGTCGCCGGCACCAACCCCGCAACGACGAGCGACGCCGCCGCGGTCGGTACGCCGGTCGCATCCGGGATCGGGTAGAGCAACTGCGGAGCCTCGAGCGCCAGCGTCGGGCAAGCGATCCCGCGCGGCGCGCTCGATTGCGAGCACGCGGTCGCGAGCGCTACGCAACCCGATGCGACGACAAAGGTTAGTGTCCTCATTCTTGGTCTGCCTCTCTTTTCGCCCCGACGAGCAAGTCCGCGAGCGCCTCAATGTTGGCGGGTTCGTCGCCGTAGGCGCAAACAACGTTTTCGGCGTGCTCGAGGGCGGCAACGTCGAACGGCTCGAGGGCCGCAATCGCGATCGCGTGGGGCGCGACACCGAGCAAGGCGTCGAGCGCGCGGCGCTGTGCGGGATGGTGACGGGGGCGCCTGGCGATCAGCACGAATTGACGTTCGCCTTGCGCGCGCGCGACTTCGGCGAGCATCTCGATCATCGCGTCGTCGGGTTCCAGGGCGACGCGCAGCAGTTCGCTCCGAACGCGCCGGCGCCGCAATGCGAGGCTCAGCGACGGGCGGCGCGCATCGCTTTCGGCGATCCCGTCGGAAGGGTCGCCTTCGAACGAGACGATCGTGACTGGACGATCGAGTTCGAGCCGCGCGCTTCCGCGCAACACATCGATCGCGGCCGCGGCCACCTCGCCTGCGATCCCATCCGCTTCGAAATCGACGGGCGTTGCCGCCGCAGCCGCCCAGGCACGCAATTCCGCAACGCGGGCGGACGCTTCTTCGAGCCGCTCGATCGGCAGGCTACCGCCGGTAACGGCGGCGACGATCGCGTCGCGCGCAACGCGGGCGAGCGCCAAATCGTGGCTCACGAGGGCGACATCCGCACCGGCGCTCAACGCACCAACGGCTCCCGCGGCCGTCCCGGCGCCGCCGGCGATCGCTCCCATCTGCAAACAATCCGTGAAGCAGACGCCATCGAACCCGAGTTCCTCGCGCAACAACCCCGTGAGAACCGCGTGCGACAGCGTCGCGGGCCGTTCGGTATCGAGCGCGGGCACGAGGACGTGCGCGGTCATGACGGCCCGAACGCCCGCCGTAATTGCCGCGGCGAACGGAACCAGTTCGCGCGCGCGCAGCGTTGCCGCAGCGGCATCGACAACCGGCAGCGCGACGTGCGAATCGAGCACCGTCGCACCGTGGCCCGGAAAATGCTTCGCGGTGGCGGCGACGCCGCCGGTTTGCAGTCCGCGCACGAGCGCCGTTCCCAGGCGGCCCACCAACTCCGGATCCCCGCCTAGCGAGCGCGTGCCGACGACGGTATTGCGCGGCTCGAGCGCGAGGTCGAGCACGGGCGCGAAGTCGACGTTGGCGCCGACGGCGCGCAATTCGTTCGCGAGCCGGCGGCCCGCGCGCTCGGCGAGTCGCTCGTCGCCCGTCGCCCCGAGCGCGAGCATCGAGGGCATTGCCTCGCCCGCGAACCGGAGGCGCACGACGCGACCGCCTTCTTGATCGACGCATCCGAGCGCCGGCGCCTCGCCCCCGATTGCTTCGCGCGCTCGCGCGATCAACGTTCGCGTCGCTTCCAGGCTCGAAACGTTACGAGCGAACAACACGAGGGCGCCCGGCGAAAGTGCCGCCAGCTCCGCGCTCTCCTCGGGTGACAACGCGGGTCCACGCAGCCCGACGCCGAGGACCGAACCCGCTAGCCGCGCGAGTTCACGTTGCCCCACTACAAGAGGCGGATGATCTGTGCGGTGAGCGTCGAGCCGTGCTGGCTCAAGAGCACCTGGACGTGCGCGCCCTTCTTCAAATCCGCGATCGTGTGGAAGTCCTTCGCGCCCTGGATGTTGGTCCCGGGGACGACGAGCACCGCGTACGTCCTCCGCCCCGCGCCGACCGCGTCGACGACCATCACTCCGCTGTGGTAGTCGATGCTCGTGATGCGGCCCTCGATCGTGCCGGCGTCCTTGGCGGGTGCGGCATCGTCTATGACCGGCGAGGAGCTTGGCCCAGGGGTCGCGCCTGCCTCGCTTGTACCACTAAGTAAGCAACCCGAGGACCAGGCCAAAAGAAAGAAGCCCGCAAGAGCGGCGTTGAGCAACCGAGGCATGATGCCCATGTAACGTAGCGGGACGAGAAGCTCGTTCCTTTCGCCGATCGGACGTGATTTCGGGCCGCTCACTCGGCGAGCTCGTCCCGATAGGCGGCGCTTGCGGCGGCGACCAGCCGCTCGCGTTCGTCCGGGAGGTCCAGCGACGCGGCCGGCAGATCGGCCAAAACCGGACCATCCCGTTTAAGGACGGCCGCGAGACCGGCGCGATCGCCGGCGCGGCCCGCTCGCGCGACCGACGTCAGCGCGCGCAACCGGCGCACCGCGGCATCCTCGGGCGCCTTGCCGGCGAGGACCAAGCGCAGTGCGATGAACGCCTCATCCGCCGCGCGCGCACCGACCGCTTCGAACGCGCGATAGAACGGCGCCGCTGCGGGCTCCGCCGAACGTTCGGCGAGGATCGCCGCCACGACGTCGGGTTTGGACACCGGCTCGCCGAGAAGATAGCGGTCGATGAGTTCGAAGGCCATGCGCATGCGTTTCGCCGCCCCGTTAGCCGCGGTCTTTTTCGCCGTCGGCATCGTCGCGGCAACGCCGCCGCCGGATTCCAACCTCGATGCGCTGCTCGCGAAGGCTCGCGCCGCGAGCGGCTCGCCGTACCGCTACCACATCGTGAGCCACTCGCAGGAAACGCATGAGGGGCACACCTTCGACGTTACGACCGAAACCGAAGGCCTCAAGTACCGCGCGAAGAGCTGCTCGCACACCCTCTGCACCGGATTCTATTTCGACGGCGAACGTAGCTACGAAACGAACTTCAACGATACGGCGCTCCCGCTCGTATCGGCCGCCGACGGGCTGCAAATCACGCTGCGCGCGATCGCGTCGTACGCGTTCGCCGATCCGGACTTTCGCAAGAACGGCGGGACACTCGAGGAGCGCGACCCGCTGCTGCACGGCGGCGCGACGCTTCGCCGGATTTCGGTCGCGCCGCGCTTTGGTGCGCTGCTCGACGCCGTGATCGATCCCGCGAGCGGCCTCGTCGTTGGCGTCATCTCCGACGAGCGCAAGTTCGCCTTCGAGTTCGCCGACCAGCGCCGGGTCGACGGAAAGGTGACGCTGCCGTATTCGGTCTCGCTCAACGGCTTTCGATTCACCCGTTACGATGACCGCGCGATCGTCACGGCACCGCTCGAAACGCCGCCCGGGCTCGCGCCGGATCTTTCGGCGGGCGACGCGACCGTCGTCATGGAGAAGCTCGGCCGTGCCGGATCGCAACCGGTCGTGCCGTGTACCATCGGAAACGAAACGGTCTCATGCCTGATCGATACGGGCGACTCAGGGCTAGCGATCAGTTTGGATCTGGCGGAGAAACTCGGGCTCGAGCCGATGCCGGACACCTACGACGTACGCGGCGTCGGCACGTACCTCACGGGGGTCGTTCGCGCGCCCGCACTACGGGTGGGCAGCGCGGTCTATCCGCCGGCGAACTACGTCGTGCTGCACGACGTTTCGCAATACGGATACGACGCGATCCTCGGGGCCGATCTCTTCGGGCACGCGCGCGTGACGCTGGACTACGGCCGGGGCTTGGTCCTGATCGCTCCGAGCGGGATGAAAAGCGGCGTGCCGCTCGCGTTCGAAGACTTTGTGCCGGTTATTTCGGTCCGCCTCGCCGACCTCGAGGTCCCGCTGCAGATCGACACCGGCGACGACGGCACGGTCGATCTGGCGTACGACTACTACGAAGCCCATCAAGCGCTGTTCAAAGCGACCGGAACGACGCTCGTGAACGGCATCGGCGGCGATAGCGAAGGCGTCAGCGGAATGATCGAGGGCATCCGGATCGCCGGCTTCGAGGTCGCGCATCAACGCGTCGGTGCGACCAAGAAGATCTCGTTCAACGGACATGTCGGAAGTGGCTTGCTCGCCCACTTCGTCGTAACGCTGGACTACCGAAGCGGCCTCCTCGAGTTGGTTCCGCAGAGTGGAGACGCGAGCGTTGCGCCCGCGCTCTAGGCTACGCTAACGGCCGGAATGGCCGGAATGGTCGCGCCATCGCGCAATACGAGGCGTACGGCGACACAGTTCCGGCCGTCCGCCTTGGCTTCGTAGAGTGCCTGGTCCGCCGAGTCGAACAAGACCCGCTCGGTGATCGTCTCCTGGCCCGAGCAGTAGCCGACGCCGACGCTGACCGTGAGGTGGCCCTCGCGCTTGTTGCCTTCGTGCACGATTCCAAGTTTGGAGACGCGGCGGCGAACGCGCTCCGCGACGGCTTCGGCCTCGTTCATGTTCACCTCCGGGAGGAGAATGACAAACTCTTCACCGCCGTAGCGAGCGACCGAATCGTAGGCGCGCACGAGCGAGCCACGGAACGTACCGGCAACCGCTGCAAGTGCATCGTCGCCCGCCAAGTGCCCGTAGCGGTCGTTGTAGGTCTTGAAGTCGTCGACATCGATGACGAGCATCGCGATGCCCTTCTCGCTCATCTCCCTCTTGGCGAGCGTGTTAGCGGCAACTTCGATGAACCTGCGCCGATTTGGAAGACCGGTCAAGACGTCGATCGTCGCAACATCGTAGAGGCGCCGGTAGAGCGTCGCGACTTCGAGCAAGAGCATCGCGAGCACGACGGTCGACATGACGAGCGCTTCGAATTTGCCGACGTACCACGACATCGAGTACCGCGCGGGCGACCAGAGGTTTAGCAGACTGTCCAAAAGCATCGTCAAGAGCGCGACGCTGAGCCAGGTCTGCAGCGGCGAGAGCCGGCGCGCGCGCAACGCTACCGTTACGATGGCGAGTCCGTTGACGACGATGATCAAGGGCAGTGCAACGCTCTTGTAGACCGCACCGAAGTGGCCGCCGGCGACGATGAACACCGGCAGCCAATCGCGCGCGAGGAAGGTCGCCGCGAAAACCGCCGCGGCCACGAGCGCCGAGACCGCCAACACCAAGCCGAGGGCGCGCGAAATTTGCGCCCGCGGCACGGTCACGCGGTCGAGCGTCGGGTCCAGGAGATGCACGCCTGCGATCATGACCGGAAAGAGCAGATGCCACGCGACCCAAAGCCAGGCGGATATCTGCAAGTCGCCGCTGGTAAGCGTGCGCTCGCTGAAGACCCCCGGAAAGAAAACCAGATAGGGGATCGTCAATAGCCCCGAGACGATATAGGCCGCGGCGATCATCGCGAACGAAAGCCTGCCCGCCACGTAAAACTGGCTGAGCAGCAAGAACGCCGTGAGAAGCTCCGCGAAGGCCCAGATCGTCGCACAGATCGCGATGAACGGCTTGATCTGCGGCCCGGGTTGATCGCCCTGTGCGTACCCGAAGACGGTCACGACGATCAAGAGGGCGACCACGGAAAAGCCCGCGAGTCGCGAGCCGCGGCTCCAGCGCTCGACCCCAAGTTGGGGTATGGCCCGTCGTTCCACGGACCGCCCGGTAGCCGCCATACTACGTCGTTCGGCCTTCCGAACGCGGAAAGGCGTACTTCACGAAATTCGCGATCAACTGCGGCGCCGCGGAATCGAACCCCGCGTACGGCGGGAATCGAACCCGCTGTGATCTCGGTAAACGGCCGAGCTCTCAGCCGGAGAGGCTCGCGTGCACGTGAGGAAGGTGGACGAATCGAACGCCGATGAGGTACTAGCCCATCCTACGGTTTTCAAGACCGCTCGAGCACCGTTGCTCAGCACCTTCCAAGTTGTCGAAACCCGACCCGATCGTGTAAAAGACTACGGCTTTGCCAATTGGTGGGCGAGCTCGGATTCGAACCGAGAGTGCGCGTGGCGCGACGGGGTTACGGCCCGCCGTTCATTCCTATAGAACATCTCGCCCTTGGGCTGGCGCTCGCCGCACTTTGGCCGAGGGTGCGGCGCTCGAATCCGCGTCTCGAACTTTTCAAACTCGTGCGGTGGAACGACCGCGAATGAGGAGAGCGGCGAGATCGAATCGCACACCCGAAGGTGCCCTCGCTTTAGCAAAGCGCGACGGGCCGCCATGCCCGCATCGCTCTCCACGTATTACCTGCAAATTTCAAAGTTCGGTTTGCGTCACAGGCAGCGCTTCGACCACTTTGGCTTCGAGCACCACGGCAACAGCAAACTAAGGCTACTAAACGATGCAGCATTGGATATGAAGAAAGGGCCCCCGGCGTTCGCCGAGGGCCCTTCAAAACGAAGACAGCTCTGGCGTTTACGCTTTATCGACCATCCGACCGATGCTCGGATTGCACGAATACCCAAACAGACCGGGGACGCGCCCTGGTTGTTTAGGCATTGAGGAATCCATCGATCGGAGTAACATACCGCCGAAGCATAACCGCATCAGACTTTTTCGTCAAGCACGGCCGGCGATGTGTCCGTAGAGATGAAAGCGCCGGGCGGCGCGCCGGCCTGGCGCCACGATTCGAACGCGGAGACCCTTGAGTTAGGCATAGCCCCTACTTACGCTCCCGCCGGGCGTGCATGCGGCGACGGCCAGAGCGAATATGAGGGCACGGAACCTGAAGCGGCGGTTATTGGTGCGATATCGAGCAGACTCGTCCACGCGAAAGTGCTACGGTGATGTGATAGTGGTCGATACCTATTCCACTGGGGTGGAATGCTATCGTGGGAAATTCATGTGATCCATCCTGTTCGAAATGGGCGTGGCACGCCTTCGAATGTCCACTACGGTTGGACATCGAGGGTCCCGGAGCTGACTGGCGCAGCGCGGCGTTCACGACCAACAAGACCTGCGTGGAGGAGAGTTCCCGAGTTGGCTCCATGACGACTCCGGTATCGAGGCAGCAAAAAAATGGCATCAAGAGCCCGCGCTGTTGCGAAACCGGTCGTCATCCACACCAACGGGAATTCCGCGGGGCCCAGGACCGCTGACGTAGGGCCGGAGGAGCACTTGCTGCACCACCAGCAAAAATGGCGCGTCCTCGACATGATGCTTTCCTCCTTTGCCGACTTCGCGTACGCCTTCGATCGCGAAGGCCGTTTTCTGTATGCGAACCGGCCCTTGCTCAACTTGTGGGATCTGACGCTGGAACAAGCGGTCGGGAAGAACTTCTCCGACTTGAAATACCCTGTCGACGTCGCGGCGCGACTGCAGCAGCAAATTCAGGAAGTCTTTGCCACGGGTGAGCAAGTCACGGGCGACACCGAGTACACGGGCGCCAGCGGCGCTTCCGGGCATTACGAGTACATTTTCACCGCAGTCATTGGTAGTGGCGGGGCCGTTGAGCTTGTTGTTGGAGCGGCCCGCGACGTCACCGCGCGCAGAGGTGAGCAAGAGCACCTGGCTCAGATGGAGGGCCGCTATCGCGGACTGCTTGAAGCGGCTCCGGACGGCATGGTTGTCGTCAACGAGCGCGGTGAGATTGTGCTCTTGAATGTCCAGGCCGAAAACCAGTTTGGATATAGCCGCGATGAGCTAATCGGTCAGCAGGTGAAGTGCCTCATTCCCGAGGGTTTCGCGGAGCGGCTGATTGCCGATGGAACCCGCACCGCAGCG
>Ga0302324_100028237_pt1 | contig 10666 bp, 8 predicted proteins | sample Palsa_T0_1_FD_201949 | JGI IMG/M metagenome (GOLD analysis project Ga0302324, IMG submission 201949) | Peat permafrost microbial communities from Stordalen Mire near Abisko, Sweden - Palsa_T0_1 | ecosystem: Environmental > Terrestrial > Soil > Palsa > Peat permafrost | place: Sweden: Abisko...
ATGGCATTTCGCCGATGAATTTCAGTGTGACGTGAAGTCCTTCCGCGCGCACCCAGCGCGAGCCCCGCGCTACGCTTCGGACCCGCTCGATAAACGCCGCCAGCGCGCGCCGGACTTCCTCGGGAACTTCAAGCGCAACGAACAGGCGCACATCCTATCCTTTGCCAAGCCCCGCGTACAGAAAATGGCGGCGCACCATGTCCAGCGCCCCAATCGTCGCAAAGTTGCGAATCCGCTCGCGGTCGCCAGGAAATTGAAACGCTCGTTCTTTAGTTCCACGTTCGTCTGCGAGCCCGATGTGGACGAGACCCACGGGCTTTTCGGGAGTTCCACCGCCCGGCCCGGCGATGCCCGTAATGCTGACGCCCACCGTTGCGCGCGTGTTTCTCCGAATTCCTTCAGCCAATGCTACTGCGACTTCGGCGCTCACCGCCCCTTTGGCCTCGATTACATCGGGAGACACGCCCGTCCAAGCTGACTTCAGATCGTTGCTGTAGCAGACCACTCCGCCGAGGAAATACGTCGAACTGCCCGGCACGTTCGTCAGGCGCGCCGCAACCATTCCACCAGTGCAGCTTTCGGCGGTCGCAATCGTCGCTCGATGTTGCTGCAACTCGCGTCCCACAACTTCTTCGATTGATTCGCCCGACGTCGAAAACAGATTCTCGCCGAGCGCGAGCGCGAAGCCCTTCACCATTTCATCGAGCGTCTTGTCTGCCGCCGCAGCATCTTCGGACCACAATCGCGGATGCAGCTGAATTTCGCCCGGCGCGGAAAGGATTGTGACGTCACACTCAGGGTGCTGGCGATAAATTGAAGCCACACGCTGCTCAACCTCGGACTCCGGCAGGCCGGTGACGCGCAAGTCGCGGACGTAGAGGCGCCGGCGGTGCCCTAGTTTTTCGAGTCGAGGACGCACTTCATTCGCGAACATCGCTTCCAGTTCAACCGGCGGCCCGGGAAGCAGCACAACAACGCGTCCCTTTACCTCGATCCACTGACCAGGCGCCGTGCCACGCGGATTTCTCAGCGCTTGCGCGCCTTCGAGAATCATGGCTTGCCGCGCGTTGTTCTCTGGCATCGCGCGGCCGTATCGCCGGAAGCGTTCCTGAATCGTTCGCAATATTTCGTCGTCACGTACGAGCCGCCGTCCGAGCGTGTCAGCGAGCACTTCGCGCGTCAAATCGTCTTCGGTCGGGCCGAGGCCGCCGGAGCAAACCACAAGGTCCGCCACGTCCAGCGCGTGCTGGAGCACACTCCGCAATTCTTTGCGATCGTCGCCGACCACTGCTTTGCGAACGACATCCACGCCGAGCTTGTTCAGCTCGCGCGTCAAGAAGAGGGAATTTGTATCAATGCGAAATGGCGTGAGGAGTTCCGAACCGACGGCGATGATCTCCGCATTCATGCGGAAAGGTTATCCGTAAAGCGGCATTCCTTCAACATCCCAATCAAGCGCGAAGAGCACGCTGCTCGTCGCGACGATGGCGCGGCGCGATGGCAGCAGCGCCAAGCCGACGATGCCGCTTCCGCTCATCACCAGCTCCGCGTTGGCTTGCGGCGTTAGCCGAACCACGCCGCGATGCCCGTGCAACGATCCCGCCACGTACAGATTCCCAGCGCGGTCGAACGCCAGGCCCTGCGGCCGGCCAAGGCCGCGATAGAAAACGTTCACTTCTCCCGCCGGCGTGATGCGGAACACGCGATCGAAGCTCGAAGTCGTCGGTCCCGTTACGTAGAGATCGCTGCCCGGGCCGAACGCGAGATGATATGCGGCCATGGACGGTTCGAGCGTGGCGAAAACAAAGATTTCGCGGTCCCGGCTGATCTTGAAAATAGTGCCGCTGCGATCGCCGACGTAAAGATTTCCAATCTTATCGAAAGCCATGCCGGTCGCGGTTCCCATGCCTTCAATCCACTGCATCGAGCGGCCATCAGGAGAAATTCGATGGATCGTGCCGTCGTTGCGGCAGGAGACATAGAGCATGCCGTCGCGGTCGAGCACCAACCCCGTAGGGTTCATCAGTTCGGTCACGAACGGCTTCACGGAGCCGGACGGCGTCACTTTGTAGAGCGAGACGGGAACTTTCTGCCCGCGCTGGCCGCTGAATGTGACGTACGTGTTGCCGGCGGAATCTACCGCGGGATTTGCGACGGCGTGAAGGTTATCAGCAATCTGCGCGCCGAGCGCAACGGGAAACGGTTGGCTTTCCGCGCTGCCGAGCGTGATGCGAACCGTGCCACCTTCCGCGCCCTCGGGAACTCGCGCGACGATCTGCGTTTCGGCGGCCATCACCACATTTGCTTCAGCTTGCCCGAAATGGACCACCGGCCGCGCGTGATTGCGGCCGCCGAAACCTGTTCCGGCGATGGATATTTCGCCGCCGGGAAGTGCCGCAGCGGGTTTCACGTTGTCGATGCGAGGCGCGCCTGGCACGTTAAGAGTTCGACCTCGACTTAGAGTGAAATTTCATTAGTGAATGCTGAAGTTTCATTTGTCATGCGGCGTCAGCGTTCGTCAACGCGGCGAAGAACTGCCGATGGTTAATCCCGCACGACGCTCAATCATGACAGACTTCTATAGCCCGAGCCATCGCGCAATCCAAAGTCCCGCGGCGGCGTAAAGCGCGGCCACCCAATCGTCGGCCATGATTCCCAATCCGCCCGGCAGCGACTCCGCTTGGCGCACGGGAAATGGCTTCCAAATATCGAACACACGAAAAAGTATAAAACCCGCCAGCAAATATTTCCAGTTGGGCTCGATGGATCCAAAGACTGCCAGCGGATGATTCGCCCAGACAAGGCCCTGGATAATGTGTGCTCCGTGGCGAGTTCCGAATCCCCCGAGCAACAACGTTAGTTGTTGCCCGGAGACTTCATCGATCACAACAAATTGAGGATCGTGCGCTCTTGCGAAAGCTGCTACGCGGCTGGCCGCCCACAGGCCTGCTGCAGCAATCGTCACGGTCCACCCAATTTGAAAGACAACAAACGGGTCGAAGAGCCGGCCTGCAGCTTGAATAGGAAAGACGCTGAGACCGGCACCGAGCCGCAGCCCGACGGCCGCGCGGAAAACCAACAAAGGTGCAGTCGACGCCAGAACTCCCGCGAGCGAACCCCAAGTGCCGGGCGCGGGCTTTAGGTAGCCAAGTCCAAAGGCTGTTGCAATGAGATATGAAAAGCGCGGCTTTCGCGGAGTTGGCGGACCGCCGGCGTCAGTTGCGGCGGTCATTGGGATCGGTTGGCGAGGAATCTTCCAGCGCGTCTTCGTCAATCACAGGCTCCGAGATGACGTACTTTTCGCTCGCCCAATTTCCGAGGTCGACTACGCGGCAGCGCTCACTGCAAAATGGAAATTCGGTATTGGCTTCAGAGTCGGTGGGCTTCTTGCAGATGGGGCAATTGTGCTTCATGTTGATTCGAAAATATCACGAGCCGAGCGGTCCGATCGAGACAAGATCCGATCGCATCGATATCCCCGGCAAATGGCTTGTAGCGCGCGGCGGATCGAATTCTATCGCGCGGCCAACGAGATCGTAATCCTGCGCTTCGGTAATCTCCACAGTCGCGAGTGTTCCCGGAGCCGGAAGCTCCGCCGCATCCGCAACGCCAACAAATTCGGTGATGTAGACCTTGCCATCAATCTCAGGCGCCATGCCTTCAAGCCGCGCTTCCCAGATGAGATCGGTATCCTTCGAAGGCCCTTCGAGCAGCGCTCTCACGCGTTTGCCGATCATCGGTCTCAGTTTGCGCCGCGAGATTTTCTTCTGAATCTGCATCAGCGTGTCTCGGCGCTCCGCGATCGTCTCCGCATCAACTTTGTCGCCGAGATGGTAGCTCTTCGCCGAGTCTTCATCGGAATAGGAGAACACGCCCATCCAATCGAACTCAGCTTCGCCGACGAAATCGCAAAGTGCCTTGAAATCCTGATCCGTTTCGCCTGGAAATCCAACGATGAACGAAGTTCGCAGCGAAACGCCCGGCACCGCGCGGCGAATCCGGTCGAGCATTTTCAGGAACGCGCCGCCGTGGGACCCGCGCTGCATGCGCTTCAAGACATCCTTGCTGGCATGCTGGAGCGGAATGTCCATGTATTTCGCGAGGCGCGGGTGCGCCGCAATCGTCTCCAGCAGCCTCGGCGTGATTCGATTCGGATAGCAATAAAGAAAGCGAACCCAATGCAGCCCTTCAATTTCCGCCAGCCGTTCGAGCAGCAGCGGCAATCCATCGCGCAAACCGAGATCTTCTCCGTAGAAGGTGGTGTCTTGGCCGATCAGCGAAATCTCGCGAACGCCGGCGTCCGCCAAATTCTCCGCTTCGCGAACTACGGATTCGAATCGCCGGCTTCGGAATTTTCCGCGCAGCTGCGGAATGATGCAGAAGGTACATGGGTGATCGCAGCCCTCGTTGATCTTGATGTACGCCGTATGCCGCGGCGTCGCAAGAATTCGCGGCGTGAGATCGTGATAAAGGAACGTGGGCGATTCGGCGGGAAGAACCCTCAACTCGCCTTCGCAAGCTTCGAGAATCCGCTCGACCTCGCCCGTGCCGACGACGGCATCCACTTCCGGAATCTGCTCGAGAATTTGATCGCGAAAGCGTTCGACAAGGCATCCCGCAACGATCAGTTTTTTCGCGCGGCCGAATTTCTTGTGCTCGGCCATTTCGATGATGGATTCGACAGATTCCTGCTGCGCCGGCGCGATGAACGAGCAAGTATTCACCACCAGCACGTCCGCTTCATCCGCTCGCGGCGTGATTTCATAGCCGCCGCGCACGAGAATACCCATCATCACCTCGCTATCTACGAGGTTCTTCGGGCATCCCAGGCTGACGAATCCTACTTTGGGCATCTCAGCGCAATTCCTTGGCAGGTCTCAAACTTCAAATTCTATCACACGGCGACCAGCGCCCTCGTATCCGATGGCCGAGGCTCGCCGCCAGCTGCAGCTCACGTCCCCGGTTCGCCACAGGCGAGCCGAGACGTGAGGCCTTCTCTTCGCTTGAACTATTTAGTTGATCGCCGCGAAGCTGCCCGCAGAATCTCTTTCATCGAGGCGAGAAGCGACGTCATCTGCCCGGCATTCGCCGGGTGCGAGCCGAATCGGGAGGATTGATACATCTCGGTCAACTGCGACACTGGCCCAGCGATCTGAAAATCCGGAATCGAAGCCGCAAATTCCAAAGCGGTCTGCGCCGGCATCTTGCGCCAGCCCCGCCGTTCGAGCAGTTTAAGCATCTCGCGATACTCGAGCGTAGCAAGTTCAGGCGGCAAATCTCCGTCGCGGTGCGCCCTCAAGCTCCATCGCGCTCGCACAAAACTCCCGATCGCTCGTCCTCGGAGTATGAGCAGCAAGATCAAAACCACTCCAAGCGCGCCCGGCAACAAATAGCGCGATTTCTCCATTCGCCGTTCGAGAGAGATGAGTTCCGCCATCGCCAAATCGCGCTTGCGTTCGTAATACGTCTTGATTCGCGTCGCCCAACTTTGCGAAGTATGCTGAACTCCCTGCGCGAGCACTTCCTGATGTCCGAAATCGTAGCTAATGATCCACTCGTTCCAGTTGTATTGGAACCAATCCCAATAAAGCGCCAGCCGCGCGAACATGCCGGAGGCCGGCGCGTCAGCGGGCGGCGTCGGATCAAACGTAATCCAGCCATAGCCCGGAAAATATGCTTCCACCCAGGCATGGGCGTCGCTCGCGCGCACAATATAATCGCCCGCGACATCGTTGTACTCGCCAGGCAGGAATCCCGTAACGAACCGGGCCGGTATTCCTTCCGCGCGCAGTATCACAGTCATCGCCGACGCAAAATATTCGCAATGTCCGGCTTTTTTCTCGAACAAGAAATATGCCAGCGGATCTTTGTCCGGCGGCGTATCAATGTTTAGCGTGTAGGAGAACTTAGTGCGGAGATATCGCTCGACGTTCGCAGCTGCGTCATAGGGATTCTTTGACGATGCCGTGATCGTATCCGCCAGTGCTTTCACGCGCGGATCGAGCGGCGGCAATTGCAAGTAAACTTTCCGCACGAACGGCGGATAATCCGCCGTCGCCGCGCGGAGTTTCGCGGGCGGAACGGTGGGCACGTGCGACATTCCGTCGTACCGAATTCGCATGTCGTTGTGCGACGGATTGATCAGCGTGCCCGTCGCATCCATTTGGATGTAACTCGCGCGTGGCGGCGCACCCGGCCGGTCGATTCCAGGTCCGAATCGTCCTCTCAGTTCGACCGCGCGCGGCGCGACGAAAATCGCGTCGGTCGCGATCGGTTCGAGCAGCACCGTGTAGTTGAGCGTCGCAAAATCATTTCCGCGCAGGTTTGAATCGCCCATTAAGTAAGCTCCGCCGGTGGACGGCACCAGGACGATTTGTTCCTGCGCACGTTTCGACCAGCGCCGGCCGTCGAAATCCGTCAACACGATTCCGCGCCAGTGCATATTCTGGGCGCGTCCGGGATCGCCCGCGATGTGCACGCGCATCACCACAGCCGTGTTTCTCTTAATCTCTCCGATTTGATTCAACGATACGTTGTCGCTGAATCCCGTCATCAGCGACGGGCGAATGCTCAACGCGCTTAGATAGCCGGCCGTGAATCGCGGAATCAGAAAGAAAATTCCCGCACCGATGACGAGTGCGCTGAACGTCACGAAAACTGAAGTCAGCGCGATGGCGCGGTTCAGCCGTTTCGCCGCAGGGCTTCCTGCTTCGAGCGGAGGCGTCACAGCTCCCGCTGCGCTCTTTCGAATCTCCAATCCCACGAACGTCGAAACTGAGATCAATAAAAAGATCGCCAGCGAAATCAGAAACGTCGTGTCCACGGTGAGAATCGCCGAAGCGAGCATGCACGTCACCGCAAGCATCGCGAGAAACATCTGGTCCCGTTGCGTGCGCGAGGAGAGCAGGCGCACGAGCGTGGCAAAAATCATCAGGTGGATCGCGGCGAGCAATGCCGCATACAGCGCGGGATTCGGCGCGCCAATCGCAATCGAACGCGAGATGAACCAAAGATCGATCGGGAAGAATAAAAAGTACCCGAGCACCAGGCCCGTCGCCGCGCGAGGCGATAGCTCCGGGCCGTGACGTCCGAAGATTCGAATGCCTTTCCACGCCAGCACAGCCGCCGGCACAAGCATCGAGACTGGATCGAGTTTTCCGGTGGAGATTACAGCAATGATGCCAATCGACACGAGCAGAAAGAGCGAGACTTCGAAATATCGCTCAATCGCCGGCAGAGATACCGGCTCGGTTTGCGCCGCTGTGGTCATCGTGAATCTTTATTCTAGCATTCATGACGCGCGGCCATTTCGAGCCCTGCCCCTATCGGTAACGCCGGAATCAATCGCATCGAGCGCTGCCGCAGCGATTTTGCGAGTCGCGCTCGAAACGGGGACGCGATCGAGCTGCGACAGCAACAACGCACGCGAGCGGGCAATCTTGGGCAGCTCGCTCACACGCGCGAGAAAAGGCGCCAGCGTTATATTGCGAAATGTCACGCAATGTTTTGCGAGCGCAAGTTCCGTTAAAGCGGCAGGCGCGAAACCGTAGTTGTCGCGCAAATGCTTCGACAACTCCGTCCCGCCTTTACTTGCCGTCTGCACGGCAGGGAATTGCCACATGCGCGAAAAAAGCACATCGTCGTGAGCGCCGGGATCGCGCACAAGCAGCGTCCGGCCGCGCGAATCGAGCAGTACCGCCGCTTCGACGCGCTGTTGGACCGGCGCGCGCTTCTTGCGTGGCGCGGGAATTTCGTCCACTAGGCCGCGCTTCAGCGCCGCACAAAAGCCGCTGACAGGGCACGCCTCACAATTTGGAGATTTCGGCGTGCAAACAGTCTCACCTAATTCCATCATCGCCTGGTTCCAGTCACCCGCTGAGTCAACGGCCAATAGCTCCTGCGCCGTCGCCGCAAGTAGCTGCCACTGGCGCGGCGCGCGCAGATCGCCGCGAATGACGCCGAGCCGCCCGAGGACGCGCGCGACATTTCCGTCGAGCACTGCGTATGGCGCGCCGTACGCGATGCTGAGCACCGCAGCGGCCGTGTAACGCCCGATTCCTGGCAGCTTCAGCGCCGCATCGAGATCGCGTGGAAACTCGCCGCCGTGACGCTCCACGATTTCCTTGGCCGCCCGATGCAGATTTCTCGCGCGACTGTAATAGCCGAGGCCCGCCCAATGGCGCAATACGTCATGCTCGGAAGCCTTCGCGAGCGCGCCGACATCGGGAAAGCGCTCAAGAAATTTATCGTAGTAAGGAATCACCGCGGCGATGCGCGTCTGCTGCAGCATCACTTCCGCGAGCCACACGCGGTAAGGGTCGCGGTCGCGCCGCCACGGATGGACGCGCCGGTTCGCGCGAAACCATCGAAGGAGCAGCTTTCGAAATGCCGCAAGCGATTTAGGACGCCAACTCATTTGCCGTGCCATTTTCGCACAGCTTACGCGTCACGTTGGATTAACAAGGGCAGCGGCGAATAATTAAAGCGAATCGAAAAAGATGAAGTACGAAGAAGACCACAACGCTGAGGGCAACGAGCGTTGCGCCCGGCGCGTCACGATGATTTTGAAAACTTCCGTCTCCGCCGCCAGCTCGTCGAGGAATTTGCCGCCCGTTTCCGATGTTTTGGGTTCAATAAACGCCAGCTCGCGCAGAATGTCGTAAATGATTTCATTCGCCGGCGCCATCGGCGTGGCCATCCGGTCCGTGCGGAACTGCATCACCGCATTCATGCCCTGAAAATGCCAGGCGATGCTCGCGGTTAGCTCAACCGCGCGCTCGAATCGCGCCGCGTGCTCGTCGGTCGCAAGTTTGCCGAGGTCCGTGCGCGCTGCGCCGATGAAAGGATCAATAACGAGCACCAGCCGCCTTTCGTCTTCCCGTGCGTACTCGCGAACTTTGAGCGAGCCCGTTTTCGCCGACAGCTTCCAATCCACGAACCTCGCGCTATCGCTCGCGACGTACTCTCGGATGGCGTGCAAATCGTTGCCGCGCCCGCGGAAGTGACTGGCCATCTCTCCGCTAATCAATGGAAGGATTTCGTAAGTCTGCTCGGCGGGTTCAACGTGCGGATAAACTACCACTTCAAGCGGCGACTCCACTCGCCGCGTTTTCTCGAACAATCCAAATGGAAACTTGGTGCGTATCCCAAATGAATCCTGCTTGTAAATGCCGCGCTTCGGGAAGTTAAGCTGCACTTTCTGCCGCGCCGAATTGCGCCTCGGGACGTATGGAAAATAAACAGGCCGCGCCAGAATTTCCGCCGGATGCTTCGCGCTACCCTCGCCAACAATGCGAAGCGAAATCGAAGGCCACACTTCCTTGTCGTTTCTCACTTCCAGCGTTGCGAGGATCGGTTGTTCGGCAAAAATGTGTTCGGGCAGTTCGAGTTTGAATTCAATCCCGGTTAAGACGGCGCGCGAAAGCACGCCCGAAATCAACACTCCCGCGAGTAGGCAGCCGAGAATCAGAAAAAGCAGATTGTTTCCCGTATTTACCGCCGCGAGCACGACGATCAAAATCACACCGAGATAAACAATCCCCTCGCGCGTGAGCTTGTAATCCACCTGGTACGCGATCCAACGCAGGCTTGTGCGTTTCGCGAGCGCCGGCACAAACGTAACGGCGACCCATCCGGCAAGACCAAGCGCGCCGACAGCCGACGCCGTCGCAATCCCGATCCTGCCTTCCTGCGCAACCGCCGCCGAAAACAGCGCCAGTATCATCGCCACGGCAAGTGTCGCCATCGAAACGGCGAACAATCGCCATCCGGGGCGATCGCGTTCGCTCCAGAGCCGTGCGACGAGAGATGTGGACATTAGAGTGGAACGCGGGTCGTCGCGACGAATTCGTCGAGGATGGCTTCGGCCTGCGCCGACTTTTTGCGAGTCGACACGTAGCGCGAGCTGACAACCACGCGGTGCGCAAAGACAGGAAGAATCAGCCGCTTGAAATCATCAGGAAGGCAATAATCGCGGCCGTCAAGAAACGCGCGCGCTTGTGCAGCGCGATGCAGCATCACCACGCCTCGCGGACTGACGCCCAGATTCAACTGCTCCGAAGTTCTCGTGCGTTCCACAATCTCGAGCGCGTAGTCGAGCAGGCTGTCGTCCACCTTGACGCTCTTCACAGTTTCCTGCATTGCGAGCACGTCCGCGGCATCCATGGCGGCGACCACGGACTCCGCCGGCGACGCATTGCTGCCGTTGCGCACAATTTCCTTCTCGCTTGCCTTCGAGGGATATCCCATCCGGATACGCATCAGGAAGCGATCCAGTTGCGATTCGGGCAGCGGATAAGTGCCGTGATGCTCGATTGGATTCTGCGTGGCTACGACCAGAAACGGCTCCGGCAGCCGGTGCGTGTAATTGTCCACGGTGATTTGCGATTCGCTCATCGCTTCGAGCAGCGCCGACTGCGTTTTGGGAGTCGTGCGGTTGATTTCGTCGGCGAGAACCACGTTTGCAAAAATCGGACCGGGCTTGAATTCGAATGCCTGCCTCACCGGATCGAACACGCTCACTCCGATCACATCGCTCGGCAGCAGGTCTGAAGTGAATTGGATGCGTTGAAACGAGCAGTGAAACGAGCGCGCGAGCGCCTGTGCAAGCGTCGTCTTGCCCACACCCGGTACGTCTTCGATCAGCAAATGGCCGCGCGCCAGTAGC
>Ga0302324_100028238_pt1 | contig 10665 bp, 9 predicted proteins | sample Palsa_T0_1_FD_201949 | JGI IMG/M metagenome (GOLD analysis project Ga0302324, IMG submission 201949) | Peat permafrost microbial communities from Stordalen Mire near Abisko, Sweden - Palsa_T0_1 | ecosystem: Environmental > Terrestrial > Soil > Palsa > Peat permafrost | place: Sweden: Abisko...
AGGATGATCGCTGACCGATGAGGCCGTGGACCGGGCCGCTAATTAGCCCCCGTTGATGCAACACCCGCGGCGCGACAAGAAGCTTGAGCGCGATATCACGCGATGTTTCGGCTCTGAATATTGACCCCTTTCGGCGTCCACAGTGACCCTAGTCAGAGCAGCACTCTCGACGGCGGTTCAGATGTTTCAGCGATCCGAAGAGGGGTCAACCTTGGACGCCGATAACGGCGCGCCGATTGACATCCCCGACTTTGCGGCAGCAGCTTCAGAACGGCTATTCCCTCTTGGTCGACCTCAGAAGTGCCCTCACTTCGCTAAGCCTTTCCCTCATTCTTTTGCGATCTTCAATGTTCTCTCGCATCCAGAGCCCGCTCTTGAAATTGCCATTCCGCTGGCCCCTGGGACCGCCCGAGCCTCTGGCACCGCCGTGCATTCGACAGCGCCTCCGGCCGCGGACAGCGGCTTGCCTGCACCGACCGCCGCCACGGGTCTTGGCGCCGCACCGGGGGGCTTTGGCCATATTCGAAAGGCGGCGTTGGATATCGGCCTGACGCATGGGGTCGTTTATCATTTTTGCCCCGCCTCAGTCTTGTTGACGATCCCAACAAGGGCTTGAGCTCCGGGGTGGATATCAAGGCGTCCTACCGCGACGGTCTGCTGGTTTACTCGTCGCATTTGCTCGAATGTTTTCATTAGGTCGAGCTGAAGCCTGATCAGCTTGGTCCCGTAATTGCCGTAAATGTTAATATAGTCTTCCGTCATGTGCTTTTGGCTTTGGCGCAAAAGGCGAAGCCCCGAAAAGCCCGTGGCGACGATCTCCACCAAGAGAAAGGCTTCAAGCTCCGATCGACATTCGGCTGAGCTGACCATGGCGAGCGCGGCGTTCAGTGTCGTTTCTTGAAGCTCGTCATACGGGCCCGGCCTGAGCGCCTCGACCAGTTTCCCCAGCATTACTTGGACGAACTCGTCGGACATCGTGTTGCCGAACGCCTCGCGCAGGCGGGCATGGTAGCTTTGCAGATCCGTAGTCGGCGCCAAAAAGCGATCGTTCATGGCAGACGGTTTTCGAACCCGCGGCGGAGCCTTTCGGCCGACCTCGGGGGCGTTCGGTTGGTCAGCGAGTGCTGGTAATCGTTCGCCTTCAGAGCTTGAGCTGTTGGCCTGTTCGCCCGGCTCTTCACACTCTTCGATTTTGACAGGCGGGTATTTTGCGGCGTCCGTTGCCGCATGAATTGCGTCCTACCGGATAGTCGTTCCGGCTTCTCCTTCTCGAATTCGTCGCTCATGTTGCTATCCTTTGTTCTATTCTGTCCCTCCCCCAGTCTCCGGTAGGCGACAAGACTGATTCGCAACAGCCGACAATGTTGAATCAGCACCTCAACCGGTCACGGAATCGCGACCCGAAGCACGCGGACCTCGTTTGGTGCCTTCTGGTTGTGGAGCTGCTACTTTAAGTCCTGGACGCGAACGATCGTCCCGAGGCTGACGGAGCATTCCCCATCCGGAGGCCGCACACGGCTAACGCAACCCCTGAGATAGCGATGCCCGCTCCGAAACCGCCCGCCTTCGAGACCCTGAGCCTGCATGCCGGTCAGCATCCCGATCCGGTCACCCGCTCGCGCGCGGTTCCGATCTATCAGACCACGTCCTATGTGTTCGACGATGCCGATCACGCGGCCGGATTGTTCAACCTGGAGCGTGCCGGTCATATCTACACACGCATTTCCAATCCGACGACTGCGGTGCTGGAGGAGCGGCTTGCGGCACTCGAAGACGGCGTCGGCGCGGTGTGCACGGCAAGCGGCATGGCGGCGATGCATCTCGCCATCGCCACGTTGCTGAACGCTGGCGATCACATCGTCGCGTCCGCTTCGCTCTACGGCGGCAGCATCAATCTACTCACCCACACGCTTCCGCGCTTCGGCATCGCGACGACATTCGTCAAGCCGCGCGATCTCGACGGCTTCCGTGCCGCGATCGGCGAACGCACCCGGCTCGTGATCGGCGAGACCATCGGCAATCCCGGCCTAGAAGTGCTTGATATTCCCAAAGTGGCCGAGATCGCGCACGCCGCCCGTATTCCGCTTTTCATCGACAATACGTTCGCGACGCCGTATCTCAGCCGGCCCCTCATGCTCGGCGCCGATATCGTCATGAACTCCGTCACTAAATGGCTCGGCGGACACGGCATTGCCATCGGCGGGGTAATCGTCGATGGCGGCCGCTTCGACTGGCTGGCTTCGGATAAATTTCCGACTTTGACCGACCCGTATGCCGGTTATCACGGCATCGTCTTCGCCGAGGAGTTCGGGCCGGCGGCCTTCATCATGCGGGCGCGCGCGGAAGGTCTGCGCGATTTCGGCGCCTGCCTGTCACCGACCAATGCGTTCCATCTGCTGCAGGGCGTAGAGACGCTGCCGTTGCGCATGGATCGCCACATGGAAAATACGGCGGCGGTGCTCGCATTCTTGCGCACGCATCCGGCGGTCGATTGGGTGCTGCATCCGTCGCTTGAGACGCATCCGGACCACGCGCTGGCGCAAAAGCTGTTGCCGAAGGGTGCGGGCTCGATCGTCAGTTTTGGCATCAAGGGCGGCCGCGCCGCCGGACGCAAATTCATCGAGGCGGTGCGGTTGGCTAGTCATCTCGCCAATGTCGGTGATGCCAAGACGCTGGTGATCCATCCGGCGAGCACCACGCATCAGCAGATGGATGCGGCGGCGCTCGCCGCCGCGGGCGTTGGCGAGGAACTCATTCGCATCTCGGTCGGCCTCGAAGCCAAGGCCGACATTCTCGACGATTTCGCGCAGGCGCTGCGCGCCTCGCAGAAGGCTTAAAGCCATGCGGCTCATGGTCGACGGCATCGACACGTTCGTCGCCACGGGCGGCCGCGATTTCGATCCCGCGCTGCCTTGCGTCGTTTTTCTGCACGGCGCGGGCATGGATCATTCCGTATGGGCGCTGCTTGCCCGCTCCTTCGCACATCACGGATATGCGGTGCTGGCACCGGATTTTCCGGGCCACGGCCGCTCGGCCGGCGCACCGCTGTCGTCGATCGCCGCGCTCGCCGATTGGACGGCGGCGCTGATCGACGCTGGGGGTGTCGGGAGGGCGCGCCTTGTCGGTCATTCCATGGGGTCGCTCGTGGCGCTGGAAACTGCCGCGCGCCATCCCGAAAAGGTCACAGCGCTTGGCCTGATCGCGACAGCGGCGCCGATGCGGGTGTCGGAGGATTTGGTCAACGCGGCGAAAGCCAACGACCACGCTGCCGTCGATATGATCTCCATCTGGGGTCATGGCTACCACGCCACCTTGGGAGGCTCGCAGGCTCCGGGGCTCTGGATGTTGGGCGGCGGCGAGCGCCTGCTCGAACGCGCGGGTCCCGGCGTGCTGTTCGCCGACCTGTCAGCCTGCAACGCTTATCAGGATGCGCTCGCGTCCGCCGCCAAGGTCAAGGTTCCATCAACCGTCATCATAGGAAGCCGCGATCTGATGACGCCGGCAAAGGGCGGCGAAACTGTCGCCGCCGCGCTTTCGGGGTGCCGCGTCGCCATGATCGAAGGCGCCGGTCACATGCTGATGAGCGAGCGCCCCGACGACGTTCTGGCAGCACTGCGGACGTGATCGTCTGCGCCGCCTGCACCGGCGGCTGGCCGTGTACGCCGCGCTCCCGATATGCTCGAATGTCGGCAGGGTTGGAAAGTTCCGGGAGCGTTTCGTGAATGTAAACGATCTGGTCGCTATCGATATCCATACGCACGCGGAGGAACCGTGCGGCACGCATCCCGACGACGGATACGACGACCTTCAGGCTGCGATGGCGACCTATTTCAATCAGCCGAACAATCGTCCCACCATCGAAGAAACCGCCAGCTATTACCGCGAGCGCAAGATCGGCGCGGTGATCTTTCCGGTCGATGCCGAGCGTGAGACCGGCTACCGGCGGTATCCGAATGAGGAGGTCGCGGAAAAAGCCGCCGCGAACAGCGATGTGCTGATCCCGTTCGCGAGCATCGATCCGGCGAAGGGCAAGACCGGCGCACGGGAAGCGCGGCGGCTCATTCGCGACTTCGGCATTCGCGGCTTCAAGTTCCATCCGTCGATGCAGGGATTTTATCCGAACGACCGTGGCGCCTACGTGCTTTATGAGGCGATCGCGGAATCCGGGCTGCCGGCGCTCTTCCATACCGGGCAGACCGGCGTCGGCTCTGGCATGCCCGGCGGCGCCGGCATCCGGCTCAAATATTCCAACCCCATGTACATGGATGACGTTGCGGTCGACTTTCCCGACATGCCGATCATCCTCGCCCACCCTTCGTTTCCCTGGCAGGAGGAGGCGCTGTCGGTCGCGCAGCACAAGCCGAACGTCTACATCGACCTTTCCGGCTGGTCGCCCAAGTATTTTCCATCCATTCTCGTCAGATACGCGAACACGCTTCTCAAGCACAAAGTGCTGTTCGGTTCCGACTGGCCGGTCATTCGGCCGGATCGCTGGCTCAGCGATTTCGCCAAGCTCGACATCAAACCTGACGTAAGGCCGCTTATTCTCAAACAGAATGCGGTGAAGCTGCTTGGCTTGCGCTCCGCCACGACCGGCGCGCTGGTTTGAAATGAGCGCGTTCAAACCACACCTCGCGATGGGCACGCCGGAAGCCGGCGTCGGGTTGATTGGTGACATCGGCGCCACCAATGCGCGCTTTGCATTGGTCCTTCCCGGCGGCAAGACCACCGTGCCGCGGGTTTGTGCGCTGGACGATTATTCGTCTCTGTCTGACGCCATCGATGCGTATTTGATCGAGCAGTCGCCTGCCGTGCGGCCGATCGAGGCTGTGCTGGCGATTGCTTCGCCGATCACCGGCGACGAAATCACGCTCACCAATCACGCATGGACATTCTCGATCGAAGGCCTACGGCGGCACTTCGGACTGAGGCGGCTTCATGTCACGAACGACTTTGCCGCCAACGCGGCGGCGATTCCGTATCTCGGCGCCGACGATCGCATCCAGATCGGCGGCGGCGCGGCGGTTGGGGATGCTCCGGTCGGCATCATCGGGCCCGGCACCGGGCTTGGCGTCGGCGCGCTTGCTCCGGGTTTGGGCGGCGCGGTGACCATTGCCGCCGAGGGCGGGCATGTCACCATGACGCCAGCCACGGCGCAGGAAAGCGCGATCCTCGACCTCATGCGCGCCCGCTACGATCACGTTTCCGCCGAACGATTGTTGTCCGGTCCGGGGCTCGTCAATCTGTACAATACGCTCTGCGAATTGGCGGGAATGCCGGCCGCGTCCTACACGCCCGACCAGGTCACCAGCCCGCGCACCTGGAACAACGATCCGCGCACCCTTGAAGCGACGGCACTGTTTTGCGGCATGCTGGGAACAGTGGCCGGCAACCTGGCGCTGACGCTCGGCGCGCGGGGCGGCATCTACATTGCCGGCGGTATTGTGCCGAAGCTCGGCACCTTCTTCGCGCAATCGCAGTTTCGCGCGCGGTTCGAAGCCAAGGGGCGCATGCGCGGCTACCTTGCGGCGATCCCGACCTATGTCATCGTGCGGCCCTATCCCGGCTTGTTGGGTGCGGCGGCGCTTCTGAGCGATCCGTGCTTCGCCGACCTGCGAAACGGCGGATTAAACAATTAAGCATATGAACGCGGCGCCGTGACGCAGCGGCCCGCGGGTGCTTTCGCGATGGTCCCGTAGTTGCTATGTAATTTTGATTGCGGCAGGCTGCCGGCTGGTCGGGAGAGGAAATGCCAATAACGCCGGCACGCGCAGCAGGCGCAACAACCTTCACTTGTTTGGTTTCCGGCATACACCGCCAAGCGGCTCGTTTGAGCCGCGCTGGATGGCTCGCGCGCGTCGATTGTCATGATCTGGCGGCTGGCTTGTTGTTTGCCGCACTCACGGTTGTTCTCGCTTACACTTTCAGAGATTATGCCCTCTCCAACGATGAGGAGGTGCAGCAGCGCTACGGCGAACTCATCGTCGCTTATTACGCAACCGGATTCGCCGATCAGGCAGTGTTTCATTTCAAGAACCTTTATCTCTACGGCGGCCTTTTCGACGTCGTTGCGGTTGGCGTCGAGAAACTCCTGCCGCTCGACCCGTACGCGGTCCGGCATCTGCTTTCGGCGCTGACCGGCTTGGGCGGCATCGCCGCGGTATGGGCGACGGGCCGCACCGTCGCCGGGCCGCGTGCGGGTCTGCTGGCAGCGTCGGCGCTCGCGGTGTGCGGGACGTGGTATGGCGCGATGTTCAATCACACCAAGGACATTCCTTTTGCGGCGGCGATGATGGCGGCGGTGTATCTCCTCGTCCGTCTTGGACGTGAATTGCCGCGTCCGCGCTGGTGGCTGGTCGTGCTGTTCGGCGTGTTCTGCGGCGGCGCTCTCGGAATTCGCGTACTCGGGCTGTTTCTGATTGGCTATGCAGGCGTGGCCGTCGTCGCTTACGCGCCGCTCCGTCGGGGTGCGAGCTGGCGCGATGTGCTCGCCTTCATAACCCGCTCCGCGATTCCGCTCACCGCCGCTTTCGTTCTCGCCTACGCGATCATGATCGCTGCATGGCCCTGGGCCGGTCTCGCGCCGCTGAATCCGTTGCGGGCGCTGGTGGCATTCGTCGACTTTAATTACCCGATCCAGACCGTGCTGGATGGCCACGTGTACCACATGGCTGACGTTCCACGCTGGTACGTCCCGACCTACGTCGCAATCAAGCTCACGCTGTGGCTCCTGATCGGCGCCGGTGTTTCGCTGGTTTTTGCGATCCTTCCGCAACGCGTCGGACGGACAGACAGCGTCGCGCGAAAAGAAACGGCGCTGGTGGCATGCGCGGCATTTGTCCCGCTGATTTGCCAGGTGATCATCGCCGGACCGGCGGATACGGGGATGCGGCACTTCCTGTTCACGGTGCCGCCGATCGCGGTGCTCGCCGGCATTGGCCTGAACGGCATCCTCGTCCGCCTCGAGGCCATCAACCGCGCCGCAGCGGTGGCCGGAATCGCTTTCGTCGTTTTGGGGCTGGGCTGGAATGCAACCACGCTCTATCGGCTGCACCCGGACGAGTATTTGTTCTTCAATCCTTTGGTCGGTGGTTTGGAAGGCGCCTCGCGCCGATACGCGACCGACTATTGGGTCAACATCATGCCGGAAGCCGTGAGCGACCTCGAGCATTTTCTCGATCGGACTCGAGGCGCGGCGGGCGGGGCACGGAATGGGCGCCGATACGATGTGATGGTATGTGGAGAGCGGTTGCCGTTCGAGAAGGAGGCCGATGCGCGGCTCGAATGGACACGCGATCGGGATCGCGCCGATTTTTTTATCGCGCCGACGCACATGAATTGTGATCGAGCGGTCGACGGCAAGATCGTTGCGGTCGTCGAACGGCTGGGCGTCGTGATCGGCGTCGTCAAGGATCGTCGCGCCGTGATTCACCCGAATGTCGCGGGCCTCGACTGAGTCGGGCTTGCTGCGGCCGCAAACGGCGCAGACGTTCGACCCTTCATCACGGCCGCGCCACCGGCGGCACGTAGCTTTCCAGGCCCGGCGACGGAAAAGTCACGACCTGGCCGATCTCGGCGGACCGATACAGCGCCATCAGCATTTCGGTCACGGCGACGCCGTCGTGGAACGTTTCAACCGGCTGCCGGCGGTGGCGAAATGCCTCGACCATGTGCCGGTTCTCGCCGACATAGCCGTAGATGTCCGCTTCGTTCTCGACCACCGGCATCAGGCCCTGCTCGGCGTTCTGTTTCTCGACCAGATCCTCGCCCTGGCCGCCGGTCACTTCGCGCGACAGAAATACTTTCAGCCCGGCGTTGAGCGACGAGAACTCCATCGAGTATTCGGGCCCGAGCAGTTCGATCAGAATCCGCAGGCCGGCGCCAACATAGGCCCATGAATTGGTAGCCTCGACCATCACCTCGTGTCCTTCGGCGTCGCGAAAAGTGAGCGCGCCGCGGGCGAAATCCTCGGCCGGCCGCGTGGCGTAATCGACCTCGGGGCCCATCATGTTCATGAGCCGCGTCACGTATTCCGGCCGCGTCCATTTCAGGTTGCCGACGGTGGCGCTGGCGCTGATGAGCTTGAGGTCGCTGCGCGGCGCGCCGGGCTTGGTCAACAAGTATCGTCCCACTTCGACGCTGTGACAGGTCATGTCGGAGAGAACGCCGCCGCCTTGCCGCCGGCCTTGCCAGAACCACGGCATATGCGGCCCGCTATGTTCCTCGGCCGCGCGGGCCAGATAGGGACGGCCGCAGACCGGCACAGCGCGACGCCACACGATGTCCTTGCCGCGTTGAACGGCGCTCGAGAACACCTGGTTTTCCAGATAGCCGTGGAGGAGTTTCGCGTCTTCGGCGAGATGCAGCATCTCGCGCGCTTCGGCAAGCGTGCGTCCGAGCGGCTTTTCACAAGCCACGCCGATCAGCTTCGCCCAGCTGTTTTTCACCAGCCGGTGAATTTCCCGCATGGTGTCGAGCCGGGCGAAATTCGGCACCGCGATCCACACCGCATCGACCTCGCCGGAAATCAACATCGCTTCGAGCGAAGCGAACGGCCGGCAGGGACCGAGCTCGAGCGCGTTGGCCTGCGCGGCAAGCGCCTCGCGGTTGGCTATCGTCGGACTGTAGACGCCCGTCACCGTCACATGACGCACGGACACCAGCGCCTGGAGATGAAACTTGGCGATGAAGCCAGAGCCGATCAAGCCGATCCGCAACGCGGCGATGGGTCCGTGACCGTTCATACAAATCCCCCCGAATTTTTTCTATTCCGCACCGAGCCCGGGCAGGCGCGGCGCGGACCTTGTCAATATCCTACCGCTAGCGCGCCGCGCGTGCGCGGATCGGCGGCGCCGGCAAAGCCCGACGGCGTCGCCAGGATCGAGTTGGCCGACGTCGGAAATTTTTGCACCGTGACGGTATCGCCGCGCGCTTGCAGCGCCGCAACAAGATAGGCTGGAAGCGCCGGCTCGGCCCAGACCTGATCGGGCATCCACTGGTTGTGGACCCGCGGCGCCGATACCGCGCTCGCGATGTCCATGCCGCGATCGATCACGTCGACCACGACTTGCAGCACCGCAGAGATGATGCGGCTGCCGCCGGGGGTGCCGGTGACCAGGAACGGCTTGCCGTCCTTGAGCACGATGGTCGGCGTCATCGACGACAGCGGCCGCTTGCCGGGGCCGGGCGCGTTGGCCTCGAAGCCGAGGAGCCCATAGGCATTCGGCGCGTCGGCCTTGGCGGCGAAGTCGTCAAGCTCGTTGTTGAGCAGCACGCCCGTGCCGGCAGCAACGAGCCCGACGCCGTAGCTGAAGTTGAGCGTATAGGTGTTGGAGACGGCGTTGCCGAAACGGTCGATCACCGAGAAGTGTGTGGTGTTGCGGCCTTCGGACCGCGCCGGAGCGGCGGTCGGATGGATGTCCTTCGCCGCGGTGGCGTGCGCGGGATCGATGGTGGCGCGCCACTCGCCGGCATAGCTCTTCGATATCAGCTGCGCGACCGGAACCTTCACCGCGTCAGGATCGCCGAGAAAGAATGCGCGATCGGCATAGGCGCGCTTCATCGCCTCGACCATCAAAAACACTGCGTGCGCCTCGTTGGCGTGCGCCAGGTCGTAGCCTTCGAGGATATTGAGCATTTCCACGAGCACGACACCGCCGGAGGATGGCGGCGGCATCGAGAGGATGTCGTAGCCGCGATAGGTCCCGCGTATCGGCGTGCGCTCGACGGCGCGATAGGATTTCAGATCGGCGGCGGTCATGACGCCGCCGGCGGCTTGTATGGCGGCGGCGAGCTTTTGTGCGGTCTCGCCTTCGTAGAATGCGCGCGGGCCGCCGGCCGCGACGGCTTGCAGCGTGTTGGCCAGTTCCGGCTGCACCAGCCGGTCGCCCTGCGCCAGTGCGGCGCCGTCGGGCTTGAGAAAGATCGTTGCCGAGGATGGCCAGCGCGCCAGCCGCGCCCGATCGACCGGCAGTGAATCTGCGGTGTCGTCCGCGACCGCAATGCCGTCGCGCGCCAGCGCGATCGCGGGGGCGATCAAATCGGCGAGCTTGAAATGTCCCGATCCGTATTTCTCTTCGGCGAGCGCGAGGCCGGCGACCGTGCCCGGCACGCCGATGGCGAGCGCGGAGTCGCGCGACTTCGCCGGATCGGCATTGCCCTGCGCATCGAGGAAAGACGTCTTGTTGATCGCCTGCGGCGCGACCTCACGATAATCGATGGCGACGTTCTCGTCGCCGGCGCGATGAATGATCATGAAGCCGCCGCCGCCGATATTGCCGGCGCGCGGATAGGTCACCGCCATGGCGAAGCCGACGGCGACCGCCGCATCGACCGCGTTGCCGCCTTTTTGCAGGATGTCGGCGCCGATGCGCGCCGCCAGCTTTTCCTGCGCCACCACCATGCCATGCGCGGCGGTGACGGCCGGTGCGCCGGCGGTTGCGGGCGCCGGAAGGTTCTCGCCAAGCGCGGCGAGCGGCAGTACGAAGGCGCCGGCTAGCCCGAGGGACGCCAGCTTGACATAAAAGCGACGATGGCGCCCGGGTTGGGTCACTGCACCGGCGCGGGTGTCGCGGTCGCGGACTTGCTGATCAGGACATAGCCGCGGGTCTTGTTGTCGTTCGACGCGTCGGTCGTGTTCATGGCGTCGAACAGGTCGGACGCCGT
>Ga0302324_100028239_pt1 | contig 10665 bp, 8 predicted proteins | sample Palsa_T0_1_FD_201949 | JGI IMG/M metagenome (GOLD analysis project Ga0302324, IMG submission 201949) | Peat permafrost microbial communities from Stordalen Mire near Abisko, Sweden - Palsa_T0_1 | ecosystem: Environmental > Terrestrial > Soil > Palsa > Peat permafrost | place: Sweden: Abisko...
GCGGTAGTCGGCGACAAGCTCTGCGTGGCCATCGACAAGACCGGGGATAATTTTCGATCCGAACTCGATTTGCCGATACCGCGCCCAGGCCAACATGGAATCTGGATGATTGCAAACGACCACGGGGGGTTGCACCGGCTTATACTATCGTCGATGCCATGGTTCGGCGTCTTGGATGACAATTCCGGTTACGCAAACGCAAAGGCACTTGCATCGAAAGTAAATGAGTACTGCCAGTTGCCTCCCGAACGGGAATCAGACTTCCTCTGGACCCTTGCAGAAAGCCAAAACGATGCCATCGTCGTCTGGTCAATCCAGATGCTAGCGAGCCAATTTCCCGCTGATTTCTGCATGAAAGCGCCGCGTATCATAGACGCCGGCCGCGCGGCTATCCGAGAGCAGGTTTCCATCGACGTGGAGATGATCCGACTCAAACCCTCTGCTTGGATTTCGTGCACGACGAGAGGGCACCTCCTTCCCTGTTGGGCGACAAGCAAATCGTCCGAGGACGAATTGAATTTCATGGCCAGCCACTTGTATACGGAAGCGCAACAACATTTCCCGGGCGATGACATGCTAGTGGCTACATGTGCCTCGATTGCGCTGAACAACGAGATGCCGCTCACCGCGCGAAAAATTGTGATCGCTGCGCTTCGCGTTATGTCGGACCAATATCATATGGAGGCCGCGGCAGACGGCCTGCGCAAAGTCCTCTCTACGTCGCACCACCCGAAATGAAGAAAAAGGGTCATCACTGATTGGTTCACGGGTCGGGATGAATGAAGAAAAAGGATCGTCACTGATTTAAATAAAGAGGACGCGATTCGTTTTTCAGATTGTAGTCCGCTTGACAATCGAATTCCCCGGTGTAACTCATGGCAGCCTTGCCAAAACGAATTGCGTCCTCTTTAGTTCAGTCGATGGATAGTTTCAATGAAGTCGTCCCGAACAGCCAGCAGAAAGCACAATCCGATTTCTTCTTCGACGGGACGGACAACAATTCCACCACGAATACGAATGTCTCGGAGATGTTCCTGGAAGGGGGAATTCGACGGGGGGGGAATTCGACGGGGACAGGACCTAATGTCATCAACTTAGGGGGTAACTGAAGGGGACAGGGGTAACTGAAGGGGACACGACCCTTTACAGGTTCAGCCGGAGACGCAGAAAAAGGTTCATCACTGGATTCGCCAGCAAACGCTGTTGGCAACGATCGGATTGAAGGGGACGTAGCTCTTCGGTGTTGACGGCCAGGCCAGAAGAATGGAGAACGATGAGTCGAAGAGCTACGTACCCTCCAATCAATTCTTATCTTTTCTCCTTCGGCTCCGGCGTGTCGCATAAAAAGGGTGATCGCTGCCGATCCGCCGGATTTACGCTCGTCGAGTTGCTGATCGTGATCGGGATCATCGCAGTGCTGATCGGCATTCTCCTGCCCGCGCTGACTCGTGCCCGGACGCGGGCGCAGGCCATTGCGTGCGAGAGCAATCTTCGCCAAATCGGGATGGCCATCAACCAATACGCCGACCGCAATCGCGACATGATTCCGTGGGGAACAGTAGCGTTTCAAGGCGGCGACAGGCTCTTCATGGAGCTGACTTGGGACGACATGATCACTGACGACCTGGGTACGCCGCTTAGCGATGCGGAACTCAATTCCGATCGCTCGACGCACGCCTCGCCGATCTTGCTTTGTCCCGCCGACCCATACCCGGCTCAGAGCTTTCCCTCGGTCTATGGCACATCCTCCGTCGGCGCGCGTCGTCGAAGCTATGCCATCGTTGAGTGCCTGCCCACCTTTGGTCTGAGTGATCAGTTCCTCGGCGTCGCCGGCGGGATCTGGGTCGACAACGGCGGCGGCCTTCCTCCCACCTGGAAAAACATGACCGTGAAGGACCTCACCCTTCGGCGTTCGAAAATCCTCGATTCAGCTGAAACGCTTTTGGTCGTGGAAGCGCCATCTAGCGGGAATTTTGCCGGCGGTGATCTGGCCATGGCTGACTGCCCGCAGGACCAATACTGGGGACTCTCGCTGGGCCGCATTGCGCTCACCCCGGCTTCGACCAGCAGGACGCCGCACGGTTCGACATGGAATTATCTGTTCTGCGACGGTCACGTTGCTCCTCTTAAATGGAATGAAACAGTGCGCGACTCCGGCAATTTCACCACGAATCTGCAGAGCATGAACTACCTGTGGACGCGAAATCCCAACGACTGAAGCGCCGGCTGAGCAAAACCGCAGAGAAAGGGCCATCCCGGCGGACCCCTTATCACGAGATGTTCGGATAGGGCAGCGGGGGTGGGGTGGGACTGGGCGCCTTGGGCAGTGCGGTGACGTCCGGGGTTTGGCTTGCGGGAGCGCTGTGCGCCGCCCCCATCGCGCTGACCGAGAAAAACCGGCGGCCTTCGAGATGCTCAAAACTGAAGGTTCGGTTCAGTTGTTTTCCGGTCGATCGGTTTTTCATGATCTTCTCGTCGTTAAAGTTCTGCTCTGAATTGCCCTGGCTCAATGCCGTGCATCCATTGACGAGAGGCAGTGTAGTTTTCCCCCGAGCGTGCCGAAACTGCCCTAAACAGGGCTGTCGCGCCGGAGCATGCCAGATACAGCGGTGACGCAGCCAAATGTGAAGAGAGCTGAGCCCAGGACGGCCCTACGTCGCCAGATGTTTCCGCGGATCAGTAGCGGAGATAATCTGGCTGACGCCGGTTTGATTGAATCCCTTGAAACCGTCATTGCGTTCGAGGTTTTCCAGGTGCGAGCCGATCGCGCCTTGTGTACGAAACTGCTGTGCCTGCTGTGGCGTGATCAGATGCTCGTCGAGAAGTTTGGCGATCCGCTGCTGGGCAACAGGCCAGCGCTCGCCCTCAGTAAACGCCTGCCGGAGGTGCGGAAAATCGGTGAACGGTTTAGTCATCCCGATTCCCTCGGTTGCCGCGAGTTGATCGCGCAGGGCATCGAAGGAGAACTGGGCCTCAAGGTGATGCAACCCTGCCTGCAGGAAAGCTTCGCCATGCAACGCGCACCACAAGCCGACGGTACCCAATGAACTCTGGGGCGAACTCTGGGGCGAATTCTGGGGCGAACTCTGGGGTTCGAGCTTCTCGTGGGCGAAGGCACCCATTAGTTCATCGGGCGAAAGATCGACATCATTGAAAGTCACGATGCCGGTCACGGGTTGCTCCATGACCTGCGCACCCCACCCGGCTTCTTTACCGGCGTAGAATCGTTCACGGCAAACCAGACCGAGCGCTTCCCAGATGCCGATGAGCTGCGCGAAATATTTTCGCGACGATCGGTAAGTGTGGTGATCGTGATTGGCCCAGCCGATGCCGAAGCGCTGTTGCCGGGCATATTGCGCACGGGCGGCGCGGTTGCGGCTCATCCAGTATTCGCGTTCCGCAGTGAAAAAGAGCTGGCAGGTTATGTCCCGGCCGACCGACGCGATCGCGCGGTCGATCAAAGCTCGGGTGTTGTCGAAACCGTCAGCATCATCATCGAACTCCCGCCGGCGATTGCGGAATTGGTCGAGAAGGTTGGATGTCACTTTGGGATTGAACATTCCCGTCTCAGTCCAGCCGGCTCGCCATGCCATTCGCTCGACGACGCCCAGGTCCGCCTCCTGGGTCTGTGCCACACTCACCCAGCGCCAGCGCATGCCAGGTTTTCCCAGGATTTTCCCTCCCAGCTTCCACGCTGAGAGAAGGTCATCAATTGATTCCACCTTCAAATGGATCGACAACGGAATCACATCCATCTGGTGCATCACCACAAGCTGCGGAAAGACGCCGGTGGGGTTGGCATACATTTCCCGGCCGCGATCGTCATCGCCGCGCACCCATCCGGCGGCCAGCGCATCGGCTAGAATCGGCTCGTCGTATTGCAGTTGGATGGTGTCGATCAGATCATCAAACCGCACGCCCGCTTCGGCGAGCAGGCGCTGTTTGATTGTTTCGGCGAATGGGAGTTTGGAGCGAAGCCGGCGGGACATTTCCGCCACCCATGCCGCCGCCTTTGGTTGTGGGGACCATTGGAAGGCTTCCATGGCCGATGAAATTGCGACATTCATTCCGGGTACCTCTCGTTCCGATACATATGATAATAGTAGTCTGACCGAGCGGATTCCGTATGAGGCTCGGCAGCGGAGCGACATGGGCATCCCGCCCGTGTCTCTTTTGGACCGAAGCGCAAGACACGGGCAAGATGCCCGTGGCACGGAATGAGGGCTGCATGCATCGAGTGTTGCTGTTGGGCGCCGGAAAGATGGGTGAGACGATCACCCATTTTCTGGCCAGCACCAACGAATTCGATCTGCTTGTCGGCGATGCTTCGGCAACAGCGCGCGAGCGTGTTGAGCACATCGCCGGCGTGAAGACGATTGACGTTGAAGCGGGATCGACCGACGCCGTCGCGCGCGTGCTTGGCGAGCACTCTTGCGACATCGTCATTTCCGCGTGCAGCTTCGATGTCAATGTTGCTATCGCGACCGCCGCTCTCAACCGCGGCGTCAGTTACTTCGATCTCACCGAAGATGTTCAGACCACGCGGTCGATCAAATCGCTGGCGGATCGATCTGCCCCCGATCAGATCTTCATGCCCCAGTGCGGCCTGGCGCCCGGATTCGTCGCGATCTCGGGGTTCGACCTTGCACGACAATTCGACAAACTCGAATCGCTTCATCTGCGCGTGGGCGCGCTGCCGATCTTTCCCACCAATGCGATGAAATACAATCTCACCTGGTCGACCGATGGTTTGATCAACGAATACGGCAACCCGTGCGATGCAATACACCAAGGGCGGCATATCGATGTGCTGCCGCTGGAGGGATTGGAACATTTCTCGCTCGATGGCCTGGACTACGAAGCGTTCAACACCTCGGGCGCGATCGGGACATTGTGCGAAACTCTCGAAGGCCAGGTGCAATCCCTGGATTACAAAACCATTCGATACCGAGGGCACCGCGATCTGATCGCGTTTCTGATGAATGAGCTTCGCCTCAACAGCCGGCGCAGCTTGCTCAAGGATATCCTGGAGACATCGATCCCGATGACTCCGCAGGATCTGGTGCTAATTTTCTGCACGGCCGCGGGATTGAAGGACGGTCGGCTGACGCAGATCACCGATGCTCGTAAGATTTATCATGGAGAATTCCTGGGCTACCGCGCCAGTGCCATTCAGATCACGACGGCGGCGGCGATGTGCGGCGTCGTCGATCTGCATGCGTCGGGAAAATTGCCGGTTCGATCCGGATTTGTGCGTCAGGAGCAGGTGCCGCTGGCGATGTTCCTATCCAACCGATTCGGCCGGGCATACGCCGGCGCGGAGGCGATCTCCAGCAATGTGAGGTTCGAGCCATGGACACGCATGCCGTCGAAAGCGCCCTCGGCCGACTGAATATTTCGACCGAGGCATCGGGTCTGATGGTCGGACGCCGCTCGGCGCCTGGGCGCGGTCCTTTGCTGGAAGTTCGATCGCCGATTGATGGCGGGATGGTTGCCCGTGTTCACACTGCTACCGCCGGAGATCTATCGAGTGCAATCGATGCGGCAACGGAGGCGTTCAAGATCTGGCGATCGGAGCCCGCTCCGCAGCGCGGCGAGTTTGTGCGACGCATCGCCCAGCGATTGCGCGGGCAGAAGACGCATCTTGCCGAGGTCATCTCTCGAGAGGCCGGCAAAATCACCGCCGAAGCTCTAGGCGAAGTGCAGGAGATGATCGATATCGCCGACTTCGCGGTTGGCCAATCGCGCCAGCTTTACGGACTGACGATCGCTTCGGAGCGACCGGGGCATCGCATGATGGAGCAGTGGCACCCGCTGGGTCCGATCGGAGTCATCACCGCTTTCAACTTTCCGATGGCCGTCTGGGCGTGGAATGCCATGCTCGCGTGGGTCTGCGGCGATCCGATCGTGTGGAAACCGTCCGAGAAAACTCCGCTGTGCGCCATCGCCTGCCAGAACATCGTTGCACAGGTGATGGCCGAGATGCCCGAAGTGCCCGATGGCGTGTCCAGTGTTGTCGTCGGAGACGGGCCGGCGATCGGGCAAGCGCTGGCGGCTTCGGAAAAGCTGCCCCTGATTTCCGCAACCGGCTCGACACGCATGGGCCGCGCCGTTTCGGAAACGGTCGCCAAACGCCTGGGTCGGACGCTGCTGGAACTGGGCGGCAACAACGGAATGATCCTCACGCCCTCGGCGGACATGGATCTGGCGATGCGGGCGATCGTCTTCGCGGCCGCAGGGACAGCCGGTCAACGCTGCACGACGCTGCGCCGGTTGATCGTGCATCGCTCGATTAAGTCCGAGATCCTTCGCCGCCTGAGCGCTGTGTATGCCAGGCTCAAGGTTGGCGATCCGACCCAGGCGGGAGTGCTGGTCGGTCCGCTGATTGATGAAGCGGCGTTCGTGGCGATGCAGCGCGCTCTGGAAATTGCCGTACAACAAGGCGGACAGCTAATCGTCGGCGGCCAGCGTGTGATCGACAATGTTCCTCCTCACGGCTTTTACGTTCGCCCAGCAATCATCGCGATTGGTCCCGACGCGCCCATCGTCAGGGAGGAAACATTCGCGCCGATCCTTTACGTGATCGACTACGAAACATTGGAAGAGGCGATCGCAATCCACAACGATGTGCCGCAGGGATTATCTTCCGCCATTTTCACCGGCGATATTCGCGAGGCCGAGCGCTTCCTCGCTGCCGCCGGCAGCGACTGCGGTATTGCCAATGTCAACATCGGCACCAGCGGCGCCGAAATCGGCGGCGCATTTGGGGGCGAAAAACAAACCGGCGGCGGCCGCGAAAGCGGCTCAGATGCCTGGAAATCCTACATGCGCCGCTCGACCAACACCGTCAATTACTCCGCCGATCTTCCGTTGGCGCAGGGGATCGAATTTGACGTGTAAGTTCTCCTGCATCATTCTTCGCAGCTCGCGGTCGATATCCGCCGTGATTGCCTGGTCGAGCACATCTCCAGAAGAAGGAATATTCCTATCATTCCCGCGCAGATAAGGTGCAGGGGCTCCGGGGGCTCGGCTATGGAACAAAGGGTTGCAGATTCGAGCTCGGCAAGGTGCAGTTCATTCTCTCCCCCCGAGCCCCACGGCACCACCGCAATTTCTTGGCTCAAGAAACGCTGCTCGCGGGGCCAATGGCCCAAGATGGCACAGTAATTATCGATTTTAGTAAATATTTGCTCATTTACTTAAGATAATGCGTTGAAAGAGCTTAGATATGTCCGCCGTCCCGGTTTGGGCGAATGTGATGGACAACACCCATTTCCCGCCGATTACTCATGTGGATTCCCATTCGCGCTCCAGCATCCCTCCAGGGATCATCGGATGGGCAGGGCATTCCATTGGGCGTTCGCGGCAGCCGGTAGGTCGGCCGCGTGTTCGGGCGCGATCGTGTAACCCGACCGGCCATGCTTTCGCGCCGGTGCCGAAGGCAGACGGGAATGGCTCTAATAATCGTGAAACAGGGCTCCCGCGTCCCTAAAAAGCGCAAGTCTTCCGACGATGGGGGGTAACGTCAGGTAATCCATTGACCATCGGTACGATGTAAACGATAGTTGAGGTTCTGGTCCGCTTGGGCTTCGATCTTGGCAGTTCATGATAGCCTTGTGTCGGAAGTCATATGGCCAAACCGAACAAGTCGGGTAACCTCGACGGCGACGATTATCGCAAGGGCGCACTGGAGCGGCTGGACGATGCATTCATACTGCTACGCGCCGGGCAGTTTGCCGGAAGCGCGTCGGATGCCGGGCGGGCTGTCGAAGGGATGCTGCGGGCTATTATCTGGAAGCGCGATTCGGATGTTCGTTCCGGCAGAAAGTCGCTCGAAACAGGCCACGATCTGCGCGAACTGCTCACGCACATTCGCAACCTTGGCCTTATGTCGCAAGCCGGGCCTGACGACGATCTCGAGGAACAGGTCCTGCGAATCGGTCGGCTATGGTTTAACAACATGCGATTCGCCTCTTCGAAATTCGTCGAGACTCGGTGGCTGGGTCTGGGCGAAGTGCGAAAGGGCAGGACTTTCAAACAGGCGACCGAAATGTTCTGCGTCGCCGCCGCCCGAGTCCTGAAACGATGTGAGGTTTTATGTCAAAGGTAAAGCTCCAACAGATACTGACCGAACGGCTGGGTCTGGCCCATCCCACCTTTCGGCTTGAGAAAATCGGCGCGAAGCTGGCTGGATCAGTTATCTCCGAAACATTCAAGGGCAAATCAGAGCGCAAGCGGCTTCACATGCTCTGGGACGCCCTCGACGCCGAGTTGGGCGCCGGTGCCGTGCAACAAGTCGGCACGCTCCTCCTCTACACCCCCGATGAATGGAATGTCGATCTTCCCGATGTCCAGAAGGCAAAAGCGGTTTAATAGTCGGTAGAAAGGGCGAACGCGGTGGAAGTTATATTGTGCCGGAACGCTGCTTTCTTCATCGAACGGGCAGGGCATTCCATTGGGCGTTCACTGCAACCGACAGATCGCCCGCATGCTCGGCGGCGATCGTATAACCCGACCGGGCGTGTTTTCGCAGCAATGCACGGAAAACCAGAAGTGCCAGACACGGACACATTTAGTCAGACGGACATCCGCCGGCCGCGCGGATCGTCCATGCGGCAAGATGTGTTAGCGAGTTTGATCGCCCCACACCTGGCTCAATCGATTCGTCACACTAAAACACGTACCAACCAACAATGTGCGTTATGTTAAGTTCGGCCGTACGGTCGCTGTGGGGGAGTTGCCGCCCAGGAGATAGAATGTGATTCATGGAAACTCCGTGGTTGGGATTGAACGCCGAGGAAGTCGCCAAAAATCCATTCCTTCAAGTGCTAGCGGAACTTGAGCAGTTCAAGGATGAGCCGAGATTCATAGTCATGGTAACCGCTGGAATGGTGGAGTTGGCAACGAACACGCTCGTTGATGCCCACTGCAAGCGGGCAAAAGCAATCACCGAAAGCCATCGCGATTTTCCGCAGAGCGTTAAGCTGACGATTCTTTACGAACTTGGCGTCATCTCTGAACACCATTTCCACTTGCTGAACTGGATTAGGAAACGTCGAAACGACGCCGCACATGTCCCCTTTTTTAAGTTGAATCCGCCGGACTTCGAGAACTTCGCGAACGCGGAGCATCGTGACGTGAAGAATTTCAAAAAAGTGTGTGCCCTCATCATTATCGATTTGTGGACGTCGTTCTTCGCAGAGCTGGCACCGGTGTTTACACCGGGAATCTCGCCGCCTGGGGAACATCCGAAGTGGCTCTTAAAGCCACCATTTAACGAACACATAATTCCCCTGAAAAACGACGCTCCGCGGGAGCCTGCTGAAGCGAACGCTCAAGATGTCACGACGTTCTCAATTGAGCAGCCCACCACTGATGAACAGGCGTAGCGTTAATACGCGACGCACGTTCCCTCGCGGTTCCTTACAAAAATGATTCTTTAATACACTAGGCGGGCGATTCGACGAGGCACCTTGATAGGATAGCATAAAGGACGTTTTGCTATGTGATCACGACGTTGCGTCAATTTGCTGGGAATGGGCACTTCCGATTGTGCGGGGGGGCAAAGGCCGTTGCGGGGGTTGAGGCGGTCGGCGGGGAATTTGCCCCAAGGATTTGATGCGGCTGGCCTCTGGCTGGCACAATCGGCCGTTTTTAGGGGCTCTTTTGGAACCCCTGGGCCCTTTCGATCGGGAGGTTAAATTTCGCGGAATAGCCGCGAAATCGGGCCAAGGACGGCGCGGCTCTGTCGGCGTCACGCGCTGTGGGCCGGCCGATTGGGGGGTTGGGCGGGCGCATTGACGTCGGATCATCGGCATGCATTATGATGAACAATCAAATGCGGCGGCTGCCTGCGAGGGAAGCACATGTTGGAAACCTCCGTGCGCACCGTCGCGGCGAGCGGCAGACGTGACGGCGAGGCCAGGGGCGGAGTCGAGCGATGAATCATCGAAAGAGGCACAGCGCTTTCATCGCCCCCGTGGCTCTGATTTTCCTGGTTATTTTTTCCGGGCGCCTTTTGGGCCAAACTACCTTGCCGGAGCCGGTTCCTTTTCAGACGATCATCTGGAATGCCCAAACCGAGGATCTGGCCGGATTCGAGCGCGCGGTGCAAAAGGCCAAGGCGGCTGGATGCACCCACATGGTGGTTTCCAACAATCTCCCGAAAGCCTTCTGGGAATATGACACTGCCGGCGATCCGTATCCCGCCTGGTACATCCATCACCCCGGGCTGCTGATTATCTTCCCACCGGATGCGGTACGGCCCTACATTTCCGCCGACTATGCGCAGAAAGCCGCGGACATTCTTGCCAGCCGATGCGCCATCTTGCAAAAATATGGTTTACAGGGAGTTTTCATTTCCAACGAGCCGGCGGTGCTGCCGGAAAAGGCTTTCACCGATCATCCTCTGTGGCGCGGCCCGCGCGTCGATCAGGCCAATCGCTCGCGCGTTGCCCGCTTCGCCCCTGCTGCCGACGAACCGGAAGTGCTGCAGCTTTACCGCCAATCCGTTTCGGCGCTAAAGCGGCGCTGTCCGCAAATCACGCTGTTTGATTTTGTCACCACGGATGCCGGTTCGGGTTTGGATTGGGCCCCTTCGCTTTATCCCGGCGCCAATGGGCCAGCTCGTTTCAAAACCCGATCCATGGCTGACCGCGTCCGCGC
>Ga0302324_100028241_pt1 | contig 10665 bp, 8 predicted proteins | sample Palsa_T0_1_FD_201949 | JGI IMG/M metagenome (GOLD analysis project Ga0302324, IMG submission 201949) | Peat permafrost microbial communities from Stordalen Mire near Abisko, Sweden - Palsa_T0_1 | ecosystem: Environmental > Terrestrial > Soil > Palsa > Peat permafrost | place: Sweden: Abisko...
CAGCAGCGGGCTGTCCACGTCGAACGGCGAGGCGCCGAGTTGCAGCACCCGGCAATCCTCCAGGCAATTGAGTGCCAAGAACGTCTCGATCAGCCGCGACTTGCCGATGCCGGCCTCGCCGCCGATCAGCACCGCGCGGCCCTGGCCCCGCGTCGCCAGCGACCAGTGCTCGCCGAGGAAGGCCAGTTCGGCGCGGCGGGCGCAGAACGGGGTGAGCCGCTGCGGCCCGGCGCCCGGCCGCCAGCCGCGCCGGGGCAGGTCGTGCAGCACCCGCCACGCCTGCCGCCCGCCGGCGAACCCGCGCATCTCGATCCGGCCGAGATCCTCGCAGGCGAACACGTCCCGCACCCGCTCGTGGGTTTCCTGGGCGATGGCGACGCCGCCGGGGCCGGCCACGGCTTGCAGCCGCGCCGCGAGGTTGGGCGGCGTGCCGATGATGGTGCGAAAGTCGGCGGTGCCGCCGGCCAGCATGTCGCTGATGATCACGCGCCCGGTGGCGATGCCGACGCGCACCCGCAGCGGGTCTCCGGCCGGGGTGGCGAGGAGTTCGATGTCGCGCACGACATCCAGGGCCGCGCGCACCGCGCGCTCGGGATCGTTTTCCGTCGCCACCGGGTAGCTGAAATAGGCCAGGATGCCGTCGCCGATGTGCCGCGCGATGCTGCCGCCGTAGCGGCGGATCGCTTGGCCGCAGAACTCGCGGTAGCGACGGATCACCTCCAGCAGGTCCTCCGGCTCCAGCCGCTCCCCGAGTTCGGAGGAGCCGACCAGATCGACGAACATCATCGTCAGCGGCCGCCGTTCGGTCAGCGTCGAGGGCAGCGGCGGCGGCGCCGAGCCGCTGGCGAGTTCAAGGACGGCGCGGCGGAACCGCCGTCGCTCGCCGATGCTCAGGCCGAGTTCCTTGAGGTCGTCCTCCGTGAGGTCGGACAGTTGCTCGCGCTCGATCCGTTCCGCCAGGAACGCCTCGATGCGATGGCCCAGCCCGATCGACCTTAGCCAGTCTTCCACCCAGCCACCCCTGCGGGACGCGTTGGCTGAAGTGTACACCTTCCGGGCAGCGTGTTAACTGTTCCCCATCAAACGTTTCGCTATGCGGCACGAGGCGGCCGCAGCATGGCCGTCAGACCACGAGGCTGCTGGCCTGCACCGCCAGGGAGGTGATGCTCGTGTCGTCGCTGGAACTGGAACTGTTCTGCTCCTGCATGGTCAGCAGGTACTGGTCGGTCAGGCTCGTCACGTAGTTCGGATCTTGCAGTTTCGAAATATCGAGGCGGGAACTGATCGCGCTCTGCTGCGCCGAGGCATCCTGGTAGACGATGTCCTGCGGGATGCCGAGGGCGGTGGTGATCACGTCGAAGTTGGTGACGTTGTCGAGCACGTCGTTGACCGAGGTGATCGAGCTCGCCTGGCTCAGGAAGTCGAGGGCGTTGGACAGACCCGGCGTTGCCTGATCGAGCGATTGCCGCCACTGCACTTCGGCATAGGCATCCGTCAGGGTCGAAACGACCGACGGGTTCTGCAGTTCTGCCAGACCGTTGGTGCCGAAATTATAGGTCTGCACGGTGGCGAGCAACGTGCTGTCGCCCAACTGGTTGACCAGCGATTTCGGGTCGGACGGATCGGAGAGCAGCACTTTCTGCACCAGCGCCGTCTGCCCGATATAGTTGGAAAGCCCGTTCGCCGTCAGCAGCACTTGCTGGACATCGGGGTTGGAGAGCGCCTGCTGAATCGTGGTGGCATGGCTCACCGCGGTCTGGAACGCCGTGATCGCCTGGGAGACCTGCGGCTGCTGCGCTTCCTTCGCCACATCGGCCGTCTGGTCCGTCTGCGCAAGCTTGAGGTCGAGCAGCGGGTTACCGGTCGAAACCCAGGTGGACGGCGCCGATGAGGACGAGGAGGTGCTGTACAGCGCGTTCAGGATCGCCGAGGAGGCGTCGGCCGTCGAGGAACTGTCCGACGAGAACAGCAGACTGTAGTTGATCCCGCTGACAATGCCGCTCATGTCCGCCGCGCCCGTGCTGTCGCCCGCCAGTTGCGGCAGCGTAAACCGGAAAAGGTTAAGCAGACGTGCGCTTCACGAAGTCGATGAACGCCCGCAGCGGCGCCGGCACGTGGCGGCGGCCCGGATAGTACAGGAACGGCCCGGAAAAGCGCTGCCACCAGTCGGGCAGCACCGGCTCCAGCGCGCCGCTGGCGATCGCCGGTGCCAGCCATTCCTCGAACATCGCGACGATGCCAAGGCCGTCCAGCGCCGCCTGGATCTGCGTTTCCATCGCGTTGGTGACCAGCCGGCCGGACGGGGCGATGCGGACGATCTCGCTGTCACGCTCGAACTCCCAGGAACTGGCCGCGCCGCTGGCAAAGCGATGGCGGATACAGTTGTGCCGCAACAGGTCGTTCGGGTGCTCCGGCCTTCCATGGGCGCGCAGATAGGCGGGCGAGGCGCCCACGGCGAACCGCTGGCTGCGCGGGCCAATCGGCACCGCGATCATGTCGCGCTCCAGTCGTTCATCGTAGCGGATGCCGGCGTCGAAGCCGGCCGCGAAGACGTCGATGAAGTCGTCGTTGCCGATCACCTCGACGCTGATGCCGGGATATGATGCGAGGAAGCCGCTGACGATCGGCGGCAGCACGGCGCGCGCGACGAAGGAGGGGACATTCAGCCGCAACGTCCCGACCGTCCCGTCGCGAAACCCGTTCACCGCATCCACCGCCGCGGCGACCTCGCCGAGCGCCGGGCCGAGCCGTTCCAGCAGGCGTTCGCCCGCCTCGGTGGGCGTCACGCTGCGCGTCGTCCGCGTCAGCAACCGCACGCCGAGCCGCGTTTCCAGCCGGCGCACTGCCTCGCTCAGCCCGGACGCCGACACCCCGCGCACGGCGGCGGCGCGCCGGAAGCTGCGGGCGCGCGCGACGGCGCTGAAGACATCGAGGTCGGCGAGGTCGACGCTGGTCATTGTGCGATATCTCGGACAGGCCGTACGGTCTATACCGTATTATCGCACGCCGCGGGCGGCCTTATCTACCGCCTACCCACCAAGCAAGGATATCGCCATGGAACATCGTCAACTCGGCACTGCCGGCCCTCAGGTGTCCGCCCTCGGCCTCGGCTGCATGGGGATGTCCGGCATGTATGGCCCGTCCGACCGGGCCGAGAGCATCGCCACCATCCACGCGGCGCTCGACGCCGGCATCAACCTGCTCGACACCGGCGATTTCTACGGCATGGGCCACAACGAGATGCTGATCGGCGAGGCACTGAAGGGCCGCAAGCGCGATCAGGCCGTCATCAGCGTCAAGTTCGGCGCCCTGCGCGACCCCTCCGCCGGCTGGCTCGGCTTCGACGGACGGCCGGCGGCGGTGAAGACCTTCCTCTCGTACACGCTGAACCGGCTCGGCGTCGATGACATCGACATCTACCGCCCGGCCCGGCTCGACCCGAACGTGCCGATCGAGGACACCGTCGGCGCCATCGCCGACATGGTGAAGGCTGGTTATGTGCGCGCAATAGGGCTTTCCGAGGTCGGCTCGGAGACGCTGCGCCGCGCTGCCGCAGTGCACCCGATCTGCGACCTGCAGATCGAATATTCCGTGTTCTCGCGCGGCATCGAGGACGACATCCTCGAAACCTGCCGCAGCCTCGGCATCGGCATCACCGCCTACGGCGTGCTCTCGCGCGGGCTGATCGGCGGGAACTGGACGAAGCCGGCGGGGGCCGGGGATTTCCGCGCCCACAGCCCGCGCTTCCAGGGCGACAACGCCGAAAAGAACCTCGCCCTCGTCGAGCGGCTGCGCGCCGTCGCGGCGGGGAAGGGAATCAGCGTCTCGCAACTGGCGATCGCCTGGGTCGCGGCGCAGGGGCGGGACATCGTTCCCGTCATCGGCGCCCGCCGCCTCGCGCAGTTGGCCGACATGCTCGCCGCCGCCGACGTGCATCTGACCGAGGCCGAGCTGACGGCAATCGAACAGGCGGTCCCGAAAGGCGCCGCCGCCGGCGACCGCTACCCTGCCCACGGAATGGCGACGCTCGACAGCGAACGGGCGCATTCGTGAACCCTCTCCTCCCGCCTTCGGGAGGAGAGGGCAGGGTGAGGAGGGGGCGTCAGCAGAACGACTGGCATCCGTGCGGCGGCCCCACCCACCTCATCCTAATTCCTTCTCCGCCCTCCAGGGCGGAGAAGGACTTTTGTCAATGCGCGTCCGCCGACGGCTTGGCTGGCGCGCCGACCTTCCGCATCAACGGCACCAGCGCCGTCGCCAGCACGAATCCGACCAGGATGACGCCGAACGCGTCCGAGAACGTCAGCGTCAGCGCCTCGCGCATGGTCAGCCGCCACAGCAGTTGCAGCGCCGCGGCGTGGCCCTGCACGGCGTCGCCGACATGCGCCGTCGCCGCCGCACCGGTGCGGCGCAGCATCTCCAGCATCGCCGTGTTGGCCGGCGTCAGGTGCTCGGCGAGCCGCAGCACGTGCAGGTTGGTGCGGTCGTTCAGGATCGTGCCGCAGCCGGCGATGCCGATGGCGCCACCGAGGTTGCGCATCAGGTTGAACAGGCCGGACGCCAGCTTCAGCCGGTCCGGCGCCAGCCCGCCCAGCGTCAGCGTCACCGTCGGCGCCACCGCGAACTGCTGCGAGAAGCCGCGGAACGCCTGCGGCAGCAGCAACTCGTGCCAGCCCCAGTCATGCGTAATCGGGGTGAAGCCCCACATGCTGACCGCGAAGCCCGCAAGCCCGAGCATCAGCAGCCAGCGCAGGTCGAAGCGCTTGGCGCACCACGCATAGACCGGGATCGCGCAGACCTGGAAAATGCCGGTGGAGAACACCGCAAGCCCGATATCCAGCGCACTGAACCCGCGCACCCGGCCGAGGAACAGCGGCGTCAGGTAGATCGTGGAAAAGATGCCGATGCCGGTGACGAAGGAGAACAGGCAGCCCAGCGCGAAGTTGCGGCTGCCGAGCGCGCGCAGATCCACCACCGGCCGCTCGAAAGTCAGGCTGCGCCAGACGAACAGCACGCCGGTGATCCCGGCGATCCAGGCCGTGCCGCGGATGGTATCGTCGCCGAACCAGTCCCAGCGCGGGCCTTCCTCCAGCGTGTATTCCAGGCAGCCGAGGAACAGTGCCATCAGCACCATGCCGGGATAGTCGGCGCCCTTGATCAGCGACCAGTCGGGCTTGTCGATCTTCACCAGCAGCGGCACCGCGATGGTGACGAACAGGCCGGGCACGAGGTTGACGAAGAACAGCCAGTGCCAGGAATAGTTGTCGGTGATCCAGCCGCCGACGGTCGGCCCCAGCGTCGGCGCCAGCGAGGAAATGCCGCCGACGATCGCGGCCGCGACGATGATCTTCGGACCCTTGAAGAACGCGAACGCGGCGGTGAACACGGTCGGGATCATCGAGCCGCCGAGAAAGCCCTGCAGCGCGCGGAACACGATCATGCTCTGGATGTCCCAGGCCCAGCCGCACATCAGGCTGGTGATGGTGAACCCGGCTGCGGAAATCGAGAACAGCCAGCGCGTCGACATCACGCGCGAGAGCCAGCCAGACAGCGGGATCACGATGATTTCCGCGATCAGGTAGCTGGTCTGCACCCACGCGGTTTCGTCGGAGCCCGCGGAAAGCCCCCCGCCGATGTCGCGCAGCGAGGCGGAGACGATCTGGATATCCAGAAGTGCGATGAAGAAGCCAATGCACATCGTGCCGAAGGCGAGAATCTTCGCCGTCGGCGACAACTCGCCGGTCGCGTTCACGGCACCGCCTCGTCCGTGCGCCGGTCGACATCGGCCGTCACCGACAGCCCGGGCCGCAGCACGCCAAGCCGCGACGCGTCGCCGTCGAGCAGGATGCGCACCGGCACGCGCTGCACGATCTTGGTGAAGTTGCCGGTCGCGTTCTCCGGCGGCAGGACGGAAAACTCGGCGCCGGTCGCGGGGGCGAGGCTCGCGACATGGCCATGCAACACCTCGCCCGGCAGCACGTCGGCGGTGATCGTCGCCGCCTCGCCGGGCCGCATCGCGGCGATCTGGTTCTCTTTGAAGTTGGCATCGACCCAGAGCCCGACAGCGGGAACGACGGCGACAAGCTGCGCGCCGATCGTCGCATAGGCGCCGACGCGGGCGCTGCGATCGCCGACCGTGCCGTCGATCGGCGCCCGCAATTCGGTGTACTCCACGTTCAGCCGCGCGGTTTCCCGATCGGCCTCGGCGGCGGCGAGCAGCGCCTCGGTCTGCTGGCGTTGCGTGGCGATCACATCCAGTTGCCGGCGCGCGGCATCGGCGGCGGCGCGCACGCGGTCGCCGGTCGCGACCGCCTGCTTGTAGTCGGAGTCGGCTTTCTGGTACGCCTGCAACGATGCAGCGGCGGTCGCCGAGAGGGCGCGGAACCGCGTCTGGTCCTCGCGGGCGCGCACCGTCTCGGCGTCGGCCGCGACGATGGCGGCTTCGGCCTCGGCGATACGGGCCTGCTGCAGCCGCGTGGTGGCGTCGAGATTGGCGAGCGTCGCCTGCTGCACCGCGACCGAGGCCTCGGCCCGCGCCAACGCCGCGCGATAGTCGCGGTCGTCGAGCGTCACCAGCAGGTCGCCGGCGTGCACCGCCTGATTGTCGGTGACCAGCACTTTGGCGATCAGTCCCGAGACTTTTGGCGCGATCACGGTGACCTCGCCGCCGACATAGGCGTCGTCGGTGCTCTCGATGAAGCGGCCGACGGTCCACCAATGGTGCCCGGCAACGGCGGCGCCGGCGGTGACGAGCGCCGCCGCGCCCAACAACGCCAACCGCCCCGTGGAAACGCTGCGGCGCCGGCCGGCGGCGGGCGCGGCGACACCGCTGGCCGCGCTCATGCTCTGCGTGCTGCTCATCGGGTTTCTCCTGCCGCCGGGGCCGCGGCGCTCTTTTCCAGGCGTTCATAACGGCGGCGCAGGCGCTCGTTGGCGGCGGGGCCGGCGGCGATACGGAACGGCGCCAGCGCCACGGGACGGCCGCTGGCGCGGTCCACCAGCACCGGGTCGGCGACCGCCCCGGTCCCGGCGTCGACGATCTGCACGCTCACGCCTTCCGGGGCGAAATTGCGGTTGCCCCAGGCCAGCAGCGCCAGCAGCACCGGGCGGAAATCGCGCCCCAGCGCGGTCGGCACGTACTCGTAGCGCGGCGGCCGTTCCTGGTACTGGCGCCGCTCCAGCAGGCCGGATTCCACCAGCGAGGTCAGCCGCCTGGCCAGGATGTTGGGGGCGATGTCCAGGCTCTGCTGGAACGCGTCGAACCGGCGCAGGCCGGCGAGCGCATCGCGCAGGATCAGGATGCTCCACCATTCGCCGACGCGCTCCAGGCTGCGGGCGATGGGGCATTGCGTGTTGCCGAGGCTCTTATGCTGCATGGGTCCCTGGGTAACTTGCATCGTGCAAGCTACTTAGCGAAGAGACTTTCGAAATGCAAGTGACCCATGGCGGATTCGGCCCTTGGCTGATGGCAGGGGAAAGGGTGCCGCGCGTCGGAACTTTCGGCGCTTGGGATGCGTGCCGGCGGATCAAACCGGCATGGTGCATCTCCAGCCGATACCCGGACACCGGCGCGACCATCAGCACGGCGGCCAGCGCAATCACTGCGCGGATTGCCGCAGAAGACATATTATGGAAATTCGAGGCCGGCCGCCACGCGCGGGCGGCGGGCGGCCGTCAGGTCGGCGTTGGCGCGGCCGTCTGCGGCTTGCGTTGGATCATTGCGATCAGGTCGCCGATATTCGTCAGTCCCTCGACCTCGGCCGTGGTCATCTTGATCCTGAACCGGCTTTCCACGGCGACGATCATGTTCAGGTGGGTGAACGAATCCCAGCCGTCGACGTCGTCCGCGGTCGTCGCGGGCGTCAGCACGATCGTGTCGTCCATGAACAGCTCGCGGAACAGGTCGGTCAGGGCTGCGAGAGTGTCTGGTTCGGTCATGGCAAGCGTTGGATCCTTGCGTCGGAACAGGCACGACATGCGGCCGGCCGGCAGATGGGGTGTTGAGACGGCGCAAATATCACGGCGCCGGCGGGCGCCGCAGCACAATCATGCATCGCCGGGCGGCCGCGGCGTCTGCTGCCGGGCCAGCAGATCCGCCAGCGCCGCCTGCTGCGCCCGCAGCGGCGCATGGTCGGAATGCTGCCCGATCGCCTCGCGCATCGCCTCCTGCGCCTCCGCCAGCCGCCCGGTGCGGATCAGCAGATGCACGAGGTCCACGCGGAACCCCGGCACATGCGGTGCCAGCTCGATCGCCCGGCGCAACTCCGCCTCGGCCGCAACGGCGCCTTCGGTTCGCAGCAACAGGTTGGCCAGATGCGCCCGCGCCGCCGCGTTCCGCGGGCTCAGCGCCACGCCGCGGCGGGCCGCGTCGAGCGCTTCCGCCTGCTTGCCCTGCCCGGCCAGCATCCGGCTCAGCCTGTCAAGGAAGGCGCCGTTCTCGGGCGACAACTCGGTGGCGCGGCGGATCACCGCCTCCGCCTCGGCCAGCCGTTTGGCCCGCGCAAGCAGGTCTGCCAGCGCGGCGTGCAGCGGCGGATGCAGCGGGCTGAGGTCGACGGCGTCGCGGGCTGCCTCGATCGCCTCGGCCAGCCGCCCGCGTTGCGCCAGCACCCGGCTCAGGCCGTCATGGATCCCACTGTTCTCCGGCGCCAGTTCGACTGCGCGGCGCCATTCGGCTTCGGCCGCATCAAGCCGGCCGGCGCGCACCAACAGGCCGGCGAGACGCGTCCGGGCGCCGACCTGCCGGGGCGCCGCCTCGATCTCCTGCTGCAGCGCCGCGATCTGTGCCGCCAGCGCCTCCGCCGTCGCGGCCAAGTCGCCGGCCGGGTCGCACGGCGCAACGGCCGCCGCGGCGAGGTCGGCGACGCGTTGCCGCTCCGCCGTCGCTTCCTCCGGCCGCCCGGCCTGCGCGAACAACTGCGCCAGCCGCGTGCCCAGCCCGGTGTCCGACGGATTGAGTTCCACCGCCCGGCGGCCCATCACGATGGCGGCGTCCAGATCGCCACGCCGGGCGAGCACGTGGCTCAGGTCGCTGTGGAACGTGCTGTGGCGCGGCATCAGCCGGATCGCCCGCCGGAACGCCGCCTCCGCCGCCTCCAGCCGGTCGGCGCGCAGCAGCAGATAGCCCAGATAGGCCTGCGCCGCCGCCTGCCTCGGGTTCAGGTCGGCGACGCGCCGCGCCGCCTCGACGGCCTCCGCAAGCCGATCCTGCCGCAACAGGACCCGGCCCAGCTCCACATCGAACGCGTCCGGGCACGGCGACAGCGCGATGGCCCGCCGGATCGCCGCCTCCGCCTCGTCGATCCCGCCGGTCCGCCGCAGCAGCGACGCCAGGACCGCGTGCGCCGTCGCATCGGCAGGCTCGCGCGCCACCGCCATGCGCGCGAGGCCGATGGCGTCGTCGATCCTGCCCTGCTCGGCCACCGCCGCCGCGAGCACCGCCGGCCCCTGCGCCGATCGCGGCGACTGCGGCAGCGACGCCGTCAGGCACGCCACGCCGGCCGCGGTCGCGCCGGAGCGGATGCGCCAGACGCCCTCCTGCAGCTGCGGGTTCCAGGTGCCGCGCAGGTAGCGCTGCACGTAGTCGGCAAAGCTGAAGCTGCCCTCGGCGAGGAATCGGCAGCGCGTGTCGTCGCTGACCCAGCGCAGGCCGAAATGGCGGATCACCGCCGGGTGGATTGGCAGGCTCTGCGGCGCGCGTGCGGCCGCCGGGTAGTGCCGTTCGACGCGCGCCAGCGCCTCCGCCTCCACCCCGATCCGCGCCAGCACCGCGATGGCGAGGCGGCGGCCAAGGCCGGGCGCCGGGTCGTCCGGCGTCTCGAACAGGTGCTGGTCGCGAAAATCCTGCGCAATCGCCGCGGCGAACGCGTACCCCGTCGCCTCGTCACGCTGCCGCTGCTGGGCGATCGCCTGCTCGCAGAGCCGATCGAGGTCCACGATCGCGTGCAGGTCGAGGGCCAGATAGCGCTGCGCCGCCTCGTCCGGCGGGATGCCTCGGCCGATCAGCCGGTTCAGGAACGCATCGCCCATCCACGGCGGGTACGGGCCGTCCGGGAGGAAAGTGAACGGGCGGTTGCGCGGGTGCGGCACGCCGGCAAACGGCCACAGGAACGGCGCGGCGAGGGCCGGGAAGACATGCGGCACCACATTCGCCGGCAACCCCGCAAGCAGCGGCGGGGCGTTCGCCTCGGTCTGCTGGAGGGCCAGCAGGTCCGCCGCCTCGATCGCCGCGCGATCGGCGTCCGAAAGCGATGGCGCCGCCGCGACATAGGTCGCGCGGTCGCCGGTCCAGGGCGCGACCAGGGTCTCGAAGATGTCGGCCAGCGTCGCCGCCTGGCGGTTGCCGAGAAAGACGATCCGCCGCACGGAACGCACTCCATCTGAGAGACGTCGGGGCCGGTTGCCGCCCGGCGCCTGCCTCGTTCGGTTACACGAACGCTCCCGGGGCAGCAAGCCATCCGCCGGCAGGGTCGCGGGCCAGTTTGAACGTCGCGCAACGCTCCCGGAGCGACGTCATTTCCACTTGCCCCATCGTGTCATTTTCGCTAACTAACGCCGTGCCCACTCCACCCCCACCCCCCACCGCGGCCGAGACCTTCGCCTCCATTCTCTGGTGTCTCGCCCAGGCCGTGGTGACGCGGAGCGCCTTCGGGCTCTCCCAGCCGC
>Ga0302324_100028243_pt1 | contig 10664 bp, 9 predicted proteins | sample Palsa_T0_1_FD_201949 | JGI IMG/M metagenome (GOLD analysis project Ga0302324, IMG submission 201949) | Peat permafrost microbial communities from Stordalen Mire near Abisko, Sweden - Palsa_T0_1 | ecosystem: Environmental > Terrestrial > Soil > Palsa > Peat permafrost | place: Sweden: Abisko...
AGCTGGACGGTGGCATACGAGCGGCCGATGCTGATGCACTGCCCGGTGAACGCCTGGTTGATCGCCGCGGCCGGTGTGCCGGCGATCCGGCTGAGCACCGTGTTGGCGGCCTGGGCGCCGAGCGGGATCGCGGCCTGGCAGCTCATCCGCAACGGCTGATCCGACGGCGCAGCGGCATCACCGGCCGCCACGATGCGGGGATCGTCCACGCTGGTCAGTGTCTCATCGGTGAGCAACCGGCCGAGCGCATCCGTGCGAAGCCCGCTGCGGTCAGCCAGATCCGGCACGCCGAAGCCCGCGGTCCACACCGTCACCGCGCTGCGCAGCACGGCGCCGTCATCCAGCACCACCCCGTCGGGATGGACCTTGTCGACCCTCGCGGTCTCAAGCACCTCCACACCGAGGCGGCGCAGCCACTTGGCCACCGAACGACGGCCGGGCCGGCTCAGTGACGGACCTAGTGTTCCGCCGCAGACCAGGGTCACCGTCCTGCCCTGCTCGGCCAGCTCGGAGGCGGTTTCGATGCCGGTCAACCCGGCGCCGACGACGGTGACGGGTGCGGCGGGATCCAGCTCGTCCAGAGCGTCGCGGAGCCGCTCGGCTTGCTCGAATTCGGCTATCGGGTAGGCGAATTCGACAGCGCCGGGCACCGCGGCGGGAACCACGCCGGTACTGCCGACCGCGTAGATCAGGTAGTCGTAGTGCAGCACCGCGCCGGACGTCAGCTCGACGGAGCGCTGCGCGGTGTTGATCCGATCGGCGTTGTCGACGACGAGCCGGATGCCGTCACCGAGCAGGGTTCCGTAGTCGACGGCGGCGGTGCCGCTGCCGGTGACCAACTGATGCAACCGGATTCGTTCGACGAAAACCGGCCGCGGGTTCACCACGGTGATGTCGAGATCGGCGCGCAGCCGCAGATGGTTGGCGGCCAGTGTGCCGGCGTATCCGCCGCCGATCACGACGATGTGAGTGCGTTGGGCGGTCATGTTGTCTCCTGTCCTCGCGGGTTTGCTGCCCTCAAGACACCGCCGCGGCTGTTGTTGTGACAGCGTTGGAGACGTTGTGACCAGGCTCACGCCGTTGCGACGAGTCCGGCGATCAGGGTGTCGACCCGCTCGGCGTGATGATCCGGGCGTAGCCGGCCGCTGCGATCGAGAGTGACCAGGCCGTGCAGCGACGCCCACACCACTTCGGCCAGCGTGTCGGGATCCCGGGTACCCGCGACCAGGTCCACCGCGGCGCGCAGTTCGGCGAACGCCGCATTCAGCTCCGCCGGCGTGTCCTCGGCGGCGAACGGCAGCGTCGTCGTCCGGGTGAACATGGCGTCGAACAACGCCGGGTTGTCGCGGGCAAAACCGATGAACGCGTGGGCAACTCGGGCCAGCGCGTCCCGGCCGTCGGTCGCACCACCGCGCGCCGCGTAGAGCGCGCCGCCGAGTTCGCCGAATCCCTGGACCGCGACCGACGCGACGATGCCCTCCATGCCGGAGAAGTGCTTGTAGAGCACCGGTTGGCTGTATTCGATCTCGGTGGACAGCCGGCGGGTGGTGACGGCGTCCCAGCCCTCCTCTTCGGCCAGTTTGCGTGCCGTGGCGGTGATGAGCTGGCGTCGGGCGGCTCGCTCGCGCGCCCGGCGATCCTCGATGGCCATGCGGTCATGCTAGCGCTGATATGAAATCTAGCGACGCTATTGACACACATCGGAGTGGGGGTTAGCGTCGCTAGCACTTACCACAGACGAGGAGCGCGTCATGATCGCCAAGTTGTTCGCGTTGGTCGCGGTGCTGGGTACCGGGGTGGTTTACGGGACGGACGTGTTCTGCGCCATGGTGCAACGGCCCGCGCTGGCCCGCATCGACGACCGGGCCCTGCTCGCGGTGATGGGCAACGTCCATCGCTACGGCGACCGGCGGATGCCGGTGCCCGGAGCGCTCGGCCTGGTGGCCGCGGCGATCGGCGCGGTGTTCGCCGCCGCGTCCGGTCGTTGGGTGCAGGCGATCGCCGCCGGTGTCGCGGTCGGTCTGCTGCTGGTGTGGCTGCTGATCTACCTGCGAGTGAGCGCGCCGATCAACCGCCGGCTCACCGCCGCGGCCGATCAGTCCGACCCGCCGATGGATGTGCGGGAACTGCAACATAATTGGGACAGGGTCATCACGATCAGAGCCGTCCTGCAAGGCTTGGCAGTCACGGCATTATGCACAGCGCTGCTGACCTGATAACTCGAAAGGATCGACACCATGGCCATAAGCACGAACCTCGGGCGCCTGCTGATGCGCGCGGCACCGCTCTTCAACGCGCCCGTCGCGGCGATAGCCGCCTCGCCACGCTTCGGCGCGGCACTGCGACGCAGCATCACGACGATCACCTACACGGGGCGACGGTCGGGACGGACATTCAGCATTCCGGTGGCCTTCCGTCGTCGCGGTGACGAGATCGAGATCGCCGCGAACCTGCCCGACGCCAAGACCTGGTGGCGCAACTTCCTCGGCGACGGCGCTCCAATGTCGTTGACACTCGACGGAATCGAGCACTCCGGACATGCCGTCGCGCATCGCGACGAGAACGGACGGGTGACCGTTCGGGTTCGCCTCAGCCCGTAATAAGAATTGGGCGAGTACTCCACACGGCAAGATCCACCGCCTGGTGGCGGCCGGGGGAGCACTGTTGGTTCCGACTTGACCTAAAGCATGGTTAGGGTTTTAGCGTCAGGTATGGACATCACGATTAAGAGCGAGATCGCCGAACTGGTGGACCGATACCTGTGCTCACTGGACGAGCGCAAATTCGACGAGGACTGGGCGCGTAGCTTTTTCACCGAGGATGCGGTCGTCGAGTTTCCCATCGGGAACGCCGAGGGGATCGACGGGATCGTGGTGAACACACGCCTCGGTGTGCTGCGTTTCGCCCGCGCCCAACACCTCGGCATGAATTATCTGGTCGACGGGAGCTTTCGTGGCGAAGGAGCATCGGCCCGCTGGAACCAGGTCAATCATCACGTCCACCCCGAAGGGGATCTGTTCAGCAGCGGTACCTGGAGCGAGGCCGATTTCGTCCAGACCCCCGCAGGCTGGCGCATCGCCCGTACCACCATGCACGTCATCTGGACCTTCGGTCGGCCACCGGGACAGCCGTCCTGAAGGGCCATTCGTTCGGCGGTGTGGTTTGTTGCACGGTTGAAGAGACAGCCAGGTCGACAGCTAGTCGACCTGATAGCGCGGAAACACCCCGGTGGGCGCCGGTAGCGTCGTCCCGGGCTCGAGCCGTGTACCGATCGCGGCGAAGCTGCGCTGCTCCTGCGATTGGCCGAGCAGGTCCAGCAGCTTGCTCGCCGAGTCGGGCATCACCGGCTGAATCAGCACCGCCGCAATGCGCACCGCCTCACACGTTGTGTAGAGCACGGTGGCGAAGCGAACCTGTTCTGCCTCTGCCTCGCTCCTGCGCAACACCCACGGCTGCTGAGCGGAGAAGTACCTGTTGGCCGCGCCGAGCATCAACCAGATCGCTTCCAAGCCAAGGTGCATAGCCTGCCCGTCGAAATTGGCACGAACCCGCTCGAGCAGACCGTCGGCGATGGTGAGCAGTTCGGTGTCGTCGGCGGTGAACTCGCCGGGCGTTGGGACGATGCCGTCGAGGTTCTTGGCGATCATCGACAGCGATCGTTGGGCCAAGTTGCCGAGCTCGTTGGCCAGGTCGGTGTTGATCCGGGTAATGATCGCGTCTTCGCTGTAACTGCCGTCCTGGCCGAACGGGACCTCGCGCAGCAGGAAATAACGCACTTGATCCAACCCGAACGTGTCGACCAGGGTGTTAGGATCGACGATGTTGCCCACCGACTTGCTCATCTTCTCGCCGCGGTTCAACAGAAAGCCGTGCGCGAAAACCCTTCGCGGCAAATCGATTCCGGCGGACAGTAAAAACGCGGGCCAGTAGACGGTGTGGAACCGGATGATGTCCTTGCCGATCATATGCAGATTGGCCGGCCAATAGCGTTGGAACAACTCGGATTCGGTATCCGGGTAGCCGACCCCGGTCAGATAGTTGGTCAGCGCGTCGACCCAGACGTACATGACGTGGTCGGGATGGTCGGGGACTTTCACGCCCCAGTCGAACGAGGTGCGCGAAATGGACAGATCCCGCAGACCACCGGAGACGAAACTGACCACTTCGTTGCGCCGCACCTCGGGTGCGATGAAGTCGGGGTTGGCCGCGTAGTGCGCCAGCAGCTTTTCGGCGTACGACGAGAGCCGGAAGAAGTAGGTCTGCTCTTCGGTCCAGGTCACCGGCGTGCCGGTTTCGACGGCTATCCGGTTCCCATCGACGACCGCGGTCTCAGATTCGACGAAGAACCGTTCGTCGCGCACCGAGTACCAGCCGGAGTAGGTGTCCAGGTAGATGTCTCCGGCAGCCTCCATCCGCCGCCAGATGTCCTTGGACGCCTCGTGGTGGTCGGCCTCGGTGGTGCGGATGAACCGGTCGAAGGAGATGTTCAGCTTCTGCTGCAGGCGCTGGAAGACGTCGGAGTTGCGCCGTGCCAGCTCGGCGGTCGGAATGCCTTCGGCCGCAGCGGTTTCGACCATCTTGAGGCCGTGCTCGTCGGTGCCGGTCAGAAAGCGGACGTCGAAGCCGTCCAGCCGCTTGAACCGGGCGATCGCGTCGGTGGCGATGTACTCGTAGGCATGACCGACGTGCGGATCGCCATTGGGGTACGTGATCGCGGTGGTGACGTAGTACGGGTTCATCACCCCTCACCCTATTTGCCGGGCACCCTATTGTGTGCGCGTGAGCTCCAAACGTCAGCCGCCGCCCGCGCCGCAACGGCTGAGCCCGCTGATCGACGCGCACACCCACCTCGACGCCTGCGGCGCGAAGGACGCGGACGACGTGCACGCCATCGTCGATCGGGCGGCGGCGGTCGGCGTGACGGCGGTGGTCACCATCGCCGACGACCTGGCGTCGGCGCGCTGGGCGACCCAGGCTGCCGAGTGGGATCCACGCGTCTACGCCGCGGTGGCACTGCACCCCACCCGGGCCGATGCGCTGACCGACGCGGCCCGGGCCGAGATCGAGCAGTTGGCGGCCCACCCGCGGGTGGTGGCGATCGGCGAGACGGGCATGGATCTGTACTGGCCCGGCAAGCTGGAAGGCTGCGCCGACCCGGCCGTGCAACGGGAGGCCTTCGCGTGGCATATCGACCTGGCCAAGCGGACCGGCAAACCGCTGATGATCCACAACCGCGAGGCAGACACCGCGGTGCTCGACGTACTGCGTGCCGAGGGCGCGCCGGACACCGTGATCTTTCACTGCTTCTCGTCGGGGGAGGCGTTGGCGCGCGCCTGCGTCGACGCGGGCTGGCTGGTCAGCCTGTCCGGAACGGTCAGCTTCCGCAACGCGCGTGAGCTGCGCGACGCCATCCCGTTGGTACCGGCGCCGCAACTGCTGGTGGAGACCGATGCACCGTTTCTGACGCCGCACCCCCACCGGGGCGCCCCGAACGAGCCGTACTGCCTGCCCTACACCGTGCGGGCGCTGTCGGAGCTGATCGATCGGCCCGCCGACGAGCTGGCCGAGATCACCACCGCCAACGCCCGCCGGGCCTACGGGTTGGCGGTGGGGTGTTAAAGGTCGGTAAAGGCGACCGGTCCGAGTTGCCTTAGCTAGGGAATATCGTTACCGTCTTGTGATCGAACGGCGGGGGCCTAGTGGCCCCTTTTCTTTGTTGAGCAAGCTCTTTTTGAGGTCGGGGATAAACGCGCGTTGAACGTACTCACGAAACTCCATCAAGCTCCCTCACCGGCTCTTCGTCTTCTCGTAGCGGGCTTTCTCCTGGTCCTGGCATTCGCCGGTGCCTTCGCGGTCGCCGACTGCAAGACGGTGACGCTGAGCGTCGACGGCACCGCAATGACCGTGACGACCATGAAGTCGCGGGTGATCGACATCATCAACGAGAACGGGTTCACCGTCAGCGAGCGGGACGACCTGTACCCGGCCGCCGGTGAGCGGGTCCCCGGTGACGCCAACATCGTGCTGCGGCGCAGCCGGCCGCTGGAGATCTCGCTGGACGGCCAGAACAGCAAGCAGGTGTGGACGACGGCCTCCACGGTCGACGAGGCACTGGCGCAGTTGTCGATGACCGACACGGCACCTGCCGCAGCGTCGCGGGGCAGCCGTGTTCCGCTGGCCGGGATGGCCCTGCCGGTGGTCAGCGCCAAGACGGTCGAGCTCGACGACGGCGGGGTGGTACGCAACCTGCACCTGGCCGCGGCCCGGGTCGGCGATCTGCTGGCCGGCGCCGGCGCGCCGTTGGAACAGAGCGACCAGGTCACCCCCGGCGCGGCAGCACCGGTGATCGACGGCATGCACATCCAAGTGACCCGCAACCGGATCGAGAAGATCACGGCGCGAGTGCCGCTGATTCCGGTCAGGCGCCGGATCGAGGACCCGCAGATGAACATCAGCAAAGAGATCGTCGAGGACGCGGGCACCCCGGGCACCCAGGACGTGACCTTCTCGGTGTCCAAGGTCAACGGCGTCGAGACCGGTCGTCTGCCGGTGGCCAGCCACGTCATCGCACCCGCCCGCGAGGCGGTCGTGCGGGTAGGCACCAAACCCGGCACCGAACTACCGGCAATCGCCAACGGCGAGGTCTGGGACGCGATCTCGCGTTGCGAGGCCGGCGGAAACTGGGCGATCAACTCCGGTAACGGGTACTACGGCGGTGTGCAGTTCGACCAGAGCACCTGGGAACGCAACGGCGGCCTGCGGTTCGCGCCGCGTGCCGACATGGCGTCGCGGGAAGAACAGATCGCCGTCGCCCAGGTGACGCAGTCCCGTCAGGGCTGGGGCGCGTGGCCGGTGTGCAGCGGACGAGCGGGTGCGCGCTGACCATCCGGTTGCTTGGGCGGACCGAAATCCGACGGTTGGCCAAGGAACTCGAATTCCGGCCGCGTAAATCGTTGGGGCAGAACTTCGTTCATGATGCCAACACGGTGCGCCGGATTGTGTCTGCATCCGGAGTCAACCGGAACGACCACGTCCTCGAGGTCGGGCCCGGCCTTGGGTCGCTGACGCTGGCCCTGCTGGACCGCGGCTGCGCGGTGAGCGCCGTCGAGATCGACCCGGTACTGGCCGACCGGCTGCCGCAGACCGTGTCCGAACATGCGCACAGCGAGTTGCAGCGGCTGACCGTGATCAACCGCGACGTGTTGTCCATTGGCCCCGGCGATCTGGCCTCCGAGCCGACAGCGGTGGTGGCGAATCTGCCCTACAACGTCGCGGTTCCCGCGCTGCTGCACCTGCTTGCCGAATTCCCTTCGCTGCGAACGGTGATGGTGATGGTGCAGGCCGAGGTCGCCGAACGACTCGCGGCCGAACCGGGCGGCAAGGAGTACGGGGTGCCCAGCGTCAAGGTGCGTTTCCACGGGCAGGTTCGCCGTCACGGCATTGTGTCGCCGACCGTCTTCTGGCCGATCCCACGGGTGTACTCCGGGCTGGTGCGCGTCGACCGGCACACCAACCCGCCCTGGCCGACCGATGCGACGTTCCGGCAGAACGTGTTCAAGCTCGTCGACACTGCATTTGCGCAGCGCCGCAAGACATCTCGCAATGCGTTCATCGAATGGGCGGGTTCGGGCAACGAATCGGCCAGCCGGCTGCTCGCCGCGAGCATCGACCCGGCTCGTCGGGGCGAGACGTTGACCGTCGACGAATTCGTGCGGCTTTATCAGCGCTCGGGTGACCTCGGCGACGCCGGCCCACGCGGTCGCGGTGTTTCGCAGCGGCACGCCTCCGCGAGCTGACCGGCTACGCGCCGGACGCGCGCCGGGATAGTCTCGTTCGGTGCCGATTGACGGGAGCACCGCAGCTCAATGGGTGCCCACTGGGTCGGTGACGGTCCGCACGCCCGGGAAGATCAATCTTTATCTGGCCGTCGGAGACCTGCTGGAGAGCGGTTATCACGAGCTGACGACGGTATTTCACGCGGTTTCGCTCGTTGACGAGGTCACAGTCAGCAACGCCGATGTGCTCTCGCTCGAGATCACCGGCGAGGGCGCCGACCAGCTGCCCCTCGACGAACGAAACCTGGCCTGGCAGGCCGTCGAACTGATGGCCGAGCACGTCGGCCGCTCGCCCGACGTGTCGATCCTGATCGACAAGTCCATCCCGGTGGCCGGCGGAATGGGCGGCGGCAGCGCCGACGCCGCGGCCGTTCTCGTCGCGCTCAACTCGTTGTGGGAACTCGGCGTGCCACGCCGCGACCTGCACTCGCTGGCCGCGCAGCTCGGCAGCGACGTGCCGTTCGCATTGCACGGCGGTACCGCATTGGGCACTGGTCGCGGCGAAGGGCTGGCTACGGTCTTGGCCCGCAACACTTTTCACTGGGTGCTGGCGTTCGCCGAGCGCGGGTTGTCCACCCCGAAGGTGTTCAGCGAGCTGGACCGGTTGCGCGCAGTCGGCACACCGCCGCGCCTCGATGAACCCGGCCCGGTGCTGGCGGCCCTCGCTGCGGGTGACCCGGAGCAGCTGGCGCCGCTGTTGGGCAACGAACTGCAGGCCTCCGCGCTGAGCCTGAATTCGGCGTTGCGTCGGGTGTTGCGGGCCGGCGTCGAGGCCGGCGCATTGGCCGGCATCGTGTCGGGATCCGGGCCGACGTGCGCGTTTCTGTGCCGGTCAGCACCCTCGGCGGTGGACGTCGGCACCGAGCTGTCGGGGGCCGGTGTCTGCCGCACGGTACGGGTGGCCAGCGGCCCCGTGCACGGCGCCCGGGTGGTGCCCACGCCCTTCGCCGACGTGTGATTCCGCTACACGGTTTGGCAGTTCTATAAGAGGAGTTTAAGATATCGGACGGTGATGATTACCGGTCAAGCAACGAGCCTGGTTTCTCCGCCCGCCGTCCATATCGGCGGGCGTTGCATCAACGATGTCGCGACGTTGCGCGCGGTTATCGCGTCACCACCGATTCGAGATGAAATCGCTGCCCAATTGTGGGCGCGCGGCTATCCCAATGCGTGCTTGAGCAGGAGCAACATTAAGAGCTGGGCGAGGGCGCCGGAACCGAGGAGGCAGTCGTGAGCAGGTTTACCGAGAACATGTTCCGCAACGCTCACCGGAGCACGCGGGGCATGGTTACCGGGGAGCCGCACGAGCCCGTCCGGCAGACCTGGCTCGAGGTACATGAGCGTGCCCGCCGCGTCGCCGGCGGACTGTCCGCCGCGGGCATCGGACATGGAGACGCTGTCGGCGTGCTGGCCGGGTTCCCGGTGGAGATCGCGCCGACGGCGCAGGCCCTGTGGATGCGTGGCGCCAGCCTGACCATGTTGCACCAGCCCACGCCTCGTACCGACCTCGCCGTCTGGGCCGAGGACACCATGAACGTCATCGCGATGATCGAGGCGCACGCCGTCATCGTCGCCGAGCCGTTCCTCGTCGCCATTCCGGTGCTCGAGGAGAAGGGCATCACGGTGCTCAAGATCGGCGACCTGCTCGAGGGCGAGCCGATCGATCCGGTCGAGACGGACGAAGATGACCTGGCGCTGATGCAATTAACGTCTGGATCTACTGGGTCGCCTAAGGCCGTCCAGATCACCCACCGCAACATCTACTCGAACGCCGAGGCCATGTTCATCGGCGCCGAGTACGACGTTGACAATGACGTCATGGTCAGCTGGCTGCCCTGCTTCCACGACATGGGCATGGTCGGGTTCCTGACCATCCCGATGTACTTCGGCGCCGAGCTGGTCAAGGTCACGCCGATGGACTTCCTGCGCGACACGCTGCTGTGGGCCAAGCTCATCGACAAGTACAAGGGCACCATGACCGCGGCGCCCAACTTCGCCTACGCGCTGTTCGCCAAGCGGCTGCGCAATCAGGCCGAGCCCGGCCAGTACGACCTGTCGACGCTGCGGTTTGCGCTGTCCGGCGCCGAGCCCGTCGACCCCGCCGATGTCGAGGACCTGCTGGATGCGGGCAAGGCCTTCGGGCTGAAGCCGTCGGCGATCCTGCCCGCGTACGGCATGGCGGAGACGACGCTCGCGGTGTCGTTCTCCGAGTGCAACGCCGGCCTGGTCGTCGACGAGGTCGACGCCGATCTGCTCGCTGCGCTGCGCCGCGCCGTCCCGTCCACCAAGGGCAACACCCGGCGGCTGGCATCGCTCGGTCCGCTGCTGAAGGATCTCGAGGCCCGCGTCGTCGACGAGAACGGCGAAGTGATGCCCGCTCGCGGCGTCGGCGTCATCGAGCTGCGCGGTGAATGCGTGACGCCCGGTTACATCACCATGGGCGGTTTCCTGCCCGCGCAGGATGAGAGCGGCTGGTACGACACCGGCGATCTGGGCTACCAGATGGAGAACGGCCACGTCGTGGTGTGCGGCCGTGTCAAGGACGTCATCATCATGGCCGGCCGCAACATCTACCCGACCGACATCGAGCGCGCCGCAGGCCGCGTCGAGGGTGTGCGCATCGGCTGCGCCGTGGCGGTCCGGCTGGACGCCGGGCACTCCCGCGAGACCTTCGCCGTCGCAGTGGAATCCAACGCCTGGCAGGACCCGGCCGAGGTGCGGCGCATCGAGCACCAGGTGGCCCACGAGGTCGTCACCGAGGTCGACGTGCGGCCGCGCAACGTCGTCGTGCTCGGCCCCGGCACCATCCCGAAAACGTCGTCGGGCAAG
>Ga0302324_100028244_pt1 | contig 10664 bp, 8 predicted proteins | sample Palsa_T0_1_FD_201949 | JGI IMG/M metagenome (GOLD analysis project Ga0302324, IMG submission 201949) | Peat permafrost microbial communities from Stordalen Mire near Abisko, Sweden - Palsa_T0_1 | ecosystem: Environmental > Terrestrial > Soil > Palsa > Peat permafrost | place: Sweden: Abisko...
AACATTGTGGTCACTACGTGGGACTGGGCGGACGAGAAGCATTATCTCCACGACGAAATCTCGACCGACAAGCGCAACCCGACGGTCAACGGCTACGGCCAGTTGTTCGGCTCGCCGGAATACTCGACGGACAACATCCCGATTCTCGATCCAGTGAAGAACACGGCGATGCTCTATCATGTGCCGGTGCGCGACAAGGATATGCCGTATTCGCTTGGGCCTGGCCACGCCGCGATGCTCAAGCCGCTGGCGCCGTCGGCTTATTGGGGCACCGAGCAGATCTGGGACACCCATATCAACAATCACAATTCGATGATGGATGAGAAAGGCCGGGTTTGGCTCGCCGCTGCCGTGCGCGGCGTCAAGGATCCGGATTGGTGCGGCAAGAATTCGGATCTGATCTCGGCCAAGCTGTCCCCGCTTTCCGAGAGCCAGCGCCAGATCGGGATGCTAGATCCGAAGACGATGAAATACACCTTCGTCGACACCTGCTTCACCACCCATCATCTGCAATTCGGTTTCGACAAGAACAACACGCTGTGGACGTCGAGCGGTGGCGGCGGCGGTGTCGTGGGCTGGCTCAACGTCAAGAAGTTCGAAGAGACCGGCGACGCAAAAGCTTCGCAGGGCTGGACCGCGCTGATCGTCGACACCAGCGGCGACGGCAAGCGTGGCGAATACACCGAGCCGGGCAAACCGGTTGAGCCAGGCAAGGACATGCGGATCGGCCAGGTATTTTACGCCGTGATGCCGAGCCCGGTTGACGGCACAGTGTGGGGCACGATCCGCAACAACCCGGGCGCGGTGGTGCGGCTCGATCCCGGCTCCAATCCGCCTGAGACGGCGCTTTCGGAAATCTACAATGTACCGCTGCCCGGCTTCGGCCCGCGCGGCGGCGACATCGACTCCAAAGGCGTTGTCTGGGTGTCGCTTGCCAGCGGCCATCTCGGCAGCTTCGATCGGCGCAAATGCAAAGGGCCGCTCAACGGCCCGACAGCAACCGGCAATCATTGTCCGGAAGGCTGGTCGTTCTACAAATATCCGGGGCCGGGCTTTGCCGGCATCGGCGATAACTCGGCCGAGTCGAGCTACTACACCTGGGTGGACCAGCACAACACGCTCGGCCTGGGCAACGACGTGCCGGTCTCGACCGGCAATCTCAACGACGGCCTGATCGCTTTCGTAGACGGCAAGATGGTCACGATGAAAGTGCCGTATCCGACCGGTTTCTATGCGAAAGGTCTCGATGGCCGCATCGACAATCCAAAAGCCGGCTGGAAAGGCCGCGGTTTGTGGGCGTCAAGCGGCGATCGCGTTCCGTGGCAACAGGAAGGCGGCAAAGGCATGACGCCGATGGCGGTGCATTTCCAGATGAGGCCGAATCCGCTCGCGGATTAAGGGCTTCGCAATCACGTCATGGCCGGGCATACCGTCGAAGACGGGCGTGAACGCCCTTTTGCCCGGCCATCCACGTCTTTATATCTCTGCGCGCCCTAAGACGTGGATGCCCGGCATAAAGTCGGGCATGACGACATAATGTCCGCCGAAACAAGCGCACTGCTCACCGACCTCTACCAGCTCAATATGATCCAAGCCTATCTGGATCATGGCGATACCGGCACGGCCGTGTTCGAACTGTTCTGCCGCACCTTGCCGCCGCGCCGCGGATTTCTGGTCGCGGCGGGATTGCAGCAGGCCTTGGATTACCTGGAAAACTTGAGTTTCTCCGCCGACGATATCGCGTGGCTGAGAAGTACGGCCCGCTTCAAGCCAAACGTCCTCGATTATTTTTCCAGCCTGCGCTTCACCGGCGATATTCACGCCATGCCGGAAGGCACGATCTTCTTTGCCAACGAGCCGGTGTTGCGCGTCACCGCTCCGCTGCCGCAGGCGCAGCTTGTCGAAACGCGCCTCATCAATATTCTGCACTTCCAGTCACTGGTCGCGGCCAAGGCCGCACGCTGCATGCTGGCCGCGCCGGGCAAAGTGCTGGTTGATTTCGGCCTGCGCCGCGCGCACGGCGCCGAAGCAGGCCTGATGGCGGCGCGCGCAAGTTATCTCGCAGGCTTTGCCGGAACCGCGACCGTGCTGGCCGGCGAAATGTTCGATATCCCGCTCTACGGCACCATGGCTCATTCGTTCATCGAAGCGTTCGACGACGAAAGTCTCGCTTTCGAGACCTATGCACTGGCGCGCCCGAACAATCTCGTCTTCCTGCTCGACACCTATGACACCGAGGCGGCGGCGCGAAAAGTCGTCGCGCTCGCGCCGAAACTCAGGGCCGATGGCATCATCGTTCGCGCCGTGCGGCTCGATAGCGGCGATCTGATCGCTTTGTCCAAGAGCGTGCGCAGCATTCTCGATCGGGGCGGCCTGCATGACGTGACGATCTTCGCAAGCGGGGGGCTCGATGAAGACTCGCTCGTCACTTTTGCCAAAGCCAATGCGCCAATCGACGGCATCGGCATCGGCACCAGCCTGACCACATCGGCCGACGTGCCGAATATCGATTTCGTCTACAAGATGCAGGAATACGCCGGCCTGCCACGGCGCAAGAAGTCGGACAAGAAAGCGACCTGGCCCGGCCGCAAGCAGGTATGGCGGCGCTACGATGCTGACGGCCGGATGACGGGCGATCTGCTCGGCCTTGAAAACAGTCGCGGTGACGGCGAGCCACTGCTGCAACCCGTCATGAAGGACGGCCGGCGCCTGGAAGCTTCACCGCCAATCGAGCAAGCACGGCAACGCGTGAAGCGCAGCCTTGAGTGTTTGCCGGAGCCCTTGCAGCGCCTCGACACCGTTGCGACCTATCATGTCGAAGTCGCGGCAGAGCTGAAGACACTCGCTGCGGAGGTCGACCGCCGCATGAGTTGAAAAGCCGCCGCGAAAGTCGTTGAGCAAGAGCAAGAGTCATTAAGCGGAAATCATGGCTGACGATTTGCCCGCGATGTTTGGCGATGACAGCGTCCTCATCGTCGTCGATGTACAGAACGACTTTTGTCCCGGCGGCGCGCTCGCCGTGCCGTGCGGCGACGAAGTGGTGCCGATCGTCAATCGGCTGGCCGCGAAGTTCCGCCACGTCGTGCTGACACAGGATTGGCATCCGGGCGGACATTCGTCGTTTGCCTCCTCGCATCCCGGCAAGCAACCGTTCGAAACGATCCCCGCAAGCTACGGTCCGCAGGCGCTGTGGCCTGACCATTGCGTGCAAATGACACCGGGCGCCGCGTTCCACAAAGCGCTCGACATTCCTCACGCCGAGCTCATCGTGCGCAAAGGCACAGATCGCGCAATCGACTCCTACTCGACGTTCTATGAGAACGACCGCAAAACGCCGACGGGATTGGTCGGATATTTGCGCGAGCGCGGGCTGTCGCGGGTGTTCCTCGCCGGCTTGGCGTTCGATTTCTGCGTGCGCTACTCGGCCGAGGATGCGCGGCGCGAAGGTTTCGCGGTCTTTGTCATCGAGGACGCCTGCCGCGGCATCGACATGAACGATTCCGTCGTCGCGACCCGCAAAAGCTTCGCCGCGCTCGGTATTTCCTGTCTGTCGACTGGGGAATTCGCCTCCGGCATGGCTGGGTGACCGGAACAGGAGGCGGTCTGCCGCATTGGTTTTTAACTGGGTTAAAGTCGATTCACACGTCGAGTGAAGAGGTTACGGGAGCAAGACTTATCGCGACGCAGCGCGGTTGTGTGCAATGCACAAATTTTCTTGACTCCGGTTCAAAAGAGGCAGGTAATTCATAAAACGGTCATCCGGGATCGCCATGCGCCATCACCACACGGCCTCACAATCGTCCAGTCTTCCTTCTCTGATGATGCCCTGCCCGGTCTGCGCGGGCCGCATGGTTTATCAAGGCCGTCGCCCAATCTCCGCTGACGTCGAAGACACCGTTTACGCCTGCAGGCGCTGCGGCGCGGAACTTATTCGCACCTCGGTGCGGCAAGCAGTCGATGCCGGAACCCGGCGGCCGGCCGCAGCCTGAAACTGCTTTAGTTTTTCATCAGTCCCATCTGCGCCATGACGGCGTGGCCGAGCAGGCCATACGGATTGGCGAGCGTCTCCAGCATTTCGAAGTGGTTGTAGCCTTCACCCACCAGAAGCTCGACCGGCTTGCCGGCGGCTTTGACCGCGGCAGCGAAGTCGCGTGACTGGCGCTGGAACTCAGGCGTCTCGCAGGTGCCGTAGCTGAGAATGAGCGGCGCATGCAGCTTGTCGAGATGGCGCATGGCGCTGAGCTGTTGTTCCATCTCGTCGGTGAAGGCGACGTATTTCGACCGCTTCGACAGCCGCACCGGCTTGAGATCGTACATGCCGCTCGAGAGCGCCGCGCCTTTGATAATGTCCATCGGCAGGCCGTCCTTGGTCCAGTCGTGCGTGATCGTGCAGCCGGCAAGATGCGAACCCGATGAGTGCGACATCAGATGGATCCGGTTGCGGTCGCCGCCGAACTTGTCGGCGTTGCGATAAACCCAACCCACTGCACGGCGCACCTGCTCGACCATCGGGAACAGGCTGCCGCCGGCCTGATCGACATTGGTGAAATCCAGCACGACATAATTCGCGCCCGCGTTCACAAGCGGCTCGGCAACCGCCGCGAACTCCGAAGCCTGCCCGCTTCGCCACGCGCCGCCATGCACGAAGATACCGATCGGCGCATTCGCCGCCTTGGTGCGATAAACATCGAGGCCTTCGATTTCGGTCGGTCCATAAGCAAACCGCATCGGCTTGCCGAGCCGGGCCAGCGCCGCGACGCCGTTGGCGATCCGGCGCTTTGCGACAAGTTCGCGGTTCGGCGCATAAACGATCTGGTCGTAGGCGTCGTCGAGCTCCTGCTGATCCATATTGAGCCAGACGATCGGGCCCTTGACCCGCGCGGCTGCTGTAGCGGTACTCATTGCATAGTCCTCTTCGTGGTCACTGCGTTTTATACTTCTGCTCCATGGCCGTGAAGAAGCCATCGTTCTTCAAGGCATCGAGCAGGCTCATATCGACATAGTCGCCGACCTTCTGGCTCGCGTCGGGAAACAGCTTGAGAATGTTTTGCGCCGCGGCCGTCGTCGGTACGAGGTTCGCCGGCGACTGCTGTTTGAAGTCGCTGTAAGTGATGTCGAGCCTTTTCGCGCTGGTGATGTTCAGCTCCTTTGCCAACACCTCCTTGGCCCGTTTCTCATCGGTGAGCGCGATGTAATTGCCCTCGATGCTGGCTTTGAGGAAACGCGTCAGCAGATCGCGCCGCGCCGAGATATCGTCATGACGCACGACGATGCCGGTAAACAGCCACGGAATCTGATCCGGCACGAGGTCGACCAGGACGTTGACGCCCTGTTCGCGCGCCAGCGACGACAGCGGCTCGTTGACCGCCGTCGCCTTGATCTCTCCCGACTTCACCGCAGCGAGCCGCTTCATGCCGCCGCCATATTCCTTGATGACCACGTCGCCACGCGTAAGGCCGAGCTTTTGTAGCGCGAGCGTCACTGTCGAATCGGTCTCTGAGCCGAACGTGCTGACGCCGACCACGCCGCCTTTCAGGTCAGCGGCGGTTTTCACGCCCGGTGCGGAAAAGAACGTGAAGCGGATCACATTCGACAGCGAGGCAATGGCGCGCAAATCGCCGCCCGCCTGATTGACCCGTACCACCGACGACAACCCGACATGCATCACGTCGATGCGGCCGGCCTGCAATTCCGCGGCGCCTTTGCTGCCGCCGTTCATATTGATGATGTCGACGTTCAACCCCTGCGCGGTATAGAGACCGGCGGCACGCGCCATATACCAGGCGAGCGCGGTGTTCACCGGATCTGAAATGCCGGCTTTGATTTGCACGGGCGGCAGCGGCGAAGGCGGCATGTTCGGTTGCTGGGCGGAAGCGGCGGAAGCGGCGACAATAGCGAACGCACAGGCCAAAAGCTTCGGCATCCGCATGGTCTTTATTCCTCCCGCTTGCGCGTCTGGTCTTGTGGCCGCAAAGGCTATCGGCCTCTCCCGCGCTTGTCTATCAGTGCTAGATTGCTCGCAGCCATTCGGAGACAGCGATGCAACGCGTGACCATCACCATCGACGACGAGCTCGACGCCGAACTCAACCGCTTCATGAAGGCGCGCGGCTATGCCAATCGCTCCGAGGCGATCCGCGATCTCGCCCGCTCTGGCCTGCAGCAGGCGGCGACCGAGATCGGCGGCGACCGCGCTTGCGTCGCGGCGCTGGTCTATCTCTACGACCACGAGGCGCGGGAATTGCCGAAACGCCTGACCCGCGATTTTCACGACCGGCACGATCTCGCGCATTCGACGCTCCATGTGCATCTCGATCACGAAAGCTGCATGGAAGTCACGGTACTCAAGGGCCGCGGCGCCGACGTGCAGCAATTTGCCGACCACATCATCGCCGAACGCGGCGTACGCCACGGGCACGTTGTCTATCTGCCGGCGGACGGCGCACACTCGCACGGCGCCGGCGAGAAGAGCCACTCACACAGTCGTTCACATAGTCACGGACATACACACGGAAATAAACGGCGCAAGGCCGGGTGATTCCCTCTCCCGCACGCGGGGAGAGGGTTAGGGTGAGGGGACCTATCCGCTGGGCTGAGACTTAGTCCTCAAAGCTCAGACTCGCGGAAACGCCCCCTCACCCTCGCTTCGCTCGACCTCTCCCCGCGCGCGGGGAGAGGTTAATTCACTTACGCCAGTCCCATTTGTTGCAGCATCACGCGGCCGGTCAGACCGTAAGGATTGCCGATGGTCTCCAGCAATTCGAAATGGTTGTAGGCTTCGCCGACGATGAGCTCGGCCGGTATGCCGAGTGCGCGCACCGCGGCGAAGAAATCCTTGCTCTGGCGCTGGAATTCCGGTGTCTCGCACGTCCCGTAAGCAAGAATGAGCGGCGTGTGCAGGCCGGAAAGATGCCGCTGCGACGATAGTTTCTCCACCATCGCATCGGTGAACTTCACGTAAGATGAGCGCTTCGACAGCGGCACCGGCTCGAGATCGTACATGCCGGACAGCAGCAGCGCGCCTTTGCAGAAATCTTCCGGCAGGCTTTCCTCGCGCCAACCGTCGGTCAGCACGCAGGCGGCGAGATGCGAACCGGACGAGTGCGCCGAGATGTAAAGCCGGTTGCGGTCGCCGCCGAATTTGTCCGCGTTGCGCCAGGTCCAGGCCAGCGCCCGGCGCACCTGCTCGTACATCGGCATCAGGTCGCCATTGGCCTGCTCGACATTGATGAAGTCGAGGATCACCGAATGCGCGCCGGCGCGCACCAGCGGCTCGGCGAGCGCGTGATAATCCGGCCCCTTGTTGCGCCGCCACGCGCCGCCATGAACGAACACATTGATCGGCGCGTTCGGTACGCTGCTGCGAAAGATATCGAGCTGTTCGTATTCGCTCGGCCCGTAAGCGATGCGCTCCGGCGCACCGAGAACCGCGCGCGCCCGTTCCGCCGCCGCGATCCGGCGGATCACGATCAGCGGCCGGTTCGGCGCATAGACATCCTGATCGTAAGCGTCGTCGAGCGCCTTCTGATCCATGTCGCGCCAGACGAGAGGGCCTCGTGTCGTCGCCGGCTGTTGCATCCCGATTTCTTTTCCTCGCTGTGCCTTGAACTCCCTCTCCCCGCGTGCGGGGAGAGGGTGGGGTCAGGGGGCCTATCCGCGTGGCCGAGACTAAATTGAAATGCTCAGACTCGGCGAAACGCCCCCTCACCCTCGCTTCGCTCGACCTCTCCCCGCGTGCGGGGAGAGGTTAGTTGGCTCATCAAAACTTCATCAGATCTTTCGCCAGCGTGACCGGGCCGGAATAAAACTTCTTAGTCTCGTCGACGAGACGCTGAAAGTCGTCGTCCGGGCTCAGCGATGGGCCATAATGGCTGAGGATCACCGCCTTCACGCCGGCCTTCGTCGCCATCTTGCCGATGTCCTCCGGCGTAACGTGCTCCTCGTGCATGTGGCGGAGAAATCCTTCCTGCTCGCCCGTTGTTTTCTCCTGCCAGGTGCCGTTCCTTTTGTAGAGTTCGACGACGTCTTCCGGCTTCGTCGTCTCGGTAACGTAGAGATCGGCGCCTTTGGCGAGATCGACGACGGCATCAGATGGCCCGGTATCGCCGGTGAAGAACACCACCTTGTCCGGCGTCTCGAAGCGATAGGAATAGGAGCGATACTTGCCGTAGGCCGGATCGCCGGGCTGGAAATGAAAGTGCGTGTTCTCAACCGCGGTCACTTTCACATTGGCGTCCTGGTAGACCACGCCGGGCATAATGTCGTGCGCGCGAAATGTTTCCGCCATCGGCCGCTTCTTGCCTTCCGACCAGCGGATGTCGGCGTTCGGCTGAAGGTACGCGATCGCGCCCTTCACCAGCGCATCGACGCCGCTGCCATAGATGTCGACGGGCGGCGCCTGTTGCTCCCATTGCGAGTTCAAAAGCGTGGCGAGACCGTCGTCGTGATCGCTGTGCAGATGGGTGATGAATATCTTGCTGACCTGGCGGAAATTGTTTCCGGATTGCACGATGCGTTCGGTGACCTCGCCGCCGGCATCGATCAGATAAAGCGTGCCGTTGACGATCAGAAGATTGGACGATTGTGCGCGCTTTGCCTGCGGCAGCGGTCCGCCCGCGGTGCCGAGCGTGATCAGTGTCGTTTCCGCGGACGCATGGTTCGCTGTGACGAACACGATAAAACCCGCGAGCAACAATGATACGCGTTTCATTTCAGTCCCTCCTTTCTTATTCCCTCTCCCCGCACGCGGGGAGAGGGTTAGGGTGAGGGGGCCTATCCGCTGGGCTCAGACTTCGTCGTCAAAGCTCAGACTCGCGGAGAGGCCCCCTCACCCTCCCTCGCTTCGCTCAGTCGACCTCTCCCCGCGTAGGCGGGAATCCATCTTTTGCGCTGTGTCCCCGCTTTCGCGGGGACGAGCGGTCGAGTCCTACCCCAAATTCAGTCCCTTGAAGAAGTCGTTGCCCTTGTCGTCGACCACGATGAAGGCGGGGAAGTCGACCACCTCGATGCGCCAGATCGCTTCCATGCCGAGCTCGGGATATTCCACGGTCTCGACTTTCTTGATGCAATGTTCTGCAAGATTTGCCGCAGCCCCGCCGATCGAGGCGAGATAGAAGCCGCCGAACTTGTGACAGGCCTCGCGCACCGCGGGCGAGCGGTTGCCTTTCGCCAGCATCACCATCGAGCCGCCGGCCGCCTGGAAATCGGCGACGAAGCTGTCCATCCGTCCCGCCGTAGTCGGGCCGAACGCGCCCGACGCGTAACCTTCCGGCGTCTTCGCCGGCCCCGCGTAATACACCGGATGATCTTTAAAATAATCCGGCAGCCCCTTCCCGCTTTCCAGCCGCTCGCGCAATTTCGCGTGCGCCAGATCGCGCGCCACGATCATCGGGCCGGAGAGCGACAGCCGCGTCTTGATCGGATGCTTCGCAAGCTGCGCCAGAATTTCCTTCATCGGCTTGTTGAGGTCGATCTTCACCACCTCGCCGCCGAGATGCGTGGTATCCACCTCCGGCAGGTACTTCGCCGGATTGTGCTCGAGCTCTTCGAGGAACACGCCGTCCCTGGTGATCTTGCCGACCGCCTGGCGATCCGCCGAGCACGACACGCCGAGCCCGATCGGCAGCGACGCGCCGTGGCGCGGCAGCCGGATCACCCGCACGTCGTGGCAGAAATATTTACCGCCGAACTGCGCGCCGACGCCGAGCGACTGCGTCATCTTCAGGATTTCCTGCTCCATCTCCTTATCGCGGAAGGCGTGGCCGTCTTCAGAGCCGTGATCGGGCAGCGTGTCGTAATATTTGGTCGAAGCGAGCTTCACCGTCTTCATCGTCAGCTCGGCCGACGTGCCGCCGATGACGATGGCGAGATGGTACGGCGGGCACGCCGCGGTGCCGAGCGTGAGCACCTTCTCTTTCAGGAACGCCAGCATGCGGTCGCGGGTCAGGATCGACGGCGTCGCCTGGAACAGGAACGCCTTGTTGGCCGAGCCGCCGCCCTTGGCGATGAACAGGAACTTGTAGGCCGCGTCATAATCGGGATGGTCGGGATTACGCCCTTCGGCGAAAATCTCGACCTGCGCCGGCATGTTGTTCTTGGTGTTCTTCTCCTCGAACATCGAGATTGGCGCGAGCTGCGAATAGCGCAGGTTGCGCTTGAGGTAGGCGTCGCGCGCACCCTCGGCGAGCGCGCCTTCGTCGGAACCGTCGGTCCAGACCAGCCGACCCTTCTTTGCCATGATCAGCGCCGTGCCAGTGTCCTGGCACATCGGCAGCACGCCGCCGGCCGCGATGTTGGCGTTCTTGAGGAAATCAAAGGCGACGAACTTGTCGTTGTCGGAGGCTTCCGGGTCCTCGACGATCGATTTCAGCGACGCCAGATGCGCCGGCCGCAACAGATGCGCGATGTCGGTGAACGCGGCTTCGGCGAGCGCCCGCAGCGCTTCGCGCGGCACCACCAGCACCTCCTCGCCCATCACCTTTTCGACGCGCAGGCCGTCGCTCGAGATTTTCCGGTATGGCGTGGTGTCCTTGCCGAGCGGGAATAGCGGCGAGTGCTTGTAGGGCGGGGTTGGATGGGTACTGAGGGGGGCGTTCATGGGGGATAACCTTTCGAAGGTGCAAAATATTAGCTACACTTTTTTAAGGTGAGCAATCACCGAGGCGC
>Ga0302324_100028246_pt1 | contig 10664 bp, 10 predicted proteins | sample Palsa_T0_1_FD_201949 | JGI IMG/M metagenome (GOLD analysis project Ga0302324, IMG submission 201949) | Peat permafrost microbial communities from Stordalen Mire near Abisko, Sweden - Palsa_T0_1 | ecosystem: Environmental > Terrestrial > Soil > Palsa > Peat permafrost | place: Sweden: Abisko...
GCCGGGGCGGGTGGTGCCGCCGGGGCGGGTGGTGCCGCCGGCTACCGACCGACCGTGGTTGTGCACGCTCCGCTGGAACTCCTGCTGGGTATCGGTGGTGGCGCGGGCAGGGCGGAAATTCAGGGAGTCGGCCCGATTGCGACGGAAGTGGCCCTCCGCCTCACGTGCGATGCCAACATCACCATGTCAGTGCATGGCAAGGACGGCTCCGTGCTCGACCAGGGGCGTGCCCGTCGCCATCCCACACCGGCCCAGCGGATTGAGATCGCCCGGCGGGACAAGGGTTGTCGCTTTCCGGACTGTCTCTTCACCGAGTTCACCCACGTGCATCATGTGCGACATTGGACGAAGGGCGGCGAGACCAATCTGGACAACCTCATCACCCTGTGCAGTCGGCATCACCATGCTGTCCACGAGTTGGGTTGGAAGATGAACGGCACCGCCGACGATGTCATGACATTCACCAGTCCGGCCGGCCACGTGATGTCCTCGGTTCCCTCGCCGACTTGGCGCAATTCACCGATGAGGCGTTGAGCACCCGGAAAGGTGACCGAAAAGGTGACACAGGGGGCGCTACTTTGCGCTCCATGTGGTTCGATCAACCCGTGGGCTCAGACCAAATGAGCACCGGCGACAGCGAACCACCGGCGTGGCGGACTGACGGATCGGTAGAGATCGGTCAATTCACCTATGGCGTCAGCGATGTCCACATTTGGGACTCGGGGAATGACACCGGACCCCAGCTGCGCATCGGCTCCTTCTGCTCTATTGCCGAGAATGTCAGTTTTCTGGTCAACGCTGATCACCACACCGAATACGTGACGACGTTCCCGTTCGAGGATGCCGGCGGCCCGCCGCGCCCGCGCAAGACCGGACCCATTGTGGTCGGGAATGACGTGTGGATCGGTTACGGGTCCACGGTGCTCGGCGGTGTGACGATCGGGGATGGCGCCGTCATCGCGGCCGGGGCCGTCGTGGCATCCGACGTCGAGCCGTACTGCATGCAGGGAGGTGTGCCCGCCCGGAAGATCCGTCTTCGCTTCGATCCCGACATTATTGAACGGCTGCTGCGCCTTCGATGGTGGGACTGGCCCCTGCCTTTGATTCAGGCCGCGGTGCCCATCCTCACCGCAGCCCCCACAGAACATGTCCTCAACGAGCTCGAACGCATGGAGAAGGCTTGGGGCTGATCACTCAGTGGGGGCGCAATTCTGAGTGGTCCCGGCAGCGGGCCACCCAGCCGGTGGGGATGACCGACACCGTCATGCGACGCCCGCATTCGGGACAGAATCGGGGAGGATCGAGAGAGCGCCCGCAGCCGGGGCAGTCGGTGGAGGGCCGGCCGCAGCCCGTGCAGTGATCGCCTCCGCCCATTCAGATGGCGGCAGTGAGAGCGCCGATCGGCATGCGGAGGTCCTCAAGCATCTGGATGTCCTCGTCGGGTGATCGCCCCAGGGTCGTGAGGTAGTTGCCCACAATGAGGGCGTTGATGCCGGCCGTCATGCCTATGGCCTGCAAGTCGCGCAGTGTCACCTCGCGGCCGCCGGCATAGCGCAGGATGACCGAGGGGAGGGCGAGGCGGAACAGGGCGATCCAACGGATGGCTTCCCAGGCTCCCACCACCGGGCGATCGCCGAGCGGCGTGCCCGGCCGGGGATTGAGAAAGTTGATCGGAACTTCGGTGGGCTCCAACTCCTGTAGCTGGCTGAGGAGCTCGACCCGTTGCGCGGTGGACTCACCCATGCCGATGAGGGCACCGCAGCACAGCTCCATGCCGCAGGAGCGGACCAGTCGGCAGGTGTCGGCCCGCTCGTCCCAGGTGTGGGTGGTGACGATCTCGGGGAAGTAAGAGCGGGCGGTCTCCAGGTTGTGGTTGTAGCGATGCACCCCACCGGCGGCCAGGCGGTTGGCCTGTTCGGCACTGAGGATGCCGGCGCTGACCGCGACGTTGAGTCCGGTCTCGGAACGGATGAGGGGGACGAGTTCGAGCAGGCGCTGCATGGTGCGCTCGTCCGGACCCCGCACGGCCAGGACGATGCAGAATTCGGAGGCACCGAGGGCGGCGGTCTCGCGGGCGGCGGCGAGGACCTCGTCCGTTTGGAGAAATGGGGTGGCTTTGACCGGGGTGTCGAACCGGGACGACTGCGAGCAGAAATGGCAGTCCTCGGGGCAGCCCCCCGTTTTGGCCGACAGGATCCCCTCTATTTCGACTTCGGGGCCGCACCAGGCCAACCGGACCTGATGGGCCAAAGAGGCCAGGGCCATGACCGCCCCGTCGGGCAACTCGGCCAGCGCGGTCAACTCGGCGGCCGTGAGAAGGCGACGCTCGTCAAGGAGGGCCTGTTCGGCCGCGGCGATGACGACCCGTTCCGCCGCCGAAAGGGCGACTTGGGGAGGGGGCGGCGCCCCGGCAGGGGAGGCAGCAGCAGCAGCAGCAGCAGCTCGGAAGGTGACGGGGCTCGCGGTGGGCACGGCGCACACGGTAGTGGCAGGGTGTGGGCACCTGGAAATGAGGAGGAGCCGATGGCTTGGGATTTCTCGACCGAACCTGAGTTCGAGGAGAAGCTGGAGTGGATGCGGGAGTTTGTGCGGGAGGAGATTTTCCCGCTCGAGACGCTCGAGCTGACGTATGACCAGGTCAAGGTGGCGGTGCGGCCCCTGCAGGCCCAGGTCAAGGCGCAGGGTCTGTGGGCGGCGCACTTGCCGCCGTCGCTGGGTGGGATGGGTTTCGGGCAGGTGAAGTTGGGGCTGATGCACGAGATCCTCGGGCAGTCGCCGCTGGCGCCCGTGGCCTTCGGCAACAACGCGCCGGACTCGGGCAACGCCGAGCTGCTGGCGGTGGGGATCGAGGCGACGGGCGACGAGGAGATGCGGCGGAAGTGGCTGCAGCCGTTGTTGGACGGCGACCTGCGCTCGGCCTTCTCCATGACCGAGCCCAACACGGCCGGCTCGGATCCGACATTGCTGACCACGTCGGCCGTGAGGGACGGGGAGGAGTACGTGATCAACGGCCATAAGTGGTTCACGTCGAACGGGTCGGTGGCGGACTTCTTGATTGTGATGGCGGTGACCAATCCCGACATCCACCCTTACCAGGGCTCGTCCATGCTGATCGTGCCGGTGGAGACCCCCGGGGTCGACATCGTGCGGGACGTCTCGACCATGGAGGATCCGCACACGCCCTATGGGCGTTTCGGAAATCACGCCGAAATCGTCTACCGCGACGTGCGGGTGCCAGTGGGGAATCTGATTGGGCGCGAGGGGGATGGGTTCCAGTTGGCGCAGCAGCGCCTCGGACCCGGGCGGATCCACCACTGCATGCGCTGGCTGGGCCAATCACGGCGGGCCTTCGACATGCTGTGTGAGCGGGCCGTCAGCCGGTATGCGCACGGATCCGTCCTGGCCGAGAAGCAGACGATTCAGAACTGGGTGGCCGACTCATTGGCCGAGATGCACGCGGCCCGGCTCATGACCCTCCAAGCGGCCTGGAAGATGGATCAGGAGGGGCAGGCGGCGGCCCGGGTGGAGATCGCCATGATCAAGTACTACGGGGCCGCTGTGCTCTACAACGTGATCGACCGGGCATTGCAGGTCCATGGATCGCTGGGGTATTCGTGTGACCTGCCGCTGGAGTCGATGTACCGGGCGGCCCGGGCGGCCCGGTTGTATGACGGTCCGGACGAGGTGCACCGCCAGACCGTGGCGCGGCGGGTGTTGAAGGGGTATGTGGCGACCGAGGTGCCGACCGAGCACATCCCGACCCGCCGGGCCGACGCCCAGCGGCGGTTCGCCGATCTGCTGGAGTCGCTGACGGTCGACGCCTAGGCCCGGGCGGGGTCCGTGGGCCATCCGGGGACCAGGCCGAGCTGGCGGCACACCTTGCGCGAGGAGACCATCTGCCCGGCGAACTGCTCGATATCGGCGTAGGGGGCAGCACCCAGCCATGCGGCCACCTCTCCGGCCACCTCGGGCGGGGCCGGGGCGTGGCCGGCGTCAATGAGCACCTTGTCCATGCCCGACGCCCGCATGGACTCGGTAAGGGTCAGGCCGGGCGCGATGCTGAATGACTGCACACCAGCGCCGGCGAACTCGACGTGGCACATGTCGGTCACCCGGTGGAAGGCCGCCTTGGCCGCCGCATAGGCGACGCCCCACCCCCCGGCTCCGGCAGGGGCCGGAGGCGTGGTGAAGGCGGCCTCGGAGAGCATGTTGACGAGGCGGCCCTCGCCCCGCTCGAGCATCTGTGGGAGGAGGAGCTGTGTGAGGAGGAGCGGGTGGAGATAGTCCCCGATCAGGCAGCGCTCGGCCAGCTCGATGGGCAGGTCGAGGAGGCGGTCCATGGTGCCGGGCCCCTGGTAGATGGCGTTGTTGACCAGCACGTCGACCCGGCCGAAGTGGGCCAGTGCCACGGCGGCGGTCCGGTGGATGGATGGGCGGTCCATGAGGTCCATGGGGATCATCAGGCAGTTCCGGTTGAGCGCCTCGATCTCCGCCGCGGTGGACTCCAGGCTTCCGGCGATGGGCACGGGCTCGGGCTCGGGCTCGGAGAGAGAGCCAGAGGGCATCGAGGTGGATGGTTGGGCCCGCCCCTCGCCCTCGCGCACGGTGCGGGCCGTGATGGCGACGTCGAAGCCTCGGCGGGCCAGGGCCAGGGCGGCGCACTTCCCGATGCCGCGGCTGGCCCCGGTGACCAGGGCGACACGTTGGTCCGCCACCTACATCATCCCGGCGATCTGATGGCCGCCGTCAACGTGGATGACCTGCCCGTTGATGTAGGAGGACGCATCGCTGCACAGGAACACGACGACGTGGGCGATGTCGTCGGGGTGGCCGAGCCGGCGCAGGGGGTTGGCCGCGGCCAGGCGCGCCCGGATCTCCGCCGGCACGCTCGACTCGGCCGTACCGGTCTGGATAAAACCCGGGGCGATGGCGTTGGCCCGGATGCCATCACGGCCGTAGCGGGTGGCCAGGTGGCGGGTCAGCTGATTGATGGCGGCTTTGGAGACCCCGTAGGCGACCCGGGTCGACTCCCCGATGGTGCTCGTCCCCGACGAGATGTTGACGATGGAGCCTCCGCCCCGGCGGAACATGTGGGGGAGTGCATGGCGGGCGAGGAGGAGGGCACCCCGGGTGTTGGTGTGGAGGACGCGCTCCCAAATCCCGAGGTCGATCTCGCCGGCGTCGGTATCGAGGCGGGGGTGGGACCAGCTGGCGTTGTGGTCAAGGCAATCGATGCCCCCGAACGTGGTGGCGGCCAGCTCGACGAAGGCAGCGATGGATTCCTCGCTGCGCACGTCGCAATGCGCCGCCACGGCCTGCCCACCACCAGCCGCGGCGACGTCACGGGCGACCGCCTCAGCACCCTCGACGGTGACATCGCCGATGGCCACCGACGCACCTTCCCGGGCCAGGCCCAGAGCGGTGGCCCGCCCGATGCCCGAGGCGCCCCCACTGAGCAGCACCACCTTGCCGTCGAGCAGTCCCATCAGGCGGCGCTGAACACCAGCGGAGCGTGCCGGACGCCGGCGATGACCGGGCTGGCCGTGCGTTCGACCGGGCCGGCCGGCGTCAGGGTGGCGAAACGATTGAGGAGGAGACCGAGGACGGTGCGGGCCTCCAGGCGGGCCAGTGCGGCCCCCAGGCAGAAGTGGGGCCCGAAGCCGAAACTCACGTGGGGGTTGGGGTGGCGGTCGATCCGCAGGGAGCCGGCGTCGGGCCCGAAGACCGACTCGTCGCGGTTCGCCGAGGCGTAGACGAGCAGCACCGGCTCCCCGGCTGCGATGGCCTGGTCCCGCACCGTGGTGTCGCGGGTGGCGGTGCGCATGAACGAGATGACCGGCGTGGTCCAACGCAGCAGCTCCTCGACGGCGCCGGGCAGCAGGGAGCGGTCGGCCCGCAGTGCGGCCCACTGCTCGGGGTGCTCGGCCAGCGCGGCCAACCCGCCCGAGAGCAGGTTCCGGGTCGTCTCGTTGCCGGCCACCAGCAGCTGGATCGAGAACATGGCCAGTTCGGCCTCGCTCAGTTGGTCGCCGCCACCAGTGGCCAGAGCCGAAACCACATCGCCGGCCGGCGCCAGACGCCGCTCGTTGGCCACGCCGACCAGGTACTCCCACATTTCGATCTGGAGCGCTCCCCGGGCCTCGGCCGTCAACTCGGTCTCGCCCGGAATCACCGCTTCGGACCACTCGTAGAAGCGGGGCCATTGCGCGCCGTCGACGCCGAGCAACTCGCAGATGACCTGGAGTGGGAACGGGACGGAGAGCGCCGGGACGATGTCGACGGCTTCACCGGCCGGGAGCGCATCCACCAGCGCCGCCGCCTTGGCGGCCACACCCGCCTCCATCAGTCGCACCATGGATGGCTTGAAGCCGGGCTGGACGAGGCGGCGGTAGCGGGTGTGCTGGGGGGGATCGGTGTGCATCATGGTCGGGGGGGAGTCGTAGGTGGTCCCGATCTCCTCGACCAGGATCCCCCGGGACGAGCAGAAGACTTCGGGGTCCGTGCCGATGGCGGACACCTCCGGGTGGGTGGTGACGGCCCAGAAACCACCGGCCCGATCGTTCGGTGGATGCCAGGCCACCGGTGCCGTGGCCCGCAGTTCGGCATAGAGGGCGAAGGGATCGCCGCTGCGGTACAGCTCCGGATCGGTGAGGCGGCCGGGGTCGCTGCGCACGGGCCGACGGCTAGACGATGAGGCCGTTGGGCCTCGGATCACCCTGGGCTTCGAGGAGCGCAAAGTAGGCCGCCAGAATGCCGGGACCGTCGGTCACCGACTCCACCGACCCGTCGGGCGCCAGGTTCAGCAGCGCCCCTTCAATGATGAAGCACACGTCCGTGTCCTCCCCGTTTTCCTCCGGCACGTGCAGGGTGTGCACGGAGTTGGCCGCCTCGTAGAGGTACGACCCCGCCGTGACCCAGAAGTCGTATTCGAGATAGTGCCAGCGGCCGGCCGCGGTGTAGGCGTCCACCGATCCGGTGTGGCGATGGGTCTGCAGCAGCACTCCCGGGGTGAAGCGGTTGAGGATGACCCAGGTGCCCCGCAACTGGTCGAAGCGCACCACCTTGAGCAGGACGCCGGTGCCGGTGTCGGCCCACGGCGCGTCCTCGGGAGCGACCAGGCGCACCACATCATCTGACATTGGGGACTCCTCTCTTCTCAGGTGGGATCCGGGGCCAGCACGTCGGCCCCAAGGGCGGCCTCCAGCGCAGCTGCCGTGCGCAACACCACCAGATCGCCGTGCTGGGGCCCGATCAGCTGTAATCCGATGGGCAATCCGGCCTTGCTCAGTCCGGCGCACACCGTGGCCACCGGGGAGCGCGTCATGTTGAAGGGGTAGGTGAACTGCACCCAGTTGGCCGTTTCCACCCCGTTGACCATGCCCGAGCCCTCGCCGGCCAACGGAGGCAACCCCGAGCAGGTGGGGGTGATCAAGATCCGCACGCTATGGAAGAGGTCGACCAGCGCCAGGTTCATCAGGTGGAAGCGGTCGAAGATCTGGACCAACTCCTCGGCCGTCGTCGCTTCCGCAGCGCCGATGATGGCCCGCAGCACCGGATCCACTTCCTCCCAGCGCGGATGTCCCATCAACGGCCGCATGGTCCGCAGCTGGCACACCCCCATCAGGGTCAGGAAGTCGCCGACCGGGTCCTCGTCGAACACGGAGTCGATCACGGTGACGTGGGCGCCCAACGACTCGAGCTCGCCCACCGCCCGCTCGCAGGTGGCCAGCACTTCGGCATCCACGTCGGCGTAGCCGAGCGTCGGGGCCCAGGCCACCCGGACCGGCACGTGGGGGTCTTCGAGGGCGGCCAACCAACTGGCCTCGGGGCGGGGGAGGGCGCGGAGGTCGGTGGGGTCGGGTCCGACCACCACATCGAGTGCGGTGGTGACGTCGGCGATCCGGCGAGCCATCGGTCCGCTCGTCGAGAGGTCCAGCCAGCCCGGCGGATGTGGCCCGCCACCGGGCACCCGGCCCAGCGAGGCCTTCAGACCCGAGAGGCCGCAGCAGGCCGAGGGGATGCGGATGGACCCGCCACCGTCGGATCCGGTGGCCAGCGGCACCATGCCCGAGGCCAGTGCGGCGGCCGCCCCACCCGAGGATCCGCCCGGACCGTGCGCCGGATTGAACGGGTTGCGGGTCGGACCGAAGACGGCATTGGTGGTGTTGGCCGACCAGGCGAACTCGGGTGTGTTGGTCTTGCCGACCACCACGCAACCGGCGGCGCGCAGACGGGCCACGAACGGGATGTCGGTGGTGGCTAAGGGCGAGTCAGCCAGCAATGGGGAGCCGCAGGTGGTCCGGTAGCCGACCGTGTCCTGATTGTCCTTGACCGCCAGGGGGATGCCGGCCAGGGGGCCGGGATCGCCGCCCGATGCGATGAGCTCATCGGTGGCGGCGGCGTCCTGGAGTGCCCGATCGCCATCGGAGGCCACGAAGGCGTTGAAGGCGGGGTTGAGCCTCTCGATCTGGGCCAGGGCCTGCTCGGTCAGCTCCCGGGCGCTGATCTGGCGGGACCGGACCGACTTGACCAGCTCGGCGATGGAGGTGGTGCGGAAGTCCATGGTCCTAGGCCTGCGGTGCCGTGGGGGCCAGCCCGGCCACGGCGTCGGCCAGGTCGATCCCGATCGGAATGACGGCGGGAGCCGGCACAGTGACCCCGTTGTCCACGTAGCGCTGAATGTGGGCCCGGCATTGTGCGGTCGATCCGTGCACGACCAGGTCGTCGACCACCTCGTCGGGAATGGCGGCCAGCGCACCCTTGCGGTCCCCGGCCGCCCAGGCGTCCCACATGGGCTGCAGGGCGGGGCCGCGGCCCAGCCAGCGGTGGAACTCGGCGTAGGCGTGCACGTTGAGGTAGGCCGTGATCATGCGGCGACCCACCATGCGGGCCAGATCGGCGTCCTCGGTCGGGATGACGAAGATGCGGGCGACGATGGCCTTCGCCGCTCCCGCGGCACCGTTGACCTCAGCCACGACCTTGACCACGTCGTCGGCGCTGAGCCAGTTCAAGATAGCCCCGTCGGCCTCCTTGCCGGCCAGGTGCAGCATGCCGGGTCGGAGCGCGGCCAGATAGAGCTCGGGCTGTTGCTCGGGAACACGGGCCAGGCGGAAACCGGTGACCGAAAATCCCTCGTACCTCTCGGTGATCTTCTCGCCGGTCAGGGCCAGTCGGAGAAAGCGCAGCGTGTCGCGGACCCGGCGGTACTGGTTCTCGAAGGCCAGCCCGTTCCAGTTGGCCACAATGACCTCCGAGGAGGCACCGAGGCCGAAGGCGAACTGCCCCGGCGCGGCGTCGGCGATGGATGCCACACTCTGGGCCAGCAGGGCCGGTCCCCGCGTGTAGGCCGGCGTGATGGCCACGCCGAGCTTGAGCTCCGGTTCCCAGGCCGCGGCCAGGGCAAGGGGCGTGAAGCCGTCCGAGCCGTCGACCTCCGCCGACCACACGTCGGTGTACCCGAGCTCGCGTAGCCGGGCGAACCACTCCTTGTGGGCATGGAGGGGGATGCCATCGAAGGGCACGGTGATGCCGTACCGGGGTAGGGCGGTCGGGCGGTCGCTGGCGCTCACGCCTGCATCCTCTCTTCAGACGAACCGGATTCGGCGTCGGGATCGGGTTGGAACTCGGCATCGTCGAAGGCCAGGGCCAGCTGGGTCTTCTTCTCCTCCTCGTCGTCGGGGGAGGGCACCGCAATCCCCCAGCGCTCCATGCCGGCCTCCATGCGCCTGATCACCGTCTCGATTACCTCGACCCGCCCGTTGCGCTTGTTCTCCGATGAGATCACGTCCCAAGGCGCCAGCGGTCGATCGGTCAGCTTCAGCATGTCGGAAACGGCTTCGTTGTACTGGGGCCGCTTCTCCCGGTTGCGCCAGTCCTCTTCGGTCAGTTTCCACGACTTGAGCGGATCGTCACGCCGGCGTTCGAACCGGCGGAGCTGTTCCTCGTGTGACATGTGGAGCCACAGCTTGATGACCACCATGCCCTCCTCGGCCAGCGAGTACTCGAAGGCGTTGACCTCGTCGTAGGCCCGGCGCCACTGGACCTCGGTGGCCAGGTTCTCCACCCGCTCCACCAGCACCCTGCCGTACCAGCTGCGGTCGAAGATGGTCATGCCGCCCCAACCGGGCAACGGGGGCCAGAAGCGCCACAGAAAGTGGTGGCGCAGCTCATCGGGCGTGGGGGCGGCGAAGGGCGCGATGTGGACATGGCGGGGATCGAGCGGCTCGACCAGGCGCTTGATCGCCCCACCCTTCCCGGCGGCGTCCCATCCCTCAAAGACGATGCAGACCGGTGGCCCGAGCTTGCCGTTCGAGAGCTGCCCACCGTTGATCAGCCGCAGGTGCAGCAGCCGCAGTTGCGCCCGCTCCAGCCGCTTGGTCTCGGCTTCGCGCCCGATCCTTTTGGTGAGGTCAGCGTCCTCGAGACGGGCGTGCGCTGCGTCGTCGTGCTTCGTCACGGCGCCTATTGAAGCCGATCCGTGGTGAGCGCGCCGTGCTGGTGCCCCATGGTGCGCACGGCGTCGACCACATGGCGCACCAAATCACCTTCGCCGGCAATCACCAGCAACTCCTGGTTGGACAGATGTCCCACCGTGCCCACCTTGTCGCCCGATGGATTGTGAATGCCGATGCGGGCCCCGACATAGCGAGCCGAACTGAACGACA
>Ga0302324_100028247_pt1 | contig 10664 bp, 10 predicted proteins | sample Palsa_T0_1_FD_201949 | JGI IMG/M metagenome (GOLD analysis project Ga0302324, IMG submission 201949) | Peat permafrost microbial communities from Stordalen Mire near Abisko, Sweden - Palsa_T0_1 | ecosystem: Environmental > Terrestrial > Soil > Palsa > Peat permafrost | place: Sweden: Abisko...
AGGGAGGGAACATGAAATATCTCGTTGGCTACAGATTGGCGGCAGCCGTCGTCCTGGGGGCCTTGTCATTCCTGTTGTTGCCCGCCCCGGCTGCGCAGAAAAAGGATCTGAATCTCGCGGAAGTACCCAAGGACCCGCGGTACGAAGCGGATCCGGAAAAGAAGGCCACTCCGCGCCTGCCGGATGGCCGTGTGGACTTTGATGGTTTCTGGATCGATTACTATACCGATCCGGTGGGCGATACCGCCGTTTTTTCCAAACTCGACCAATCAAAGCTGTATAACGATTACGACGATACCCCGCGCTACGGCTCAAAATACGAACAGGACGTGAGTGGCACGGGATTCCCCATCCCGTACAAGCCGGAATATCTGCCCCAAATAATTGCTTCGGCAAATAGTACCGTCGAGACGCTGAACCCCGCCGATCCTTACCTGCAGTGCAAGCCGCTGGGCATCACGCGCTTGAATCGCGGAGGTCATCACAACGGTTTTCAGATCATTCAGAACGCCGACACCATTGCCATTCTTTACGAGGAAGCGCCTGGCCCCATCTACCGCGTCGTCTACATGGATGGCCGGCAGCATCCCAAAGATCTGGATACCTCTTTCGAGGGGCACTCGATCGGACACTATGACGGGGACACGCTGGTGGTGGATGTGGTCGGCCTCAACGACGAAACGCTGCTGGATGAGGTGGTGCGCGAAGGCCCGACATCGGGCATGCTGCTGACGCATAGCGACAAGGAGCACGTCATCGAACATTGGAGCCGCAAGGGCGACGTGCTGACCTATAGCGCGGTGGTGGAAGACCCGGTCATGTTCACAAAACCCTGGGTCGTGACCCCGCGAACCATCCGTCTGGGACCGCTGAGCGACTGGATGCAGCCGGAAGGATGCGTGCCCGATCAGGGCGGTCTCATCGAGAGGTACACCGAGCTGGCAAAGGAAAAAGCCGAGAAAGCCGCCGCGGCCAGCAATTTGCCGAAATAGATTGCCCTCTTGGCGGCAGATTGGGTTGCCCATTTGAAGCAGGTTTTGATCGCTCGCATCAACGCCTGCAGGAAGGAGAGCGCCCCGCTACTCCGAAAACCGGGTCTTGAGCAACGGCCGAACCTTCTCCCAGACCAGTTGCGGATCGATCGCGGTCCTCGATTGCACAACCAGGAAAAAGGAGTGGTCGTCCTCACGGAAGCTGCTTCGCGGATCCCATGACGGGATCTGGTTCTCAAACCAGAGAGAGTTTCCCGAGCATAAACAGTGGGCTGCTCGGAAGTGATACTTCTCGAATTCCCCAGTTGCCTCCAGAAAAGTATAGTACATCGAGTATTCCGTCCAGGGCAGGCTCACCAGCAAGTAGAAAGCCCATGGACGCATGCCTTGCAGCACGCGAGCATTGGGAAACCAACGATTCCCGAGTCCAGACCCAAACAACAACGCGCTCCTCCGCCCGATCCTGAGTTTGGTCTGCCGCGCCAATCCGCACAAATAATTCTGCATCTTCAGCATCGCTTCGCGGGACATCACGGCGGGGGTCACGTTATGGCATGCGCCGGACCGGGGAAGTTTGAGCACTCGCTCCGACCATTGGTAATATTCGGGATGATAGTCGAACAGGTCAATGAAGCATTTACCGCGGCCATTTTGAATCAGGTCTGAATAACGCAGGGGCTTCGTACAAATTATGTCCGCGTCGAGCGTCAGATAAAAATCGGTCTCGACCCTTTGTGCAATGGCGATCTTGATCAGCTGCTGTTTGAACCATCCGTTGATTCCGCGAAAGTAGCGAAACTCAGGAACAATCTCGCTCTCCCGAACGATGCGGTAACGCCCCCGGCCGATCCTTGCGGACAGCCCATGGAAATCCTGATCGGGGGTGACGACCCAGCAAACCCGCAAGTCCTCGAAGAAGTGCGGCAATGACTCATCGAGTATGCGAAAGCGCTCGAAGTCCCTCAGGGTGAGGGGCAGCACCGCGTCGAACTGGTTGGCATGTGAAATGGCTTGTGCCTGCCTGTCTTGCGACGCAGGTGAACTCGACGCCGTTAGGGCAGCGAAGAGCCGCGTCCCCGCAGCGTAGCTCCCAACCCGCCGACCCCATATTCGCAGGCGGATGCAGATTGGCTGAATGGCCCGCAGGCCTCATTCTTTCCGGTACCCAGGTTTTAGTACGAGGTCGCCCGCTTTCGGGAAGCCTGAACGGATGCTACGGCGAATGACGCAGGTGCCCTCCAAACCTGTCGGCGGCCAATCTGTCCGCAGCCCTCATTGTCAAATCGCCGCCGCGAGCGGCCGAAAATCCCTCCGCGCCTTGCAGGGGATGGCCTGGCGGCAGACCCGATATTTCCAATCGTTCGCGGGCGTGCCGGTGCGCTAGAATAGGGCCTCGGGAAGACATTCGTGTATCGCGTCCTTGCCATTTATCCGGGTTCGTTTGACCCGGTGACCAACGGCCACCTCGATCTGATCGAGCGTGCGTCGAATATTTTCGGGCGGCTGATCGTCGCCGTCCTTCGCAACGACGACAAGGCTCCCCTGTTCAGCCTGGCGGAGCGCATGGAGATGTTGCGCGAGAGCACCCATGCGTTTCCCAACGTGGAAGTGGATTCTTTCGACGGGCTGCTGGTGGATTATGCGCGCCGCGTGGACGCGCGCGTGCTCCTTCGCGGCATTCGCGCGGTTTCCGACTACGAATACGAGCTGCAAATGGCCATGATGAACCGCCGCCTCGAACCCGGCCTGGAAACCATGTTCATGCTGCCCGCCGAAGCCTACAGCTATTTGAGTTCGCGCCTGGTGCGCGAGATCGCGCGCCTGGGAGGCTCCGTCAGCGGCCTGGTGCCGCCGGAAGTCGAGCGGCGCCTGCGCGTCAAGGTTACCTAGAGCGTTTAACGAAGGCCCCAACGAAGGAGTATCACCGTGCGACTTGCCAATCGCGTCAATCGAATTTCGGTTTCCTCCACCATGGCCGTCCTGATGGAGGCCGAGCGCCTGAAAAGCCGCGGCGTGGATGTAGTGGACTTCGGCCCCGGCGAACCGGATTTCGCCACCCCCGAGCACATCAAGAACGCCGCCATCAAGGCCCTGGCCGAGAACCGCACTAAGTACACCGCCACGGCCGGCATCGCGCCCCTCCGCGAAGCCGCCTGCCGCTGGCATCAGCGGGAATTGGGCAGTTCCTACGAGCCCTCCGAATGCATCGTCACCGTCGGCGGCAAGCACGCCATCTACAACGCCGTTACCGCGCTGATCGAAGCGGGCGACGAGGTCATTATTCCCGCGCCCTACTGGGTCAGCTACCCCGACATCGTGCGCCTGAACGATGGCGAACCCGTCATTGTCGAGACCAGCGTCTCCGACGGCTTCTGCCTGCGCGCCGAGCAAGTGGAGATGGCCATCACCCCGCGCACGCGCTTGGTGATCGTCAATTCGCCCAACAATCCCACCGGCGCGGTGATCCCCCCGGCGGAGTTTGAGCGCATCTACGAAGTGTGCCGCCGCGCCGGCGTGCTGCTGATGAGCGATGAGTGCTATTCGCACTTCACCTACGGCGACGCCAAGCCCTACTCCATCGCCAGCCTGCCCGGCTCCAAGCCCAACCTCATCATCGTCGGCTCGCTCTCGAAAACGTTTGCCATGACCGGATGGCGCATCGGCTACGCTCTGGGCCCCAAACCGTTGATCGATGCCATGATCAAGATCCAGAGCCAGTCCACCTCCAACCCCACTTCCATCGCGCAATATGCCGGCCTCGCCGCGCTGACCGGTCCGATGGATTCGGTCCCGGTGATGCTCGCCGAATACGCCCGCCGGCGCGCACGCATTCTCGCCGGGCTGCGCGCCATACCTGGCGTCACCTGCCCCGAGCCTTCCGGCGCGTTCTACGCCTTTCCGGACGTCTCCGCGCGGCTGGAGAACGGTTCCGACTCCATGGTCCTCGGAAAACAGCTTCTCGAAAACCAGCACGTATCCGTCACGCCCGGCGACGCCTTCGGCGCCCCCGGATTCCTGCGCCTCTCTTACGCCACTTCGATCGAACGCATCGAGGAAGGCTTGCGGCGCCTGGAAAAATTCTTCGCTGCGGCAGTCGCCGCATCGTGAACCCGGCACCCTCGCGGCTGGCGCCCCTTTTCGTGCCTCGCATCTGGGGAGCGCGCAGCTTGGCTCCGCTTTTCGATCTCCCGCCTGGAGGAGAGCCCATCGGCGAAGTCTGGCTGACCGGCGAAAGCTGTACATTTGCCTTTGGCCCGCTCGCCGGCCAATCGCTGGGCCAGGCATGGCCGGCCCTCTCCGCCGAATGGACAGGCACGCGCATGCAAGGGCTGCCGCGGATTCCCCTGCTGCTGAAATTCCTCTTCCCAGAAGACAAGCTCTCCCTCCAGGTGCATCCCGGCGACGAATATGTGCGCGACAGCGAACCCACTGCGGGCGGGGTGGGCAAAACCGAGATGTGGTACGCGGTTTCCGCTCGCGCCGGAGCCGAGGTCCGCCTCGGGCTCGAGCCTGGAGTCACGCCCGAGAGCTTCCGCCACGCCGTGGCCGAGGGCACCGCGGAGCAATGTCTGCGCCGCTTTCCCGTGCGCCCGGACGACGGGTTTTTCGTTCCCGCCGGCGCCGTGCACACCATCGGCGCGGGCATGGTGCTGTGCGAGATTCAGCAGCATTCCCACGTCACCTACCGGGTGTTCGACTATGGCCGGCTGCAAGCCGACGGTTCGCCGCGCGAGCTGCACCTGAACCAGGCCCTCGCGGTAATGAATTTCGGCGTCCAACCCCAGGGCCGGATCGATGCCTTCTCGACTCAGCGCGGCCCGCTCACGGAGACTTTTCTTGTCGCCTGCCGCTACTTTGCCGTCGAGGGCTGGGAATTCTCCCAAGACGTTGTCGCCACAACCTCTCCCGAGCGCTTTGAATTGCTGGTGATTCTGTCCGGCGGCGGCCGCATCGAGTGGGGCTCGCAATCGGCTGACTATGAGCCCGCCCAAGTTTGGTTTCTTCCCGCGGCGCTGGGCGATTATCGTCTCGCGCCGCGATTGCCCACCACGCTTTTACACGCCTGCGTGCCCGATTTGCAGGAGTACGCCCAACGCATGGCCGACCGGAAGATTCTCCCGGCCGACATTTTCAAAGTGCTGCATCCATGACAGCCAAAGAGCCGCCGGCGCACGCCGTAATTCTGGCCGGAGGACGCGGCACGCGCTTCTGGCCGCGCAGCCGCCAGCGCACTCCCAAGCAGCTGCTGAACATCGTGGGACAGGAAAGCATGCTGCAGCAGACGGTCGCGCGCCTCGCGCCGGTTTTCCCTCCCTCGCGCATCTGGATCGTCACCAATAGCCAGCAAATGGCTTCCGTGCGCAAGCAGTTGCCGCGCCTGGCGCCGCGCAACATCCTCGCCGAGCCGGTGGGGCGCAACACCGCGGCGGCCATCGGCCTCGCCGCCGCTCACCTGCTGGCCTCCGCATCCTCGGAATCGCCGGACGCGCTGATGGCCGTGCTGCCCTCCGATCATTTCATCGCGCATACCGCCGCCTATCGCCGCGTGCTTCGCGCCGCGCTGCGAGTGGCCGCGCGGCCCGGAGCACTGGTTGTGCTGGGCATTCCCCCCGCGCGACCCGAGACCGGCTATGGTTACATCGAGCGCGACGCGCGTTCCTCCCGCCGCGGCCAGCGCATCGGCGGCCAGTCCGTCTTTCCCGTGCGCCGCTTCACGGAAAAACCTTCGCTGTCGCGCGCGCGCAGCTACATCCGCACCGGGCGTTACTTCTGGAACGCCGGGATGTTCTTCTGGCGCGTCTCCACTTTGATGGAAAATCTCCAGCGCCATCTGCCGAAGACCCACTCCGCGCTGCTGCGCCTGGCCGAAACCGTGGACACGCCGCGCTATGCCGCCACGCTGCGCCGCATCTACGCCGATCTCGAAAATATCTCCATCGACTACGCCGTGCTTGAACCGGCCTCGCGCGATCCCCGGCGCAGCCCCGTCTTTGTCCTCCCCGCCGCCGTGGGCTGGAGCGATCTGGGCTCCTGGGACTCCGTCTACGAACTGCTGGCGCGGCGTCCCGGCGAAAATTCTTCCGCCGGACGTTTTCTCGCACTGGACGCCACCGGAAATTTTCTCTACAGCCCCGAAAAATTCGTCGCCGCCGTCGGCGTGCGCGATCTGATCGTGGTCGAGACTCCCGACGCCCTGCTGATCTGCCCGCGGAATCGCGCCCAGGAAGTCGGGCGAATCGTCAAGTGGCTGGAAACCCATCGCGGCGAATCCCTGTTGTGACCTGGGCACACGTCCTGTTCGCCCGCAGCGCCTTCGCCTATACTTTCCGTCCGTGAGCGCGATTCAATTTGGCACCGACGGCTGGCGCGGCGTCATCGCCGACGATTTCACCTTTGACAACGTGCGCAAGGTCGCCTGCGCCATCGCGCGTTACGTCATCCGCGCCGAAAACTCCTCCAAGGGCGTCCTGATCGGCTACGACCACCGCTTTGGCGGAGAGCGTTTCGCGCGCGTGGCCGCCGAAACCGTGGCCATGACCGGCACACCGGTCTGGCTGGCCGATGCGCCCTGCCCCTCACCGGCCATCTCCCTGCTGGTGCGCCAGCGCCAGGCCGCCGGCGGCATCATGATCACCGCCAGCCACAATCCCTATCGCTGGAACGGAGTCAAGTTCAAGGCCAGCTACGGCAGTTCGCCCTTGCCCTCCATCGTGGCGCAAATCGAACAGCAGTTGGCCGTCGTGTTGGCTCAGGGTGTGCCCGCGCTGCCCGTGCAGCAGGACAAAATTCATTCTCTCGATGTCCTCACGCCTTACAAGGACACCATCGACAAGCTCGTGGACTGGGACAAGCTTCGCGCCGCCGAATTGCACGGAGAAAAGCTGCGTTTCGTCGTCGATCCCATGCACGGCGCGGCCAGCGGCATTCTCACCGCGTTGATGCGCCGCCACGGCATCGCTTGCGACGAAATCCGCGGACAGCGCGATCCGCTGTTTGGCGGCGTCAATCCCGAGCCCATCGAGCCGCACATCGCCGCGCTGCAACAGGCCGTGCTCCAGGGCGGCTACAGCGCGGGTTTCGCCGCCGATGGCGACGGCGACCGCATCGGCGCGGTGGATCGCGATGGAACCTTCATCACCCCGCACCAGGTCTTCGCCATCCTGCTGTGGCATCTGGCCGGCGCGCGCCAATTGACCGGAGAAGTCGCCAAAACTTTTTCCACCACCAAGCTGCTCGATAAAATCGCCGCGCGATTCGGCCGCCCGGTGCACGAAGTTCCCATCGGATTCAAATATATCTGCGAGCAGATGCTCGAGCGCGACATCCTGCTGGGCGGGGAGGAGTCCGGCGGCATCGGCACCAAGCTCTATCTGCCGGAGCGCGATGCCACCGTGGTGGCCCTGTTGCTCGCCGAGGTCATGGCCTGGCACGGCAAATCCCTGGGCGAGCTGGTGGCCCTGCTGCACCGCGAATTCGGAGAACACCACTACGGCCGCGTGGATCTCGAGCTCCTTCCCGGACAGAAAGAGCGCGCCATCGAATATTTCGCGGCTCCCCAGTTGACTCGCATTTTGGATTGGCCCATCGTGCGCCGCGAAAACCTCGATGGCATCAAGGTTTTTCTGGGCGAAGCCGGTTGGGTGCTGGTACGCGCCTCGGGCACCGAGGCCATGCTGCGCATCTACTCCGAAACCACGCGCCCGGAAACCACCGCGCAAATCCTGCGCGGCATCGGCGATCTGGTCAGGAGCCTCTGAAGCACGCGCTATTCCTGCGTGGCGGCCTTGCTGGCGCCGCCCTTTTTCCCCAGCGAGCGCGCCACCGCATCGAGCACTCCGTTGATAAACCCGGCGGCGTCTTGGCTGGAAAATTCCTTGGCCAGTTCGATGGCCTCGTTCAGCACCACCTTGGGCGGGGTTTTTCCCGCGCGCAGTTCGTATGCCGCCAGGCGCAGGATCGCGCGATCGGTGGAAGCCAGGCGTTCGGCGCGCCAGTTTTTGGTGTTCTCCGCAAGCAAAGCGTCCAGCTCGGCCGCGCCGGCGGCCGCGCCCTCGAAAAGCTCATTGGCAAAGGCGCGGGTGGACTTTTCCGAACGGGCCCGGGCCCAAAAACCTTCTTCAATGCTCTTAAGGTCGTTCCTGCCCACTTCCCACTGAAACAGCATCTGTAAAGCGTACGAGCGAGCTTTGCGCCGCAGCGACATCAGCGAACCTTCCGCGGGCGCGGCGCGCGCGTGGCATGGAAGCCCGGAATCCGCGCCGGAGCCTTCGCCGGATTCCGGCCCGGAGCCTTGGTCAACGCTTTGCAAAGCACGGCCATCTCGATCGCCGCGCTTCCCGCTTCCAGACCCTTGTTGCCGCTCTTCAATCCCGCGCGGTCGATGGCCTGTTCCAGCGTGTCGCACGTCAGCACGCAAAAAATGATCGGGACGCCGGTATCCAGTTGCGCCAACTGGATGCCGCGGGCCACCTCCGCGGCGATGTAATCGAAGTGCGCGGTTTCGCCGCGCAGGATGCAACCGATGGCGATCACCACGTCGCAGCCGCCGGCCATCTTTTTCGCCGCCAGAGGCAGTTCAAACGAACCCGGCACGCGCGCGACCTCAATCTGCTCCGCCGGGACTCCTCCGCGCTCCAGCGCGTCCAGCGCCGCGGCCAGCAGCCGGTCGGTGATAAAGCTGTTGAAGCGGCTCACCGCCACGCCGAAACGCAGGCCCGCAACATCCCGCGTGCCGCGCACCTCGTGGGGCTGAAACGGTTCTGTCATCGTTCGCTCGCAATCCTCAATGTTTTTTCTCCAGGCATCTTGTCGTCCACGGATTCTTTCTATTCCCCGCGAAACTGCGCCGGCCGCTTCTCCAGAAAGGCCGTGGTGCCCTCGCGCATATCCGCGGTGGCGCAGCTCAGCCCAAACAGCGCGGCCTCCAGTTGCAATCCCTCTTCCTGCGGCATGGACATGCCCCGCTCGATTGCTTCCATGGCCAGCCGCACCGCGATCGGCGCATTCGCGGCGATCTTCTTCGCCATGGCCTCCGCCGCCGGGAGCAGCTCCGCCGGTTCGTACACCCGGTTCACCAGGCCGATGCGTTGCGCCTCTTCGGCGGTAATGATCCCCCCGGTCAGGCACAACTCGTTTGCAGCCCCTTTGCCGCACAGCCGCGCCAGCCGCTGCGATCCGCCATATCCCGGAATAATCCCCAGGGTCACCTCCGGCTGGCCCAGCCTGGCCGTGCGGCTCGCCAGGCGAATCGAGCATGCCAGCGCCAGTTCGCAGCCTCCGCCCAGGGCGAAGCCGTTGATCGCCGCAATGGAGGGCTTGCCCAGCGTTTCCAGTTTGTGCAGCACGCCCTGGCCGTAGAGCGCCATCTCGCGCCCCCCTAGCGGAGCCTGTTTCGCCAGTTCGCGGATGTCCGCGCCGGCCACGAAGGCTTTTTCGCCCGCGCCGGTAATGACCAGCACGCGCACTTGAACGTTGTCGCGCACTTCGGTGAAAACGGCGTCCAGCTCTTCCATCGTCCTGCGGTCGAGCGCGTTGAGCACCTTGGGGCGATCGATCGTGACCCATCCGACGGCGTCTTTCCTTTCATACACCAGATTGTCGTAGGCCATGGGCTCGCACTCCATTCGCAAAACAAAAAACGTTTCGAGCAATCCGGGTTCGCAAGGCGCGGCTAAAATCGACTTGGCCCTTTAGTTCTCCTGCACGCTCGGCGTAACCACGGCGTCGCCGCCCTGCAGTTCGGCATCTTCCAATCCTGTCGCCGCGCGATTGATCAGCTCGGTCACGATATCCTCGCTCTCATACTCCTGCCGCACCAGGGCCTCCGCCACGCTGGCGCTCAACGTCAGGCCAGGCTCCTTCCATTGCGGCTGCACTTGCGCGCCGGTCCTGCGGAGCTTTTCGGCAAACTCCTGGGCCCCGGCCAAAGGGGTGTCCGGTAGGATAAACGCAATCGTCCAGGAAGTGTACTTCACCGCGATATCGTCTTGCCGCGACTCCGCTCCCAGGGCCCGCGCCAGTTGCTCCAGCAAACCCTCCAACTGCGCCTCGCCGTGCTGCCGCATCAGTTCAGCGCCGCCGTCGATCTGCAGCAGCGCCAGCGAAAGCGCCGTGCCTTTGGACTTGGCGCTTCGCGTCTCGTGCAGCAGGCAATCCTGATAGGCGCTTCGCGCCAGCAAACCGGTTTTCTCGTCCGCCGCGCCCAGCGTGCGGGTCATGGTGCGCAGGCGCAGATGATTGACGCCGAAAAGCATCTGATTGCCTACCGCCTGCAGGAAGTACGTCTCATTCGGCCGCCAGGTGCGCGGTCCGGACGAGCCCGCCACAATCATCCCGCCCTGCGTCTGCGTCTCGCGATCGCTGAGGATCACTCCAATCGTGGTTTCCAGTCCCAGTTCGCGCATCAGCGGAGCCGCCGCGGCATCCAGGGACACGCCACCCAGCGCATCCGGCTCGGCGCGCTCCAGTTGCGCCAGCAGGCGCACCAGCAAGGCGCTGGGAGCGCTTTCCGTCCCCGGCGCGCAATACTCGGAAGCCATCTGCGGCGCCTTGTCCGGAGCTCCGATCACCGCCAGGCAACGCGTGACCCGCAGGTACTTGCCCACGCCGTTGACCGCCGCCGACAGGATTGCGCGCGGCGACGCCAGACGCAAAAACGACTGGCTGATTTCG
>Ga0302324_100028248_pt1 | contig 10664 bp, 10 predicted proteins | sample Palsa_T0_1_FD_201949 | JGI IMG/M metagenome (GOLD analysis project Ga0302324, IMG submission 201949) | Peat permafrost microbial communities from Stordalen Mire near Abisko, Sweden - Palsa_T0_1 | ecosystem: Environmental > Terrestrial > Soil > Palsa > Peat permafrost | place: Sweden: Abisko...
CCAGAGCCGTGACGATCCGGATGCGGTCGTTGAAGAAGCGGATCAGCTCGCGGTAGAAGACGATCCTGATCGCCCGGAGCTCTCCGCCCGTCGTGCGGTTCGGTACCCGCACCGTGGCGATTCGACTGGTCGGCTGCGCCTGCGTCGACTGTTCGACAGTGGCGGTCATGAGCGCCTCGGCCCCATACGGGCTTTCATCATCTGCTTGCCGAACTCGCCGGAACTGTCCTCGGCGTCGCGGATCGTACGACCCGTGTAGGCCATGAAGACGTCGTCGAGGGTCGGCCGGGCCACGTTGACCGATCGTATCGGGACTGTGAGATCGGAGAAGAGACGGGGCACGAAGTGCTCGCCCTGCTCGACGGAGAATGTGAGTTCGCGCTCCGACATGGTGGCGTCGATGTCGAAGCGCTCCTTGAGCAGACGGATGGCCTCGGTGTCGTCATCAGTGGTGATCCGGATACGGTCCTTCCCTATGCTGGCTTTCAGGGCCTCGGGCGTATCGAGCGCGATGATCCGGCCGTCGTCGATGATGGCGATGCGGTCGCAGTACTCCGCCTCCTCCATGTAGTGCGTCGTCATGAATATGGTGATGTCCTCGGTCGCCTTGAGCTCTTGGATGTACGACCAGATCGACACCCTGGTCTGCGGGTCCAGACCCACCGTGGGCTCGTCGAGAAACAGGACCCGGGGCGAGTGGAGCAGGCCTCGGCCGATCTCCAAGCGCCGGCGCATCCCTCCCGAGAAGGTGTTGACCTTGCTCTTGCGCCGATCCCACAGACCGACCATCTTCAAGATGCGCTCGATCCGGTCCGGCAGCACGGAACCCGGTACGCCGTACAGCTCGCCGTGGAGGCGTAGGTTCATCTGCGCACTCAGATAGCCGTCCAGCGTCTGGTCCTGGAACACCAGTCCGATATGTCGGCGCACGTCGTCGCGCTGGTGGACCACGTCGAAGCCCGCCACTTGCGCCGTCCCCGCGGTCGGCGTGAGCAGCGTGCAGAGCATGGAGATCGTCGTGGATTTTCCGGCCCCGTTGGGCCCGAGGAATCCGAACGTCTCGCCGCTGAAGACCTCGAGGTCGATGGCGCGTACGGCTTGGATGTCGCCGTAGGCCTTGACCAGTCCCCGGGCGGAGACGGCAACGGTCTGCTCGTCGTGATCCGGGGCGTTTGCCATGGCGGACAGTCTGGCACTACGACTCCCACCGACCGGCGCGAGGCCGGGAGTTCTCGATCGAGATCACGCAGAGCGAGCCGGTCCGGGCGTTGATCGCCGAGATTCCAGAGGGGTACCGGGCCACCGTCGAGAACTAGCCGGGCATCGGCCGGGCATGGATCGCCGAGGCCAAGCTCGGGGACTGACGGCTGAACGTCCGCCGTGCCCGGGGGTGATGTTCATAAGATGGCGCCGATCCTGGGCCACTACGAGACGTTCTTCGCGACGAGCGCGGGCGCGTCTGCTGCCATCCTCGGGCTGCTCGTCGTGGCCGTGTCGGTCGTCAACGCCGACGATGCGGACGCGAAAACTCGGGAGAGGCGAACCGTTCTGGCCGGAAGCGCATTCCTCGCCTTGGTCGACGCCTTCTTGGTCTCGATTGTCGCGCTGACCGTAGGGGCCGCGGTCTTCGGTACGTCCAGCCTCGTGATGGCGATTGTCGGCTTGCTGGCCACCCGCCGCTTGTTACCGCGAGCAAAGCGGGCCGGGAATTTCTCCCGCGGCTTTCCAACCCGCAATTTGAACATCGTCTTCGCGGTCATTTCGGTCGCGGGCTTTTCAATCCAATTGGGCCTTGCCCTTGCGCTCCTGGCCGACGCGCACAGCTCTGCCTTGGAGCGCGCCCTGGTGCTGGTCATTGTGGGGCTGTTCGGAAGTGCATTGGGGCGAGCATGGGAGGTCACCGGGATACAGCAGCGACTGAGCCCTGAACCCACCGATCGGTAGCCCGCCGGACCTCGATAGGTTGGATGCCACACCATCTTTCGCCTAGCGTCCTCACCGCACACCAAGGGAGGAACGGTATGGGAAGGCTCGATGGCAAGGTCGCGATCGTGACCGGGGCGGGGGGCGGCATCGGGCGCGAGCATGCCCTCCTCCTGGCTGCGGAAGGAGCGCACGTGGTGGTCAACGACACCGGCCTGCGCACCGGCGCCGATGCGGCGTCCGTGGTAGCCGAGATCACCGACGCGGGCGGGTCGGCGGTGGCGAGCACCGCGTCGGCCACCTTCGACGGGGCTGACGAGATCGTCCAGGCCGCGCTCCGCTCGTTCGGCGGGGTCGACATCCTCGTGAACAACGCCACCGCGGGCGCCATGAACGATCTGTGGGAGTTCACCGAGAAGCAGTGGAACTCGACCGTCGGGGTGAACCTGAGCGGGTACTTCGCCGCCATCAGGGCGGCGGCACCCCACATGTGTCGCAAGGGCTCCGGAGCGATCGTCAACACGAGCTCGGGCTCCGGCTTCGGACACCCGGCGATGATCGCCTACGCCTCCGCCAAGGAGGGCGTGATCGGCTTGACCCGCACCACTGCGAAGGAGATCGGCCGCTTCGGCGTGCGCTGCAACGCCATTCGCCCGTTCGCCACCGGCGTGTCGACGGCCGAGTACGCCAAGGACGCCGGCTCGTGGATGAGGGTCATGACGCTGACCATGGGCCCCGAACCCGGGGTCGAGTCCCAGCCTGACTTCGACCCAGAGCAGTTCCCGGCCCGGAAGATCTCACCACTGGTGGTGTGGCTGTGCACCGACGCCGCAGCCAACATCAATGGCCGCACCTTCCACGTCGGCGGCGACGAGGTGTCGCTCCTCTCCGAACCGGCGCCGGAGCGCACCCTGACCCAAGCCGGCGGATGGGACCTCGACGGCCTCGACGCCAGCGGGCTCGGCGCCGGCCTGACCAACCCCTTCACCCTGAATTCGTTCCCCGAGCTGAAGCAGTTCAACGGGTAACGGTCTCATCATTCTCTGACCGTCCTCGAAATGACCGGGTCGTCCGGTCAGAGGTTGACTGCGACGACGTCAGTCTGCTCGTTGCGCGGGATGAACGGACCGGCGAGCGCGCCGAGGAAAGCCACTGCGCTTCCGATCACGAGTGCCAGGTGAAACCCCGAGATGAACGCTGCGTGACTTGCCTGGGTGACCGCCGAGTCGGGGCTCACAGAGAGACCCTGACCCACGAGCGCGGCATGGGCCAGCGCGTGGTGCGTCATGGCGGGGCTGACCCCGGCCGATGCGAGGCGAGCGGGTAGCACGCTGGCGGCCCGGGCCGCCACCACCGAGCCGAGCACCGAGGCCCCGAGTACCCCGCCCAGCTGTGAGGCCGTCGCCTGCAGCCCTCCGGCCAATCCGGCGTCGTCAACGGGGACGCTGCCGACGATCGCCTCGGCGGACGCCACGACCACAAGACCGAGACCGAGGCCGAGACCTGCGAGCGAGGGGAACAGGACCGGGTAACCGGAGCTTGGCTCGAGCAGGGTCATCCCGAGTAGTGCGCCGGCGACCAGCAACAGGCCAAGGGTAATGGTGGGGCCGGGACCGAGCCTGGAGGTGATCCGGGCGGCTCGGATGCTCGTGAGGGCAAACGCCAGTGTCAGCCCAAGGGTGCGAGTTCCGGTCCCCACGGCGCTTAGCCCTTGCACGTTCTGGAGGAACAAGCTCACGAAGAACAGCACCGCGAAGAGCGCGAAGAAACTGAGGACAACCGTGATGCACCCCAGGGACACCGACCGGATCCGGAACAGACGGGGCGGCACGAGCGGGGAGGTCGCTCGCAGCTCGACCCAGACGAACAAGGCCATGACCGCGAAGCCTCCGCCCAAGAACCCGAGCGTGCTCGGGTTGCCCCATCCCCACGACTGTGCCTTCACGATCCCGAAGACGATGGCGAAGAGCGAGATCGAAAGCGTGAGGACGCCGGTCGAGTCGACGCGTTCTCTCACGCTCTCGCGACTCTCGCTCAGCGCCAACGCGCCGACCGCGCAGGTGATGATGGCGACGGGGACGTTGAGATAGAAGACGCTCTGCCACGAGACATGCTCGACCAGGAGCCCACCGATGATCGGCGCGCCGGCGGTCGCCAGTGCGGATGTCGAGGTCCAGATGCCGATTGCGCTGTTGAGCTTGTCGTCGGGAAACGCCACTCGCATGAGGGCCAGCGTGTTCGGCAGAAGGAGCGCACCGAAGGCCCCCTGGACGCCGCGCAGAACGATGGCGCCGGTGATCGAATCGGCCAACCCGACGCCGACCGAGGCGAGGGCGAACCCGACGACGCCCAGGAGGAAGATGCGGCGGCGCCCGTACCGGTCGCCTAACCGCCCACCCACCACCAAGAGAACAGCCAACACCAACAGATAGGCGTTGGTGATCCACTGGAGGTCCGACAGCGAGGCATGGAGGCTGCGCCCGATGTACGGGTTGGCGATCGCTACCACGGTACCGTCCAGGCCCACCATCACGATTCCGAGGGCGACCGTGACGAGGGTCCACCACGGATTGCCTCGCATGCGCGCACCGGCGCTCGGGGCGATGAGACCTTCGTCGACTGCGATCATGTGCTCCCGCGATGGCGCGGGACAGGCGGCCCGACACGAGCCGGCCGGCGGGAGGAGCCCTCGTCGGCCGCGTGCGGGGCGTCCACGATGAACGCCGACATCGTGTCCATCCCCATGAACGTGTCGTCAACCTCCGAGACCGGCACTACCCTCCGTTACCCAGCCGGTCCATCGCCCAGCTGGCATCGCTGACCCGGTCCTGTTTGCCTACCACGGCTGCTCTCCCTCCCACAAGATCGGCAGCGATGTGCACGGCCTGCGGGGTGATCGCTCTTTCGAGAGCTGTCCGGCAAGGCCTCGCGGGCCCGAAACTGAGAAGGGTTCGTCGACCGGGTCAGGTTTCTAGAACAGACAGCGGCGCACTCAACGACCGAGCTCGGCCAACAGGTCGAGGCTGACCACCACCTGGCCCGTGCGGTCGGGCGGACAGTCGCTCAGCGCGACGGCGGCTTCGACCATCTCGTCGAGCGACTCGATCTGATCGTCGGGCAGGCTGCCGAGCAGGGCGGAGGCGCCCTCTGTCATCACTCCGCCCCGGGGCTCCACCGTGTTCACTCGAACGCCCGAGCCCCACAGCTCGTCACCCATGGCGTTGGTGAGCCGGTTCAGCGCCGCTTTGGACGAGCCGTAGACGGCCATACGGGGTCCGGCACCCTGGGTGAACGGGGGACCCGGTCGCAGCCGGGCCGTGGCGCTGGACAGGTTGACGATCCAACCCTCACCGGCGGCCAGCATCCCCGGGAGCACGGCCTGCATCATTTCGAACGGAGCCTCGACGTTGACGGCGTAGGTGAGGCGCAGCCGGCGCAGGGGGTACTCGGCCAGCGGCTGGTAGATGGCGGCGGCGGCGTTGTTGACGAGGATGTCGATGCTGCCCCCGAGCCCGTCGACCGCCTCGGGAACGATGCGGGCCCGGTCTTCGGGATCGGAGAGGTCGGCGACGATGGTGGCCACCCGCCCGCCGTGGGCGGCCAGGAGCTCCGCCGTGGCCCGGAGGCTGCCCGGCAGGGTGGGATGGTGGGAAACGGTGCGGGCCACGATGGCCACGTCGGCGCCTTCGGCGGCCAGCCTCTGCGCGATGCCGGCACCGATACCCCGGCTGGCTCCGGTGACGAGGGCCCGGCGCCCGGCGAAGCGCGTCGGGTCGAACTGGGTCATGGCCGCCTCCTGTTCAAGGCTTCCAGTCGCCTATGGCCTGGACTATGTGACCCACGTCGTCACTGGTCAGGCCATGGTGAGCGGGAAGGCTGAGGGCGCGGTTCATGACGCGATCGCACTCCGGCAGCCCATCTTCAGGCTGACGGTGCTCAATACCGGAAAAACCCGGCTGGCGAAGAATATTTCCCGTCCAGATCATGCGGGTCGGAACGTTCTTGGAGGCGAAGTATTCCTGGACGGTTACTCGATCGATGCCGTCGGCGAGCAAGAAGGGGTACCGCATCCAGGTAGCTTCGACGCCCTCGACAAAGCGCGGCCGGATTACCTTCTCCTCGTGTCTGACCATTGCCTCGTCCAAGAGCGCGGCGGCATGCTGCCGGCGACGGTTGAACTCTTCCACCTTGTCCATCTGGACCAACCCGTAGGCGGCCATTATCTCGGAGGGCTCGAAGTTGTAGCCCATGTCGTCGAACACGAATATGAGGTCGTAGGGGGTGCCGTCGGCGAGGGGGCCGAAGCGATCCTGCGATCCCTGACGACTGCCGAAGAGATACGTCTCCGACCGACGCCCCCACCGACGGCGCATCAAGGTCTTGTCGAACCAGTCCGCGTCGTCAACTCCGATCATTCCACCGTTGCCGGCGGCGGTCATCGAATGGGAGCGAGCGAAACTCGTGACCGAGATGTCCGAGCGCAAGCCTGTCTTCGTCCCACGCAACAACGCGTGCACAACGTCGCAGCTGTCTTCGACCACCAAGAGCCCGTGGGCGTCGGCGATCGCCCGGATGCGATCCCAGTCGGGACAGCCTCCGCACAGGTTCGGAGCGAGGATCGCCTTGGTGCGCGGGCCGATCATAGGTTCGATCTTCTCCGCGTCGATCTGATAGGTGTCCGCCTCGACGTCGACGAACACTGGGACGATTCCGGAACGAACGAGCGGAGCCACGTCGCTGGAGAATGTAAGCGGTGAGGTGATTACTTCGTCGCCGGGTTCGCAATCCAACAGATCGACGGCGAGCCAAAGGGCCGAAGTTCCGGAGTTCACCATCACTCCATAGCTTTTTGCCAGCATTTCGGCCCCACGGCGCTCGAACTCGGCGACGCGCGGCCCTAAGTCAAGGGAGCCATTGCGCAAGACATCGAGAACAGCCTCTATCTCGCGCTCGTCATGGACCGGGCCCGCTTCAGTTATCTGATGAAGTCCGGGATCATTCATGATTTCTCCTCCATTTGCCTCTCCGCACGACACGGCATCCGTCGCTCACGCCATCAGGCTGGCCGGTAGGCCACGGTGCGCAGTCCCTCCACCAGGCGGGGCAGGAGCTGGGCCAGGCGCCTTCGGTCGTCAGCGGACCAACCGGAGAGGACATCGGACATGTGGCGCTCGGACACCAGGCTGAGGCTGCGGCGTACCTCGGCGCCCCGCGGGGTGACCCGGACGATGACGGCACGGCGGTCGTCGGACGCCTTCTCTCGGGTGACGAAACCGTCCTCTTCGAGCTGCGCCACCTGCCGCCCCGTGGCGGCCGGATCCATGTCGGTTTGCCGGGCCAGCTCGCCGATCTGGAGACCCTCATCATCCTGGATGCGCCGCAGCAGCAGGAATCCGGGCCGGGAGATGACGACCCCGGCGGCGGCGGCCCGGCGATTGAGCACTTTGCGGCTGGCGTTGAGCCGGAAAAGCTGCTCGAGTGAGCGCTCGATCGGCCCCAATTCGTCTTCCTGGACGTCGACTTCGCCCGCTGGCACGCCCGACAGGGTATAGATAGTTGTAAGACTCTGTCAATTACTTTGGGATGGGCGCGCCCGGCCCACCAGCATGTTCCGCCATAAATTCAGGAGCTGACGCGCTGCGTTGCCATTCCGTAGAGGTCGATGGCATTTTCGCCTGCGACTCGCGCCGTGGTCTCAGCCGAGAGTGTGGAATAGGCAAAGAACGACGAGAACGCCTGCTGCACGCCGTAGCGCGTCGCCATGTTCGACATGAACTGCGCGCCGGCATCGCCCACCCCGGGCGAGCTGTCCTGATCGGCGAAGCGCGACAGCGTGTTCGCGAAGCCGGGCTCGTAGGCGGGATGAATGCCGATCGGCACGCCGAGGTCTTGGGCCGCCGACCACAGCGGGTCGAAGCGGGGGTCGCCGTGTGGGATCTGGCTCCACGTGAACGGGAGGACGAAGGCGGCGCGACACGACGACGTGGTCTGCGACCTCTTCCATGGAATCGCCTTCCGGTAGTGCCGCGCTCAGGCTAGGTCAAGGCTGACCGAGTGCGATACCCGCCTCTTCGAGCTCGTCGATGAAACCGTGACCCCAACCGGTGGTCGTGTGCTCCGGCTCCCAGCCGCGGTCATTGAGGAATCGGCGGACGTTACCGACCACCGAGGCCGGCGTGGGAAGGCAGACGGCGGCGTCGCCCAGCTCCAACTCGTGCATGAGGTTCTCCCGACCATGGCCGGGCACGACATCGAGCAACACCATGCGTCGCCCGATGACCCTGGCCTCCCGGCAGGTGTCGCCCGAGCTGGTGATCACGACGTCACTCGCTGCCATCAAAGAGGGAATCTGATCGGTGTACCCGAACGTGTGCAACCTCGGGTAGTCACGCGCCACAGCGGCCAGGCGGGCATGCAGGCTCTCATTGGACCCGCTCACGGCGAGGACCCACCACCCTTCGGACGCCAATGCCCGGGCTATATCGTCCAGCGGCCCCAACCCCCACGCCCCGGACATCAAGAGCACGCACGGAACATCAGTCGGAAGCTGCAAGAGCGCCCGCGCCGCCGCTTGACTGGGGGCGGCGTAGAAGTCGGGGCGCACGGGGGCCTCCACCACGCTGACCCGGGCTTCGGGGCAGTAGCGGCGCACCGATGCGGCAGCCAGGTCCGAGGTGACGAGGAACAGGTCCGTCCCCTCGTGAGCCCACATCCCGTGCGCGAACGAATCCGTCATGAAAACCACCGTGGCCAAGTCCGGCCGCTCGCGCTTGAGGTGGGCGGCGGCGGATGCCCCCGTCGCGAAGACCGAGAGCATCAGGTCGGGAGCGTAATCCTCGACCGCGTCGATGAGTCTGGGCAACATGACTTTGACCGCGGCCCGATCCATGAGCCGGCCCAACAACCCGTGCCCCCGAAGCTGCGAGAAGTGGAAGCCGTCGTACACGGGCGTAATGGACAACAGGCTACGGAATACGAAGTTCCCCACCGCTGAGGGACCTCCACCGAGCATCGGCATGCAGTCGACGATCCTGCTCTCCACTCCGTACGGCAACAGGGCCGCGGCACACGCCTCGGCCAGGGTGTCGTGCCCGGCGCCGAATTTCCCGGAGAGGAACAGCGCTCGCCTGACGGTCACGGCGACAGTCCGACCAGCTCGTCGAGCGTGAGGGCGGCCAGACCGCGCCGATGGAGGTCTTCGGCGATTTGACCGAGGGCTTCAGTGGCGCGCCGGGACGACCCCGGTGGCGACTGCACATCAGCGTCGTGGAGCAAGACGATTCCTCCCGGGCCAACCCCCGCTCGGACTCGACGGGCAACGCTGGGCGAATCTGGCTCGTCCCATTCCCTGCCCCAGGCGGACCACAGCACGAGGCGAAGGTTGTGACGCCGGGCTTCCACCATGGTCGCTCCCGCCGTCTGGCCGAAGGGTGGACGGAACCAGCGAGGGCGGTGTCCGACTTGCTCCAAGGCGTCGATCGCCGAATTCAGATCCTCCCGTACCCACCGCGGCGAACGCGCAAAATGATGCTCGTGGCGGAATCCGTGTGTCTCTACCTGATGCCCTCGATCGCGGATCTCGTCCACCAGCGCCGGATGCACTAGCACCTGCTGGCCGAGACAGAAGAAGGTGGCAGGCAGGGAGAGCTCTTCGAGCCGGTCGAGCACCTGCGGTGTGGTGCGCGGGTCTGGCCCGTCGTCGAAGGTCAGCGCTACCCCGTTTCCGTTGGGCCCCCGCCACCGGCAGAGGTCGCCGGGAAGGGCGCGGATGGGCAACCACTGCCCCAGGCTGACCACGCTCGGCACCATGTGCGCCGCGACGGCGAGTCCGATCGGGGCCAGAGCCCGCGCCGCAGACACCCGCCGCCCGCGGGATGACAGGCGTCGGGCTGGAGGAGTCACGCCGAGCTGGGCTGCTCTATCGGATCTTCGTCGTCGAGCCACTCGACATAACGGCGCATGCCGTCGTCGAAAGAGGTCTGGGGCACCCAGCCGAGGATACGGTCGGCCTTGTCCACCGAGATGACACGCCCGGCGTAGTCACCGGGGCGAGCGGGGGTGAACTCGATCTCAGCCAGGGGATCGATCAGTTCGCAGGCCAATTCCGCAGCATGGCGGATGCTGACCGGAGCCGGGCCCTCGAGGTTGAAGATCTGGTCGGTCCCCGCCTCTCCGAGCGCCAGCACATGGGCTTCGGCCAGGTCTTCGACGTAGATGTAATTGCGGAATTGCAGGCCGTCGCCATGGATGGTGATCTTTTCGCCGGCGCGGGCCCGGTGCAGGAACTGGGGAATGGCCAACTCTTTACGCATCCGGGGCCCGAACGGAATCCCGTAGCGCAGAATCGTATAGGGCAGGCCGTAGAGCTCTCCGAAGCTCGACACGACCAGCTCGGCGGCGATCTTCGATGCCGTGTAGACGTGCTCGCTGCCGGTGGAAGCCAGCGGCGTATCCTCTCGCAGGGGGCCATCTCCTGACGCGGCGGTGTAGACCCAGACCGTGCTGGCCAAGATGACCCGTCCGAGCCCGTTACGTCGGGCGGCCTCGCAGACCCGGGACGTGCCCACCACGTTGATCTCCATGGTTCCGACCGGATCGGCATGGGCGTCGTTGACGTTGGCCACTGCGGCCAAGTGGAACACCGCATCGCTCCCCGCCGTGGCCTTGACCAGATTGGTCAGGTCGGTCACGTCAGCGTCGTAGTACCCGACATCGGGGCGATGCGGTTCTCGTGTATCGAT
>Ga0302324_100028250_pt1 | contig 10663 bp, 8 predicted proteins | sample Palsa_T0_1_FD_201949 | JGI IMG/M metagenome (GOLD analysis project Ga0302324, IMG submission 201949) | Peat permafrost microbial communities from Stordalen Mire near Abisko, Sweden - Palsa_T0_1 | ecosystem: Environmental > Terrestrial > Soil > Palsa > Peat permafrost | place: Sweden: Abisko...
GAGCCGCTGGCCAGGATCAGCGCGCCGCTGAAGGCGCTCGGAAGCGATCCAAGGCTCGTCGATCCGTGCAAGGCGGTTGTCGGCCAGGACGACCTCGACCTCTTCACGGAAAAACTGAACTTCAAGCGCGCGCGCCGAGGCGGCGCCATCTGGCTGCACCAGGACTATCCGTACTGGGCCGATGTTGCGGCCGTCGCCGACAAAGTCGCCACCGCGATGATCTTTCTCGACGACGCGACAATCGAGAAGGGGTGCCTGGAGGTGGCGCCCGGCAGCCACCGTGAAGGCGTCAGGGCGCGAAAAGGCGCGAGCGACTTTGGCAGCCGCGAGATGGATCCCGGCGTCTATGACGAGAGCCGGCTTATTCCGCTCGAGGTCCGCGCCGGCGCCGTCGCCTATTTCGGCGCCTTCCTCGTCCACCGCTCGCTGCCGAACAGGTCGGCGCAGGATCGCAGAGCCCTGCTCTACAGCTACCAGCCTGCCGGCCATCCGCACCTGAGCGTCCTTAGCGGCGCCAACGAAAAGCGGGTGCTGAACGCCGTCTAGGGCAACGCCCGCGGACTTTGCCATTGGCCGCAGGAGGCAGGCCGCCTACCCGCCTTGCAGATAGACCGGGTTGCCGATCAGGATCAGGCGGCCGGCGCCGTCGCGAATGTTGATCCGGGTCCAGTGCGATTGGCCGTCGGCAGTCAGCGAGAAGGTCGGATTGGCGGCCGCGACGACCTGGGGGTCGGCGGGCCCCTGCGCAATCTCGCCATCGCAGATCACCTCGACGCGGCCCTCGGCGACACCGGTGATGACAATCTCGAAATCGACCCTTTCGCCACGCCTCGCGATCAGCTCACCGCCCATCCTGGCGCCACGGTCGCCGACGCGGGCGCGGAGATCGAGGGTGCGGTCGCCGGTTCCGTCGAGGTCGACGGCGACGCGGCCGCGCCGGATCCCTTCCAGGATCGCGGACTCGCAAAGGGCGCTTGCCTCGATCACGGTGGTCGGCATCCCGACGGCGGATGCGACATCGGGGGCGAGGGAGGGATCGTGGTTGTCGCTGCCGCCGATGCCGGTGATCCGCAGGCCCTTCGTCAGCTGGGCGTGCCAGAACGGAATGCCACTGAAGGGGCCCTCCTCGCCGCCCATGGCCCTGGTTGCGCCGCCATTGGAGATCTCGATCGCCTTCACCCGGGAAAAATCGGTGTCCCTGGCCGTCCAGCCGCATCCCATGCACATTTCGCCCGAGGGCAGGAGCGGATGGGCCAGCGTCAGCAGGCCCTCCATGGCCTCGGCGGCATCCATCAGGGCGGCAGCGTCCGGCAGGCTAGCCGCGCCGAGGCGGAAGTCGACGAATCCGGTTGGGCCATAGACATTGGCGTGGCCGTGGAAGGTGGTGATCTCGCGCCCTGGCATCAGCAACAGCCGATCAAAGGCCGGCTGCAGCTCGCGCATCGCGTGGAAGTGCGAGGTCGTGTTGTGGTCGGTGATGGCGATGAAATCGAGACCGCGCGCCGCCGCCGCCTCGACGGTGCGGTAGAGAGGGGCTGGAGCGCGGACGCCGCTCTGAGCGCAGCAGGCACCGTCGCTGTGGGCGGTGTGCATGTGCAGATCGCCGCGATACCAAGCCAAGCCCTCCTTCAACGGCCGCTCGGAAAACGTCGAGACGGCCGGCGCGGCCGGCGCGCGCTGGAACCACAACTGAGCCTTGTAGGCGGCTCGCACGCCCTTGCGGATGTTCGGAACCCCGACGACGAGCGTCCATCGCCCAGCTCCGATCGGCCCGGGCAGATAGGAGGGAGTCGCGTCCTCGGCCGAGAGGGCCACCAGCCGCCGCTCGCCGCCGCTCCAGCCACGGAACCGCTCGGGATCCATCAGGCCCAGATCCAGGGTCGTGCGATGGGCCCGCTCGTAGTCGAAGGCGATGGTCAGGCGCGTCACGCCAGCCGGCGCCTCGAACGGAAGCTGCAGATAGGTTTCGAAGTCGCCTTCGGTGACCTCGCCCTCAAGAACGAGGTCCGGCCCGGTTTCGATCGGCTGGTCCATGCTCCCGAGCCTCCTGCGCCCGGGCGGACCGATTCTCCAGACTCTCAAGCGCCGCGCAAGCCCGCTTCCAAGCCGAGGAAGATCCTCAGATCTCGAATCTGACGCCTTGGGCGAGCGGCAGGGTGCGGCCGAAATTCACCGTGTTGGTGGCGCGCCGCATGTAAGCTTTCCAGGAATCGGAGCCGGCCTCGCGTCCACCGCCGGTTTCCTTTTCGCCACCGAAGGCGCCGCCGATCTCCGCGCCGGAAGGGCCGATGTTAACGTTGGCGATGCCGCAGTCCGAGCCTTCGGCCGAGCAGAACCGCTCGGCCTCTCGCAGGTCGTTGGTAAAGATCGAGGAGGAGAGGCCCTGGGCGACATCGTTGTTGTGCGCGATCGCCGAATCAAGGTCGCTGTAGGGCGTCACGTAGAGGATCGGGGCGAAGGTTTCGCGGCGGGCTACCGGCGCCTGCTCGGAAAGCTCGACGATCGCCGGCCGGACATAAACGCCCGCGCCTGGCCCATCGACCCTCTCGCCGCCCGTGACCTTGCCGCCGGCGGCTCGGGCTTCGCCGAGGGCGCGCTCCATGGCCTCGAAGGCGGCGGCGTCGATCAGGGGACCGACGAGGGTCTCGGTATCGCGGGGGTCGCCGATGCAGACTGAAGCGTAGGCGCGCCCAAGCCTGGCCATGAGATCGGCGTGAACGCTCTCGTGGACGAAGAGCCGCCGCAGGCTCGTGCATCTCTGGCCAGCCGTTCCCATGGCGGCGAAGGCGACGGCCCTGGCGGTCAGGTCGAGGTCGGCGGAGGGGGCGACGATAGCGGCGTTGTTGCCTCCGAGCTCCAGCAGGGCGCGGCCGAAGCGGGCGGCAAGGACTGGACCGACCGCTCTGCCCATCGCCGTCGAGCCGGTGGCCGAGACGAGGGAGACCTTGGAATGGCGGACCAGGACTTCGCCCACCGCCCGATCGCCGATAATTACCGTGGAGAGTCCCGGCGGGGCATCCCCGAACTTGGCGGCGGCGCGCTCGAAGAGGGCCTGGACGGCCAGGGCGGTTAGCGGTGTCTTCTCCGACGGCTTCCAGACCACCGGATCGCCGCAGACCAGCGCCAGGGCCGCATTCCAGGCCCAGACGGCGACGGGAAAGTTGAAGGCGGTGATGACGCCGACAACGCCCAGCGGATGCCAGGTCTCCGCCATCCGATGTTCTGGGCGCTCGGTGGCGAGGGTGAGGCCAAAGAGCTGACGCGAGAGGCCCACGGCGTAGTCGCAGATGTCGATCATCTCCTGGACTTCGCCCAGGCCCTCGGAAAGGGTCTTGCCGGCGTCGAGGGTGACCGTCATGCCAAGCTCGGCCTTGGCGGCGCGGAGCTCCTCGCCGAGCAAGCGGACGAGCTCGCCGCGCCGGGGGGCCGGGAACTTGCGCCATGCGAGGAAGGCGGCGTGCGCGGACTCGATCGCCTCTTCCGCCCGCCTTGCCGAAGCGTCGTGAACCTGAGCGACGACCTCGCCGGTGATCGGCGAGGCGACGACGCGCCCGCCGCCGACTAAAGCGGCGTCGGCGACGCCGATCCGCCGCAGCAGCTGAGCGGTCTGGGCCTTCAGACCCTGCATGCCGCTCATCAAGCCACCGCCTCCAGACGCGGCGGGGCGACTTCGCGGACCAGATCCTCTGCCCTGGCGTAGGCGGCGCCAAAGCGGTTGGCAAGAAAGTCGGCAAGGGCGATCTGCTCCTGGCGTACGAAGCCGTGGGCGGGCAACGACCCGGCGGCGAGCAGGTCGAGGACGGCGCAGATCGCCGAGGCGGTTGTGATCTGGATCGCGCTCACCGTCCTGCCGCCCATCCCGCGGGCGTAGATCTTGTTGGCGTAGGTCTCCTGGACCAGCTGCCCGGCCTTGATCCCCGAAACGGTGACGAAGACGATGACGACGTCCTGCAGGGTCGCGGGGACGGAGTTCTCGAGGATGTCCTTGAGCAGGTCGCGCCGGTCACGCAGGCGAAGATCGTTGAGTAGGGCCTTCATGATCGCCGCGTGGCCCGGATAGCGGATCGTCCGGTAGTTGAGGTTGCGCACCCTGCCGCCAAGGGTCTCGCAAAGGGCGCCAAGGCCGCCAGACGTATTGAAGGCCTCGTAGGCGACTCCATCGAGGGAAAAGGATTCGCACTCCTCGAGGGCCCGGGTCTGCCGCAGCTGGCCGTCGACGATCGCCTCGCAGGGCTCGCAGTATTCGTTGATCACCCCGTCGGTGGACCAGGTGAGATTGTAGTTGAGCGCGTTCGACGGATATTTCGGCAGCGCCCCGACGCGCAGCCGTACGTCGTGGAGCACGTCGAACCGGCGCGCGATGTCGGCCGCGACGATGGAGATGAAGCCGGGCGCGAGGCCGCACTGGGGGATGAAAGCGGTTTTCGAGCCTTCGGAAAGAGCCTTGACCTTGCGGGTGGTGGCGACGTCCTCGGTCAGGTCGAGATAATTTGCCCCCGCCGCCCTGGCCGCCTCGGCGACCAGATAGGTCAGGTGATAGGGCGCGGCGCTCAGAACCGCGAACTTACCATTCAGCGTCCGCTGGAGCGCCGTGGCGTCGGCGACGTCCAGCACCATGTGTTCGACCCGGGGGGCGGGGTCGAGCCAGGCGAGCTGCTCGGCGGAGCGGTCGGCCACGGTGATCGCGTAATCGCCGGAGGCGGCGAGCATGGCGGTGATGGCGGCGCCGATGTGGCCCGCACCGATGACGACGATATCCTTCACGGGCGTCCTCCCCCCTCGAGAAACTCGAAGGTAAGAGATTCGTCCGGTTCGCTGTCGGTTTCCATTGTCAGAACGACGGATCGCCGACACTGTTTCGGCCAATGGCCGCCAACACTCGACATATCGACGAGATCGACCGGCGACTGATCGCGGCCCTCGGCGAGAACGCCCGCGCGCCCACGACGGCGATCGCCCGCGCCCTTGGTCTCTCGCGAACCACGGTCCAGAGCCGGATCGAAAGGCTCGAGCGGTCCGGGGCGATCGCCGGCTACACGGTGCGGCTCTCGCACGGCCACGAGCGCGGCCAAATCCGCGCCTATATTATGATGACGGTCGTCCCCAGGCAGGCCCCCGGCGTCATTGCCGCCGTCCGCAAGATGCCGGCGATTCGGCTGTTGCGCTCGGTGAGCGGCCCTTTCGACCTGATCGCCGAAGCGAGCACAGGCTCGACCGCCGAGATGGACGCCCTGATCGACGCCCTGGGCGCGTTGGAGGGGGTCGAGCGCACCACTTCCTCGATCGTGCTGTCGACCAAGGTGGACCGTTGAGGGCCGCTCTTTACGCCGCGCCGCAGTCCGGGGGCATCAGGGCTTCAGCGCGCTGGCGGAGAGTCTGGAGGGGGCAACTTTCCATGGGCCCCGACGCGCAGCCTTTGAAGCTCAGCGCGATCTTGCGGGCTCGCTGGGGTTGGAGGCTGCGAAGCTGGTCGAGTGGTTCGTAGTAGATCATCGGGCGCACGAAGAGGCCGCCCTTGTCCGACCAGAGCTCGAAGACCAGGGCCGTGGCCGGGGCGGTGGCGTCGGGTTCGCCCGGCAAGGTCCAGTCCAGACCGAAGAGCCCGGCCATCAGGGTGAGGTTAGTGTCGTGACCGGCGAGGGCCAGGATCCGGGTCGCCGGGCTGCTTTGAGCCGTGGGCTCGCCGGCAAGGGCGGCAAGAACCAGTCTCGCCATCGGCGCGCCGGCGTGAGCGCCAAGTCTTGGGGTGCGGCGCATCAGGGAGATAACCCGCTCATGCGTCGGCATGACCGCGGCGATTTTCGCTTCCGATGCCGCGCGGCCCCATCCGACGTCGGCCGCGGGCATGCCTTCGGCGTACTCCAGGAGCAGGTCCTCGGCGAGACTGGCAGCGACGAAGATAGCGCTCTGGGCGTTGGCGGCGCCGGTCAGGCAGGCGCCCGCGCCGCCCTCGCAAGCCTTGGGCGCAATGATCGCCTGCAGCCGCCTGATCGCGGCGCGGGTGGCGGGCGTGTCGACGCCCTCGGACCCGGCGGCCTCGAGAATGGCGGCGCGGAACTCCAAATCCCCGAGCCGGCAGGCCGGCCCATCCGAGCCGCCGAAGATCGGATCGCGCGGCTGTGGCGCCGCCCAGCCGGTCTTGACACCGCATCCTGGCGCCAGGGCGGCGGCAAGGATCTCGCCGGTGCGGCGCGTACGCTGATCGGTCCCGTCGGCCCAAACCACGACTTCACCAGGCCCCGGACAACCGGCGGTGGGAAGCAGGCCCTTGGCGCGGTAGGCGGCGCGGAGGGTCTCGCCCATGAGCCGGACGGTCTCCCCGCCGTGGGGCGTCAGCTCGCCGGGTGGGACGGACCACTCCGGCCAGGGCGCGGCGGCGTACTTGGCGAGCTCGGCGTTGCTCGAGGTGGGCGGCCGCACGCCATGGCGCTGAACCAGAACCACGCGCTCGAGCTTCAGGGCCCACGCCGGCGAGGCAAAGGCGAGAGCGAGGAGCAGAAAGACGACGGTGCGAGGCATGAGTCCTCTAGATTCGAAACAGCGGTCGGGCAGGCGCAGCAAGGTGTTCAGGCTTTGCCAGAGCCGGTTGACAGGTCGGTGACAAGCGCGCCTCGCTGCAGATTCCGAAGCGGGCGATAGCTGATGAGCCTTATCCCCGCCGCGTCGATCCGCTCGGCGAGGGACCGGTCGGTGAAGCAGATCGCATCGTTGGCGCGGATGTCTGGATGGTCGGGATCGTAGGCGCGCAGCTCAGGGCCGTCCTCCACCGGGTGGGCGTAGATCTCGCTGACGCCTGGGGCGAGGTCTTCCAGAGTTTCCCTGAACACCCGAGCGGTGTCGCGCGGCCACGGCGAGATGAAATGGTCGGTGAAGACAACGCCGCGCTCGGCGGCCTGGCGCCTGCTCCCAAAGCCCAGGCGCTCGTCGCCCTTGCGGCCCGGCATCCGCAGCGGCAGGTCGAACTCCATCGCCATACCCAGGTAGATTTCGAAGAACCGCGGGTCGATCTGGACCGTGCCCATGTGCGAATCGAGGTGGGTGATGTCGAGACCCCGGGCCAGGGCCTGTTCGACCTGGGCCCGGCATTCGGTCCGTGCCTCGTCCAGGTCGGCGCGGGCGTAGACCTCCGGCACGGTCGCCGGCATGAAGCCGTCGACGTCGTGCAGGGAGCGGGCCGCGGTCAGGGCCCGCCAGCGGTAGCCCGGATATTCGGCCGTGAGGGTGAGGTGAACGCCGACATCGCGGCCCTCGAGCATCGCCGCCCCTTCCCTCGCCCAAGGGCAGGGGACCATCAGGGTGGCGCTGGTGGCGATGCCAGCCTCGAAGGCCTTCAATATGGCGACATTGGCCGAATGGCTGGAGCCGAGGTCGTCGCAGTTGACGATCAGGATCCTGTCGTCAGCCACACCGCCGAGACGCTCGGCCAGAGATTCGGAAGCCAGCGCGTCGGTCATTCGCCGCCCACCAAATCGCGCCGAGCCTTCTCCAGCTCCTCGGCGTAGCGTCTCGTGGCGTAGGCTTCAGAGAGGACACCCAGAACGTCGCCGCGATCGTCGAGCACCGCCAACTCGTCGCTCTCGGTGCGGTCGAAGACGCGCATGATCTCCTTGATCGTCATTTCGGGCCGCAGCCAGTCGTGCTGGTTGACGAGCAGCGTTTCGACCCCCTTGTTCTCGTCAGGCTCGGCCCAGATCGCCGAAACCCGAACCACGCCTGCATAGTGGCCGACGGGGTCGAGCGCCACTACCCGGCGCGTCGATCCAAGGGGGAATCGGCGGCGAAACTCCTCGAGCGGCGCGGACGCGGCGATGGTCGACGTGTCGGAGCGCATCATCCGGCCGGCGGTCAGACTGCGGAGCCAGCCGACGTCGTGCGCGCTGCGGATGGTCTCGCCGCGCAGATGCAGCCGCCAGGTCGAGAACGAATAGCCGAAGGTCTCGCGGACGATGACGCCGGCGATGATCGAGGCGGTGAGGGTCGCCGCCGTCAGGCCGAAGTCGCCGGTGGTCTCCAGGACCAGGAACGACATGGTCAGCGGTCCGCCGATTATCGCAACCGCCAGGGCTCCCATGCCGACCAGCGCCCCGGCCATCGGGTCGATGGTGAGGGCAAGGCCGCCGGCCTGAAGGCCGACGACGTAGAGGCGGCCCAGAAGCGCGCCCAGGTAGAGCGAGGCGAAGAACATGCCGCCGCGAAATCCGGTCCCGAGCGAGACCACCGAGGCGATGGTCTTCGTGACGATCAGAAACAGCATCGCGCCGATGGCGAGGTCTTCGGCGAGATCGACGTGGAGGGCCCCATGGCCGGCCGACAGAGTCTGGGGGGCGTTCCAGGCGATGGCGGCCAGCACCACGCCGCCAAGGGCCGGCCGCAGAAATCTTGGTCCTGGCAGCATGCCGACAAGGCGCTCGGTCCATCCTACCATCCTCATGGCGAGGACCCCGAAGGCGGCGCAGAGGACGCCGAGGGCGCCGAACGCCAGGTAGTGGGAGAGGCCCATGCTGTCGGTGACCACGGTCTTGATGACCAGCGGCTCGACGTGGAGCAGGCGGGTGACCAGGACACCCGCCAGCGCGGCAGTGATGACCGGCGCGATATTGGCCAGGGTATAGGAGCCGATGATGATCTCGAAGGCATAGAAGGCGCCGGTGAGCGGCGCCCCAAAGGCGGCCGCTATCCCCGCTCCCGCGCCGGCGCCCACCAGGGTGCGAAGATCGCTGCGGCGAAGGTTGAGCGACGCTCCGGTCTTTGAGGCGAAGGCCGCGCCGAGCTGGGCGTAGGCCGCCTCCATGCCGACCGAGGCGCCAAAGCCGTTGGAGAGCACGCTTTGAAGGCCCAGGAAAAGGCTGTCCCTGCCCGACATCCTGCCGCCATGCAGGGCGTTGGCCTCCACCGGGTCGACGATCGTCGCGGGTCGGCGCCTGACCCACAGCCAGGTCACCAGCCCCAGCAGCAGTCCGCCCAGGGGCAGAACGATGATCTTGGCGAACGGCAGGACGTAGGAGGGCGAGAGGTGCTGGTCGAAATCCTGACCGTAGAGGGCTTCCTGGATGGTATGGGCGCCCTCGCGCGCGGCCACCGTCAACAGGCCCGACGCTGAGCCGACCAGGGCGGCAATCAAGAGGACCCCCAGCTCGCTGGCCCGTATCTGGCCGCGCAGAAACATCAGCGCCGCGTGAAGCCGGCGAAGGGTCCTGGACCTCGGCCCGCGCCGCATCCTCGCCGCCGCCAGCTCGCCGGCCGCCAGCCCCGCCTGGGCCGACCCCGCCTCCGGAACCGATGATCCCGTCACTCCCCTGCGCCCATTGTCAGCAGCCGCCACGTCCTGGAGGCGCACCTTAGACCGTATTCGTCCTGGGTTGAATCAACGCGGGCTCCGGCCGACGGATCAGGGCCGGGGTTGCCCCCGCCACGCGCCCGCTCATCCCCCCGTCGTCCCGGTCGCAGCGACAAAGCCGCGGAGAGCTGGGACCCATTGAACGGGTGGGCTCGAACCGGCGACGGCGGAGCGGCGGCGAAATCCCGGGTCGCCCCCGTTTCACTCCCCTGCGCCCGGAACGCTGGGAGGATGTTCGGGTGAGGTCGGGTTACTTAAACGTAGCTCTTTAATCTTTCCTGACTCATTACACGACGGACCAATACCGCCGAGAATTCCATGAATGCCGCTATGTCAACCTCGGCGATGCTGTCCGTTAGGAAGAAGCTTGTCTGAATCTCTAAAGACGAAAGATCGTTTTCAGACACCGAGCACTGGGCGCAAATGATCTTGTTGTTAAGAGAGTTGATCGTCTTGAATAGCTCATTCTTGCCAAGGAATCCAGGGGGTTTAATGCCCCACCAAGACGTCACGAGGATTACGCGAAATTCGTACCTATAGTCTATTACGTAGTTTGGTTGTTCATTGTGTCGCACAAGGATAATTGTCGACGTTCCCCCATCCGTCGCTGCACGCGGCTCAACGGTAAACCCGAGTTTGACGAGGACGGTTGATAACCAGTCGAGATCGAATTCGTCGCGATTTCGAACTACACTTGACAGTCCGAGGCTTGCACCACAGTTAGAGCAAAATCTTGCCGTCGGCACTTCGCCATTGCATTGCACGCAGCGCATAGTCCGATCCTCTTGATTTCTTGGCAATAGTTGAATTTACTTCTCCGCTGGTCTCTGGAGATTTACCCGCGCATGCCGGAAGACCGAGTGCGCAGCAACTCCATAAGCTTGCCTCGCTGAAGACCGATATCGATCGCGGCCTTGCAGACCTGGCCCAAGGTCGCGTGCAGGATTTCGATGCTGGGCGGATCATCGGACGCGGGAAGAAGTCATCAGCCGGCCGCTCGCCCCCCGTCCGAGCGGTCGATCGAGAATTGACAATCTGCAATAAAATGTCTATTATTCCCTGCTACGGATCAGGCTCCGGCTCCGCTTTGCTCTCGGCGGCGAGGCGGCGCCTGGCCGTATCAACAGTAATCTGCGGTGAACCTGCCGGACCCGGGCGCCGTATCAACGGTGATTTACGGTGGCCGCGGGCGCTCCGGCGGAGCCGACCCCGCTCTCCACCCTAATAAACCACCACCGACCTTATGCTGTCGCCGGCGTGCATCAGGTCGAAGGCGTCATTGATCTTGGCGAGCGGCAGGATGTGGGTGATCAGGGGGTCGATCTC
>Ga0302324_100028251_pt1 | contig 10662 bp, 10 predicted proteins | sample Palsa_T0_1_FD_201949 | JGI IMG/M metagenome (GOLD analysis project Ga0302324, IMG submission 201949) | Peat permafrost microbial communities from Stordalen Mire near Abisko, Sweden - Palsa_T0_1 | ecosystem: Environmental > Terrestrial > Soil > Palsa > Peat permafrost | place: Sweden: Abisko...
CACGAGCCGAATCTCGTCCGCGCCGCAAGGCAGGTACGGGAATGGGGACCGAGGGTCGTTGTGGCCAAGCAGGGCGAGTACGGCGCGGCGATGATCACCGACGAGGGGTTCTTCGGCCTGCCCGCCTTCCCGCTCGAGACCGTCGTCGATCCCACCGGTGCCGGCGACAGCTTCGCGGGCGGGTTCGTCGGCTACGTCGCGGCCCACGCCAACCAGGAGCTCGACCACGCGCTGCTCTGCCGAGCGATGGCCTACGGGACGGCGCTGGCCTCGTTCAACGTCGAGGAATTCGGCGTCGAGCGCGTCGCCCGTCTGACGAGGGAGGAGCTCGCCGACCGGGTGGCCGAGCTCCAGCGCGTGACCAGGTTCGACGAGCGGCCAATCGAGCTGCGCCATTGACGGCGGGGGAGAAGGATTCAGGAGGCGCTGCGAGATTCGCCCAGGTCCGGCGACGTGACGGGCTCGCCATTAGCTTCCGAGCGTGTGGCGGAGGGCGACAGGACAGAGGCGAGACGAGTCGCGCCCTCTCTGTCAACGTCCGGTGAGACGCTCCAAACACCTCCGCCCGGAGCGCCGACAGACCAAGACTGACCGTGCGTTCGTGGCAGGCTCATGTCAAGGCCGAGGGAAGAACGACGCTCCGGTCCGATCGAGGATTTGCTGGAGGCGAGCCGGGGTGACGGTCTTGGTCTGGGCGGCCGATGGCGGGATGATCGACAGTGGCGAATCGAGCCCGGAGAGCGTCAGGCCGATGTCCTCCGAAATGGAGTCGCCCCCCCGCCGGAATTCCAGGCGTAGCGTCATCGCGTGGATGCGGCCGTCGACGGGGGAGATCTGCACGGAGCCGGTGATAGAGAAATTCACGCCGAGAGGGCGTAGGACCGACGCGAGCGCGGCTCGCTGCCGGTCAGCCGCCGGAGTACGGGCCAGCGCGAGCCTGGAGTTGACGGTGAACGCGTAACCACCTGCGATCGGCCGCGGGTTGACGGCGCCGCGGAGCGCCCCCAGGTCCGAGAGCGTCAGCGGGATCTCACGAGGGTTGGCGACCTGCTGGAGGGACTGCAGCAAATCAACGCCATTCAGCCCAACCAGGTTCTCGGTGGCTCGCACGCCGGCGAACGAGCTCTGGACCCAGCGGCGTCCGGGGCCGAGGGCACCGATGAACGCGGGCGTCGCGAGCGAGAGCCAGACGTGGTCACCGTCGACGACGACGCGCATCGGCGGGACCGGTCTCACCTGCGGCACTGTCGAGAACGGGTTCCGCGTCTGGGCGGGAGTCAGGACATAGCTGGCGCGGTCGGCGCGCAGATCGGTGGCGCTGCTTAGGCGAGGGACGCTCCCCAGGTGACCAGTTTGAGAGACCGACCCGCGAGTGATCGTCACCGGATACGACTCCGACAGGCCCAGGCGCACCGTCGTGACCGCCTGCGTACGTTGGAACGCACGCTCCAAGGCGGTCGCCGCCGAACCTGGGGCCACAGACGGCGAGGCGCCAGCATGAGCACCAGACCTCAGGTCGAAACCGACGCCGACAGGGAGGGCGACCACAACCGCGCTCGCGGTAAGAACCCTTCCTCGCATCCGATGCATCGAACCTTGAGCGTAGCTTGGAATGAACGCCCGGTCGAAGAGCCACGGGCACCGTGGCTAGTGCAGTCACCGGCGTGCTCGACTTGATAATCAGCCGCCAGTCGCGCAGATCACGGTGCGAACTGAGTGCCGGCTCGCGATCAGAGCGGCACAGATCTGGAGCGTGACCAAGGAGGCCTTGGACATCCACACGCTCATTGCCGGACCTATGCGCTTGATCGTCTCACGCCCACGGTATTCAAGACGTCATTGCCCGCGCAGGCGATCCACGCCGACGCGGGACTGAGCAACGTCCTGCAGACCAGAACCCGCTCCTTATGAATGACCTGGAGGATATCGGCCGTGGAATTCGGGGTCGTGCTACGTAACCCCCAACATTTGGGGCAAACGCAGCAACCCCCCTTACCGCGTCGGATCAGATCGGCCGCGGAACTCGGAGTCGTGCTACGTAACCCCCGACATTTGTGACTGTCCCCCGACATTTGGAGCTGTCCTGTGAAGACCCCTCGCTTGGGGTATTTTCGGCCGGCTCAAGAGTTTGGGACAGCCTCCAGAACGCCGCTAAGAATCAAAGCCCGGACATCGCCCGCCTGACCTGAGGCGCCAGCGGTCCGAGAGTCGCCTCGCGTTCGCGATTTCATCAAGACCCCCGCGGATCCCCCGCGCTGCTCCTTCGGGCATAAGGGGAAGCCGGTATCGCGCGCAATGTGGATGACGTTGGGGTTAGACGGCGGTGTTCCGGGTCGCGACGTAGTCGGCGTGGGTCGCGCCGGCGAGGCGGACCCATTGCGCGGCGCGGGCCGGGTGGATGCCGATCCGCTCAGCCAGGATCGGTGCAGGCAGGCCACGCCGGCTCGCATCTAATGCGACCACCGGCAGTTAGACCCATAACCGTGACTTTCGGCACGAGGCACGTTAGGATCCTCGCGTTGTGACTTGGACATTCGTCTGGCTCATGCTGGGGTTGAAGATCCCCATCGCCGCGCTCGCCTACATCATCTGGTGGGCGGTCAAGGATCCGCCCGAGCCGGTACCGGCGCCCGATGACCGCGGCGACGGCAACGACCGCGTCCAGCAGCACCGCCACCCGCGCAAGCCGCTTCCGCGCCATCCCCGCCGCGGCCCCCACGGCGGCCTCGCCCCGGCGCCCCCGGCGCGGATGCGAATGACCCGCGCGCGGACGCGGACGATCGAGCATTAGCGGGCCTGCTTCGCAGCCTTGAGAGTTCGGCCGGCGCCGAAGCTCGCGGGCCTGCTTCACAGCCTTGAGAGTTCGGCCGGCGCCGAAGCTCCCGGGTAGCGGTGGGACGCTCCGGCCGCGCCCTTTGCGAGACTTGCAGTCATGAACGGCGCGGCAGCGGTCCTCTCGGACGGAACGATCCAGGAGCTTGTCCAGGAGGGCCGGATCCGGATCGAGCCGTGGGATCCGAACCTGGTGCAGCCGGCGAGCGTCGACCTTCGCCTCGGCGACTCGTTCCGGGTCTTCCATAATCATCGCGCCTCGGCGATCGACCTGCGCCGGCCTCCCGAGAACCTGACCGAGGAGGTCATCGTCCCGCCCGGGGAGTCGTTCGTGATCCATCCGGGAGAGTTCTGCCTCGGCCGCACGCTCGAGTGGGTCGAGCTGCCCGACGACATCGTTGCCCGCATCGAGGGGAAGTCGAGCTTAGGGCGGCTCGGCCTGATCGTTCACGCGACGGCGGGGTTCTGCGACCCCGGATGGAAGGGCACGCTCACCCTCGAGCTGAACAACCTGACGCGCGTCCCGATCATCCTCCACCCCGGGCTGCCGATCGCGCAGCTCTCGTTCATGGCGCTCGATCGCCCGGCGCTCCGGCCCTACGGCAGCCCCGAGCTGGGCAGCCACTACCAGGGACAGGTCGCCGCGACGGAGAGCCGCTTCCAGGCGCCGCCGAACGGACCGCCGCCGGGCGCGAGCTCGGCGTACGCCGAGCTCGCCGAGGAAGCGACGCGGTCGCCTCCTCAGATCAGATAGGCTCGCGTCCATGCTCAGCCTCCTGGCGGCGACCGAGCCCTCCCACGTAGCGTGGTACATAGCCGGTGGGGTCCTGGCCGTGTGGGCCGTGGTCCTGTCCGCGATCGGGCTCCGGAGCCCCGACTTCCCGGGAAGCGAGGGCGGCGCTCGGGTCGTGATGCTGATCAGCTTCGTGCTCATGGTGGTGGCGATGACCGCCGCCGTCGCCACGGCCTAGCGACAGCAGCCCGGACCGCCCGGCACGGCGACTCATCTCCCGGCCTATCCTTGAGGGATCGCAAGGAAGAATCAGCCGATAGGAGAGCGATGAGCACCGATACCCGCCAGCCTGAGAGCCGCGTGGACGGCGCCGCCGTAGCCGAGGCGCGCGACAGCCTGACCATCACCGACAACCGGACAGGCAAGGAGTACGAGGTCCCGATCGAGGATGGCACGATCCGGGCGCTCGAGCTGCGCAAGATCAAGACGGGCGAAGACGACTTCGGGCTCATGACCTACGACCCGGCGTTCATGAACACCGCCGCGTCTCGATCGGCGATCACCTACATCGACGGAGACAAGGGGATCCTCGAGTACCGCGGCTATCCCATCGAGCAGCTGGCCGAGCACTCGACCTACCTCGAGGTCGCCTACCTGCTCGTCCACGGCGACCTGCCCAACCAGGCCCAGCTCGACGAGTGGACGCACCAGATCACGATCCACACCTTCGTGCACGAGAACATCAAGGGCTTCATGCAGGGCTTCCGCTACGACGCCCACCCGATGGGGATGCTCGTGGCCTCGGTGGGCGCGCTGTCGACCTTCTACCCCGAGGCAAGCAAGATCAAGGACGATGAATGCCGGTACATCCAGATCATCCGGCTGATCGCCAAGATGCCGACGCTGGCGGCGTTCGCGTACCGCCACAACCGCGGGATGCCCTACGTCTATCCCGATAACGACCTCGCCTACGCCGGGAACTTCCTCGGGATGATCTACAAGATGACCGAGCTCAAGTACCGGCCCGATCCACGGCTCGAGCGCGCGCTCGACGTCCTCTTCATCCTCCATGCCGACCACGAGCAGAACTGCTCGACGAGCGCCGTGCGCAGCGTCGGCTCCTCGCAGGTCGATCCCTACTCCGCGGTGGCGGCGGGAGTCGCCGCCCTTTATGGCCCCCTGCACGGTGGCGCCAACGAAGCGGTCCTGCGCATGCTTCGGCGGATCGAGACGGTCGAGAACATTCCCGACTTCATCAAGGGCGTCAAGGAGGGCAATGAACGGCTGATGGGGTTCGGGCACCGCGTGTACAAGAACTTCGATCCCCGAGCGAAGATCATCAAGAAGGCGACTGAGGACGTGTTCGAGGTCACGGGGCGCAACCCGCTGCTCGACGTGGCGATGGAGCTCGAGAAGATCGCGCTCGAGGACGAGTACTTCATCTCGCGCAAGCTCTATCCGAACGTCGACTTCTACTCGGGCCTGATCTACGAGGCGCTGGGGATGCCGGTGGACATGTTCCCCGTCCTCTTCGCCATCGGCCGGACGGGCGGCTGGATCGCCCAGTGGCTCGAGATGATCGAGGACCCGGAGCAGAAGATCTCCCGCCCACGCCAGATCTACACCGGCGAGCGCTCGCTCGACTACGTGCCCATCGGCGAGCGCTCATAGACGCCCGCCGCGGCGCTGTGTGACGTGAGCCACACCCCTCCCAGCTTACGACCCGTAAGCTGGGAGCATGGAATACGTACGGCTGCCCAGCGGCCGCGAGGTCGCCGTCCGACCGATTCGTGGCGACGACGCGGGCCGGCTTGAGGCGGCCTACGCCCGGCTGTCCCCAGAAGCCCGCTACCGGCGCTTCCTCGCCGCCAAGCCGCGACTGACCACTGACGAGCTTCGCTACCTGACCGATGTCGATCACTGCGATCACGTCGCATTGATCGCCACACCGGCCGATGACCTCGAGGTCATCATCGGGGTCGGCCGCTTCATCCGCGACCAGGTCGACCCTGCGGTTGCCGAGTTCGCCATCGTCGTCGGCGACCCCTACCAGGGCGAGGGCCTGGCCACCGAGCTTCTCGAGCGGCTCGCAGACGCCGCGCTCGAGCGCGGCGTGGCCCGCTTCACCGCCACCGTGCTCGCCGACAATGAGCCCGTGCATCGGCTCCTGCGCAGGCTGGCCGGGCAGTTCGCCGAGCAGCGGCGCACCGGTCCGGTCGACGAGCTGACGATCGATCTCGCCGCCTGAGCGCGCACATATCATGCTCCGGTGGCCTGGAAGCTCATCGTGCGGGCCGGGCCGAAGGTCGAGCGCTCGCGTTACGACCAACTCGATGACGCGCTCGACGCGCTCGAGGAGCGCGCGCGAGCGCTAGCCGAGGACGCCACCGGTAGCGCCGTCGACCTCAAGTACCGGCGCTTCGAGCCGGTGGAACAGGTCGTGGCCCGGCTCGAGCTGTCGGGGCCCGAACGGCTGATGCCGAAGGTCCGAGCGGGCCTCGACGTACGCGGGGACGGGTCCACCGAGGCCTACCTGGGCCACGTCAACCGAGACGTGCTCGCCCCGCGCAAGGGCGACACGACGTATGGGGCGCTGCGCCGCGCGCTCGCCTCGAGTGGCCAAGCCCGGTGACGGCTCCGGAGCACCGAAAACGCACTGGTAGGCTCGCGCCGATGGCCGCGGGACGGGCACCCGAGCTCGACAAGCTGATCTTTCGCCCGGTCGCGGCTCGGAACACGTTCGAGGAGACTGTGGAGCGCCTGGCCCACGCGATCAAGCTCGGCGTCGTCGCGCCGGGCGATCGCTTCCCCTCAGAGCGCGTGCTCGCGCCTCAGCTCGGGGTCAGCCGTGTCACCCTCCGAGAGGCCCTGCGCGCGCTCGAGCAGGGCGGTTACATCGAGTCACGCCGCGGCCGCAACGGCGGCGCCTATGTCGTGCAGCGTGATGACGTCTCCGCCTCGGCTCGCACCGCCAAGCGGGCCATCAAGGCCATGGGCGACAGCCTCTTCGACCGGCTCCAGTTCCGCCGCGCGCTCGAGCCCGCGGCGGCGCAGCTCGCTGCCGAGCGCTCGCACGAGATCGAGACGGCGCACCTGACCGGGCTTGCCGAGGACGCCGCCGCAGCGGTTCAGGCCGACTACCGCGCCCGCGACCTGCGCCTCCATCTGGCGATCGCCGAGCTCACCGGCTCCCCCACCCTGGCCGACGCCATCGCCACGGTTCAGACCCAGCTCAGCGACCTGCTCGGCGCCTTCCCGATCGTCGAGGCCTCGCTGACCCATTCCGACCAGCAGCACAGCGCGATCGTGCGCGCGATCCAGGCGGGCCGCGCCCCACGTGCGCGCCAGCTCATGGAGTCGCACGTCGACGCGACCGCGAACCTGATCCGCGGCTTCCTGGGCTAAGGCTCGTCCTATTTGACATTAGACCAGACCATTTATATAAATTGCGGCGCGGTAGGGCCAGCCAACGACACCGGGGACTGACATGGAGAGTGCAACCGCCAGCGACGCATTGCCACTGTCGGACGACGAACGCCGGCTCGCCGAGCTCGGCTACCGCCAGGATCTGAAGCGAGGCTGGAGCTCGTTCTCCAATTTCGCGATCTCCTTCACCATCATCTCCGTCCTCGCGGGTCCCTTCACGACGTTCTCCCAAGCCTGGAACAACGGGGGTCCCGTCGCCATCTCCATCGGCTGGCCGGTGATCAGCGTCTTCGTGCTCATGGTCGGCTTTTCGATGGCCGAGCTCGCCTCCGCCTATCCCACCTCGGGTGGGATCTACTACTGGGCCTACAAGCTCGGCGGCGTCCGCTGGGCGTGGTTCACGGGCTGGTTCAACCTGATCGGGCTGATCGCCATCGTCGCTTCCGTCGACTACGCATGCGCGACGTTCCTCAACGCCCTGCTCGGCCTGTACGGGCTCCACTTCATCTTCAGTTTCGCCACCACCAGCGTCCAGTCCAGCCTCGACCACGTCTTCGCGCTGTTCGCGGTGATCCTCTTTCTCCACGGGATCTTCAACGTCTTCTCCTCACCGCTCGTCTCACTGTTCAACCGCATCTCGGTCTGGTGGCACGTGCTCGGGGTGGCCGCCATCGTGGTGATCCTGATTGCCGTTCCCTCGCATCATCAGAGCTTCGCGTTCGTCTTCGGACACCGGATCAACGCCTCCGGCTTCAGCAACAGCATGTACTGGTTCTACATCCTCCCCGTCGGCTTCCTGCTCACCATGTACACGTTCACCGGCTACGACGCTTCGGCCCACCTCTCGGAGGAGACGCGCGGGGCTTCGCAGGCGGCCGCCAAGGGGGTGTGGCGCTCGATCTTCTATTCGGCGGTAGTCGGCTGGATCGTGCTCTTGGCCCTGGTGTTCGCGGCCACCCGCCTGAAGGCGATCGGAGTCGCCGGGGGCACCGCGCAGTCGGTGATCGAGAGCTCGCTGACCTCGGCGGCGGCCAAGGCGGTACTCCTCATCTCTGTCGTCGGGCAGTTCTTCTGCGGCCTCGGCTGCGTCACGGCGGCGTCGCGGATGAACTACGCCTTCTCGCGCGACGGCGCGGTCCCCGGGCACCGCCTGTGGAGGAAGCTCAACGCCCTGCGCACCCCGACCTGGTCGGTGCTCTTCGTCACCGGCGCGGCACTGGTGCTCACGCTGCCCGCCATCAAGGGTGACAAGGCGGGCACGCCGGTCGCCTTCATAGCCGTGACCCAGCTCACCACGATCGGGCTCTACGTCGCCTACACCATCCCCGTGTTCCTGCGCTGGCGCATGGGCGACCGCTTCGAGCCGGGCTCGTGGACACTCGGCCGCAAGTACCGCTGGATCAACCTGATCGCGATCTTCTGGGTGGGGCTGAACGTGATCATCTTCTCCTTGCCCGCCGTGCCGGCGGGCGTCTGGTTCAAGCACGGCTTCACCTGGTCGGCGGCCAATTACGCCCCGCTGGTGACCATCGTCGTGCTCATCCTCGTCGAGCTCTACTGGCAGGTGTTCGCCAAGCGGCACTTCAGGGGCCCGGTGCGGACGGTCGACGACACGGCGCTTGCCTAGTGTCGTTACTACAGCGGCGTCGTGTAAGCGCTCGAGAGCCCGCCGTCGACGAGGAACGTCGTCGCGTTGACGTAGGTCGACTCGTCGCTGGCGAGGAAGAGCGCTGCACTGGCGATCTCGCGCGCCTCGGCGAAGCGACCCATGGGGACGTGCACGAGCCGCCGCGCGGCCTTCTCCGGGTCGCCGGCGTAGAGCTTCTGGAGCAGCGGGGTGTTCACCGGCCCCGGGCACAGGGCATTGACGCGCACGCCCTGGCGGGCGAACTCGACCCCTAGCTCTCGCGAGAGCGAGAGCACTCCGCCCTTCGACGCCGTGTAGGAGATCTGCGAGGTCGCCGCGCCCATGACGGCGACGAACGACGCGGTGTTAATCACCGAGCCGCCGCCCGCGGCGATCAGGTGGGGCAGCCCGTACTTGCAGCACAAGAAGACGCTCTTCAGGTTCACGTCCTGGACCCGCTGCCACGCTTCGAGCTCGGTGTGGAGGATCGACACGTCGTCGGGGGGCGAGATGCCTGCGTTGTTGAAGAGGACGTCGATGTGGCCGTAGCGCTCGGCGACGTGTGCGTAGAGGTCACGGACGCTCTCCTCGTCGGTGACGTCGACCTCGACCCAGAGCTGACCGGAGGCGCCCGGGAGCGCGTCGACGCCGACGACGGTCGCGCCCTCCTCCATGAACAGCTCAGCGCTGGCGGAGCCGATGCCGCCGGCGGCGCCGGTGATCACGCACACCTTCCCTTCGAGCCGTCCCGCCATCAGCTCGCCTCCGTCGCGTAGTAGACGTTCTTGACCTCGGTGTAGTGCTCGAGCGCGTGGGGGCCGAGCTCGCGCCCGACGCCCGACTGCTTGAAGCCGCCGAAGGGCGTGGTGACTCGCACCGAGGTGTTCGAGTTGATCGACAGCACCCCGGTGTCGAGCAGGCGCGCGACGCGGAGCGCACGGGCGCCGTCGCGGGTCCAGATCGATCCGGAGAGGCCGTAGATCGTATCGTTGGCGAGGCGGATCGCCTCCTCCTCGCCGGTAAACGGGATCACGCAGGCGATCGGACCGAAGATCTCCTCGCGGGCGGCACGGTCCTGACTGTCGATCGGACCGAGGACGGTCGGCGCGAACCAGTAGCCGGGGCCCTCGGGTGCGCTGCCGCGGAACGCCACCGGGGCGCCGTCGGAGAGAAAGGAAGCGACGGTTTCGCGGTGGCTGCTCGAGATCAACGGTCCGATCTCGGTGTCCTCGTCGAGCGGATCCCCCACCCGCAGCGCGAGTACATGGCGCTCGAGCTCGGCCATGAAGGGATCGAGGACGGAGCGCTCTACGAGGATCCGCGAGCGCGCGCAGCAGTCCTGCCCGGCGTTGCCGAACACGGCCATGGGCGCCGCCGCCGCCGCGCGCTCGATGTCGGCGTCGGCGAAGACGATGCTCGCGGACTTGCCACCGAGCTCGAGGGTGACTCGCTTGATGCTCGCGGCCGCCGCCTCGGCGACGCGCCGGCCGACCTCGGTGGAGCCGGTGAAGGCGACCTTGGCCACGTCGGGATGGGAGGTAAGCCGCTCGCCTACGGTGCGTCCCGGACCCACCACCACGTTCAGCACGCCTTCGGGGAGGCCGGCTGCCACTGCTATGCGCTCGAGCTCGAGTGCGGTCAGCGGCGTAAGCTCGGCTGGCTTGAGCACCACCGTGTTGCCCGCCGCGAGCGCTGGAGCGACCTTCCAGGAGGCGATGGTGAGCGGGAAGTTCCACGGCACGATCAGGGCGACGACGCCGAGCGGCTCGCGGAAGGTCATGTCGATGCCCCCGGCCACGGGGATGGTGTCGCCGAGCAGGCGCTCGGGCGCCCCGGCGTAATAGCGGAAGGTCTCCACCACCATCCCCATCTCCCCGCGCGCGTCGCCGATCGGCTTACCGGCGTTGCGCGCCTCGAGCTGAGCCAGCGCTTCGAGCTGAGCGTCGAGGGCATCCGCCAGCCCGCCGAGGATCCGCCCGCGGTCGCGGGGCGTCACCGCCCGCCAGCCGGGAAAGGCCGCCTTCGCGCGCGCGACCGCCGCGTC
>Ga0302324_100028252_pt1 | contig 10662 bp, 7 predicted proteins | sample Palsa_T0_1_FD_201949 | JGI IMG/M metagenome (GOLD analysis project Ga0302324, IMG submission 201949) | Peat permafrost microbial communities from Stordalen Mire near Abisko, Sweden - Palsa_T0_1 | ecosystem: Environmental > Terrestrial > Soil > Palsa > Peat permafrost | place: Sweden: Abisko...
GGAAGGCGGCACGCGGCTGTTTCTGGTGAAGGCGATCAATCGCGCCAATGTCACCGCGCCGCTGCGGGTGACAAGTCCCAACAGCGGCAACGTGTATATTCAATCCAACGGCAGCCCGGAGCCCAAGCTGGAATTGACGCCGCAGAATGCCGCCGACCGGTGGGCCGGCATATCCATCTACGACAAGCCGCCCATGGACCGGCGACTCTCCGGACTGGCGTTGGACTACCGGATACTCGAAATCTACAGCCGCGATCGGGGGCAGCGATCCGCGCAGATCAGCTTCGATGTGGGGCAGGGCAGCCAGGACATCGGTTTTCGCAACGATATCCTGGTGGTGTTCAACGCGCTGCCGGCGCACGCCATAAAGCTGCACGTACACGACGAGAAAGGCCGGCCGGCCATGGCCTCGTTCGTGATTCGCGACCGGCTGAACCGGCTGTATCCGAACCCGGCCAAGCGCCTGGCGCCCGATTTCTTTTTTCAGCCGCAGATCTATCGCGCCGAGGGCGAAAGCGTCAGCTTACCGGCAGGTTACTACACCATCACTTACAGCGGCGGACCGGAATACCGGGTGCATACCAAGGAACTCGCGGTGGACGACAAGGGTCCCGCGGAACTCTCGTTTCAGCTTGAGCGGTGGATCGATCCGGCGCAATTCGGATGGTACTCCGGCGATCATCACGTGCATGCGGCGGGCTGCTCGCACTACCAGAATCCAACGGAGGGCGTGCTGCCGCGGGACATGATCCGGCAGATTGCGGGCGAGGGGCTGAACATAGGGTCGGTGCTGACTTGGGGGCCCGATTACTACTATCAGAAACAATTCTTCTCAGGGCATGACGACCCGCTCTCCAAATCCGATGAGCTGATGCACTACGATCTGGAAGTGTCCGGGTTTCCGTCGAGCCATGCGGGACACATCGTGCTGCTGGGTTTGAAGGAGCAGGATTACCCAGGCGCTAAGCGCATTGAAGACTGGCCTACGTGGGATCTGCCGATTTTCCGCTGGGCTAAGTCGCAGGGCGCGGTAGTGGGATTCGCGCACTCGGGTTGGGGGCTGGAAGTTATGAGCGACGAGCTGCCCACTTACGAGATGCCGGGCTTCGACGGGATCGGCGCCAACGAATATATCGTGGATGTGACGCAGCCCGATCTGGTGGATTTCATTTCCGCGGTAGATACGCCTTATGTGTGGGAGCTGAGCATCTGGTATCACACGCTGAATGCCGGATTCCGGACGCGCATCGCGGGTGAGACCGACTTTCCCTGCATCTTCGATCAGCGGGTGGGGATCGGGCGGACTTACACTAAGCTGGATAGCTTGAGTTACGCGAACTGGCTGCAAGCGCTCAAAGCCGGGCGGAGTTACGTGTCCGATGGGAAGAGCCATCTGATGGACTTCCAGGTGAATGACACGCCGGTAGGCGCCGGCGCGAGTGAGGTGCGGCTGGGCGCGGCGGCGAGCGTCCACGCGCAGGTAAGGGTGGCGGCGTACCTGGACGCGCTGCCCGACGCCGCGATTCGCGGCAAGCGCTACGACCAGAAACCGTACTGGGACGTGGAGCGGGCGCGCATCGGCGATACGCGCGAGGTGCCGGTAGAACTGGTGGTGAACGGCGAAGCGGTGGCGCGCAAGAATGTGCCGGCCGACGGGCAGGCGCGGGACGTGGCGTTCGATGTGCCTATCGCGAAGAGCAGTTGGGTGGCGGTGCGGATACTGCCGGCCGCGCATACCAATCCCATCTTCGTATTGGTGGGCGGCAAGCCGGTGCGCGCGTCGCGGCGCAGCGCGGAATGGTGCCTGGCGGCCGTCAGCCAATGCTGGACACAGAAGGCGCCGCGCATCGCGGTGGCGGAATTGGGGGCAGCGCGCAAGGCTTACGATCAGGCGCGGGAGGTGTATCGTAAGCGGTTAGAGGAGTGCCAGTGAGGTGTATGTGGCGCAGGCAGCCGGGCCAATGTCACTTAGTTTTTGCAAAGACGACGTTCTGCATGAATAGTGGGGCGGGCCCTCGGCCTGCGGCGGCCTCCCAGGCCGCCGTCCTCTTTCCGCAAAGGCTCGATTTCGGACCAAGAAGCGGGTCCAAGGGACCCGACCCAGAGGGTCCCCCGGCCAAGGGCCTGCCCCACTGTTTACGCAGACTCATCGACAACCCTAAACTAAGTGGAGGAGTGCGAGTGAGGTGGCGGCCTGGGAGGCCGCCGCAGGCCGGGGGCCTGCCCCACGAATGATTCCCCCCATCGCCGGCCGGCCGATCCGGCTGGAAATCCGGCGGACCCTGGCGGACCGCAGGGGTGCGGTACACGCCGGCGCGTTTTTGCGGGAGCGGCGCATCGCGTTCGACGCCGAACTGGCCGGCGACCCGAAGGAATTCGCGCGCATCTTCGTGCATGAGATCTTTCATTTCGCGTGGCTGCGGCTGGGCAATGCGCGCCGCTGGTCGTACGAAGCGCTGCTGCGCGAGGAGCTGCTGGGCCGCGCCCGCGGGGAACTGGGCTGGTCGGCGGAGTGGCGCAAACGGGCGCTCGAACCCGCCGACGAAGAACGCCGCACGCGCCGCTGGCGGGAATACGTCTGCGAAAGCTTCTGCGACACGGCCGCCTGGATGTTCTCGGGAGTCCGGCGGCACGCGGAGTACACCCTGGCCCCGCGGTTTCGCGAGCGCCGCCGGCAGTGGTTTGAGGAATCAAATGTGACCAAACGAATCTCGATATAATCCATATAGTGGAAGCCAGAGGAGGTTTTATGTCCATTCCGCGCGTGGGCGCCGTGCTGCTGACCGGTTTCGTGTTGGGCTGCGTGATCTACAGTTGGCCGTCGGCCAAGCCGGTGAAGGCCGCATCGCTCAAGCCGGATGCCGAAAGGCACGCCGCGCCCGATTTCGCCTTGAAGGACGCCGACGGCAAAACCGTGCGCTTGTCGGATTACAAGGGCAAGGTGGTATTGCTGGATTTCTGGGCCACCTACTGCGGCCCCTGCAAGATCGAGATCCCCTGGTTCATGGACTTCGAGCGCAAGCACAAAGACCAGGGTTTTTCGGTGCTGGGCGTATCCATGGACGACGACGGATGGGATGCGGTCAAGCCCTTCGTCAACGACATCGGGATCAACTACCGGGTGATGGTGGGCAACGACTCCACGGCCGAGATGTACGGCGGCATTGAGGCGCTGCCGACCACGTTCCTGATCGACCGGGATGGCAAGATCGCCGCCGTCCATGTAGGCCTGACGAGCAAGAGTGAGATTGAAAATGGGATCGAACAACTACTGCAAAAACCAGCGGGTGCTTCTGGCGGCGCTGGGCACGTTTCTCTGCCTGCCGAGTTTGTGGGCGCAAGGTAACCAATACCTGACGGCCGAAGCGCCGGAGAAACTGGTGGCCAAGCGCGGTACTTCGGCGGAAGCCAAGATCGCGGTGTCCATCCAGCCGAACTTTCACGTAAACAGCAATACGCCGAGCGCCGCCTACCTGATCCCGCTGAAGCTGACCTGGACTCCCGGGACGCTGGAGCCCGGCGAGGTGGTCTTTCCCAAACCGCGGATGGAGAAATACGAGTTCTCCGATGAGCCGCTGTCGGTTTTCACGGGCGATTTCAATCTGATTGCCAAGTTCAAGGCGCCGGCGAACGCGTCGCAGGGGCCGGGGATCATGCTGGGCAAGCTGCGCTATCAGGCGTGCAACAATAACTCGTGTTTTCCGCCGAAAACGGTGGAAGTGCGGCTGCCGTTCCAGGTGCAGTAGGTCGGGCGGGCGGTTTCGCCTGCCAAGGCGGGCTGCGCCACGTCACAGCGGCGGCAGGCGCTCGGCCCGGTACAGCGCCGCCGTATTCCGGATGGTGGAAACGATCAGCATCAGCCACATGCCGGCGGCGCCAATCACACCCGCGACATCGATCCATGGAAAATGGTGTCCCCATAGATTACCGACGGGCTGGATGAGCAGCGCGATATTACCCACCACCAGCAGCAGGCGGAGCTCGGTGGGACTGAACTTCCAATACGAGAGTTGAAAGGTACCCAGAGCGTAGGCTGCCAGGTAGGCCTGGATGGAGAGCATGAAATAGGCGATCAGCAGGACCGCCGCCACGGTGGGGCTCATGTAACCCGACACGCCCATGCCGCCCACCAGGAAGAATGTGCCGAAGGCATCCGTGATGTGATCGATATAGAAGCCGTAGCGCGGGCGTTGGCGGTTACGCACGCGCGCCAGCGTGCCATCCAGGCTGTCGCCCAGCCAATTAGCCATCAGCCAGAGTATGACAACCAGCAGCATGTACTTATTCCAGCGCGCCAGCCAGTAACATAAGCCGGCGAAGAACATGGAGATCAAGCCGAGCAGGGTCAGATGGTCGGAACTAATCCAGCGCGGCGTGGCGTGCGCCATGCGGATAAGCAATCGTTTTTCGAGGGGTGCGAAGAAGCTTTCCTGTTCGCGGCCAGCTTCATGGAATTTCCGCTGCACGTCCGGCATAGTTATAGGATAGCTGTATCTGTTTTGGTAACCCTTGGCGTCCCCCTGAAGTTGCGGCGCGTCCCGCCGATAAATAAATGGGTATGGGATGCACGCCGCAAACTCCCGAAACCGCGGCTGGTGCGGTTCACGCGGGAATTCAGGCCCGGAATGGCCTGTGCAAGCTGCCGGTTTTCCGGCCGGTGGCTTTGAAGATGTTGAAGCTGCTGGCCAACGATCAGGCGGAGGTGCAGGGGATCGCGGAGCTATTGCGATCCGACCCGGCGCTGAGCGCGCAGTTGCTCACGGTGGCCAATTCGGCGCTTTATGGCAATTCCCACGCGATCGATAATCTGGGGCGGGCCATTCTGGTATTAGGCTTCGATCGGGCCCGATCGCTCACGTTGACGGTGGCGCTGAAGTCGCTGCTTGGCCGGGACGCTACACAGCTCATGCCAGCCTGCTGGCAGCACAGCATGGCGACGGCGCTCCTGGCGGAAGAACTGGCGCCGCTATACGAGATCACCAAAGACCGGGCTTATACCGCGGGTTTGCTGCACGATGTGGGGCGGCTGGGACTACTGATGTCCTATGGCGAACGGTATGCCCCCTTACTCAGGACCGTGCACAACAGCGTCTCGGATTGCCTGCGAGGCGAGCGCGACCTCTTCCAAATGGACCACTGCCAGGCTGGGCTATGGCTTGCCCAGCGGTGGGGCTTTCCTCCCGAGTATTCGCGGGTGGCGGGTTGCCATCATGACGAAGTACCCGCCGCCAACCCGGATTTGACATCGCTCGGCCACACCGCCTGCCTGCTCGCCGATGCTTTGGGCTTTCCCGCGGTGTCCTTTGCGCAGGCGCCTTGCGCGGCGGAGATTGTGCAGCGGTTGCCGGCGACGCCGTGGAATCGCTATGCGTTCAACGAGGAGGAACTGACCAGCCGGATCGCGCAACAGATTGCGAGCGTGGAGACTGTGTGAGTTGAATGGTTTTGTGGGGCGGGCAATTTTGCCCGCAGCCGGCTTTCAGCCGGCCCACGGCATTCCAAAAATGTGGAAGCTCCAGACCCGCGAGCTTTGCTCGCGGAAAGAGCCGGCTCTCCAGAAACCCACCCGTAAACCGCTGATTCCAAAGAGGCGCATATTGTGGGTTTCTGAACCCTGTGACGGGCCGCCCCGGCCCGCCCTTGCTGAAAGCCGGCTGCGGGCAGAATTGCCCGCCTCACGAGAAAGCCAAGCCTGCCTGTCCAGTCGCCACGTTACTTGAACCTTCTCTTGTACACGAAATTCAGCCCTATCAGCCCGTTTTCGTCGCGCAGCAACACGGCCGACCAGTTGTGTGCGAAGGCCCACTCCACCTGGATCACCAGCGGATTAGTGCTGGTTACGTCCGTGATGTAAGTGAAGGTAATTTCCGGAGTTACCTGCTGCTCGACGGTCAAGCGCGCTTGCGGGTTGTTTTCACCGCCGGTCAAGCTGGTCAGGGTGGGATCGATTTTAAGCCGGGTGACGCCGAAGAAGCGCTGCAGCCGTCCGGTGACCGGACTGGCGATGGCCTGGCCCAATAGCGCCGATGCGCCCATCTGCTGCGACGATTGCGGCGAAGCCGGACTGTTCATCAATGTGGCGTAGTCTCCGGTCGGCGAGCGGCCGGTGGCCAGCAGCGCCACGATGTCGGACAAGGGCATGGGCGGATCGGAGCGCGGCGTCAGATTCAGCTTGTCGATCGGCCCGGATATGTTCAGGATTACGTCGATGCCGCGCGCCTTGGTATCCAGATCGAGGTTCAGCACCGGCTCGATCTTCACCGGATTGTAGAAGGCTATGGAACCCTGGTTGACGGTGAACGGCGTACCGAAGAAAACGATCTGGCCCTGGGTGAGGTTGATGCGGCCCAGCAGCGAAGGATTGCTGCCGGTACCCCGCAGGCGCAGGCTGGCCTCGGCCTCCAGTCCCTGCGCCAGCGAGCTTTGAAAGGTGATATCGGGCGCGGTGTCGATCTCCACGTCGAAGTGCATGTTGGCCAGCAGGCCGGTCTGCGCCGACGGCGTGCGCACAGGCTCGGCGGATTTGGCCAGGATGGAGCTGAAATCGGAGCGCGGGTTGAAGCCCGTGCGCAGCACCGTGATATGGCCGGAGAGCGTGCTGCTGTCGCTGGCGCCGGTAAGGCTGAGCGAAGCATCCGCTACGGTGCTGAAATCTTCCGGATAGCGCACGCGCATCTGGTGCGCGTTGGCGTGCAGGCGGAAGACCAGGGCATCGCCGGTATAGCCCGCGAATCCGGAGAGGGTCAACGTACCGCCGCCGCTTTCGCCGGAAAAGCTTTGGATGGTGGCGCGGCTGCCGTCGAACAGAATCACGCCGTTGGTATTGGATATGCCAATCGGGATTTCGGCCAGGTTGAAGGTAGCGTTCTTGATGTCCAGGCGGCCTGCAATCAGCGGCTGGGCCAACGGGCCGCGAACGGTGACACCGGTTTCGATGGCGCCCGACCCGTTAATGCCGGGGACCAGATCTTGCAGGGTGGCCAGGTCGAATCTGCCGCTCACGTGCAAATCCAGCGGATTCTTTTGTTGCAGGTTGACGGATCCGGTAACCGAAAAGTCGGTGGCGCGGCCCACCAGCCGGAAGCTTTCAATTTTGACGATATTGCGCTCCATGGCGACGGCGATGGGCTCCGGATTGTGCAGCGCCAGCGAACTGACGCCCGCGGGGAGGTCGCCGGCCGGGCCGATCGACAGGGACGGGATCCGCAACTGGGCCTTCCACAAATCGGGCTTGATGGCCGGGCCGTCGACCGTCAGCGTGCCTTCGGCGGAGCCGGTAAGCTGGATGCCGGCGGGGGGCCGCTTGCCTCTCAGCCAGGCGCGCAGGCGCTCCAAGTCGACGCCCTTGAAACTGATTTGGGCGCCGCCCGGATAATCGCCGGAGAGGGTCCAGTGGCCATCGCCCTGGATGACGGATCCCGCCAGTTCGGAATCGAAGTGCGCCAGCAACTCCGAGCCTTTGGTTTGCGCGGTCAGCGTGCCATCGCGCACCGGCTGATCGTTGATGCGCAGGCTGCGGCCGTGGACCGCTCCGGTCAGGCTGGTCAGGCGAAAACCAGGCTCGCCGGGCTTAACGGGGGCTATATCCAATGCGCCCGCGGCATGCAGCTCGGCCGTGCCGCTGATGCCTGGATACGCTTTGCTCACTATCTGAAACTGCCCCAGGGGCATGGCGTTGGTGTCCACGTGAAAACGCAACTGGCCCTGGGCGAGGATGCCGGGCTGGTGCTGGTAGTCCGCCTGAAAGGTAATCCGCTTAGCGCCGGCCTCCAGTTGCGCGTTGGCCATCTCCACGGTTGTGCCGGAGTATTCGACGGCGCCGGTGAGGCGGTCGAACGGTTCACCCTCCAGGGCGCCGTTGGCGACGGTGACGTTGGCCGCGATGCGCGGATCGCCAACGGTGCCCGAGACCTTGCCTTCCGCACCGACGGTTCCTTCCACCGGTACGTTTTTGATTTCCGCCATCGCCAGCAGATCCGCCAATGGCGCGTTGCGGATGGAACCGGCTGCGGAAATGGCACTGGCATCCTCCACCTTCCAATCGCGCATGCCGAGCGAGCCTTCGCCCTGCGCGTGCAATGCGCCCTGCTGCAGGCTGCCGTTATGCAGGGTGAGGCCCGCGCCGGTCAGGCCGATATCGCCCGCCAGCGCATCGAAGGTCCGGCCGGACCAGACTGCTCCCGTGGCGCGGCCATGGCCGGTGATACGGGGATCGTCGAGTTTGCCGGTGATGGAGCCATCGAACACGGCTTCGCCATTCCGCAGCTTCACCGGGAGAGACGGGATATTGAAGGCCGGCAGCACGTCGTCAAGGTTCCGCGAATCGGCATGCACGCGCAAATGGCGGCCCAGCACGCCGGAAAAATTCACCTGCGTGGAAGGCAGCGCGAGTGAAGAGTTGCCCAGATCCAAGGTTTCGCCGGCCGCGTCATAGGCGGCGTCGATCAAACCGTGCACGGGCGCGCCCGGCCCGGATGGAGATATCGCCATATGGGCCGTAAGCTGCAAAGTGCTGGTGTTGCCCAAGGTGACGCTCAACTGCATGGGTCCCGAGGCGGCCGCATCCCACGGAACGCTTTGGCCGTTGTAGACGCGCATCATCTTGCGCACGTCGAAGCCGGCCACGTCGCCCTCCACGTGGACGCGCCGCAGGCCGGCGAACTGCGTTTTGCCGGCGAAGGAGCCATCCAGAGCGTCAATATGAACGCCGCCGGCGTCCAAGGTGTTTTGGCGCAATACGGCGGTCTCGATGCGGCCGGTTACCGGGAAGGGCTCCAGTTTGCCGCCGGTACCGGTGAGGGAGGCCATCGCCAGTCCCGCAAACCGCACGCCCGTAACGGCGATGCGGCGCGGGTCGATGTTGAAGGCTCCGTCGGCATGCGCATCGCGCAGGATGAAGTGCGGGTCGGGACGGAACAGCACGCCGGCCGCGTGCAGCGTTCCGGCAGCCAGGTAATCGGACGCGCCATGAAAACTCAGGCGGCCGGCCAGCGTCACAGGCCCTTCCAATTGCGTGCGCGAGGCAAGCGTGTGGATGACCTCCGCCAGCGACGCGCGCACTTTGTATTGGAACGATCCCGAGAAATCGGCCAGGCTGTCGATGGCGCCCGAGAACTCGGCCTGCGATTGCGCGGTGGCCACGCGTCCGGAGGCAATTTCCAGGCGGTTCTTCTGCACGGCCAGCGACAGGTTCACATCCAGCGGCACGGGCTGAAAGGCGCCCCAATGGAAACCGGCGGGCGCCACGGATAACTGGCCGCGATAGCGCGGACCCGCCAGATCGTAAGTGAACTGCGCGCGCAAATTGCGGCCTTGCGCGTCGAACGGCGTCTTGCCCTGGCCGCGCACTTCGAAGCTGCCGTCCGCGACGCTGAAGCGGCCAATGGCGAGGTCCAGGATGGTCTCGACAGTTCCTTTCCCCGCCCGCTGCACTTTGGGCGCGGGCAGGTTGGTGTGCCCATCGGGGTAAAGAATCACGGCAACCTGCGGATGCCGCACATCCAGATATTGCAGATCGACGGAGCGCTTCAGCACGGAGACGATCCGGATGCCCGCCACAATGGCATCCGCGCGGAAGAGCGGCGGCGCATCGGCCGGCTCGGTTCCGTGGAGCACGAAGCCATCTACCTCGGCGCGCATTTGTTTCCAATCGAAGTGGAAGGCGCCGATCTGGGAGCGCCCGCCGGTGGCCTTCTCCACCTCGGCCACGATGCGGTCGCGAACTTTTCCGGCAAACCAATCGCTGCGCAGCACCAGGATCGCGCTCAGCGTCAGGATGGCCAGCACCGCCGCCAAGCTGCCCGCCGCGAACCACAGATTGCGCGCGCGCCGGCTCATTGAAAGACCTCGTCGTGATATTGGATGTGGGTGCGCCGGCGGGCCTCTTTCAGCCACTGATCCACTTGTTTATTGGCGGCCTGAGAGATCAGCGTCTGCTCGATTCCATCGCGATAATCGTCGATGGACGGAGTCTTGCCAGGGTGCGCCTGCGCCGCCAAAGTGCGCACGCTATCGTTGAAATAAGTACGAATCTCATCGTCGCCGATCTGGATGCCGGGGCGAAAGCGCACATCGATGAAGCGCAGCAGGGTCAGTTGCCAGAGCAGGCGGGTCTTCAGTTCTTCCTCTGCGATGCCATATTCGGCCAGCGCAGCGCGGTACGCGGCATCATCCGCAAAGCGGTTTTTTTCTTCTTTGAGCGCGGCGTCGGCTTCGGCCGAGGAGGGCATGATATAGCGGCTGGCTTCCAGTTCGCTGCGAACAAGCAACTGGTCCACCATGCGCTCGGCGGTCTGGCGCTTGTTTTCGGGTGTGAAACCGGGTTTAGCGCTATTGAGAAACGCGGTGATGCGGATCTCGCGGTCGAGATCGGTTTCCGTGATGACGCGGTTGCCTACGGACACGGCGATGCGGTCGAGGATTTCGGCCTGGGCGGCGAATAGGGCGAGGAATGCGACAAGCCACGCCCCACGGTGATCGGAAAATACTCCCATCAGAAGGTCTGTCCTATGGAAAAGAAGAATTGAAAGTGGCTGATGCCCTGCGCCACGCAGCGGTCGATCTGGCCGGCGGGAGGCGAGCACGGGGTCACACCCGCGTTCAGCAAGTCGGCAATACTGCCCTGGAAGCCGAAGAAGCGCGGCGGATTGATGCTGTAAGCCA
>Ga0302324_100028253_pt1 | contig 10662 bp, 11 predicted proteins | sample Palsa_T0_1_FD_201949 | JGI IMG/M metagenome (GOLD analysis project Ga0302324, IMG submission 201949) | Peat permafrost microbial communities from Stordalen Mire near Abisko, Sweden - Palsa_T0_1 | ecosystem: Environmental > Terrestrial > Soil > Palsa > Peat permafrost | place: Sweden: Abisko...
CGCACTCGGTCGCTAAGCGGTTTGCCGGTGCTGTCGAGGAGCATCATTTTGATCCCGCTGCCGCCGGTATCGATTGCGAGGGTGACCGGATTCTTCACTGTTTCTGTAAGTTTGGTGGGCATCTCTTCCTTTTATCACTCCGGGGCTGGATCGGGCGAACGGATACCATTGTGCCTGAAATGTGTCGATCCTGAAAATGTATCGATCCGTGCGACTCGGCGGACAGCTAGTCCGCCGAGTCTTCTCCGCCTTTCACTTGCCCGTATTCGAGCAGGGTGACGAGCATTACCCCGCCGACGATGTTGCCAAACGTCGCCGGAAGCAGCCATGCGAAATACCCGCCGACGGAATACTGGCCAGTGAGGACGGCTGCGAGGATCTCTCCGCTGGTGGCGATGCAGTGGGCGAAGTGGCCGAGTCCGACGACGAAGGCGAAGACCCAGATCAGCAGAGCGGAGCCGGTGATGGAGTGGCTGCCGCTGACCAGCCATGCCACCAGGGCGATGATCCAGCCGCCAAACACGCCGCTCCAGAAGATGTGGCTGGCCGGATTTCCGACTGCCTCCAGGCCGAAATTCGCCATCGCCGTCACATACTCGGGCCGCAGCGCGCCGGTCTTCGCCGCGAGCACCGCAAACAGCAGCGCTCCGAGAATGTTGGTGGGAAGCACGATCGCCCACAGCCGCAGAGTCCGCCACAGATGACGCCGCTCGGCCAGCACCAGCGCGACCGGGTACAGAGTATTTTCGGTGAAGAGCTGGCCTCGCCCGAGAATGACGGCCATGAATCCGATGGGGTACAGGCAAAGCGCGATGAATTTGGAATTGGGGCTCGACCCAAGGTCGGCGGCGGTGATCGAAGTGCTGAGCGCCGTCAGACCCATCGTCAGGCCACCGAGAACTCCCGCGACCGCCAGCGCCGCCACCGGTCGCGCCAGCTCGTGACGCGCATTTTCCGCCACCTGGGCGAATATCTGCAGCGCCGTGGGCCGCGACAAGTCCCGCTGGGCAGGCTGCGACTGGGCGTCCTGCGACATCGCGTCGGAAAGCGACTGGTTTTCAGGGAGCGGCCTGGGATCCGCCTGTTCGGGGGAACGCGGTTCTTCGGTATTTGCGATCAATTGAGGGCCTCCCGGTTTCATGCTTCGATGCGGAAACCGGAGGAAGCGCGAGAGGTGGTTACCGGCGTGGTTGGACCGCGAGGCTGCCTGCGAGCCAATGTTTCAGCCCGGAGAGCTTCAAACGGACGCCGAGATAGAACTTTCCGAAGAGGGCGTAGAGAGCGCTGACTTCGTCGAAACGCATCTCGTAGATGAGTTTTTTGAAAACGACAGGGTCTTCGGCGAAGAGGTCGACGCCCCACTCCCAGTCGTCGAGACCTATGGAGCCGGAGATGATCTGGCGGACTTCGTCGGCGTAGCGCCGGCCGATGAGGCCGTGTTCGTGCATCATGCGCTGGCGGTCCTGCATCGGGACGGTATACCAGTTCACCTGTTCGCCGCGGCGGCGATCCATGGGGTAGAAGCAGAGGTATTTGCTTTCGGGGATGGCAGGGTAGAGGCGAGGCGCCATGGCAGCGGCCTGGCGGTCGAGGACTTCCTTAATTTCCTGGTTCCATTCAGGGGAATTGGATTCGAGACCTTTTTCGGTGAGCGAGGCATACGTCTTTGCGGAAGACTCGTAGAGGCCCAATTCGACGACGGAGACGTAGGAGTGGGTGGGTTCGAGATATTCGTAGAGGTCGGTCTGCGCCAGGTCCAACTCGAACTGGTTGAGTTCTTCGATCGTGTCACGGAAGTGGATCATCATCAGGTCGCCCTTGTGGCCGACGAGCGAATAAAGAGCGGACTGGTTGGGGCGGGGCGGGCCGTTGCCTTCTTCGGCGGATTCGAGGAGTTCGACGGCTTCGTCGATGACGCGTTCGCGCTCGGGAAGGGACAATTGACGCCAGGCAATCCAGCGGAAGCGGAAGATTTGGTGCAGAACGCTTGAGCCTTCAAGCGTCAATGGGACCGGCGACATATCAGCCAAACAAGAACCCCCGATGGGTGGGAATGCCCCCTCTGGATGATAGAGCATTTCCGGTATGGCTGGCGGGGTGGGGTTTCACCACGGAGTACGCGGAGGACACAGAGATTGAAAGGCTGGTGAGAACTGGCTTGGGGGACGGGTTTCTGGCTACTTCCGGCTGAGACAGAGTTAGATTGCTGCGCGGAAAGCGAGGACTGCGTTAAGACCGCCGAAGGCGAACGAGGTGGAGAGGGCGTGTTCGACGGAGGCGGTGCGAGCCTGATTGGGGATGACGTCGAGATCGCAGTCCGGATCGGGCTGGGTGAAGTTGGCAGTCGGCGGCAGGATTCCCCGCTGGAGGGAAAACGCAGTGGCGGCGGACTCGATGGCGCCGGCGGCCCCGAGGGTGTGGCCGTGCATGGATTTGGTGGAACTGATCTGCAGCTTGTCGGCGTGGGTGCCGAAGACGGAGCGGATGGCTGCGCACTCCATTTTGTCGTTGGCTTCGGTGCCGGTGCCGTGGGCGTTAATGTAGCCGATCTGCTCGGGGGTCAGGCCGGCATCGTTGAGTGCGCCGCGGATGGCGCGGGCAGCTCCTTCAGCGAGCGGCTGGGTGATGTGGCTGGCGTCGGAGGACATGCCGAAGCCGATGATTTCGGCGATGGGCGTCGCACCTCGGGCAAGCGCGGCCTCGAGGGGTTCGAGGACCAGCATGGCTGCGCCTTCGCCGAGGATCATTCCGGCGCGGTCTTTGGAAAACGGGCGGCAGGTGTCGGGGCTGACGACGCGCATAGCTTCCCACGCCTTCATGTTGCCGTAGTAGACGGGAGCATCGGCGCCGCCGGCAATGGCCATGGGAGCAGCGCCGGAACGGACCATCCAGAAGGCATGGCCGAGGGCGTGACCGGACGATGAGCAGGCGGTGGAAAAGGTAAAGGTGGGGCCGTGGACGCCAAATTCCATAGAAACCTGGCTCGCGCCCGAATTTGCCATGCCGAGCGGAATCGTGAGGGGGTGAACGCGATTCTTGTTGAGGTGAAAGAGATTCCAGTAGCCGACTTCTTCGGCGACGCGGCCGCCGATGCAGGAGCCGGTGATAATCGCGGTGCGCTCTCTCAGATCGTCAGTCCACTCGACTCCGGAGTGCTCGACGGCTTCCCGGGCGGCAATGACGGAGAATTGGGCGAAGCGGTCCATGAAGGCTACGGTTTTGTCGTGGAAATAGTCGTCGGGATTGTAGCCGTGGACGATGGCGGCATTCTTGAAGCGGACGGGACCGTATTCGGGTTGTTCGAACTCGCCGATGCCGGACTTGCCCTCGGCCAGGGAAGTCCAGAATTGGTGACGGTTGAGGCCGATGGCGGAGATTACGCCGATTCCGGTGATCGCGACGCGATGGGCGGCAACGAAGGGCATCTCAGGATTCTTGCGAGGCCTTTTCCTTCGCTTCCACCAGTTGCGTGACGCCGTCGATCATTTCGTGGACGTAGCGAATATGCCTGGCCTTTTCATCGTCGATCTCGATGTCGAATTCGCTTTCGAGATCGAAGAGGATGTTGATGCTGTCCATCGAGTCGATACCCAGCTCTTCGAACGAGCTTTGCGGGGTTACGGTGCCCACGTCGATACGCTGGGTCTTGGCAATAACTCTAAGCACTCTCTCTTCTATTGTTTCCGACATAATTTTTCCATCGCCGGCGACCGATCCGGACCGATTCGTCCAGAGCGTTACCGATGCGATTGCTTTCCTCTGCGCGCGCCCCGGGAGGGAGGCAAGTACCCTTCCATAGTGCGGGAAGCGGATGAGCGATGCAAGGTCATTTTAGACTGACGAGCCTACTCGGTGATCATACACAACGAAGGCTTGAAATCGCCGGGAGCAGGCGGACGGCGGTTTTTGGGCGATCGTGGGTGAGCGGCAGGCAAGATGACGAACAAGTGAGTTATGCTGAGTCCGATCCTCATTGGGATAAATCAGGGCCGTCTTCTTGGAAATCCAACCTACACGCCGGGGACTTTTCGCGAGCGAACCAATTCTGCTGCTGGCGACGGTGATTGCAACGCTGTATCTGGGGCGCGCGATTTTGATCCCCTTCGCACTGGCGTTGACCCTGAATTTTCTGCTTGCCCCAGCGGTCATTTATCTGCATCGTTTCCGAATTCGCCGGGTGCCGGCAGTGATCCTGGTCGTGGTGATTGCGGGTAGTGTGATTGGGGGCGTGAGCTGGGTAGTAGTGCGGCAATTGCTGCTGATTGCGGACGATTTGCCCGCCTATCGGGAGAATCTCAACCACAAGATCGAGCAACTGCATGCGCCGGCCACCGGCGCCGTTGGGAAAGCGATCAACGGCGTTCGCGAGGTCGGTCAGGACATCTATGGAGTGCCTGCGGGAACTCCGGCCGCAGGTGTGAGTGCGACCCAGAATACAGCCCCGGTATCGCCGGCGCGGACAGGGAAGGCGGCTCGCGTCTTTGGTCCAGAACCGGTGACTCCGGCGCCAGTGGTGGTGATGCAACCCTCGGGCGGCATCTCGGATTTGTTGGGGGCGCTCATGCCGGTGGTGCAGCCTTTAGGGGAGACGGTCTTCGTCCTGGTGCTGACGATCTACATGCTGATCAAGCGCGAAGACCTGCATAACCGGCTGCTGCTGTTGGCGGGGCTTGGGCGTTTGAATCTGGTGACGCAGGCTCTGGATGACGCGGGCAAGCGGATCAGCCGCTTCCTGAGCATGAACTTCATGGTGAATGCGGGCTATGGCATTTGCTTTGGAATTGGGCTGCGCGCCATCGGCATCCCGAATGCGACGCTCTGGGGAGTGATCGCGGGGACGCTGCGATTCGTTCCATATATCGGCGCGTCGATCGGAGTGCTGCTGCCGTTTGTGTTTGCGCTGGGGGTGTTCTCTTCATGGGGGCCGGCGCTGGTGGTTTTGGCCTTGTTTGCGCTACTGGAGTTCTCGGTAAGCAACTTCCTGGAGCCGTGGCTTTATGGCAGCCACACCGGCATCTCGACGCTTGCGCTGTTGATCATGGCGGTTTTCTGGACGATTCTCTGGGGATGGCCGGGGCTGGTGCTATCGACCCCGCTGACGGTGTGCCTGATCGTGATGGGTCTGCATCTGCCGCAGATGTCGTTTCTGCATATCCTGTTGGGGGACGATGCGGTGCTTGCGCCGGAGGTGAAGTTCTATGAACGGTTGCTGGCGATGGACCAAGGCGAAGCTCACAAGATCGCGGAGGAGTTCGTCAAGAGTCACACGCTGAACGAACTGTACGACACTCTCCTGCTGCCCACCCTGGCGCTCGCCGAGGAGGACCGGCACAAGGGATCGCTCGAGGAAGTCCGAGCTAATTTCGTCTTTCAATGCGCGAAGGAACTGATCGCGGAGATGACCGACCCGGTGCTCCTGAATGCGGACGGGACGCCGCAGTTTCCCGCAACACCTTCGATCAGGACTTTTCCGATCGTCTGCGTTTCGACGCAGGACCAGGCAGACGAAATCGTGGCGACCATGTTGGCCCAGCTTCTGGAGCTGGGCGGCAATCGGTCGCTTCAGCTGCATTCGACCGCGCTATCGGATGAAATACTGGCGCGACTGTCGGAAGAAAAGGATACGGTTATCTGCATATCCGCGCTGCCGCCGTTTGCCTTTGCGGATACACGCGCACTTTGCCAGCGAATTCGTCAACGGCTGCCAGGCAACCGGATGATCGTGGGGTTGTGGGACGCTGCCTCCGACACCGAACGGACCCGTGAGCGACTGAGTGCCTGCCGTCCGGACGCATTGGTCACCAACCTCAGCGAGACGGTCAACCTGGTCAAAGGATGGCAGTGCGAAGGGCAGAGGGAATGGCGACCGCAGGAGAATCCCGCCGAGCTTGCGCTGCGTGGCCCGGTGGATGCGTAGAGCAGCACGAGTGGGCCCGGTAGGAGCGCCGAGCAAGGGTCAAGTCGGGACTGGCCGGAAGGTCGAGATGATGCTTACTGCGTGGCCGGCATATCCTGAACGCGGGTGATCGTGCACTTGGCTTTCTTTCCGTTCGGAGTCTCGATTTCGCCGTTTTTCCCATTCGAGATAAAGGTGATTGAGGAGCCCACGACGAAATCGGTCGCGTTGGTGCTTTTGTCTTCCGAAGTGCGGCAGGAGTAGCTTCGACCGGCGGCAAGAACAGAGAAATCGTATTGCTGATGTTTCTTTTTGGCGGGCCCGAAATTCGTGGCCTGCACGTCGCTCAATGTTGCGGGGTCGGTGCGTTTGGAGGCGTAGGCGGTTGCTCCGGCAAACATGGATAAAGCGATACAGAGAACTCTTGTTGCAGCTTTGTTGGAAAGAGCTATTTTCATTCCGATCTCCAGTGATCTAGGCAAAGCAGGGTGCATGATGGGTGTTCGCCAGCTATTGAGTGTTAACCCGGCTTGCTGAAATCCGACTCTGCCGCCAGTATAAAAGCAGTTACCTGCGTTTTCCTTATGTCTATTGTCAATTTTGAACCGGTGAGGCCCGAAGTTCGAGGGATCGGTTTAGACGCGAATACACGGTGCCGACATTACCATTCGGCGATCGATGTGATCGCTATAAAGATGAAGTGCTGTGAGACGTATTATGCCTGCATCGAGTGCCACGCGGCGCTGGCGGGGCATCCGGCTGCTGTCTGGCCCGAGTCGGAATGGGAGCGCAATGCGGTGTTGTGCGGCGGTTGCGGCGGGGAAATGACGATAAGGCAGTATTTGCAGAGCGGCAATCGATGTTCTGCTTGCGGTGCTGCTTTCAATCCCGGTTGCCGGAACCACTACCACCTTTATTTTGAAATGGAAGCAGCGACAGTTTTGAGCGAAGAGACGGACTCGAGATAACCGCCGATGATTTCGGCGCAACGCTCGACGAAGGCCCTGTCTTCGCTTCCGAAGGCGGCGTGCGTGTGGCTGTCGATGTCGAGTTCACCGACGATCTCGCCGTGGGCGCGGATGGGGACGACGATCTCGGATTTGGTTTCGATCGAACAGGAGAGATAGCGGGGATCGGCGTTGACATCGTCGACGACGACGGTTTCTCCCTGAGCGACGGCCGCGCCGCAGATTCCTTCACTCACGGGGATGCGAGTGTGGGGAGTTGCCGCGCCGGCGAATGGGCCAAGTTCGAGCATCGATGAGTCAGTGGGATCGATCATGTAAAAGCCTACCCAGTTGTAGCCGGGGAGTTTGGTATGGATCAGGTCGACGATCCGCTGGAACAGGTCGGTCGGCTTGGTCGAGGGAGTGGCGGCGTTTTCCAGCCATTGGAGGATTGCGGTTTTTTCGTGCGTCTGATTTTGCGTGGTCAATGGATTCATCCTGCCTCGTTTCCTGGCCTCGTTTCATAGTACTGAGCGGCATTTGGCATCGTCCAGGGGAAGGCGTCTGCGGTGGATATCGGAGATGAGGCGCAATCGCTGGTACTCTCGAATTCGATGGAATTCCTGGAAAATGTTGCCTTGGCCCCTTATACGACCTTCAAGATTGGAGGCCCGGCGCGGTGGTTCGCCGAGGCGGCTAGCGAGGCGGAAGTCTTGGAGGGGGTGGAGTTTGCGCGGGAGCGGGGGCTGCAGCTCTTCGTTTTGGGTGGGGGAAGCAATCTGCTGGTTTCCGATGAGGGGTTTGGCGGGTTGGTGCTCCGGCTTGGATTGCTGGGGATAAAGCGGCGGTTCGAGGAGGATTGCCTTCATTTTGAGGTGGGAGCGGGCGAGGGCTGGGATGAGTTTGTGAGCCTGGCAGTTGCGGAGGATTGCGCGGGGATCGAGTGTCTGGCGGGGATACCGGGGACGGTGGGTGGTACTCCGGTACAGAATGTTGGCGCTTATGGGCAGGAGGTTGCCGAGACCGTGGTTGGGGTGCGGGCACTCGATCTGCGCTCCCGCGAGTTTGTCTGGATGCCTGTCGAGGAGTGTGGCTTTGCTTATCGGCAAAGCTTGTTCAATACGACGGAGCGAGGGCGGTATGTGGTGACGCAGGTGGAGTATTCGCTGACGCCGGGTGGGGCGGCGACGCTGACTTACGCCGATTTGAAGAAGCATTTTGAGGGCTGGGATCGAGTGCCTTCGCTGAGGGAGGTGGCGGGGGCGGTTCGGGAGATTCGCCGGACGAAGGGGATGTTCCTGGTAGAGGGGGATCCGGATTGCCGGAGTGCGGGGAGTTTCTTCAAGAATCCGGTGGTGGATTTGGGAGTGCTGGCGGCGATTGAAGCTTCGATGCCTGAGGCTTCAATGCCAGCTGGGGTGGCGGTTCCGCGATATCCGGCCGGGGATGGCAAGGTGAAGCTGGCGGCGGCCTGGCTTTTGGAGCAGGCAGGATTTGGGAAGGGTTTTGGTAAGGGGCGGGCGGGGATTTCCAGCCGACATACTCTGGCTTTGGTGAATCGGGGTGGGGCCACGGCTGGGGAGATTTTGGAGTTGAGTGGGCGGATTGTGGCTGGGGTGGAGACGCGGTTTGGGGTGAGGTTGGAGCGGGAGCCGGTGTTGCTCCAATAGGCAGTGTCGACCGCCGCTCCCTTTTGCCGTGTCACCTAATTCGAAGCGAAGCCGTGCTCAGAAGACGGGAGCCTTCGCGGATGTTCCTCATGAAGCTCTTCGTGCAACTCGTCGACTTTTGTTCTGGCCTTGTCCAGGGCTTTCCGACCGCCGGCCGTGATCTTGTAGACCCTTCGCCTGCGCCCACCTACGTTCTTCAGAACAGACTTCAAGAGCCCACTGCGCTCCAGACCATGCAGGAGCGGGTAAAGAGTCCCGGGTCCGATCCGATATCCGTGATGCGTCAGCTCCTCCATCATGGCCAACCCGAAGATTGGCTCGTGAGCGGCATGCACCAGCACATGGATGCGGATGAGTCCGGAAAATAGTTCCCGCTGTTCTTTTAACACACGATAAATATACTGCTCCGTCTGTTTCCGGCACGCATAATATCGAATTTCGATATTATAGTCTGAGGGAAATATGTTCGCTTCAAACGATGGCAGGACGATCCTTTCGGGCAACCAGGAGAACTGATGAGGTTAGCCAGCAAATGCTCAACTGTAGCCCTATTCACGCTGGTCATGCTGGCGGTCCCCAGGCTGTGGGCGCAGGGGCCTCCATATCAAACCGACGATCCTGTACCGGTTGATCTTCATCACTACGAGTTCTACATCTTTGGCGGCGTGGACGGGACGCCGGCAGAGATGGATTCCGTGGGTCCGGCCTTCGAGTTCAACTGGGGCGTGATTCCCAGAGTGCAGCTGCATGCAATTTTGCCGTGGGGCGTCGTCGCGCCGTCGAACAATCCGGTGTATCTTCCCGGAGGTACCGGGCCCACCAACTTTGGCCTAATGGACATGGAACTGGGCACCAAGATCGCTGTCATCAAGGAATCGCCGCACCTCCCGCAGATCGGCACGTTCGTCATGTTCGAGATGCCTACGGGCAATTACGACCGCGGACTGGGCGTAGGGAAGGTCTGGTACAAGGTCCCGATCTGGTTGCAAAAGAACTCGGGACGCTGGCTCTTCGATGGCGGAGCCGGATATCAAATCGTCAAGCAGACGGGGTACCGGAGTTTTCCGTACACCGGATGGCTGGTGAAACGGGAGCTGAGTGAGAGGCTGGAACTGGGAGCCGAAGTTTTCGCTCATGGTCGCGAGGGCTTTGCCGCGGCCCAGACACAGTCCTCAACGCTGATTGACCTCGGCGGGTACTACCACTTCAAGAACCATCCAGGCGAGCAGTTCCTGCTGTGCTACGGCCACTCGGTCGCCGGCCAAACGGAAAACTACGCCTATGTGGGCATGTACTGGACCTGGGGCAAGGACGATAAAGACGATAAGAAGGACTCTGCAAGCAATGACTGGGTGCCGAGACCGATGAGGGCCAACGGATTTGAATGATCCGCGAGTCGAGGGCCGCGGCTAACGCTTGTTCGGGGGATGAACCACATGGAAATCACGGAACGCGGTCTCTGGACGATGATCCATGGCATGGGATTTGGCGCGCTCTACCTGCTGGCGTGTTCAGGTGCGATCATGGGGCTCTATCGTTCTATCTTTCTGTCGGCTTCATCCGAAACCGGTCTCGATTCCGAGCGTTTCCTGAAGGGTTACCTGGTCGCGATGGTTGTGCTCGCCTGGGGTGCCGTACTGACTGGCGCTTACGTTGTCTATCCGTGGTATCGCGCATTACCGCCGCCGGGCACCGTCGATCTTTCCATGTTCCCCCAGCGTCTGCTGATATCGAATCCTGCCACCGCCGGTTGGCACTCTCTGGGGATGGAGTGGAAAGAGTATGTTGCCTGGTTTGCTCCCATCTCGATCACGATGGTCATGGCGGTCTTCGTCAGGTACGGACACGACCTCAAGAACCATAGACAACTCCGCAACGCGGTGCTCGGCTTTGCCGCGGCTTCGTTCCTCGCGGCGGGGATTGCCGGCCTCCTTGGCGCGATGATCAACAAGAATGCACCGGTCTATGGTGGCAAGACAATTCAATTAGCAAGAGGGGACAGAGAATGAACGCCACTCGCAATTCCGGCACACCCGAAGATCCTGCTTTTGAGAACGGTTCCGGGGCGGCGGCCATTCTTTCGGCTGGCAGCGGATGTTTTGCTGTGGCGATCCTTGCCCTTGCCGGGGACAAGCTCGCGTTTGTGAAA
>Ga0302324_100028254_pt1 | contig 10662 bp, 9 predicted proteins | sample Palsa_T0_1_FD_201949 | JGI IMG/M metagenome (GOLD analysis project Ga0302324, IMG submission 201949) | Peat permafrost microbial communities from Stordalen Mire near Abisko, Sweden - Palsa_T0_1 | ecosystem: Environmental > Terrestrial > Soil > Palsa > Peat permafrost | place: Sweden: Abisko...
ACCACCCGCGAGATCCGTTGGCTTCGTTGCCGATTCCAGGGATCAGCACCAGCACCAGCATCACGATGGTCGCCGCGAAGCCGGTGAACGCCATGCGACGCATGAATCGCACCGGCAGACGCAGCGCCAGGTAACACGCGCCGAGTCCGACGATCGTCCAGAGCACCTGGCGGCCGAAGATGGTCCACGCCGACCCGTCGTCGTCGTAGGAACGGACGCCGGACGCCGACAGCACCATGATCAAGCCCAGCGTGGTCAGCAGCGCGGCGATCGCAACGATCAGGTGGAACGACGTCATCGGCCGATTCAGCCAGGCCCCGAACCGGGTGCGCGGTTCAGCGGTGGCTACCGCTGTCGCTCTCGCGGTCGCCGGCGCGTCGTCCGTTGCGTCCGCGGCGTCCGGCGTGTCCTCTGTCGACTGGTCGTCGCCCTTGCTTCCCCGTCGTAACAGCCGGGCAAGTGTGCTCTTCACCGGCGCTACCGAGACGCGACGAGTACGGCGGCCGCGAACGCGTCACCGCGGTCCGCATAGCCGGTGAACTGGTCGAATGAAGCCCCGGCCGGTGCTAGCAACACCGTGTCGCCCGGACCGGCCAGCTCTCGCGCGGCGGCCACGGCGGCGTGCATCACGCGAGTGCCGACAGTCTCATCCGACGGCGGAACCACTTTTGTCACACGGGCAACAGGAGACTCAGCAGTCGCATGCATATCGATATCCTCGCCTGTCACAACGTGTACGACCGGCACATCCGGCGCGTGTCGTGATAACGCCTCAGCAACCATCGCCCGGTCCTGGCCGATCAGCACGGCGCCGGCCAGCCGCGAGGCAACCCGGGCGACGGTCTCCTGCACCGACGCGCCCTTGAGCAAACCCCCGGCGATCCACACCACCCGCGGGTAAGCCAGCAGTGACGCCTCGGCGGCGTGCGGATTAGTGGCCTTGGAGTCGTCGACGTAGGTGATCTGGTCGACGACGGCGACCAGTTCAGCGCGATGCCTGCCGACCTGGAACGATGCCAGCGCGGAAGCGATCGCGCCGGCGGGTACGTCGACGCTGCGCGCCAATGCGGCAGCGGCCAGCGCGTTGAGCACGCCCACCGGGCCGGGCACCGGGATCGACGAGACCGCTGCCAACGCCAAGTCGTTGGCGAATGCCCGGTCGACCAGCGTGCCGTCGCGCACCCCGAGTTCCGCGACCGCGGGTTCGCCGAGCCGGAATCCGACCCGCGTCGCGGCCGGGGCCTCCGACAGCAGCGCGGCCGCATGCGGGTCGTCCAGCCCGACGACGGCCACCCGGCCACGCAGCACGCCCGCCTTGGCGGCGGCGTACTCGGTGAAGGTGCCGTGCCAGTCCAGGTGGTCTTCGGCGATGTTGAGCACGACCCCGGCGTCGGGCCGCAGGGACGGCGCCCAGTGCAGCTGGAAGCTGGACAGCTCGACGGCCAGGAGTTCGGCGGGCTCGTGCAACACGTCCAGCACCGGGTTGCCGATGTTGCCGCACAGCCGGCTGCTGCGGCCGGCGGCAACCAGCATGGCGTGCAGCATCGACGTCGTGGTGGTCTTGCCGTTGGTGCCGGTGACCGCCAGCCAGCGCCGCGGCGGCCCGTAGTGGCCGGCCTGGTCCAGCCGCCACGCCAATTCGACGTCGCCCCACACCGGGACACCTGCCGCGGCCGCGGCGGCGGGCACCGGCGCGGTCGGCGGGAAGCCGGGACTGACGACCACCAGCACGTAGTCGGCGATGTGGTCGACCGCGGTCGCCGAATCGACAGTCGTCGTGCCGGCGTCGGCGAACTGCCGCCGGGTGGCCGGGGCGTCGTCGCACAGCGTGGCCGTCGCGCCGAGGTCCGCGAGCGCTGTCAGCACTGCGCGGCCGGTCACTCCGCCACCCGCGACCAGCACCGGCGTCCCCGCCGACAACGGCTCGAGCGCGGGGTGCCGAGTCATCTCACCCGCCGCCGGTCGCGGCCAGCCACTCGCTGTAGAACAGCGCCACTCCGAGGCCGCAGCTGATCGCGGTGAGCAGCCAGAACCGGATGATCACGGTGGTCTCGGCCCAGCCGACCAATTCGAAATGATGGTGGAACGGCGCCATCCGGAAGACCCGCCGTCCGGTGGTCCGAAACGCCAGGATCTGGATCACCACCGAGACGATCTCGGCGACGAACAGCGAGCCGAGCACCACCGCGAGGATCTCGGTCCGGCTGGTCACCGAGATGCCGGCGATGATGCCACCCAGCGCCAGCGATCCGGTGTCGCCCATGAAGATCTTGGCCGGCGCGGCGTTCCACCACAGGAACCCGATGCACGCACCCGCCGTCGCCGCCGCGATGATCGCCAGGTCCAGTGGGTCGCGCACGTTGTAGCAACCCAGTCCGGGAGCGGTCGCACACGCGTTGCGGTACTGCCAGAACGTGATCAGCACGTAGGCCGCGGTGACCATCGCCATCGAGCCGGCCGCCAGCCCGTCCAGGCCGTCGGTGAAGTTGACCGCGTTGGACCAGGCACTGACGACGACCACGCAGAACAATACGAACAGCGCGGGAGCCAGTGTGACGGTGGCGATCTCGCGCACGTACGACAGATCGGAGGTGCCCGGCGTCAGGCCGGCGTCGTTGCGGAATTGCAGGACGAGGATGCCCACCAGAACGGCGGCGGTGATCTGCCCGACGGTCTTGGCGGTCTTGTTGAGCCCCAGGTTGCGGGCCCGGCGAATCTTGATCAGGTCGTCGACGAAACCGACGCCGCCCAGCGTGGTGGCCAGAAACAATACGAGCAGGCCGGACGCCGAGGGGCCCTCGCCGTTGAAGGCCAGACCGGCCAGGTGAGTGCCCAGGTAGCCCGCCCAGATGCCGGCCAGGATCGCCACCCCGCCCATCGAGGGCGTCCCGCGTTTGGTCTTGTGGCTCGGCGGCCCGTCCTCGCGGATCTCGTGGCCGAAGCCCTGCCGGTTGAACAGCCGGATCAGCATCGGCGTCAACAGGATGGACACCGCCAGCGAAATGCCGACGGCAATCAGGATGTCGATCATCGGGTGTCGCCCCGCCCGTCGACGGCCGCGTCGGCCAGCGCATCGGCCAATGCCCCCAGGCCCGCGGCGTTGGAGGCTTTGACCAGCACCACGTCCCCGGGCTGCAGCTGAGCCCGCAGCAAGGCCAGGGCGGCGTCGGCGTCGGCGGCTGTGACGGCCTCTGGGCTGCCCTCTAAACCCCGCGCCCCCTCCATGACCGCGCCGTGGTGCATGGCGCTCATAGACCTCCCAGTTCCGACAACAATGAGTCGAGACACATCTAATCGCACCGCCAGCCGGCCGATGCGGTCATGCTCGGATATCGCGTCGTCGCCGAGCTCGGCCATCTCGCCCAGCACCGCCCAGCTCCTGCGCTTTCCGGCGGGGTCGCCGCCGCGTGCGGCTGAAATCCAGGCGAGCGCCTGCAGACCGGCCCGCATCGAATCCGGGTTGGCGTTATAGGCGTCATCGATGACTGTGACCCCGTCGGCGCGGGTGCTCACCCGCATCCGGTGACCCGAGACCGGGCCTGCCTCGGCCAGCGCGGTGGCGACTTGCTCGAGGGAGGCGCCGCATTCCAGCGCGACGGCGGCCGCGCACAGCGCGTTGCTGACCTGGTGATCGCCGTGGACGGCGAGCGTGACGTCGACGGCGCCGTCCGCCGAGTGCAGAGCGAACTGCGGCCGGGCCAGCTCGTCGAGCGTCACCGGCCCGGCCCAGACGTCGGCGCGGTGCTGTCTGCTGACCCGCACCACCCGCGCCGCGGTCACCTCGGCCATCGCGGCGACCGCCGAATCGTCGGCGTTGAGCACGACCACTCCGGATCGCGGAACAGCTTGCGGTAGTTCAGATTTCGTCTTGGCTATGGCTTCGCGCGAACCGAATTCGCCGAGGTGCGCAGTCCCGACGTTGAGCACCACCCCGATGGTCGGCGGCGCGATCTTGGCCAGCGCGGCGATGTTGCCGAGATGCCGGGCGGACAGCTCCAGGATCAGATAGTCGGTCTTGGCGGTGGCGCGCAGCACGGTCCACGGGTGGCCGAGCTCGTTGTTGAACGAGCCGGGCGGAGCGATCACCTCGCCGAGCGGCGCGAGCGCGGCGGCCAGCAGGTCTTTCGTCGAAGTCTTGCCCGACGACCCGGTGACGCCGACGATGGTCAGCCCACCGGCGACCAGCTCGGCGGCCACCGCGGCGGCCAGCTCGGCCAGCGCGGCCAGCACCGCCACACCCGACCCGTCGGTGTCGTGTTCGAGGACACCGGCGCCGCTTTCGGTGACGTGTGCGTCGGGAGCGACGACGATCGCGGGGACCCCGACGGGCCGGGCGGCCAACACGGCGACCGCTCCCGCGGCTGCCGCTGCGGCCGCGTGGTCGTGCCCGTCGACCCTGGCCCCGGGCAGCGCGAGGAACAGTCCGCCGGAACCGACTTTGCGAGAGTCGAATTCGACCGTTCCGGTGACAAGCAGGCTCGCCGCGTCCTCGGCGGAGATGTCAGCCAGCTCGCCGCCGACGATGGCAGCGATCTGCGCGACGGTGAGGTCGATCATCTGCGCCGCTCCTCTCCCCCGCAAGCGGGAGGTGCCCCCACATCGCTCCCATGCTCTGCATCGTCGCCGGCGGTCATGTCAGCGCCTCGAGCGCGGCGGCGAGTTCCACCCTGTCGTCGAAAGGGTGGGTCTGCCCGTCACGGGTCTGGCCGGTTTCGTGGCCCTTGCCTGCGATCAGCACCACATCGCCGGTGGCCGCCCAGGCCACGGCGTGATCGATGGCCTTGCGGCGGTCACCGATCTCGACCACGTCTGCGGTTGTGCCGGCTTCGGCTGCGCCGGCGAGGATTTCGCGGCGGATGGCCGCGGGGTCTTCGCTGCGCGGGTTGTCGTCCGTCACGACCACCAGGTCGGCCAGTTCAGCGGCGGCCCGCCCCATCGGTGCACGCTTGCCCGCGTCGCGATCGCCGCCGGCCCCGAACACCACGGCGAGCCTGCCGTCCGGTTCGCGTACCGATCGCAGCACCTCGGTCAGCGCGCCCGGCTTGTGCGCGTAGTCGACCAGCGCAAGGAAGTTCTGGCCGCGGTCGATGCGCTCGAGCCGGCCGGGCACCTGGGTGCGTCGCAGCCCCTGGGACGCCTGTTCGGGAGACACCCCGACCGCGTCCAGAACCGCCAGTGCGACAAGGCAATTGGCGATGTTGTACGCGCCGGGCAGCGCTATGCCCGCTCGGTGGTGCACTCCGGCCGGGTCGATCGCGGTGAACTCCTGGGCACCGGCCTCGGCCCTGATGTCCTCGGCGCGCCAATCGGCGGGCCTGCCCCGGGTGCTGACCGTGGTCGCCGATTCGGCGCGGTTGGCCATCGCACGGCCTGCATCGTCGTCGACGCAGACCACCGCGCGACGGGCGTGCAGCGGCGATGCGGGGTCGAACAGCCGGGCCTTGGCCTCGAAGTAGTCCTCCATGGTCGAGTGGAAGTCGAGATGGTCGCGGGACAGGTTGGTGAACGCGCCGACCGCAAAGCGAATGCCGTCGACCCGGCCCAGCGTCAGCGCGTGGCTGGACACCTCCATGACCACGGTGTCGACACCGCGCTCGGCCATCACCGCGAGCAGGGCCTGCAGTGCGGGCGCCTCGGGCGTGGTCAGCGTGCTCGGAATGTCGACACCGTTGATGCGCAGCCCGACGGTGCCGATCAGCCCCACGCTTCGCCCGGCCGAGCGCAGGCCGGCCTCGATCAGGTACGTCGTCGTAGTCTTGCCCGATGTGCCGGTGACGCCGATGACAGGCACGTGTTCGGAGGGACGTCCGTACACGGTCGCGGCAAGTTCGCCGAGCACGCTGCGGGGTTCGGGATGCAACAGCACCGGGACCGCGCCGGCGTCGTCGGATATCTCAACCAGCCCGGCCGCATCGGTGAGCACGGCAACGGCGCCGGATTCGAGCGCATCGCGGTAGAAGCTGGCGCCGTGTGTCGATGCGCCCGGCAACGCAGCGAACAGATCACCCGGTTGCACGTCCTGGGCCCGCAGCGTCACGCCACTGATCCGTAGCTCGGGAAGGACACCGGGCCGATCGTTGCCGCCAGCGGGAACGGCGCCGACCTGGGCGGCCAGCGTCGACAGCGGCACGCCTGCGCCGGCGGAAGGACGCAGCGCAACGGGCACCGTCATCACTCCCTTCTTGCCGAAACGGACTGCTTGATCGGCCATGACACTACCCAGCCGACGCGGTGCAACCCGCGGAGGAACCGCGGAGATCCCGCGTAGGCAGGCCGTTCGCCGGGTAGACGGCCACCCGTGGAGATAAAGGGATTGGTCATCGTCGGCAGCGGTCCGGCAGGGGTCAGTGCGGCCGAGGCCTTTCGCCAGCACAATCCGGACGAACCGATTCGGATCATCACTGACGACCCGGCCCTGCCGTACGAGCGGCCGCCGCTGAGCAAAGAGTTCCTGCGCGGCGACGCCGAGCCGGCCGATACCGAACTGCACCCCGCTGCGTGGTTCAACGAACGATCAATCGAGCTGATCCAGGCGGTCGGCGTCCAGGCCATCAACGTTGCGGGCCGCCACCTCACCGCCGACGGAAAGCGCTACCCCTACCGGTGGCTCGTGTTGGCCTGCGGAGCGAAGCCATCACCGTTTCCGGTTCCCGGCGGCGACGCGGCGCTGCAGCTGCGATCGCTGGCCGACGCGCGGTTGTTGCGCGAGGCCGCGGTGAAAGCCGGATCGGCCGTGGTGATCGGAGCAGGCTTCATCGGCTGCGAAGCGGCGGCCTCGCTGGCGATGCGGGGCGTGACGACCACTCTGGTCGCCCCCGACCAGGTACCCCAAGCCAAGCGTCTGGGCGAGGACGCCGGCGAGCGCATCACACGCCTACTGAGCGACGCCGGAGTGCATTACGCCGGATCGGTGTCGGTCGACAGCCTCGCCGAGGGAGCCGTCCGGCTCGACGATGGAACGACCATGGAATGCGATCTCGTCGTCGCCGCGACCGGAGTCGAGCCACAGTCGGCGTTGGCCTCCGCTGCCGGCCTCCAGACGACCGAGGGCAGAATCGTCGTCGATGCTCACATGCGGACATCGGTCGAGAACGTCTATGCCGCAGGTGATGTCGCGCTGGCGTACAACAGCCTCGCCGGGCGGCCGGTGGCCGTTGAGCACTGGCAGGACGCGGTCGACCAAGGCGAGATCGCCGGCGCGGGTGCCGCGGGGCAGACCCGCGAATGGGACGCGGTGCCCGGGTTCTGGACAACCATCGGCGAGGCGACGTTGAAGTACCACGCGTGGGGCGACGGGTTCGATCGCGCCCGATTCGTGGACCACGGCGACGGCTTCACCGTCTGGTACGAACGCGATCGCGCCACAGTCGGTGTGCTCACCCTGAACGCCGACGAGGACTACGACCGAGGTGAGGAATTGATTCAGCGCAAGAGCCCGACTCCGCTCTGAGTCAGCGGTGTTCAAGCGATCGGCACACCCGTGCGATTGGCCACCGACGCGCCGTCGGCGGTGTCGAAGACGTCGATAGCCACATCGGCATCGCGGTAGCTGGCGATCGAATGAAGTCCGGCGGTCTCGGCGACGATGTCGTTGACGCGGTCGCCCGTCATCAGGTAATCGTCCACGCGGTGGCGCCAGTGCGCGGCGACCACCGTCGCCCCGGCAGCCAGCCGCGGGCATTCCCGGTCGAGCGTGCTGCGCAGCGCCTCAGGTGCCAGGTAGTAGCCGACTTCGGAGAGCACGAGCAGATCGAACGGGCCCGGCGGCCACGATTCGTCCAACGACTGCTGCCGGAAGTCCACCCGATTGCGGCGGCCTACGTCGTCGAGTCGCTGCTGTGCACTCTGCAAGGCTGCCGGCACAACGTCGGTGGCGGTCACGCTTGCGCAGCGCTCGGTCAACAGCGCGGTGAGTACGCCGATGGAGCAGCCCGGTTCGAAAGCGTGCCGGTATTGCTGTCGCGGCAGTAGCGCCAGCGTGATCGCGTACTTGCGTTGCTCATACCAGCGGGTACCGAGATCCCACGGGTCAGCCGCGCGGGAATACAGCTGATCGAAATAGTCGTCAGGCAGCCGGGTCAAACGAACACCACCTCCCCTACCGCCAGCAACCGCTGCAGCACGGCGGGCGTCAGTACCGCGTCAGCGTTCGACGTGGCTTGAGTTTGACTCGAAAACGATTCAGCGGCAATCACTTTGGCACTGAGCGCATCGTCGGTCAACTCGATTCGTCGAGCACGATGCCACGGCACCGTCGGATCGCCGGGTGTGGCCCAGTGCCACATCCACACCGGATATTCGATGAGCACCGATTGGGTCTGGGCAGTCGCCGCGGCAGCGGCGCGTCCGACCGCCTCATGGTCTGGGTGGCCATCGCCGCGCCATGTCGCCGCACACCACCTGCCGACCGGAAATGCGCTCAGCGATGCGGCAATTCGCGCCGTCAACGACGCCTCGTGCTGTGACAGCTCACCATCGGGCAGACCCAGTGTGATCGGTTCGCCGGCACCCAACGCATCGAGCGACCGGCGAAGCTCCGCCCTGCGCACGTGTTCGAGATCGGTGCGCGCCGCATCGCTGAGTCCTGGATGGGAGGCTCCACCGTCGGAAGCCGACACCACCTGTACGTCCACGCCCGCGGCGCACAGCGTGGCGATCGTCGCTCCCAGACCCAGCGTCTCGTCGTCGGGATGCGGCGCGATCACGGTGATGCCAGGACAGTCGTCGAGGCGCAATGGCGCGAAGTCGTGGTCCCACGCGGTCCACGTGCTGACTGGAGTGCCGCCCCCGGCGACCGGCGTCGCACCGAACCTCGACGCCCCCGGGCTCGTCTCAACCATCGAGCCGGCCGGCGGCCGCGAGTGAGCCCAGAACGGCGAGGTCGCGCTCGGCGTGGCTCTGTCGGATATACACGGTCAGATCCGCGACAGCCTTGGCGTGCTTCTCATCGAGGCAGAGCGGCCCGGGGCCGAGTGCCCGATCCGTTCGCCCGAGCGTCTCGTCGACGGCTGTCTCGACGATCGCGCGGACCCGTCTGGCCATCAGCTCTGCGAGTCCAGAGTGATCCTGCGGATCCGCGTCGACGTGGTCGGCGGCAACGGTCAGCGCTGCCTCCCCGGCGGTGATCGCAGCGTCGACCACACCGAGGTGAGCCAACAGATGGTGGTCGTCGATCTTCTGTTCGGCTGCGCGGCGATACAGCGGCGCGGCGACGGCACGGGCACCGCCCAACCAGCAAGCCGCGACGCCGATGGCGCCGAACCAGAATCCGGGCCGATTCAAATAGTCGCCCGGACCGCCGACAGGAACCGCCGGCGCACCACCGAATTGCACGGACCTGGTGTCGCTTTCGGCCATGCCGGCGTTGCGCCAGGTTCTCTCCAATGGCTGAACCGCGCCGCCGCGCAGGTCGACGGCGAATAACCCCCGTCTCCCGTCGCCGAGTCGAGCGGTGACCAGCGCATGCGTGCACAGTCCGGCGCCCGAGCACCACGGCTTGGCGCCGTCGAGAACGAGCTTGTCACCTGCGCCATGGGCGATCACGACCACGTCGCTGGCTTCCGCAGCCCACACTCCCCATAGCTCACCGTCGCCCGGCAGCGGGCCGCCGAGTTCGGCCAGGATGGCGGCCGCGTCGGCGTGCGCCTCCGCCAACCGCCCTGCGACGACGTCGATTTCCGTCAACTCAGCAAGCCGGCGCCAGCGCAGCGCGGTGTCACCCGAACCCGGCTGCGGCAAGTGGAGTCGACCTTCCCGCAACCACTCCAGCACTAAAGGTACGGTCATGACGCCTCGCCCGCCCTATCCTCGGCGCGCTCAACCTCGTGCGAGACGTCCGCGAGGTGCTCGGCAAAGCCGCCGGGGGCCCGTCCTCGCCGACGGTCAGAGGTCGTGACCCACAATTGCTCATCCGAGTGAACGTATAACCCAGCAGCCCGGAAACGCTCGACCAGCTCGACGTCTTCGCCGCTGGCCAGCGCTGCGAAGCCGCCGACGCGCCAATAGGCCTCGGCGCGAAATCCCATGTTCGCGCCGTGGATGTGCTGGTGAAGGGGCATTTCCGCGCGGTAGCGTGCCTCGTAGAGTTCGGCGGCCTCCTTGGAGTGGTGACGCCACTGCGCCACCCGCACAAGGCCCAGGACCATGTCGGCCGAACTGTCGAGTTGGCGTATCAGCCAGTCGCCGCCTACTTCGGTGTCGGCATCGGTGGTGGCATACCAGGTCCGCTTGCTCGCGCCGTCGAGTGACGTCGCATAGCGGAAGCCGACCGCACGTGCGGCGCCGACATTGCGCTCATCGACCGCCACGAAGTGGACGTCTGGGCCGAATTGCCCAGCGAGATCGCCACTCTCGTCGTCACACGCGTCGAGTACCACGACAACCGATGTAGGGACAGCGGCGGCGATAGCGGCCGTTCGGATCGCACTCACGCTTCGTGACAGCGCGGCGAACTCGTTATGCGCGGGAACGACGACGACTACGCCCGCCTGTGCTGTCACTCCGGATATGTAGCCGTTAGCGGCGGTTTTGACACGTCGGAAGGCACAGCGGACACGCAGCCCCGCCGGACACACCAGCAGCCTAATTTCAGATGGCTTTGATATGAACGGTAGGTAGTATTAAAGTGAACGCTAAGCAAACAAAGGATCCGTCATGATCGGA
>Ga0302324_100028255_pt1 | contig 10662 bp, 5 predicted proteins | sample Palsa_T0_1_FD_201949 | JGI IMG/M metagenome (GOLD analysis project Ga0302324, IMG submission 201949) | Peat permafrost microbial communities from Stordalen Mire near Abisko, Sweden - Palsa_T0_1 | ecosystem: Environmental > Terrestrial > Soil > Palsa > Peat permafrost | place: Sweden: Abisko...
CTACGTGGTCACCAGCCTTCAGGAGCGGGACCCGAAGCTGCTTTTGTTCCTCCACGACGCCGGGATCGGCCCTGGGCAGAAGCTGCGCGTGGCCAGCCAGAACTACGATCAAACCGTTTCGATTGAATTGCTTAGCGGAAGCTCGCTGCCAAATTCGATCTTGGGCAGGCCAGCTGCGGAGGCAGTCTGGTTGCGGCTGATATGAATGGGTAATTAAATATAAGAAAAGATATTAACCATGATTAAGTAACTGTGGCATACTTGAGTTGAGGGCCCCTCCCTTTCGTTGCCCGGCCGCCTTCCCCCAATTCATTTATGGCCACTGAAACCATCCCGCGCTTCCCCATTTCCGAGCCGTCGCTTCCCGGTGTCCACTCGAGCGTCGGCATCTCTCGCTCACGTGTGCCATGGCGCAGACTGCTGGGCTTTCTGGGGCCGGGATTCCTCATCTCAGTCGGCTACATGGACCCCGGCAACTGGGCTACCGACATTGCCGGAGGCTCGCAGTTCGGCTATACGCTGCTGTTCGTCATCATGATGTCGAATCTGATGGCGGTACTGCTGCAGAGCCTGAGCCTGAAGCTGGGTGTGGCCACCGAGCGCGACCTGGCGCAGCTCTGCCATGAGCGTTATGGCAAGCGGGTGAGCTTCTTCCTGTGGGTGGGAGCGGAGATCGCCATCGCGGCCTGCGACCTGGCCGAGGTCATCGGCTCGGCGATCGCGCTCAACCTGCTCTTTCACATTCCGCTGTTCTACGGAGTGCTCATCACCGGGCTCGATGTGCTGCTCATCCTCATGCTGCAGCGCTGGGGCTTCCGCTGGATTGAGGCACTGGTGATTACGCTCATCGGCACCATCATCGCGATGTTCGGCGTGCAGGTGTTCCTATCGCGACCCGACTACGCGGCAACCTTCAGCAATCTCTTTGTGCCGTCGTTCCACATTGTCACCAACCCGGCAATGCTCTACATCGCCATAGGCATTCTGGGCGCGACAGTAATGCCGCACAATCTTTACCTGCACTCGTCCATCGTGCAAAGCCGCCGCTACGAGCGCACGTCGGAGGGCAAGCGCGAGGCGATCTTCATGGCCAACGTGGACTCTGCGCTGGCGCTGACGGTGGCGCTGTTTGTGAATGCGGCCATCCTCGTGGTGGCGGCCGCGGTCTTCAACCGCAGCGGCCATTATGAAGTTGCGGCCATCCAGGACGCTTACAAACTGCTGAGCCCCCTGCTCGGCGCTGCCGGCGCGAGCACTCTGTTTGCCATCGCACTGCTGGCCAGCGGCCAGAACTCCTCTATCACCGGAACGCTCGCCGGGCAGGTAGTGATGGAAGGCTTCATCAACATCAGGGTTGCGCCTTGGCTGCGGCGGATGATCACCCGTACGCTTGCCATCATCCCGACCATCATCGTGGTCGCCTTCACGGGTGAACGCGGCACCGAGAAGCTGTTGATCCTGAGCCAGGTAATTCTGTCCATGCAGCTGAGCTTCGCCGTTGTGCCGCTGGTGATCTTCACCGGCAGCCGCAAGGTGATGGGCGAGTTCGTCAACAGCCGCTGGCTGCAAGGGCTTTCATGGTTTGTTGCCGCGCTCATCGCCGGCTTGAACGCATGGCTCCTCATGCTCATGTTCAAAGGCAACTAACCCCTCAATTCCCCAGCGAGGTCACGGATGACTTATATACGCAGGATTCATCATAAGTGCATCCTGATTGCCTTGTTAACTCTAGTTAACCTGCAGTTATTGAGGGCGCAGAGCGGCACATCCAGCGCGATCTCCGGTACGGTGACCGATGTCAAAGGAGCCGTGCTTGTCAAGGCAGCTGTTACTGCAACCAATGTCGACACGCATGCCACGCGCACGGGAGAAACCAACGCCGCCGGACGGTTTCTGTTCTCTCAAGTGAATCCGGGGACTTATGTTGTCACGGTGAGCGCGCTCAGGTTTGCGGAACAGAATTCGCGCCCTGTATTGGTAGAGGTCGGTCGCACGGTAACACTGGATTTCACGCTTTCGGTGGCGTCCGCTTCGCAGACCGTCCAGGTCACGGCGCAACAGGCGCTGGTGACACTGGAGAATGCGAATACCACGACGACGATCGAGTCCAAAACAATTGCCAGTCTGCCGAACCCGGGCCAGGATCTGACGTTTGTTGCACAATTTGCGCCGGGCGCGCTGATGAATACGGCCGGATCGTCGAATGATGCCAAGGCCGCGGGCGGATACGGGAACGTCGAATTCAACGGTCTTCCGGCAACCTCGAACGGGTACATCCTTGACGGGTACGACACCAACGACCCGTGGCTGGGGCTGAATATTGGCCTTTCGACAAATCTGGTGATTGGGTTGGATGCAGTCGAAGAGGCAACGGTCAACACAAACTCCTATGCCGTCGATCAGGGAAGATATGGAGCATCGCAGGTGAATTACTTTACTAAGTCAGGAACCAATCGATTTCACGGCGACCTCTACGAGTTATGGAATGGTTCGCTGCTCAATGCTGAGGATTATTTTCTGCACGCGAACGACACACCGGAGAACATCGCCGGAAAGCCGCGTTCGACAGTAAACGAGTTCGGCGTGAGTGTGGGCGGGCCCATTCGGCCGGACAAGCTGTTTTTCTTCGTGCACTATGAGGGAATCCGCATTGCACTGCCACTCGTGACTCAGGCAACATTCCCGTCTCCCACATATCAGCAGTATGTGCTGCAACAGCTGCCTCTTGGTGGAGTCGACACAATTACCGGAGCGGCGCTGCCCGCCGAGCCGCAGGAGGTCGGGTTCTACCAGCGGATGTTCGCGCTCTACAGCAATGTGTCGGGCACTCCCACACCGGTTCTCGGTTGTCCGTTCGATGCACCAGGAGTGCCTGCGGGAGGTTGCGCAAACCAGCGGCAGGTATCGATGACAAACGACGATACCGAAAACCTGATGGTGGTGAAGATTGACCACACCATCGACCGCAATAATAGCGTCTGGTACCGATTCCAGCAGGATACGGGCCTGCAGGCGGCTTATACCGACCCGATCAACGCGATGTTCAACTCTTACTCGCCCCAGCCGCAGAGGACGCTGGTGGTGGGATACACTCATATCTTCAATTCGCGGCTCGTCAATCAGTTCAATCCCGGCGCAAGCTGGTACTCGAGCATCTTCGAGCCGAAAAATTTCGCGCAGACGATTGCCGCATTTCCGATTGTGCTGACGGCGGGCACCAACAACGCTCCCTTCACCACCATCGGCGGAAATGACAATACCTATCCTCAGGGCCGAAACGTGACCCAGTGGCAGCTCAACGATAATCTGATCTGGACCAAAGGCAGGAACACATATAAAGTCGGGGCGAACTCACGGCGGATCGATGTGAGTGACTACGACCTGGGCGAGGGAACTGTTCCCACCGCGACTTACAACGATCTTGCCGAGTTTACTTATGGAGCCGCTTATACGGCCAGTGAGACATTTCCTATTTCGCTGAAGGAGCGCGTTGCCGCGGGGAACCTGGACCTATATGCGATGGATACCGTGAAGCCCTCGGCGAGGATCACTCTTAATCTGGGTGTGCGGGCGACATGGAATACCGATCCAGTAAACCAACAGCGCCTGTTTGCGCGCCCGGCAGGATCGTTTCTTGAGTTATCCCACCAGATAAGTCAGCCGCTCGACCAGGTTATCCAGACGCACGTTCGCGGGTTGTTTCCTTCCACGCCGGTTATCGTGTGGCAGCCGCGTGCTTCAGCGGCTTATGAGTTGAGAGCGGGGTCGGTCATTCATGCAGGGTTCGGGGTGTTCAACGACATCATTCCGGCTCAGGTTGCGGACTTGGCCGCGACCAACGCCCCCTACGCGCCGACTTTCGTGGGTGGCATCGGCGGGCAGGTCGGCGGGACTGGAATTGCGCCCGGCGTGAGTGGCAGTGCGGTGGACGCAACCGCCAATGCGCAGCGAAGTTTCGAATCGATCTTTGCCGCGGGCGGCGCGCCGTGTAGTGGGATCGCAGCGGGTGCGCCCACCTGCCCATTGGCCGTAGGCCTGAACACGTTTTCGAGCGGCACGCTCAAGACGCCCATCTACTATCAGTTCAACTTTGGCATCGAGCAGCAAACGGGCACACACGGCTCGGCGCGGGTCGACTACGTCGGAACGCGGGGCCAACACGAACCCTATCAAGTGGAGTTGAACGGCTACCAGACGGTCTGCGCGGGGTGCTTCGCGCCGTTCGCCTACGGGCAACCACTGGATCAGAGATTTGGAAGCGTCAACCAGTTTCAAACCGGCGCCGGCAGCAACTACTCCGGACTTCAAGCGAGCCTTTCAGAGAAGTTAGGGGCACTTACACTCCGCGCTAACTATACGGTGAGCCATTGCCTCGACGAGGTGTCGAACGGCGGCTTGCTTCCGTTTTCGACGCAGGGAATTCTCTCACCACTTCCGGGAGAACTCACGCGGCAGTATGGGGACTGCGACTACGACGTGCGGAACAATGTTTCTGCATTTGGCATTTATCAGATCCCGTTCCACTCGCATCGCGCGGCTCTGCGCACGATGTTGGGCGACTGGTCGTTTTCAGAGACAGCGTTTCTGCATTCGGGGGTTCCGTTCACAGTCCTGAGCCAGCCGTACACCGCCAATGACAACGGGGTGTTTCAAGCAAGCGGTCCGCAGTTTGCGCGACGGGTCCCCGGCGTGCCTGTGTACCGCAAAACTGCGTATCCCGGAGTGACCGTAGCCGGAACCAAGCAGTGGCTGAATCCGGACGCGTTTGCTTCCGTCGTGGATCCGGAGACGGGAGCATGCACAAGAGGCGATTCCCCAGCCGACTGCCAATTTGGCGACGCCGGCCGCAATACTGTCCGCGGGCCCCACTTCACCTACTCGGATATGTACCTGACGAAGAGGGTTGCGTTGACCGAGCGCCTGAAACTTCGATTTGACACGCAGCTGTTCAACGCATTCAACCATCCCAATTTCGCGCTGCCCAGCAGCGTTGAAGCGGGAGTGACGGGCGAGTCGATTCCGGCGAAATTCGGGACACTGGAGAGCACCATCTCTCCGCCGACGGGGTTGCTTGGCGTTGGTCTCGGGGGAGATAGTTCTCCGCGCATGATTGCGTTTCAGGCGCGAATCGAGTTTTGACATCCCGAGGCAAAATCTGTCTGCCGCGCTGATTGCCGGCTTGAGCGCATGGCTCCTCGTGCTGATGTTGCGATAAAAGAACTTCTGCGCGACGAGCGGCGCGCTTTTATCCCGTCAAACCCCGCTCGACTCCGCCAGACAACATCGCTGTGCCGTAAAGCGTCTCAACATGCCAGCGCCCTAATGCTTGAGGCGCGAAGGGAGGACGATGATGAGACTCTTGTCTCAGGGGTGGAGTTTTTCAGTGCGGGAGCGAGTTTTGGCGACCATGTTCGCTGGACTGGCATGCGCCGCAGCGGTTGCCTCGCTTTCTTACGGACAGACGGCCGGGTCGGCTCCTCAGGTAACGGCCCCCGCCGATTCTCAAGCAGGTGGCAAGGCCGTGAATGCGCAGGCCGGTGCGACGCGGACCATTCAGATGGTCCCGGCAAATGCCGAGTTGAGCAAAACACTTGACGCCAAGAAAGCGAAACAGGGCGATGAAGTAGACGCCAAATTACAGGGCGATGTGAAGGGCGCAAATGAGCAGGAATTGCCGCGCGACACGGTGCTGGAAGGGCACGTCGACCAGGTGCAGCCGTCAGAAAGCAAAAGCGACTCAACGCTGGTGGTGACGTTTGACAAAGCGAGGCTGAAAAACGGCGAGGAGCTGCCAATCAAGGCGACGGTTCTAGCCATCTCAGAGCCTGCGTCCGACTCGATGGGGCAGCAGCCCTTAAACCAGAATGGGATGGTTCCATCGACCAGTGCGAATCCCATGCCCGAGTCTTCGGGGCGCACGATGGCGGGAGGACAGCCTGTGCAGGAGACGCAGCCATTAAGCGCTACCGGACCAGGCATTCAACCGGCCCAGCTAAAGGGGGTGCCGGGCGTGACGCTGAAGAGCGATCTGCATCAGCCCATGTCGGCCACGTTCATCTCAAATGGCAAGAATGTTCATCTTCCTGACGGCACGCGCATGCAGATAGCCATCGCCGTGATCCCACCCGGTGTTCATGTGCACTAGAGATCGGTTTCCTCGGCGGCGCGCTGCATGCGTGCGGATCAGATGTGCGAAGCGAGGGCGGCGAGGCGCCGGCACTCAATGCGCTACCATAAGCAGCGATGAAGGTTCTCTCTGCCGCCGAGATGCAGGCCTGCGATCGCGCAACCAGCGAGGTCTACGGCGTGCCGTCGCTCGAGCTGATGCGAAACGCGGCGCGGGCGGTCGTCGACGTCGCGCAGCGCCAGTTTCCGCAGGCGCGGCGGATCGTGGTGCTCTGTGGACGCGGCAACAACGGCGGCGACGGCCTGATGGCCGCCCGTCTTCTGGCCGAGGCGGGACTTGCCGTCACCATTGTCCTTCTTGGGAATCCCGAAGGACTCAAAGGCGACGCAGGTGAAGCGTGGAGAGAACTCGTGGAAGCCGGCCAATGCGTTGTTCACACTCCGGAGACCGAAGCTGATCTGGACGCGGCCGTCGCGGCACTCATCCCCGATCTCATCATCGACGCAGTGGTCGGGACCGGATTCACGCCTCCGCTGCGCGGGCTGGCTCTTTCGGCGCTTGCGTGGGTTGACAAACTGGCAAGCGATTCGGGGAACAAGCCCTTCGCGCCCGTGCTTGCCGTCGATCTGCCCTCCGGCTGGGCGGCGGACTCGACTTCGCCCGATCCGTCGGGCCCGGCCTTTCCCGCCGATGCGGTGGTTACGTTCACCGCACCCAAGCCGGCGCATCTCTTTGGCCAGCTCACCCGCCGGTGGGACCAGCCTGTGATCGTCGCGCCCATCGGCTCTCCCGACGCGGCCATAGTGTCGGAGCTGTCAATTGCGTGGGCCGGCTCGGCGCTTTCCATGGTCCAGGCGCCGCGGCCGGTTGAGTCCAACAAGGGGATGTACGGCCATGTGTTGGTGGTGGGCGGATCCACCGGCAAGTGGGGGGCGCCGGCAATGACCTCCTTAGCAGCGATGCGTGCCGGTGCGGGGTTGGTGACGGCAGCGGTTCCGGCTTCGGGCCTCGGCGTAGTTTCGGGATTCGCGCCGGAACTGATGACCTGGCCGATGGAAGTCGGACAAGACGGGCTGATGCTGGGTAGCGCCCTTACCTCAGACGCCCTTGCCCGCCTGACCGCCGGAAAGACGGTGCTCGCGCTCGGACCCGGGCTCGGCCAAAGCGAAGAGACGCTCAAGCTGGTCCGAAGTCTGCTCTCCGGAACAAGCATCCCGGCCGTAATCGACGCCGACGCGCTGAATCTGCTGGGCGCGCACCGGGATCTGCTCGACGAATTAGGAAAGAGCGCGGGGGACGGCCGCACCGTGGTCCTGACGCCGCATCCAGGCGAGATGGCGCGCCTGACGGGACTCACAATAGCCGAGGTGCAGGGCAAGCGGCTGGACGTTGCTCGCGAGTTTGCCCAGCGGCGGGGCGTGACTTTGGTACTCAAGGGCGCGCGGACGCTGATTGCCCACCCGGATGGCCGAGTGGCCGTAAACACCTCCGGCAATCCTGCAATGGCCAAAGGCGGCAGCGGGGACGTGCTTACGGGAGTGGTGGCGGGGCTGCTTGCGCAGTATCCCTCGCAGGCCGGGCTGGCTGTGGAAGCAGCAGTATGCCTGCATGGCCTGGCTGCCGACCTGGCCGTCGGCGAGGGCGACGAGCACACGCTTTTGGCAACGGACAGTCTTCAACAATTTTCACGGGCTTTTCAGTTTTGTTTTTCGGGCCGGAACGGGTATGTTTGGTTGCAGGGGCTCCCGACGAATTGATTGCACGGCGCCGCCTCCTATGAGGGAACTCAATGACCAACGCCGCACCCACCGCCGCAGGCCGGATTCACGAGTTCACCACCCACAGCGGGGCAGACACAATTGAAGTGGGCCGCAAGCTGGCCAGGCTGCTGACGCCGCCGCAACTGCTCATCCTGCGTGGCGACCTGGGCACCGGAAAGACCACGCTGGTGAAGGGCATTGCCGAAGCGCTCGACGCCGCGGAAGCCGACGAGGTCACCAGCCCGACCTTTACCCTCATCCATGAGTACGACGGATCGCTCGACGGCAAGCAGGTCAAGCTGTTTCATCTGGACGTGTATCGCCTCGAAGGCGAACGGCAATTGGAGACGTTGGGGCTGGACGACCTGCTCAAGCCCGATGCCCTGGTGCTTGTGGAGTGGGGAGAAAAGTTCAAAAGCATTCGCAAGAGATCGACTGGGGAGATCGCAATTACGTCTGCCGGCGGAGATGCGCGAAAGATCACAGTTACGTTGAAGGATTAGGGTAGGTCTCGTAGCCCGGCCTCATAAACGGAATAGGACCGGCCTCATAGACCAGGACCGGCATCATAACTGGACTGGGACCGCCATAATAAGGAGTCTTGTAACAGGGCACGACTTTAGTCGTGCCGAAAAGGCCACAAAGAAAATGCGGGGCTTCAGCCCCTGAGGGATGTATTTTCGCGGTGCATGAGCATATGTGAGACCGTTTCTGGGGGCGTGGATCGGCCCACCTCAAGTTGAACGTAGACTCTCCGCTCGTGAGGAGTCCTGTGGGTCGCTTACGGTTTTAGCCACAGTCCGCAATTCCCGGCAAATCCAGGATTCAACTTTTGGAGGTATCAATGCGCGCGATCGCAAACGCCGCAAAGCATTCTTTTTTCGTTGCTCTGCTGGCAATCCTTTCCTTGTCGGCCCTGAGCGCACTCGCCGCGCCTGAAAAGCCCCACATCTTTCAGCGTCCCGCTTTGAGCAAGGAACTGATTGTCTTTGGCTATGCCGGAGACCTGTGGAGCGTTTCGCGCACCGGTGGACGCGCCACCCGGCTGACCACCGGCGTGGGAATTGAGACCGCCCCTGTCTTCTCACCCGACGGGAGCACCATCGCGTTTGCCGGCGAGTATGACGGCAACACCGATGTGTTCACGATTCCTTCCGTGGGAGGAGTTCCATTCCGAGTTACGTATCATCCGGCCGCCGATGTTCCGGTTGGGTGGAGTCCGGACGGCAAGCGGATTCTGTTCCACTCGACGCGCCTGTCGTACAGCCGCTTCACCCAGCTCTACTCGGTTCCCGCCCAGGGTGGCGTGGCCGAAGTGCTTCCGCTGCCCATGGCATACCAGGGCCAATACGCGCCCGATGGCAACCAGATCGCCTACACTCCGCTGCCCCCGGCCTTCGGATTCGATTATCGGGGCTTTGTCGCTTGGGGCAACTATCACGGCGGTCTTGCAGGAACGGTCTGGATCACCACGCTGCCTGGGCTCGACTCGGTCGAAGTCCCACACGAACAGGCTGCAGACTTCAATCCTGTTTTCGTCGACGGCAAAGTCTACTTCCTCTCCGGCCGCAATGGGCACATCGGCATCTTCAGCTACGACCCTGCGACAAAGACTGTCACTGAGGCGCTGCACAACCCCGGGCCTGACATTCGCACGATCGCGGCAAACGGCAGCACGCTGGTTTACGACCAGCTCGGCGAAATCTACCTCTTCGACACTGCGACGGGCAAAAGTAATCAGGTGCCGATCGAGATCGATGCGGATCTGCCCGAGGTGCGTCCGCACTTCAAGAATGTCGGGGACGAGGTTGAGCACTTGTCGGTCTCCCCAACCGGACTGCGCGCAGCGATTGAAGCACACGGTGACATCTTCACTGTGGCCGTCAAGCACGGACCCACGCGCGACATCACCAGCACGCCCGGAGTGATGGAGCGCGACCCGGTCTGGTCGCCGGACGGACAATCGATCGCGTACTTCTCCGATGAGTCGGGGCTCTATGCCCTGCACGTTGCGCCGCAGACAGGCACCACTGTAGCCGGAGCCGCAGCGGTAAAGAAGTTTCCGCTTGCTCCTGACCCTGCGTACTATTTCGATCCCGTTTGGTCGCCAGACTCGAAGCGCATTGCATTCCGCGACAATCGCCAGCGGCTTTACATGCTCGACACGGCGACCGGCAAGCTGACCACCCTCGTCGAGCCCGATCCGGCCGGCGGTTACGGCTACGGCGGAGGTCAGGGCGACGTTTCGTGGTCGTCTGACTCGAAGTGGCTTGCCTATCCGCACACGGGCAACAACATGCTTCAGACGCTGTATCTCTATTCAGTGGAGAGCGGCAAAGCAACGCCCATCACGGATCCGCTAGCCGATTCATCGCACCCGGCCTTCGATCGCGAGGGCAAGTATCTCTACTTTGTGACAAGCACAAATTCCGGCGCAACGCAGTTCGGGCTCGACATGACCGCCGACCTCTACCAGGTGAATTCGAGCGTCTATGCCGTCGTGTTGGCTTCCGGCACTGCGTCTCCGCTTGCTCCCGAGCTTGAAGACGAAAAGGTCGGCGGCGATGCAAAGGCGGAAGGCAAAGAAGGCGACAATCCCGAAGGAGATGAGAAAGCCAAGGACGCGGCCAAGGATGCCGGAAATGATTCCGGGAAAGACTCTGCGAAGGACTCCGGCAAAGAGAAGAAGGAGGGCGACGCCAAGGCCAAGCCTCCTGCTCCGCCTAAGCCGGTGAAGATCGATCTGGCCGGGATCGAGTCGCGGATCGTCGCGCT
>Ga0302324_100028257_pt1 | contig 10661 bp, 9 predicted proteins | sample Palsa_T0_1_FD_201949 | JGI IMG/M metagenome (GOLD analysis project Ga0302324, IMG submission 201949) | Peat permafrost microbial communities from Stordalen Mire near Abisko, Sweden - Palsa_T0_1 | ecosystem: Environmental > Terrestrial > Soil > Palsa > Peat permafrost | place: Sweden: Abisko...
ATGTGTAAGCTGCTATTCCGCCATCGGGTAATGGAGCGAAGGCTTTCTTGAGGGTCTGTCCGTTCATCAGCCCAAACTTCCCTCCGAGCGGATCGTAAACAATCTGTGTGTAATTCCCCGCATTGTTCTGTTCCACCATGCGGTCCAAAGCGTCGTAGGTCAAGGTCACAGAATCAATCGTAACCGGCCGGCCTTCTGAATCCCAGCCATATTGGTGCTGCGGGTCTTTCGTAAGGTTTCCGTTGGCATCGTAGGTCGGTGTGAAGCTAGGCAGGGAGGCAATGCGATTTGTACTGGGGACTGCATACGTCGGTTGGAACGAAGTGCCGCTGCTTCCGGATAGCACAGTTTTCGTGATGTTCCCGAACGCATCATAGGTAAAGTTCTGGCCCCATATCGTTCCACAGTTCACGGTGGCAAGTCGGGCAAGGTCATCGTGAGCAAAAGAACAGTTCTGCGTGTCTGCGGAATTGAATGCATCAGAAATATCCAATGATGCCGGCGTGCCGAGTGGGTTCCAGTCGATGGTGCCCGTAAGAGACTGGCTATTAACGTTGAATTGGAACTGCGTCATCCGATTTGTGTTGGGGTCGAACATGAACGAGTTAGTGTCGCCGGAACCCAGTGTCATACTCGTCGGAAGACTGGCGGGATTGTAGGTTGTGCCTGCGACCGGGTTCTGACCCGCGCTGGCCGTAACAATTGCAGGTCTTCCTTCTCCGTCCGGAGTATAGGTTAAGGTCGGCAAAGTGGGAAGTCCGCCGATTTGATCCAGTGCACCGTTTGGCCAATAGGTCGCGCTCATGCTGTAGTAGCCGCTGGAATGCGGAGTGGATTCGTAGACGTTCGAAACTTCTCCGCGAACCGAGTAGCTGAAGCCGAGATCGGTGATCTTGGTGCCAGTGGAACTAGCGGCGGTGTAGGCTTCGGCCAAGCGTGTTTTCGCATCGGCCATTGCTGTGCCGTTCACAGTGGCCGTGTCGTAGATGAAATATTTGTTGGATGTGTTCGCTGCGTACGATCCTGACGGATACGTGGCACTTGTGAGCCGGTGCAAGCTGTCGTACGCATAGCAGCTCACGTTTCCTACCGCATCCGTCTTCTTGACCAAATCGTTCTTAGACGTACCGCACGTTGAATCCGAATCGTATACGTACGACGTGGTTGCTGACTCCGGATTTTGTTCCGAAGTCAAGCGGCTCAAATCATCGTATGTGTAGGTTCGCGTCTGCGTGGTTGAGGCCTGCGCGTTCTGCGTGACGCCGATGAGATTGTTGTTTAGGTCGTAGGTGTATTGAGTGAGGAAACCCGTGGCGGCGGTGTTTTGGGCGCAACTTCCGCTGCCCGTGGCGCTGGTGACTTCGCAAACGGAGGTCATGCGCCCTAGAGCGTCATATTCATATTGCCTACTCTTGGTTTTTTCGCCGGTTGGCGCTGGACCACTGGTGATCAGCACGTCATTCTGATTGTAGGAGTAAGTCGCAATGCCGTTGCCCGAGTCGGTAGCTTGAAGAATACGGCCCAATGCGTCATAGGTTGAGGCCAGATTCGGCGCAGTGGAGTTTGTCGCGCCTGCTCCGCCGGCATAAGGAAGCGTCGCCCTGGACGCAAGCCCAACGGAATTGTAGTCCGTTTCCTGACTGTCATAGGTAGACGAGGATTGACTTTCCTTCACTTGTGATACGTGAACGCGGCCCAAGCTATCCAGAGTGACAAGAGCGTCCGAAGTGGAGATGCTGCCGTTGAAATTCAGGGAACTTTCTGCTGACGTCGCGCCAGTATAGGCGATGTTCGTGACGTTGGACTCTTGGTCTTTTACTACGTTTGGCCGCCAGAAGTCAGGGTCGTTGTACGTTATCGAAACGGTTTGGTTATTTTCGTCTGTTACGGAAACTTCGACGCCGCCAGTGCAATTCCAAACCATCGATCCCGAGAGACTCAAAGGTTCGGCGATGGAGGTAGCAAATGAGTTGCCGCAGGAGCTGCTGCCATAGGTCAAAGCGGTTTGAGCACCGTTCAAGTCCGTCGCGTTCAACACATTGCCAGTATCGGCGTATGTATAGGTCTTGCCCAAAGTTGACCCTGTTGACACAAGGGAGGCGATCGTCGTGACATTTCCCCTGGAACCGGTGACGGCCACGTGCTGTGGAGTCCCCCAAGTTGCCGTGGGAGGACCCGTAGCGGCGCAAGCTGATGTGCCACTTGGCGTGCCTTCATCATAGCAGTAGGTTGTTTGTGACTTTAGGTTGTTCGACCCATCGTACACCGTGACACTGCCGGGCAAAACGATTCCGTTGCTCAAGCCGGCATAGTTTGTCAGCGTCTTGCGCACGAGGGAGCCAGGTGCCCCTTTACCATAAGCGTACTCGTCTTTTTCGGCCACCAAGCCAACATTGTTGTAGCTGATATTGGTTTTCGACTCCAGGCCGCTAGACCCGGGCCACTGGGTGACAACCGTGCGCTGAGTGAAAGGCTGCGTAACCGCCGTGGAATTGCAGGGCGAAGCAGCGCCGTTGTAGCATGTATAAATCGTTTCCAGCAGCGTGCCGGAAGTCGACCCTTGGTAGATCTGTCGCTCCGTCTCATAGAATGACGTTGGGCTTCCCGCGACCGGAGTCGGGCTCTGAAAATTGACTACCGTCTGGTTGGTGGGACTGCTCGGATCTGAGATGGTCGTACTCCAGGTCGTGCCGGAACCAGATCGAGTGTATTGCCATTCACCCCCCGGGTTGACCGTCCGCGTCAAACTTGCCGTGCTGCCGTCGGAGCATTCGATGCCATCGTTCGTTCCTGGATATGTGTAGGAGATTAATCCGCCAGTGGGCAGCGTGACCGACGCTAAACGGCCCGTATAGTCACCGGAGAATCCAGGAGTCGATTCGTAAGTGAATGTGTATTCACTTCCATCGGGAAGCGTAATACTGGTGAGAAGATTCTCAGTCGTAGGCCCAAACTCGGCGATGCCGCTGCATCTGAAATTGGTCTTAACCGTCAGCGAGCTGTAGTTCGCGGTGTAGGAAGCGGGATGTGCGTTCGGTGCAGTGTATGTGAAGGTTACGGGGCTGGACGGAGTGCCGGTGCCTGCAACAATTAATGCCACGGTGCCAAGCGTGTCCGTAATGTTGCCGGAATTATCCACACTGATTACGTTTCCATTCCGATCCGTCAGGGTGCCGATACCAGCAAATGAGTCAGTTGGTGGGCCGACTAATGTGCCTTTACGTGTATAAACGGACGCTGAGTTTCCATTCGCGTTCAATGTGTAACCGGATCCGTCAGGTGCCGTCGCGACCAAGCCCGTAGAGCCAGCGGGTCCGCACGGTGAGGAAGGCCATGTTGTTGTAACGCCGAGGAACGGGTGCACGCCGCCAAAAGAGTCAAAATAGGTCCAAGTGTACGCAGTGATTGTTTCCTCGTCGACCGGCGGTAGCTTTGGATTGATGAACGTTGGGCAGGTCTTGCTGAAAGTTTCCGTGGCAGAAAGATGACCCGTGACCGCCGCTGTCGAGCTTGTCCAGCCCCAATTCGAGACGGGCGTCCAAACCTGACTGCCCGATACGCCGACCGGATACCAAACCGAGGTGTCGTAGCCAAGACTATATATAAAAGGCATACCGCGGCCGGCCCGGCTGAAAACCGGCACGTTAATGTGCACGTTCAAGTTACCCAGATTGACGATGTCCGGGCCGCCGCCGAAGCTGCCGAAGGGTGGGGTTCCGGTCTGGACTTGCGCGAAGCAAGGCGCTGAACAAAAAAGTACCAGCACAACCACGAACGACCAAAGCTGAAATCGAAATCTTGGCATAGCAAGCTCCTTCCAGTCGTTTACGAGAAATCAGCCGCGGTTAGTCCCTGATTTATTTTCGCGGAGGTAATCGTCAGCTCGAGTACAAGACCATTGTTTATGAGCTTTTGGATCTGGAAGGGCACAAGGACGCCGTTCACGGACTGGTAAGCCGAGAAATCGATTTCGATGGAGATGTTGACGCTGGCGTCGTTGTCGGGATGCGCGTTGAAGGTAATTGCTACTGGAAGGAATGTTTTGGCATCCAGGTAAACCTCTTCAGCGCTGAGAGCTTGGAAAAAGCCCGTCGGATCGGGCGATGCGCTTTGATATGCGAAATGCAGGTGTTGAACAGTAGCCCCGGCTCTCGTTTCTTGACCCACGAAGGAAACTACGAGACTTGGGTTCGAGAGTTGCGAAAGCACAGTCAGCTGGGGTACGAACCATGCTGCGTCGGTCAACATGTTGTGATAGGCCATGGCGTGGGAGACGCCGTCAGGCGTGATCCACGATCCTTGCGGCACGCTAGTCGAGCTATTGCGAATCTCGCTACGGGTCCCCGAAGTCTCGACAATATCCAAGCGGCTGTCCGGATTGCCAAGCGCTTTCAGTGTGATCGTTCCGTTTTCAATGTCAGATCCGAGAGTGCGCGTCGCGGTCCCGGTCAGTGTTATGTCACTGACCTGAGTCGTGGGACTCAGCGCCGCCATCGCTTGCGCCGCGAAGGCAACAGCTTGCGGGTTTTGGATTGCAGCTTGCTGCGAGTAAGCAGTGAACGGAATCAGTAACAGACAGAAGGGAAGGGCGAGCTGTTTCAGAATCATAGGTTCTCCGCGGCAATGAAATGTGCCTGCGGTATAACGGAACTTGTATTTGCTGTCAAGGTAAATTAAGTACATTTACACTGCTATTCAGTATTACTACGTATCTAGGTTAGGAATCTATTCGGCAACAAAGGACATGGGTGCAGATGGCGTTCACTGCGAACGACGATCAATCAGAACCTAAACCGTGCGAGCGACATGCAAAGCAAATGTTATTGAACGCGAAGTTTGTCGCGCATCTGCCTGCTTGTGGCGCGTGTATGAAAGTAGTGGCTCAGCTGAATCGCGAATCGGAGATGGAAGTCTGTAATTTCGTGATCAGCAGAGCAATCCCCGAGGCGAATGGTGCATCCGTTTGAAGCAAGACTGCGCATAACCTATAGCCGTTCTGCCGTGTGTGTTCGCTGCGCCGGGCGATTGGGGTGTCGTGACAGCCCCCACGATTGCGGAACCTGGGAGGTCTGTCGAGATTATCGTGAAGCGCGAGACGAACTCAAAAGACTAAACGCATTACTTCAGCGGTAATTCGACCACTCGCTGCCCGGCCATTCTGTTAATGCTGATCTGGCGGGGCTACGGGAGGCTTGGCCCCGACTGCGATATAAATTACGTCACTTTCCGAAACAAATTTCTTGGCGTCATCAATTACTCCGACAGCTTGGAGACCTAAGACAGTACGAAGGGCAGACTGAAGGAGCGCGGCCTCCGGGAAGTCTTTGTGGCTTATGACAATGACCACACCAACCAACGCGGGATTGAGGCCAAAATCGTTGGCCATCACATCGGAAGTCCAGCCAGAGTCGTTAAGAACTGAGATCAAATCTGCGCCAAATAACGAAGCGTTTCTGTCTGATGGGATGACGTGCATTTGAAACTTCGCCTTGCTGCCCTTGAGGAGCTGCTTTAATTGTTTCTTTTGGTCCTCGGTCATGACCCACGGAGCGGCTTGCTCGCGAACCTGTTTGATACCCTCAAGGCAACTATCGAGCTTACTCAAGATGGTCTCCGCATCAGCTTGGTTCTTGGCAACACGATTGAGCAGATCTACGAGTTGGACACGAAGTTTGTCTGGAATATTTTGGCAGGTGATTGTGAATTGATTATTGTTGCCTGAGACAGCAGGGCTACAGAGTCCGGTCGTATGAGCATTTCCCGTTGGCGATTGGCCCCAGCATGGTGTTGCAAGTAACAGCAACAGTGCTAGATATCTCACGATCAGTCACCTCCTCATTTTGGCGGTTTCTGCTCCTTGGGAGGTGGTGGGGGTTCGCCATAATTGAACTGGTTTCCATTGCCGGTATTGGCAGGGCTTTGGGCGCCCGTTGTGGACGCCGGCCCGCCCAGACGAGAGGGAACGCTCTGGATCTGATGATCCTTATCGACCTGCTTTGCCGCAAAAAGCCATACCGTAGCGAAAAGGATGGCACCCAAGATCGCCACTACGATCAGTGATACTCGCGGGTATGGTGTCCCAAAAGTTTCGTAGACAGCTTTCAACCACTCTATTGGATTCATTTTGCCAGTTGACACAAACGGCATAGCGGATGGTACCACATCGATAGTTCACTACTAAGGTGGCTAGGCCTGCATGGGTTTTGCGAATGGGATCACAGACATCTCAGATCCATAAAACTCAGCCTCACACTTCGCACACTCCTTGAGGATCAGTTCCGCGCCGTTCTCGATAATTACTTTCGCTCGTTCGACCCTTCGGAAATAGACCCCATTAGGCAGACGCCTTCAAAGCTGTTTCTAGAATTCCCGGCAGAATGTCGATCGCGACGTGCGAGAGGTATTGATTGTCCGTGTAAAGCACCTTCCTGCACGCAACGCAGCCGGGAACTACGGATCCTTTTCTAGCTCCAGGTGGCGGATCGTTTACAAAAGTATCCCAACTGTGGCGCATTAATTCAGCCTGAGCGGCTTGCAGAATTGTTGTCTTATCCATGTACGTCAGGATAGCATCTCCGGATCGGAGCCGGCATAGTGACCGATTACGAGGTCGCATTGCATTTACAGCAAGATTTGATAGAGTCCCGTGAGAAACCTACCAGGGTTCGGAAGGGATCTGAATCGCGATTCATTCAAAAAGTCTTAGAACCTTGGGGATATGAATTATCCCGTCAAAAGCTTCAAAGGCTGGCCGCGAGAGCTACATCCTACGAATCCTTTATATTGTCGGCCACAAAGTGAAGGAACGTTCAATAAAATGTCTTTCGGGGAGAATTAACAATGCAGAGGACGATCTTTCTGCTCGCTTCGATTTTATTGGTTGGCCTTTCAACTCACTCACTGTTTGCCCAACAAGCCACGAATCCGAAACCGCAATCAGAACCGAGAACTCTGAGGGTCTATGTACAAGGTGATTCTAGTCGCTTGTCGGATTTCGTCGAAGACTGTCGGCATGAATTTGCAAATCGAAGCATCAAACTTCAAACAGTTCCTTTCGATGCCGACTTCGAATATAACATCGTGATCGCTCAGGAAAGCTCAATGGGGGGAGCAGCGGCTGCGGTGATCGCACTTGATAAAAAAGGACTCTTTATTGCGTCTGTGGTTCGGTCGGGAAGAATGTCTGGCAAAGGTGCTTTGAATGCTTCGGCGAAGGAACTCGCCCAAAAACTGGCTGTGCTGTCCTCTCAGTAGGGACGGTTAAGGCTTCAGTCCTCCCTTGCGCATGTATTGAGATAGATTGATGCTCTTGGTCTTCAACTCAGCTACAAGTGGTTCTGGCACAGCACAACTGGATTCCGTCAACGCTAGACAGGTTTCAAGTTCGGCAACCAACATTTGGCGGTCTGTGCTGTTCCATCTTTCCGCAACATCTTGCACCAGGCTCGCGAATATTAACGTGGCCGCTTCTTCCGCCGATCTCTTGACAACAACCGCGCCTCCAAGGAATGCCTGGTTTGATGCGAGCCATTTGGTCGCCACGTAGTGGCAGGAATAAGGGTCATTAGCGGTTTCTCGATAACAGTCGGCAACAATTGCCAGGTCCTTGTCGTCTCCAGTCGCAATCGTGAAAAATTTCGGCTGGGCTGCAATCTTTTGAATTAGGAGCGGGGCCACCGCCGACGAACTTGCATCCGTAGTGTCGTAAACTACCCGCACTTTTATCTGCTTACTGGTTTGCGCAGACGCGCTGGTCGCAAGAAATACAAAGGCTCCAAATACCAAGAAATTCTTCATTGAGTTCCTTCCGGCTTCAGTTTTTCGTCCGAACCTCTATGTTCATTCAAGAACACAAGGTACAACTCAGCCGTTTTTGCTGGATCTGACCATTGATCCTTCGGAGTTTTGTTTTTGAACTCTGGAAAGTATTCGTAGGCCCAGTCTAATAACGCTTGCTTCTGAGCATTCGTTATTTTTAGCCAACGTGTGCCACCCTTTTCATCGGGCCGATCTGCGTCAACCAACAGCATCAAGGCTAGGCTGGCAGGCTGAACAAGATCAGACCAGCGTTGACCGCGTTCAACTTGGAGCGTGGAGATTTGATCCATGAATTCAGATTGCGTGATGCTATCCATTTTCTTGAGAAGATCTATTAGACGACGATCAATATCGATGTGTTGATCGTAGGCGTCCAGCAGTGCCACTGCCGTCAGCCGAACATCCTCACTGCTGCGGTTAGTTGCGAAAGGCTTCAAGGGTTGCTTCGCGCAGATAAAGTCATTGGTGGCCAACTTGGTTGAGCGCATCATAGCGGTCACCTGCGCAAATACGCTATTTGCCTTTTTGACTTCTTCCTTCATTTCGTCACCGCGTTGGGCAGCAGTTTTGGCATACCAGAGTGATATCAGAACGGCCTTCGCGAGTCCGTAAGGCGGTGGCTCAGGCTGCACCATGATGGGACAGGACACCAGAGCTTCGGCTTTTTTATCAGGTACTTGGGCTTGACCGACAATCGCGACGCAGAGGATCAAGACAGTGATGGTGATTCCAGATCGAAGGACAGGCATGGCGCAGATTATAGCCAGTGTTACTAGCTATGGGTGTTATCTTTTTCAACGTGCTTAGAGCGCGGGAACCCTGATACATTCCCGTACGAAACCTGATGAACACCACCGTAGCGCCGGAAAGCATCGTTGCAGCGGCCTTGATTATGCAATTTTGCTTGTCAACGATGATGGCCATCGCAACTGTGTGGATTCGCCGGCAGGAAAAAAGCGAATTTCGTTTCTATCAAGACCCTCCAAACATTGGCAGATATGCGTGGATTGTGCTGACGGCCGTCCTCGCTACCATCGGCCTGCTGCTTTTTTCAGACGAATTCTCAAATACGTGGCGTCCTCTATCGTCCGACATCACTTTTTCTTTCATAACTTGGCGGCACGCTCTGTTTGGCGTTTTCATACTGGATATCGGCTGCACGTTCATTTTGATATCTCTCACAGGCGGCAGCTATCGAAGTCCGTTCACTCCGATTTATTTCATTTTACCCGCGATGGCTCTGTTCTTGCGAGAAGAACCGCGGCGCGTCATTCTCTACTCTGTTGGAATTGGAATGATGTTCGTCTTGGGTTTGAATCCCACGCGGCGAAGTCCGGAGGAGCATGTGACTCCGATCGGCGCATACGCGTTTGTCTCAATTTCTTGTTTGGCTCTTTCTGTACTGGTAGGGTATTTGACACGTCCCCGTTAAATGAAATGAATAAGATACCGCTTGGCCGTTTCTGGTAGGGGCGAGGCCTATGACGGATGCACAAAAAGCGCAGACTGATCCCATTAACGATCTGTTAACCAAACCAATCCCTCAGAAACTATGGCACTACACGTCGGTAAAGGGATTTCAAGAAATTACAACAACCAAGACAATCTGGGCGACGGATATCCGCTTCCTCAACGATAGTGAAGAATTCACCCACATTCTTAAGGTCGCAGATGAGGTAATCAAAGAAACTCCAGAAATCGGCGTAAATGATTTTCCCGCTAGAGACTTTCTAAATAAGACTGTCGAGCTAGCCTTCAATACTGGCCTTCTGCGTCCGGACCGCTTGCGAGTTTTTGTTGCTTCTTTTTCCGTCGCGGAAGATCAGCTTAGCCAGTGGCGAGGGTATTCTTACGGATCTACTGGAGTAAGTTTAGCTTTTGACTTGAGCGCCCTCCGACCGCCGGCCGGGAAGGGGATACTAGTTCCATTTGCTCCTTGTGTTTATGATCTTAACGAGAAGAAAACTCTTCTGCGCGCAGCCGTTCAACATTTTATGAGTGAACTCGAGGGATCTTGGCAGGCGCCGTATAAAACCATTAGAGAGTGGGGCCCAGTAGGTTCAAGGGGTGATAGGGCGACTCTAGTTGCGCGAATTAAGAAGCAGCTCCCGAACGCCGAAGAGTTCAATAAGCGCCTACACGTAGCTATGATTAAAACGTCAACCGAGCTTTTGCAGGTGGCGGCGCTGTCAAAAAACCCATCGTTTCACGAAGAGCAAGAATGGAGATTGGTTCTTCCAGTATTAGCAGAGAAAGAGAATCTGAAAAATCCCCCTCGTTTTCGTCCAGGAATCACTACGCTCATCCCATATATCGCTTACCCGCTCCCTCTCAATGCCGATTCCACCGTACCTTTGGTTGACGTGATTCTCGGTCCGGGCAGTCACGTCAACTCGACCCAGGCCGCGTTCTCCTTCTTGAAATCAGAAGGAATCAGAGTCATACCTAGGGAGTCCAGTGTCCCATTCCGACTTGGGTAAATCCGTGTTTGGTATTTATCCAGAACAGCCGCATTTACGGCTGCGGCCTATCATCTGTCGTAGGAGTAGCCATGCAACTAGATTTCCGGAATGCGTTCTACATTAAGCTAGGGCGTAAAGGGAAGTGGGAACCCGATAGTATCAAGCGCGGCCGTCTTAGGATCGGGTGGGGCCGTATTCCTCTTAAACTGATTATCCAAGAACGTTGGCCCGAAATTCGGCGACGAGTCAACGACTCTAACGCCTTGCGACGGATTTGCGAATCTTCAAGTGAGGATATTTGGATTACCTTCTATGACCACCAACTATGGTGGGGCCGTCTAGCCCGATCCCAGGTTCGGCAAGACAAAACATCCAAATACA
>Ga0302324_100028258_pt1 | contig 10661 bp, 16 predicted proteins | sample Palsa_T0_1_FD_201949 | JGI IMG/M metagenome (GOLD analysis project Ga0302324, IMG submission 201949) | Peat permafrost microbial communities from Stordalen Mire near Abisko, Sweden - Palsa_T0_1 | ecosystem: Environmental > Terrestrial > Soil > Palsa > Peat permafrost | place: Sweden: Abisko...
TGTACAAGTGGAATCACTACGACGTGGTTCGCGTGGAGGACGGGCACATCAAGGAACACTGGGACGAAGCCGTCATCAATCCGCCGGCGCCGAACGCGGCGAAGTAGTAGCTAACAGCCTCCGGCTGGTTGCGGCCTCGAGCTCGCTCGGAAAGCCGGAACCTGCCGCCCGGCACGCTGGATCGCGGCCTCGGCAAGGTCGAGGGCGCTCAAACGCTATAGGAGGAGTTGCTAGCCAGCGGTGCAAAGCCTAGAGGACGCGCTACAAGCCGCCGGGAATCCAGTGAAACGGCTGCGCAATTCGCAGATCGGACCCTACGCTTTTCCGGTGGTGCGCCCCGAGTTTACCAACTGGAGGGATGAACAGCGCGCTTGGAAGGAAACCTGCGCGCTATTTGACCAGTCGCACCACATGACGGACCTCTATCTCGAGGGGCCCGATGCGCTCAAGCTGTTGTCCGATCTCGGCGTAAATAGCTATAAGAATTTCAAAGTCAACCAAGCCAAGCAATTTGTAGCTTGCAACCACAATGGATATGTAATTGGCGACGCGATTCTTTTTTATCTGGACGAAAATAAATTCAATCTGGTCGGGCGCCCTCCTGCTCATAACTGGGTGCAATACAACTTAGAGACTGGCGGCTACAAGGCGACTGCGGAGCGGGATGAGAGATCGGCTGTCAACCAAGTCCGCAGGAAGGTTTTTAGATACCAGATTCAGGGCCCGCATGCGCTACGAGTGATGGCGAAGGCAACCGGAAAACCAGCGCCGGATATCCGGTTTTTTCACATGGACGTATTCACCATCGCGGGCCGCAGCGTCCGCGCTTTGCGTCATGGAATGGTGGGACAGCCCGGATGGGAACTGTTTGGTCCTTGGGAGGATGGGGACGCAGTCCGGGATGCCATCGTGAACGCGGGTCAAGAGTACGGGATTCGGCAAGTGGGCTCGCGAGCTTACCCCACCACCTGCCTTGAATCGGGCTGGGTTCCCTCGCCGCTTCCGGCGATTTATGTTGGCGGCCAGATGAAGGGATACCGGCAGTGGTTAAGTACCAAAAGCTACGAAGCCACGGCTTCACTCGGAGGCAGCTTTTACTCCGATGACATCACTGACTATTACCTGACTCCCTACGAGCTGGGCTACGGGCCTTTCGTTAAATTCGACCATGATTTTGTGGGACGAGCTGCTCTTGAGAAAATGGCCGATAAGCAGCGGCGGAAAAAAGTGACTCTCGTTTGGAACGGCGAAGATATCGCGCGTATTTTTGGTTCTCTATTTCATGGCAGCGATATCGAGAAGTATATCGACTTACCCTTAGCTAATTACTCAACGTTACCGTTTGACAAAGTGCTGAAAGACGGCCAGACCATCGGTGTGTCGACATATACCGGCTACACCTACAATGAACGCGCGATGATCTCATTGGCGATTGTCGATATCAAGCACAGCGAGCCGGGCGCCGAGGTCACGCTGGTGTGGGGTGAAGAAGGGCGCGGGTCGTCGAAGCCGACGGTTGAGCGTCACAAGCAGGTCGAAATCCGGGCGACTGTCGCGGCCGTGCCATACGCTGAAGTTGCGCGCGTTGCATATCGGCCGCATTAGAATGTAAACGACGATGGCGTACATTTTTCACCAGGACGATCTGCCCAAGCTGGTCGCGGTGGTTCCCGGCCGCGAGCGCACCTTCTTCGTCAACAAAGAATTAACCAACATCGACGACATGCTGGCGGGAGTGATGGAGTACAAAGCCCACGGCTCTTCGCCCTACCATCACCACGAGGTTTGCGAGCATTTTTACTTCATTATGGAAGGTAACGGCACGGTGGAAACCGAAGAAGGGGTACGTCCCGTGGGGCCGGGCGACATGGTCTTCATTCCGGCGGAGGCCAAGCATCGCTTGCGCGCCACCGAAACCGGCCTGTTTTATTTCGAATTCCAGGCGCCCAATCGCTTCAAGACTCACATCCTGGACGGCACTCCGGACGATCTGCGGTGGAACCGCGTCGACGGCCGGGTCTGGGTGCAAACGTAACGCGGATCTGCATGACCACCACGCTCACCTTCATCGATACCAACCAGCTGCCGCGCGTGAAGACTTCGCAAGGCGAAGCGACCGAGATCTTGAATCAGCGGTTGGCCGGCGCGAAGAACGTTTTGGGAACGCTGCGCTGGCTTTCACCTGGAGAGAAATTTCAAGCCGATCCCATCGAAAAGCACCAGCTCATTTACCTCATGGAAGGCAGCGGCCAAATCCGCCTCGATAACAAGGACTACGACGTTTCGCGCGGCGCGGGCGTTTATCTCGGGCCGTCGGAAACCGCGACCATTCAAGCCGGCGGCACTTCACGGCTCAAGCTTTTTCATCTGGTGGTCCCGCGCATACCGGCTTAGAACCCCGGCCAACGGTTGAAAACCACCGGGGGCGGTGCCGCGCGGCCATCTTCTCTTTTGTGTTCCGCGGCAACTCAATCACTTAGAATTGGCAATTCGCGTGCCTTCCTACAGTGCATAAGGAGGACAAGGAAATGAAAACGAAAATTCTGGCGGGTTTGCTCCTGGCGGGCAGCGTGGCGTTCGCCGCGCCGCGGGTTTCTTTTGGAATCGGCATTGGCGTCCCTGCTCCGATTGTCGTAGCGCCTGCTCCCGTAGTGGTGGCCGCACCGCCCTGTCCTGGTCCTGGCTACGTGTTTGTGGACGGTTACTGGCGGCCGGGTCCCGCTATTTGGCGCGCGCCCTTAATCCGCTACGAAGGACGGCATTTTGAACATTTTCGCCGCTAACGGGGAAGCGGCGAGCGCCCGGCCGATACGCGAGGTTTCCCGGCCCATTGTAGAGGGGACGATCCAGCCTACTTGCCTCGGCTGAGATCCCCCACACGGGAGCCTGAGGTTGCCCGGTATCGGCCGCCGCTGAGGACGCGGCCTGGTTCGTTGTACAATTTGTTTTCAGTCTAGATCTTCGCGTCCAACCTGATCAGCGCCTCGGGCGCTTCGAAAAACCCCCGTCGTGGGCACTACTCCGGATTCGCGGAATTCGGCAGCTCATTACGGAGGTTCCCATGAACGAGGTGTTGCGTGTTCTTCAAGTGGAGGATTCCATCCTGGACGCCTCTTCTACCGAGCGCGCGCTGGCCAAGGCCGGTTACACGCTGTACTCCGAGCGCGTCGTGACGGCGGCCGAACTGCGGTCCGCGCTAGCCAAGCAGCCTTGGGACGTCATCATCTCGGACTATCGTCTGCCGGAGTTGGATGCACCCGCCGCATTGTTGCTGCTGCACGAGAGCGGCCGTGACATTCCATTCATCGTGGTATCCGCCGCGATCCGTGAAGAGCTGGCCTTGGCCATCATGAAAGCCGGCGCGCAGGATTACCTGCTGAAGAACGATCTCGGCCGCCTGGCTCCCGCGGTGGAGCGTGAAATCCGGGATGCGCGAACCCGCCAGGAACGGTCGCTGGCGCAAGGCGCGCTGCAGCAGAGCGAAGAACGCGTGGAAGCGCAACGAGCCACGCTGAAGGATCAGACCGCGCTGCTGCAACAGCGCGAAACGCTGCTCCGGGAGATTCATCATCGCGTGAAAAACAACATGCAGGTGATGTCCAGCCTGCTAAGCCTGCAAGCGCGCGCCGCTCTGAATCCGGAAACCCGCCGGATGCTGGAAGACAACCAGAACCGCATCCAAGCCATGGCTCTGCTGCACGAGATACTGTATCAATCCGAGGATCTCGCTCTGGTGGATTTCCCGAAATATGTGTTGCGCACGGTGGATTACCTGTTTCGGTCCTTCGGAGTGAAAGATCGCCCGATTCGTTTACACACCGATCTGGATCAAGTGGAGCTCGAGCTCGACGATGCCCTGCCCTTGGGCCTGCTCATCAGCGAAGTGGTTTCCAACTCCCTGAAGCACGCGTTTCCGCAAGGCCGCGGCGGAGAGGTGTCACTCTTCTTGCGCCAACAATCCGACACCAACATTTCGCTGATCCTTTCCGACGATGGCATCGGGCTGCCTCGGGAGTTGGATTGGACCACGACGCGCTCGCTTGGGTTGCGGCTGGTGCGCGCCCTGGCTCAGCAACTGCGAGGCACGCTCGAAATCCGGTCGCAAGGCGGCACCGAAGTCCGGCTTACATTTCAAGCCCGTCACCGCAACCCTGACTCCGCCGCCCAGGCCGCTTCTGCGGACGGCGCGAGATCTTTTCGGAACCTTCCGGCCACTTCCGTGTTAAAGTAGAGGAGTCTTAGGTTTTGGCATCTTCGCATTCGTCCGGCCCGTCCGCCCTCGTTCGAACCTGCCCGATTTACCAATCTGTAAGTCAAAAGGAAAAGAAAATGAAGAATATTTTTGTGGGAAACCTCAATTTTGGAGCTACCGAGGATGCGGTTCGGTCTCTCTTTGAATCATACGGCACCGTGGAGCGCGTCAGCATCGTGACAGACCGTGACACCGGGCAGCCGAGAGGGTTTGGATTTGTCGAGATGACCGCCAACGCGGATGCGGATCGCGCCATCGCGGAACTCAATGGCAGGGAACTTGACGGCAGAGCGTTGAACGTTAACGAAGCTCGCCCGAAGACCGAGCGTTCATTCGGTGGCGGCGGTGGTGGTGGTAAGCGCGGCGGCAACAAGCGCTGGTAACAGTTATAGAATCCCGAGGAAGGCGCCGCCTTGCGACGCCTCCTCCTATTTCGCCCGCCTGGTAATCGTTTTCCCCAGCCAGAGATTAGGACTCGAGCGCTTTTCGCAGCGTCAAGTCGCCGGGATTCTCGCGCTCAAAAGCGCTCAGTGCAACCCTGAGCGGTGACGTCCGTATCGGACTCATCAGCCATGCCTGCGACACAGGCAAATCGCTATGATCTATTTCGCGCCACAGCTCCCCATCCAATCGGCGCTGATCAATTCGCACAATATTGTCTTCGATGCGAATACGAAGATCCTGCGTCTCAAACGTCCTGTTGTTCATACTTCATTGTCCCATGCCGCCGGTTCGCGCGTACGGATTTCGCCGCGAAATTTTGGGACGCCGCCGCACGTACGCGCAGTTTCGCCTTAACCCCGTCATGGCCGGTCCATGGAAGAGGAGGCGCGCGAAATCCTGAAGGCGGCACTCACAGCGGAGCGCGCATCCAAGCTCAATCTGGCGGATTCGATCCGGCGGCACGTCACTCCTCTGGGTGGCGTTGAACTCGCGCTTCGGGCCGCGCGAAGCCGTTCGCAGCGCTCCGATACTCACGAAGTGATCGTGCTCGGCACAAACGTGCTTACGGAAGTCCTCAAGCCCTTACCTTCCGAAATAGTCCTGCGTTGGCTGGCAGCGCAGGAGCTCGCAGCCGTCTTTACGACGGCGATCACTCAGGCAGAAGTTCTGTACCGGTATCGAGGCCTTGCCTCTGGGCAAGCGCGGAGAACGATTATCGGTGGCCATCGAACAGATGTTTGCCGAAGAGTTTCAGAAATCGAAGTCACCGACGATTAACCGTCATTGGTGAATCAATCGCCCCAGCCATGTCCGCTCAAGGCTTGACAACCCCTGTAACTTAACTGATAATGGTAAACGTCTGAGCACTTCTGCCCACCCGCGGCTCGTCTGAAACTAAGTCAGGCGATCTGATCCTCTTCATCTTAGGCCGTCTCCAACAATCAGGGGCCGTCTCCAACAACCGAGGAGGTTGCAATGTTTCAAGCGTCCGAGAAATCCATTGGGAGAGGGTACACGACGACCGTCGCGTTTCTGCTGGTAGCCTTCGTCTTCAGTCCGGCCGTATTGATCATCTCGCGCCCGCTCGGCTATGAGTCTGTTTCGCTGGCGATCGCTTGCAGCGGGCTCTGCACAGTATTGGCCTGGGTAAATTGGAAGAAGTCATCGCGGATCTCCATCCCTTCCATCGCGGTTTCGATCGGTCAAACAAAATGACCATCTCAGGCGCGTTCAAGCTTCCTTTCGTGTGCGCGGCGCTTGGGGCGTGTTTGCTGCCGGCGGCGGATTTCTCCAGCTATCGGGGGTTCCAGTTCGGCATGAGCCTCTCGCGGGCGGCGGACCAGGCCGGGATGAAAGCCAGCGAAGCAAAGTTGGAGGATCAACGGCCGGTGAAGATCCAAGTGCTGGATTTCGAACCCAATCTCTTTCATAGCGCCGTGGCGAAGAACGATCCTGTCTCCGGGATTTCCCTCAGCTTCTTGGATGGCGAACTGTATCGGATGGAGGTGGTCTACGACCGCTACAAGGTGGAAGGGATGACGACCGACGATATGATCCAGGCTCTTTCGGCAACCTATGGAGCCGCCGCCAGGCCCAAGGCGGACATCGCGTATCACTCTTATTACGCGGAGACGGCGCCGGTGATTGCGCGCTGGGAGGATTCCGAATACTCGTACAACTTAATCCGGGCCGAGGATCGTTCCACGTTTGCGATGGTGCTGTATTCGAGAGCGTTGGACGCCCGGGCGCAAGCAGGAATGATCGAAGCAGCTCGCTTGGACGCCTTGGAGGCTCCTCAAAAGGAAGCGGAACGTCTCAAGAAGCAAGAAGCGGACAATCAAGCGGAGCAAGAAAAGTCCCGGCTGGCGAACAAAGCGAGTTTCCGCCCATGAATTCCCCTCCAGTGAATCCAACTGATCCTAGCGGCGACATCGCAATCGACGCCATTCAAGAGGGAAACGTTTTTATCGCAGCCGGCGCCGTTTTGCCCGAATCCTTGCACCTGGAAAGCGCCCCGGATGCGAACGGGTGGAAATCGCTGGAAAGCGCCGGACGTTCCGCGTTCGAGCAAAAAGTCCGCCAAGCGGGATGGATTTTCTTTCTTATGGATGCGGAGATCACGGCCACCGTTTACGGTTTTGACGCGCAAAAAGCTTTGCGTACCGCGTTCGAGCGGATCAGTGCGAGTGTGAAATCTCAAAAATGCAACAGCCTTCAAATTACGCGCGTGGAAAGCAAATCGTTCCTGAGGGTGCCGTCCGTGAGTGTCACGGCGCACTCACGCCATCTCCAAGAACGGCCGTACTTCGCTGGCCAATGACAAACTCGAATGGTCCGCTTAATTTTTGGCGGCTGTTCAGACGGCGCGGGCTCGGGCGGACCCATGGACGGCTGATGGTGGATGGAAATAGCTATTGGAAATAATCGCATGCCAGTCATAACCTTGAAACTCACCGACCAGGAATTGAGCTTGTTGACCAATCTGGCAGCCGATCAGTTATTCCGCAGAGAGTTCATCGATCCCAAGATGCCCGGCTACAAGTTCAATCCCGGGGAATTGAGCCTCGGGAAAAAGCTTGTGGAGCGCTTGAGGCAGATCACGGAACGGGCAACAAATTCAAGAGTGACGAAAGCCGGTTGACGATGCAATTCATTCTTACAGGATTCACTCAAGAGACGGTGTTCCGCGTCTTCGCGTTCGAGGGCGTCGCGGTGGGCCAGATTCGCACGGTCTTTACGGTGAGGGCCGATCTGGCTCTGTCACGCCGCTACGGCATCGCGATGCAGGAACTGCCGCTGTTGTGCCGGGCCCTGCTTGACCGCCAAGAAGGCGGCCAGGACCATGAGCTGATCTTTTCGGAAGAAGAGATGCGCGCTTGCTCCGACAAACGCGCTGCGGATCGGGCGCTAGCTGCTCTGAAGAAGAAGGCGCCCCGCCGTCCCGTGGTGGAGAATGCGGGAGCTGCGTGGCGAGGCCCGCAGCCTTAACGAACGTTTGAGCCCACGATCAAGCGCGCTTCGGTGACGGCCTGAACCTGATCGGCGGTCACGCCGGGCATTACTTCTTCCAGCACCAACCCCTGTGGCGTCACGCGAATCACGGCCAGTTCGGTGATGATCGTATCCACCACGCCCAGGCCGGTGATGGGCAGCGTGCAGCTTCGCAAAATCTTTGGCGCTCCTGCTTTGGTGGTGTGCTCCATGGCGACGATCACGCGCCGCGCGCCCGCCACCAGATCCATCGCGCCGCCCATGCCCTTCACCACCTTTCCCGGAACCATCCAATTGGCGAGGTTGCCGTTCTCGTCCACTTCCATCGCGCCCAAAATGCTCAGATCAATATGGCCGCCACGAATCATCGCGAAGGCATCGGCGCTCGAAATATACGCGGTGCCCGGAAGCTCGCTCACGGTTTCCTTGCCCGCGTTGATCAGGTCGGCGTCCTCCGAGCCTTCCAGCGGAAAAGGTCCAATACCAAGCATCCCGTTTTCCGATTGCAGGACAACTTCGATGCCCGGTGGAACGTAATTAGCCACCAACGTCGGTATGCCGATGCCGAGATTCACATAGAAACCGTCCTCGAGTTCCAAGGCGGCGCGGCGCACGATGCGTTCGCGTAGGTCATGCCCGCTCACGTGTGGTCCTCCGCTCGATCTTCTTCTGGTACGCCGGTCCCTGCACGATGCGCTTCACATAGATGCCGGGAGTCATCACCTGGTCCGGTTCGATCGTGCCCGCGTCCACCAGTTGTTCCACCTCCGCGATCGTGATCCTGGCCGCGGTGGCCATCATGGGATTGAAATTACGCGCTGTTTTGCGGTAGACGAGATTTCCCATGCGATCGCCTTTCCAGGCCTTGATGAGCGCGAAGTCGGCCGTAACCGCGCGCTCCAGCAGATACTCCCGGCCTGCAAAGATGCGCGTCTCCTTCCCGTCCGCTACCGCGGTTCCGGCGCCCGCGGGAGTGTAGAAGGCGGGAATACCCGCGCCTCCCGCTCGAATTTGTTCGGCCAACGTGCCTTGGGGAACCAGCGTGACCTTGATTTCGCCGGCGATCATTCGCGACTCCAACAGTTTATTCTCTCCCACGTAACTGCCAAAAAAGGATGCGATCATGCCGGCCTCCAGCAACAGGCCCAGGCCGAATCCATCGATTCCCATGTTATTGCTGATGATGTGCAAATTCCCGACGCCTCTTGCGGCCAGAGCCGCAATCAGATTTTCCGGTATTCCGCACAATCCGAATCCACCCAGCATGATGCTGGCGCCGTCGGGAATATCGGCTACCGCCTGGTCACAGGATGCTACGACTTTGTTTATCGCCATGATGTTTATAAGGCATGCTGTGGTATTGTTACACGAACTCATCGAACTCGCCGGCGCGGATGGCGGCGGCAATCCGTTCGATGTCCGGCGACAGAGACCGGTCCTCGATAACGCGCGGAGCCATGGCACGGATCAGCCCGCGAGCGCGTTCGATCGGCTTGGATGATCGAAGCGGCGCGCGGAAATCCAGACCTTCCGCCGCGACCAGCAGCTCGATGGCGAGAACGTACTCCGCATTCTCGACGGTTTGCCGTAATTTCAGGGCAGACGTCATGCCCATGGAAACATGGTCTTCCTTTCCGCCGGAAGTCGGCACGTTGTCCACGCTGGCGGGGTGCGCGAGGACCCGCGCTTCGTTCAGCAAAGAGGCCGCGCAAACTTGCGCGATCATGAATCCGGAGGAGGTGCCGGCGTGCGCGCTCAGAAATGGCGGGAGTCCTTCGTTGAGGTCGGGATTCACCAGCCGGTCGATCCGGCGCTCGCCGATGCTCATCAAGGTGGTCAGCGCGATGGCCGCGTAGTCAAATGTTAACGCCAGCGGCGCGCCATGAAAATTGCCGCCGCTCAGAATCTCGCCGGTGCTGAAGACCAGGGGATTGTCGGTGGCCGAGCCGCTCTCCACTTCCACCGTTTCGCGCGCGTGGCGCAATGCCGCGCGGACGGCGCCGTGCACTTGCGGGATGCATCGAAGGCTGTAGGCGTCCTGGACGCGCGGATCGTTCTTCAAGTGCGATTCACGGATTTCGCTGCCTTGGAGCAACTCGCGCAAATGCTTGGCCGAAGCTTGTTGGCCGGCATGCGGCCGCGCCGCCTGAATTCGCTCATCGAATGCCACGGGCGTTCCGCGCAGCGCCTCCAGCGTCATCGCGCCCGCCAGATCGGCCAGCGACGTCGCACGCTCAGCGCGAAACAAGGCGAGCGCGCCGACCCCGGCCATCGCTTGCGTGCCATTGAGCAGCGCCAGACCTTCCTTGGCTTCTAAGCGCACGGGTTCAATTTGCGCGGCGGCGAGAGCTTTTCCGCCATCCATCCAAGCGCCCTGATATCGCGAGACGCCTTCGCCAATCATGGACAGCGCGAGATGCGCCAGCGGCGCCAGATCGCCGCTCGCTCCAACGGAGCCCTTCTCCGGGATTCGCGGCAGCACTCCGCGCTCCATCATCGCCAGCAGCGTGCTGACGATTTCCACGCGGCAGCCGCTGAACCCCAAGGCCAGCACGTTCGCCCGAAGCAGCATCATGGCCCGCGTTTCGGCTTCCGAGAGCGGCTGCCCGAGCCCGCAGGCGTGACTGCGAACCAGATTCAGTTGCAGGCTGTCGAGCTCGGATGGCGGAATCCGGACATCGGCCAATTTGCCAAAGCCGGTGTTGACGCCATACACCGCGCGATCCTGGGTGAGCACTTGTTCCACCGCATCGCGAGACCGCTCCATGCGTTCGCGGGCGTCTTTGGCAATGGCGAGACGGAGCGGCTGGTGAGCGCCGGCAGCTAGCGAGATCTCTTCGAGCGTGAGGCTGCGGCCGGAAAGTTCAAGCGTCATTGAAACCGGAAAAGGCGAGACGGCGGACAATGGAGCGGGAGATGGGACTCGAACCCACGACGTCCAGCTTGGGAAGACGACAGTAAATTGGAAACAAAG
>Ga0302324_100028262_pt1 | contig 10661 bp, 7 predicted proteins | sample Palsa_T0_1_FD_201949 | JGI IMG/M metagenome (GOLD analysis project Ga0302324, IMG submission 201949) | Peat permafrost microbial communities from Stordalen Mire near Abisko, Sweden - Palsa_T0_1 | ecosystem: Environmental > Terrestrial > Soil > Palsa > Peat permafrost | place: Sweden: Abisko...
GCGCCTTGCGGCCGGCGCTGGGCTCGATACCGAACTCGGACAAGGCACTGAGCAGCGTCGATGACCAGGCAGGCTGCCCCGTCGGCCAGACGAACTCCCCGATCACCACCAGGAGCAGCGCCCGGGCACTGCTGGGCCGCATGCTGCCCAGCGGATTCCGAGCCGAGGACGAGTTGGAGATCACGCTCCATCATCGCGCGCCGGAGCCACGCTGGACACCCACACCCTCCAGCGCGGCTCGGGCACGGTATTCGTCGCCGGCTAGGCGATCAGCCGCCGAACCCGTGGTGGTGATGATGCCTGCCCGGCCCTCCGCCCGTGCCGGGCGCCGTGGCGGTGCCAGTCGGCGTGGGCGTGGGCACTGTCCCCGTGCCGTTCCCATCCCAGGTCACCGTGAAGGCGCTGCCGCCGGCCAGCACGGAGGGAGTAGCTTCGGTGACGTTGCCTGCCGACACCATGGTCAGGGCGCTGGGATTCTCGTTGCCGATGGCCGTCTGGTCGACCGTCACGCCGGTGAAGCTCACGGTACCGAAATCCGACAGCGGCAGCACGGTTCCCGTTCCGCTGCTTGGGGCCTCCGCGATCACTTCAGCAGAACCTAGCTCAGCGGTATCCGAGGTCTGGTCAGCAGTCTGGGTCCAGCCCCGGGTCGAGTCCGTCAGCGTGAGGGTAAACGCACCGCCGCCGCCGGCGACCACCGAAGCAGTCATCGCATCTCCGGGCTCGACGGGATCGTCGTAGAACACCGGCGCGTCGGGGAACATCTCGAACCAGCCCTGATAGGCAGCAACTCCCCCGTCGCAGTCAGCGTCCGTCCCGGTCTGCTCGACGGAATTGGTCCCGTCACCATCGAGGCCGACCCAGAAGCTGGAAAACGTAGTCGGCGCGCCGCAGGTCACCGAGGGCTCGGCCCAGGAAGCCGACACGCTGGTGAAGGTCCCCGCGCCGCCCGCTGGCGAGGGCGCAAGCACCGGCGCCGGCGACAACCAGGCACCAGCGGCGGCCCCGGCTATATGATGCGCGCCGCCTGCGGGAAGCGCGAAGGGCTCTGCGGGAAGAATTCACGAGACTGACGTCCTTTCTCCAGCGCTCCCCGAAGGTCCCCGGCATATGCCGCGCATAAAATCAGCCATCGCAAATACGCGGCACGGCCAGTTAGTCTTCCCCTCGTTGCAGGCTAGAGATATTCGGCGGCGGCGGGCAGCCGCGAAAGAAACTCGTAATGCCGGTCATTCCCAATGCGCCAGGGACGCCCAGGCTGAACTCCGGCAGGTCCGGCACCGCGCGCCACGCTGGCCATCGCACACCGGGATGTCAAGATCCGCAGGAGTGATAAGAGAACGGTAAGACTTACCGTTCTGTCATACTTGAAAGCAGACCGTCTCAAAGGACCGCTATCATGCGCCGCGGTTGTCCTGTCCGCCGGCTCCCTGATGGGCTTAAGGTCTCGCCTGAAGGGACAGCTCACGATCGGGGGTGCGTTGCCATGCGGCTCATAATGCTGTCCCCGCCAGGAGCCGGAAAGGGCACGCACGGCAAGCTCCTGTCACAGGCGACGGGGATCGCGCATATCTCGTCCGGCGATCTGCTGAGGGCCGAGGCCGCCCGCGGCACTGAGCTCGGGCTGCGGCTGTCCGAATACACCCAGCGCGGAGACCTGGTCCCGGACGACCTGATCTTCGAAATGCTCATCCCGGCGGTGATCGAAGCGTCTCGCGACACCGGCGGCTACCTGCTCGACGGCTTCCCCCGGACGCTGCCGCAGGCTAGGCGCGCCGCGCAGATCGCCACCGAACTCGACCTCGTCAGCGACGCCGCCATCTACCTGACTGCCCCGGACAAGGTGCTCGTCGAGCGGTTGCGTGACCGCGCAGGGCGCGACGGCCGGACCGACGACAAGCCAGAAGTGATCAGGCACCGCCTGGCCGTATTCGCCGAGCAGACCCGGCCGCTCGTCGACTACTACCGCGGCCGGGGCATCCTGCTCGAGCTCAACACGAACCGGCCCCAGGCCGAGGTGCACGCCGAGCTGCGCGCCAAGATCACGGCCGCCCTCGGCGTTCCGTTGTCGCGAGCGGGACATGGATCCAGCCTCAGCCCGGATACCGGTCGGGGCCGCCCCGCCACGGGGTGACCGCCACCTGCGCCTTAAGCGCGCATATTCACCACGGAAGAGCCCAGTTCTCGACGGATCCCCAGGCCAGCCGGCCAGCCGCCAGCTCACTTGCGCCGTGCAGCACCACCAGGACAAGAGCCGCTACCACCAGCGACACCACCAGGCTGCCCAGCAAGACGCGGAAGATGACGTGACCGACGGGCATCCGCCCAGGCTTCCCATTCGTCATGGTATCGTCGCTCCTCGCCGGTGCCGGTTGAGCAACCAGGTGAACGGGGCGACCGGGTCCGTCGCCTCTATCCCCGCGCCGACCAGGAAATACCGGACCGAGCCGAAGTCGTGTTCCGCCATATCCACAAGATTGCGCAGGCCCTTCGCGCACAGCCACGCTTTCAGATCGCGCGACGAGACCCTGGTCAGATCCGGTTCCGGGCCAAGGGCTTGCTTGGCCAGAACGTCCGCCTTGGTAATGACAACGGCCAGCGAGCAGCGGCGGGTCTGTGCGCCGCAGCGGTTGAGCTGAGCCACCAGCACATGGTAAGGAACTTCCGCCGCGGCGCTGCTCGTCCCTGAATCCGCGATGCGAGAGTCTTCATGATCACCATGTCTGCGGGACAAGAGTGCCGGGTCGATCCGGTCGCGCACAAATGGGATAGTCGTTGGATCGAGGACAAGCACATGCCGGGGCGTCGTGCCGAGGTACCGCAGCGCAGGATCGCGCACCGTTATAGAGAAATGCTCGCCGCCGGCATCGATGAAATGGACGTAGCGCTCCTGGTGCGGTTTAACGTCTCGCAGCGTCAGCAGTACTGGCTCCGCCGTGGGCCTAGGCTCATGCCGAGGCCGCCGGGACATCGACTCCCCCGTATCGTGCAGCCAGGCCGCACTGTCTTCGTCGGCCGGCTCCCACACAGCCTCCTCGCCGCGCGTCATCCCGGCCATCGCCGACAGCAGCAGCTGCGTCTTCCCGACGGCCGGACCACCGGACAACGCGATCCGGGCGTCCGGTACGGTGCCAGCCCCCTCGTGCAACAGATTCTCACAGGCGGGACAGACCGCCGTCATCGCTGACGCAGCGCGCAGGACAGTGCTCGGCAAGCGCGCGTCACACTGGCAATGCCGCCACCAGACGCCCAGCCGTCCGGCCCGCAGATCGCGATGAATCCCGTCAGGGTGCCGGGGATCGCATCGGTAGGCTGGCAGCCGGGTGACACCAAGGCAATGAGGGCACGTCGCCGCCGCGCCGCGCCACCACCGGACTGAGGCATCACCAGCCCGCAAGACCGCGACGGCGGCCCACCGGATGAGGCGCGGGATAACGGCGACGGCTTCGCTGGCCGCCGCGAGCGCCAGCCATGCGCTATATGTTCCGGCCGTTACGGCAACCAGGAATACCACCGGGACCGGCGTCAGAGGCAACGCCACGACCAGTACAAGCGCACGGGGAGCCGCCCAGTCTCGCGTCTTCACCCATAGTGTCAGGGCCTGGCGCCTCGGCCAGGCCAAGGCGGACATGATGTCGCGCTCGAGTTGCCCGGTCAGGTATCCGGGCCAGCCGTTGTCCCAGTACCTGTAGGGCGCTGCGGCCCGGCGCGGCACCGTGCTGGCAGGCTTCCTGAGGGTCCGGTCGTCCTCGACGCCAACGTATACGCGCAGGTAGCCGACGCAGGCCAGCACCGTGCCGACGAACAGGCCTACGGCCGCAGCTACGAGTGTCAGGGGCACCGACACGTAGACGAACACCAGCCAGCACACTACAAGCCAGGCGAGGCCGGCCAGTACAAACCAGGCGACGTCCGCCATCAGACGTTCGGTTGCCGGCGGAACACCCGGAGGCCGTCCCACCGGTGCCGCAGGCGCCTGAAGCGGTTCGGGCGGTTCCTGGCCACGTGAGTATTCCAGGAAGCCACCAGCTCATCTCCCAGGGGCATCAGACGCGCAGCCACATCCTTGGTGTCGTCCGGTGATGCTCGCCGGCACCAGTCACGAATGGATACGTCGAGCTGGAAAAGAAGCTCGGGGCGCCCGCCTACCGCCGGCCAATTGAGGCACCGGGAAAAAGCAAAGCTCACCGCTATCCGGGCGGGCCCGGAAGACGACTGGGACCGCTGGCACCATGCGCGCAGGTACTCCCCAGAGATCTCAGGGGGGATATGGCGGAGAAGGTACGTCAGCCATACCGGATCCTCGATCGCGAGCAGGGCCCGCGTGAGCCTCTCACCATGAGAGATGAGCAGGGACGACGGTATCTCCCTGAGGATCTTGTCAGTATCCCGCGGCGGGTATCCGGCGGCCAGACGTGACTCAAAAGACTGGAGCCTATGGTGCCGCTCCAGCACCTTGATCGTCGCGGCGTCGGGTATGAGGAGGTGTTTGTTGGCTAGGTCGGTGCAGAGCTCAAGCTCGGATAGCTTCGGCTGCTGGCTGGTCGCGCCGTTAATCAGGTCGGTGAAGAGAGCGGGATCGAGGTCGGTGCCGGCCGGAACGATACGACAGAGTGCCCGAAGTTCCCCCGTCGTCGGCGGGGTGCGGGCCCAGAGCACACGGGCCAGCTCACGGTAGTAGGCGCTCGCCCCGCGGGCATGACCCAAGTTGGCCTCGACGATATGAAGCCGGGTCCGCAGGTCGCTGTGCATCATCACCGCCGAGAGGAGCATGCGCTGTAGCGGCGATGTGATGTCCGCCCGCTCGGGGTCCCAGCCTGGCAGCTGATTCCACCACTTGTCGGCGATGATGGCAGCGCTGGACGGCCTGCGCAGAATCCGGTCTGACAGCTCATCCCAGAGCATGTCCTGGACCGGAGGGTCCGGAGGCCAGGCGAGCGGGTCGTATCCCGCTGCCGGATTGTCCACCCAGTACGCGACGAATGCGGCCGTGGCCTCGCGGGCATCTGCGAGCGGTACCGAGACGCCGAACTGGGCACTGACGCGGAGGACGGCGTCGAAGGCTGTTCCCTGCGCATGCCTCAGATGGTGAGCCACCAGCTTCGTCGCCTCGGGCCCGGCGGCCGTGGGCATAGCCCGCTTGCCGTAGCCGGACGCGCGTGAACGGCTGCGGGGAACCGGCCGGGACGGCTCGTGCCGTGACGCGTGCTCCAGCTCGAGACGGAGCAGCGACAGGCTGGTCTCATGGTTGCGGGCTGGGAACTGGTCCCTGGTGATGTCGTCGATCCTGCGCATCAACCTGCGGTCCTGCAGACGCGTGAGCACGCCGATGACCCTGCCGCTGTACGCCTCGTGGAGCGCCCGGGGCCCGGTTCGAAGCCAGTCGACCAGCTCATCGGCGTTGGCTGACGACGGCGTGTGTCCCAGGACCGCGGCCGCGGCCAGCTCGCGAGCGGCGGCTCCGCTCAGGCCGCTCGCGGCGGCCAGTTCCACCATCTCATTGAGGTCGTACGGGCCGGCTTCGCAGAAGAGCTTTGCCCAGTGTTCGGCCTCAGCTGGCTCCGGCGGCGGCGTCCAGCGGTTCCGGGGCAGGTCGAACACGGCGTAACCACGGTCGTCTTCAATGGTCGCGATAGACCGGGCCCAGTCTGGGTGCACGGCGACTACCGGCATAGCTGACCGGGCCGGGTCGGTGCTGAAGACCTTGAAGCCGATGCGCAGCGCCTCCGGGAGCGGAATGAGCAGCGTCGCCGCGGTCAGCCAGTTCAGTACCGACTCGGGGTGCTCGGAGATCAGCAGTATCCGTCGCGAAGCGGCGGCCCCATCGTGCTTCAGGTACGCCTGCAGGGCAGCGAGCAGGGCAGCGAGCAGGGCAGCCCCGTCGGGCTGGGCTTTGACGAACCGGCTGGCTTCAGCGGCGTCCAGCGGACCCGGTTCCCAAGACGACGCCGAAAGGGGCTCGCTCTGCATGGTCGGGGCGGGCTCGGTACGCCAGAAGGACGCGCGGAACAGTTGCGCTGGCCGGAGCGAGCGATAGGCTCGCGGGTCGCTGGTCACGATGGCCTGGGTCAGATGGTTTCCCTGCCGGGTTCCGCTGGCCTCGCGGCCGATATAGACACCCGCGGCGGTGGCAAAGATACCGTCCTCGTAGATATGGGCGAACGATGGCGGAAATGCCTCGATCGGCTGACGGTCTCTGATGAGCCGCTCCGGGGGCTCGTAGATCAAGTGACGGCGGATGATGTTGAGAGCCGCACGGCCGACTTCGGGCGAGTGCGACTGGAACTGCATGCCACCCACGCCCTCGATTCCCTGACCGGGCGCGCAGTTGGTATAGATCGCCGTGCCGAAGTCGTCAGCCACCGCCGCGCCTCCGAGGGACGAGCTTGTAGACGCTGAGCAGCCAGACCACCGGATCGGCGACCCGCAGCGGCCTAACCCCACCTGCTGCGACGGCGTAATGTTCGTAGTCCGGCGGGCGGCCGAGCGATGACAGCGCGAAGTACCGGTAGTGAGAGTAGTTCTGTTCCATGAGGTCATCAATGTCGCTGGCCCCCCAGTCGCGGAGCATCTCGCGCACAGACTCGTGGACAGCGCGGCCGGCCGCGTCGTCGACCCACGGGCCGTTCGCCTCGGCGCCGAAGATCGGGTGACCTTCACCCAGGACTCCGCGCAGGGCATCGATCTTCGCGAAGGCGACCGCGATCGGCTTCTTGCTCCGCGCCTGCCGCCCGGTCCCCTCGGCCTTGCGGATCACCTCGGTTACCTGGGCGAGGACCTCGTAGGCGTTTGATTCCGCCTTCGGTGCGCCTTCTGGGAGGCTCAGCCGGTCCCGGGCCCCGGGCAGGGTGAACGGGTCGAGCACGACAATGAACGAATCGACGCCCGCGAGGAACTTCAGCTCCTGTATTCCGGTTCGGGTGCCTAGTGACTCACCCGCGGTGTCGAGGAACGACAAGTAGCTGCTCTGGTACCGGCGGAAGATGCGCTGCCGGCGACGCCACTCGAAGACCAGGGGTTCGCTGCGGCCGTCACGCTGCTCGGTGAAGGGCGGCAGCGAGCCCTGGTTGAAGATTCCCTCGACGTTCGCCTCGAGCGTTTTGTACGCATCGTCGCCGTAGAGCCACACCGTCGCGCCGAACCGGTCGCGCACCACCGTGCGCAGGTGATGAGCGACGACGGTGAGGTAAACAGTCTTGCCCGTCGACCTCGCGCCTACCATCGCGATTACCGGGCTGAAGCTGCCGCCGAATTTGGCGGGAAGGGGGGTATGACACTCGGCACAGACGTGTTGGCCGGTCGGCCCGTTGCACTCCGGGCAATGCGCACGCTTGGGCGATGGCAGCAACATCCGTGACCGCGCGAACACCGGGTACATCGGTTCGTCGTTGCCCGTCTCCTTCTGCCGGATGGGGTCCGGCTTCTTGGGGCACTGCGGGTAGCCGGCAGCGGCCATACCCGAACACTCGAAGTACGGGCGCAGCCGGTTGGTGGGGTGGTAACAGAACGGGCATGTGACCTCGAACATCACCGTATCTCCCGGCCTCTGCTGGCGAAATGGTCGACCCTCAACTCGCCGGAGCCGTATGTGACCCGGCAGGAGAGGTAGCAGGGCCGGGCTATCTGGCCGACCTTGGGGATTACCACCATCACATCCTGCGAGCGCCCGGGCCCGAGGTCGATATCGTCCCGGACGGCGAGTTCAACATCGGATTCCGGGCCACGGCTCGGAGCGTGTACGTAGATTACGGCGCGCAGGCCGACGCACGCCAGGTCGGCGGCGAGGACCACCCGCCGCCGACGGGACCACGGCAGGAGGCCAGGGAGGCCAGGGAGGCGTCTCACCCAGTAGGTCAGGGTTGGCGGCTGGGGCGGCGCCGTGACCGTCACGGCGGCCGAGGTGAGCTCGTCCGCCCCGCTCCGGACAACGCCGGTAATGCGTATCGACGCCGCCTCCGGACGCCGGAAGGTCACACTTCCCCGGCCCTGAAACTCGCTTCGCGTGATCTCGCGCGGCACGTCAACGCCGTCGGCTCGCCAGACGACGCGGGCTAGCCGCAAGCCGTCCGGCCAAGCCCAGCTCACCTGCACGTCCGGGCCGTTACGGATCGCTTCCGGCACGCTCACCGGCGGTACGACGTCCACGAGCAGGCAGTCCCCGCGGACGGCGCGCGCGCCGGCCACGGCGAACGGAACCAGGACCCAGCGTCCGGCGGGCAGCGCCAGGTCCGCGGTCGTGCCGGTGACGCCCTGGCCATTCCATACCGGCTGGCCGACCTGCTCGGCTTCCTCCGTCATGAGCACATCTCCAGCGACGCCGGCCGGCTCGACGGCCGAGCGGCGCAGCTGGAGGAACACGCCGGCCGGCAACTCGCCCCACCAGAGCGTGACCCTTGCTGATTCATGCTCGCGGGATTCGCCTATGCCGACTCGCGGCGGCGGCGGCTGGTCGAAGACCTCGACCTGGACCTCGGCCCGCCGTCCCAGGTAAGTCTGGTCAGTATCGGGATCCCGGTAGACCGGCACGACACTGTAAGTATGGAAGCCGGACGGCGGCTGCGGGTCATCGAAACCCGCAGCCTGCGCTTGGATCGTCGCGCCGCTGGCCCGGCCGGCCGGCGACCCGCGGGGGGTCCGCCACACGTCGGCCCTCGAGGCGTCAGGGTGCATTCGCCAGCTACCCACTACGCGGCCGTCGCGTACCTGCCTGGCGGCGAGATCAGTGACCGGCGGCGTGAACACCACGGTGCCGAGCGCGGCAGCCGACCGGATGCCGGAGGCCGCGTGCTCTGCCAGGACCCGGTAGGTGACCCTCCGGCCCCCGGGCGGTTCGAGGTCCTCGGCCGTGGTACCTGGCGTCGCCGCGACAAACTGCCAGGCATCTGCACCGCCCAGACGTTCGATCGTGAACGTTACATCAGCCGGCGCTTCTTGCGGCGCTTGCCACCGCAAGAGCACGCGGACGTCACTGGGCTCGAGAATCAGATCGGTCGGCGGCGGCAGTTCGGGCCGGACAACCGGGTCGGCCGGCTCCGGCGGTTCGGGCGCAGACGGCCGGTCCGCTTCCGCAGTCGCCGGCTCCGTATCGCCAGCGGATGAAAAGGCCCACACCGGCACGGCGTCGCTGACCTGGCCGGGGTTCTGCCAGTCACGGATGCGGCCGCGCCACCATCGTGGGTCTAGGTAGGCGTCGTTACGCCTCAGCCGGTCGTCCTCAATCAGGCAGCGCGCGCAGGCTTCGGCGAGACCGGCGGTACTCCCCTCTTCCTGCCGCCGCCATAGATCTACTACCTGGTCGACCCGCCTCAAGAGATCTCGGTCGGCGGCATCAGGCGGCCATTGGTCGAGCGCATACCGCACCACCAAATGCGGGAGCCGCCCGCTGCCCGCACGCCCGATCGGCCTGAGGACCGTGTCGATATAGCCTGCCGGGTCGAAGGCGGGCGGCACTGTGCTCCTCACCGGACGGTAATGGGGCACGCCCGCCAGGCGATGCGCGCCGCGCCCATGACGCGGGTCGGGAAAACAGCCATGATTGTCACCGCGGGACAAACGAGCGCGAACCAGCATGCAAACGCCATCTAATGATGTTACCGACCTACCGGGCCGCCGCCAATTGGCTCATCTAGCCCCGTGACGGCTTTGGCGGCTGATAGCTTTCCCGGCTTGTGCGGCATGTCGGAGATAGGCTAGGTTGCCCTCTATGTCTAGCCTTGTCTTCCCTCGGTTTCATCCGCGCCGCTGCGGGTTACGTGACAGAATCGGCAACTCGCGAATAATGCTGCTCATACCGGCCTGAACCGGTGTAGAGCCGTGTTCGGCGGGAAGTGAGCGTAGACAGTCGGTTCGCTGCCGGCGCGGGAGGGGTGGCCCAGCATGGCGTACGCGCGATGAAATCGATATTTCCGTACCTCACGGAATCACTGATGAAATCAGCTGCTCTCAATGAGGAGGTCAAGCGGAGGACGTCTCCGCCAGCGACCTTGCCTACGGATAGTCATCCATGGACTCGCTGAGGCCGGACGATCCACGGCAGATAGGCAGCTACATCCTGTACGGCCGGCTCGGGGCCGGCGGGATGGGCGAGGTGTTTTTCGGCCGGTCACCGGGCGGCCGGGCGGTGGCTGTAAAACTAATCAACCCGCTCTTCGCCGGCGACGCCGACTTCCGGCGGCGTTTTAGCCTGGAGGTCGAGGCAGGCCGCAAAGTTGGCGGATTTCACGCCGCACAGGTGGTAGACGCCGACCCGAACGCCGATCGGCCCTGGATGGTCACCGCCTATGTCGCCGGCCCCTCTCTTAAGCAGGTCCTGGCTAAGCACCGCGCCCTCCCGCCCGATAGCGTGCGGGTGCTGGGTGCGGGGCTGGCCGAGGCCCTGATAGCTATTCATGGCGCCAAGCTCATTCACCGAGACCTCAAACCGTCGAATATATTGCTGACCTACGACGGGCCCCACGTCATCGATTTTGGCATCGCACGTACCGTCGATGCTTCTGTGGCGACGACGCAACCGGGAACACCGGGCTTTATGGCGCCGGAGGTCGTGACGGGGAAGCCGGCCACCTGGGCATGCGACGTCTTTGCCCTGGGAGTGGTACTCGCGGTGGCTGCGGGTGTCCCCCCGTTCGGCGACGGTCCGCCAGACGCGATCACGTACCGGA
>Ga0302324_100028263_pt1 | contig 10661 bp, 8 predicted proteins | sample Palsa_T0_1_FD_201949 | JGI IMG/M metagenome (GOLD analysis project Ga0302324, IMG submission 201949) | Peat permafrost microbial communities from Stordalen Mire near Abisko, Sweden - Palsa_T0_1 | ecosystem: Environmental > Terrestrial > Soil > Palsa > Peat permafrost | place: Sweden: Abisko...
GCCCGAACCCTGTCCGGCGGAAACCGGCACTTTGCAGAGACCCAGCCGCATGGGATCGGTCTGCGCGGCCAGAAGGTAGAGTCCCGTGGTGTTGGCCGGACCGCGCGGATTGTGGCAATGCGCGCAGTTGACTTCCAGGTACGCGCGGGCGCGGGCGTCCAATGTGCCGCTGGAGGCATCGTCCCATACCGCTAGCCTCGGCGCGCGATCCGGCGGCGGCGCGCCCTTCAGATAGCCGATCTTAGTCCAGTAGGCGAGCTGGTTGAAGCGGCCTTCGGGATAGTTGAAATCCTTATTCAGGTTGCGCGCTTTGGGACCGATCGGCGTGACGGCTTTGGACCTGTCGTGACAACCCTTGCATTGGTTCGTGTTGGGAATCACATAGTCGATGGTGTAGCGAGTACCGGACGGGTGAACCCAGTGTACGGTGGCCGGGTCGGCGGCGACATCGAGAGTCGCTTCGGTTTGTTCCCGGTTCCACACATAGGGCAGAGTCACCCAGCCGGACCGGCCGTTCACCAGCAGGCGCGTCTCGATGATGCGCTGCTTGCCGCCCTGGTCGGCATCGGGAAAGGCGAAGGTCTTGGAGAAGATGGTGCCTGCGGGGAAGTCGAAGGCTTCCGTGTCACTGTAAGTCGCCGAAGTGCCGGGCGGCATCCAGACAAACCGGTACTTAGTCGCGTAGTCGGAGAAGAGCGGCGTGTTCAGATCGTAGGGGACTACTCCGGCGTTGGGCTTCAGGGCGGCGGGGTCGCCGGTGAAGAGCCGCCAGGCGGAGAGCTTGGCAGGGAATGGCTCGGCTAGGTGCGGGTGTACGCTTCGGCTGTTGCAGGCGGTGAGCAAGAGGGCGGCTAGGACAAGAGAGCCGCCTGAAAGGCGGCTGCGGGCAAGATTGCCCGCCCTCCAGGATGAACAGAAGTACAACTAGTTGCCTCCAGCCGGCGGGGTTGCGGCGGGCGCGGGCAGATTGACGGCGGAGAGCGGCGTCAACGAACAACTGTACGGCTTCAAGTCGCGGCTGACGTGCTTGAAATGGCCGCCTGCATCGTAGTTCATGAAGTTGGCGTCGCCGTTGTTCTGGATGCAGATCCGCAGGTCGTCGGGTAGCCGCTTGCCGGCCCCCAGCTTCGCCGGATTCACGATACCGTCAAACAGAATCGCCGGCATGGGCTTGCCAACCACCGGCGCCAGCGCATCGGCGTACTCGCCGCTGGGTGCGGTACCGCCCCCGGAAATGATGTTGTCGTGGACGTAGATGGCTTCCGGAAACGGATAGTAGGTTGCGTCGTTCATGGGATTGCCCGTGGTGAAGTAGCTGATCACGGAAACGTTGGCGGTGTTGTTGTCCTTGATGGTATTCTTGAAGACCTCGACGTGATTGGTGGCCAGCACGATGACTCCGGTGCCGGTGGGGACTTTGGCCACCATGCTGCCCTTGGCGCCGAAGTTCTGGGTGTTGTTCTCGGTGATCTCGTTGTTGAACACGCGCGTGTTGCCGCCGCCCTTCACCGGCAGGTCGGGCAAGTTGAACACCAGGATGCCGCCGGTGTTGTGCGTGGCCTTGTTCTCGTACACGTCGGCGAACTGCGAATTCTCGATCTCGATGCCGGCGACGTTGGCCTCGGCGCGGCTGCGGCGCACGATGATATTGCTCGATTGCCCCACGTAGATACCTGCGTCGGCGGCGCCTATGGAGGCGGACTCCTCGATCAGCACGTTCTTGCACTGCACCGGGTAGATGCCGTAGGAGCCGTTCTTGTCGCTGGGACCGCCGGTCCACTCGGTGCGCACACGGCGCACGGTGACGCCCGAGGCGCCATTGATTTTGAGTGCATCGCCCTTGGTGTCCTCGATGGCTAGGTCCTCAATGGTGAAGCCGTTGGAGGTGACTTGCAGGCCGGCCGGGCCGGTCTTCTGGTTCTTGAACGAGAGGATAGTCTTGTCGATGCCTTTGCCGCGGATGGTGACGTTGTCGACCGAAAGGGAAAGCGCGCGGTCCATATCCAGGCGGCCTTCCGGCAGTTCGATCACAGTGCCGGGTTTGGCGGCGATCAACGCCTCCTGGAATTTCTTCTGAAAATCGGGGCCCGCGGCGAGGCCAGCATCCTTGCGCGCGCAGGCGACCCAGAGGGTGAAACTCAGCGCGGCGGCGAACAGGGCTGTAGCAGTCTTGGTCATAGAAGCTCCTGGGCCATTATATGGCGACGTATGGCGAGGGACTAAGAAAGGATACCGCCATGGGTTTGCGGACGCAAGCGTGCCGTTTTTCGTCTCTCGCAAAGACGCTAAGGGACCTTCAAGGCCGCCAAGAAAGCAAGCCAGATTGCGTCCTAGCGCCAATCCTGCGCGCCGTGCCAAATATAAAGAATTTCGGCAACGTCTTCCTTAAGTCGATACACTACTACATAGGGCGGAGAGACTAACTCGCGGGTACCCTTCCGTTCTCCTGGTCTGCCTAAGCCGGGAAATGTTTCAAGACCGGCAATTCGGTCAAAGATGGTTTGAGCCAGGGCGTGCGCGGCTTCGGGATTGTCCTCTCGTACATGGTTTACGATGGCTTCGAACCGGTCTGCAGCTTCTGTCGTCCAGCGAATCCGCGGCACGACCTAAAAAGCCGCTCGATGCGGTTTCTGACGTCTTCATGGTCTGTGAGGTCGCCGCGGTCTGCGGCTGCGATGCCGCGATTGACGCCTTCGATAAATTGCTCTTGACGTTCGAGCATGCGAGCAACGGTTTCCTCCACCACCTGAGCGGCCTCTTTGCCTTTGCTGGCGGCGAACCGTTTGAGCTGCGCCTCGGTGTCGGGAGCGAAATGAACTTCCATGCGCTTTCAGAGTAGAGAACAGGCTGGCTTTCTGTCAACAGGCGGGTGCCTCGACGACTTCGCCTTACTGTGGCAGCAAAGTAGAAATGTCGTGTTTCGGCAAAGTAGAAATGTCGCCTTGCTTTCAGACAGATCGCTCCCATTCCCTCTTGATCGCATTGTGCTGCTTGCGGCGGAACCCGTCAAGGCTTCCCTCCGGCGTGCGCAAAACCGGCGCGCGGCCTTGACTGGACCCGCCGCAAGCGAAAGACCAACCCTTCTGACAAGAGGGAATGGGAGCCTTTGGAATCGCTGCCAGGCGACGTTTCTACTTTGCTGGGAAGGACGACATTTCTACTTTGCCGCGACAGACGACTTCGCCTTACTTTCGCCTTGTTGCGGAAACTGCTATAATCTCCTTTCGCCACTTTCCAAAGGAGTCTTCATGGACGACAAAGAGCGCACCCGGGCATTAGACATCACTCTAGGGCAGATCGAGAAGCAGTTCGGCAAAGGGTCCATCCTGCGGCTGGGGTCCAAGGACGCCATCGTTCCGGTGGCCGTAATTTCCACGGGATCGATCTCGCTGGACGCGGCTCTGGGCGTGGGCGGTTTCCCGCGCGGCCGCGTCACCGAAATCTACGGACCGGAGTCGTCCGGCAAGACCACCATCGCGTTGCAGGTGGTCGCGGAAGCACAGAAGAAGGGCGGCATGGCGGCCTTCATCGACGTGGAGCATGCGCTCGATCCGGCGTACGCGCGCAAGCTGGGGGTGGACGTGGACAACCTGCTGGTCTCGCAGCCGGATTACGGCGAGCAGGCGCTTGAGATCACCGGCGCGCTGATCGCGTCCGGGTCCATTGACGTGCTGGTGGTGGATTCGGTGGCGGCGCTGGTGCCCAAAGCGGAGCTTGATGGGGAGATGGGCGACAGCCACATGGGCCTGCAAGCGCGGCTGATGTCGCAAGCTCTGCGCAAGCTTACCGGCGTGGTTTCGAAGTCCAAGACGTGCCTGATCTTCATCAACCAGATTCGCGAAAAGATCGGGGTCATGTTCGGCAATCCGGAAACCACCACCGGCGGGCGCGCCTTGAAGTTCTACGCATCGATCCGCGTAGATATCCGGCGGATCGCGGCGATTAAGGATGGCGACGTTGTGGTTGGAAACCGCACCAAGGTGAAGGTGGTAAAGAACAAAGTGGCATCGCCGTTCCGCGAGGCGGAATTCGACATCATCTATGGCGAGGGCATCTCGAAGGAAGGCGATCTGCTGGACCTGGGCGTAGCGCAGAACCTGATCGAGAAGAGCGGCTCCTGGTTCAGCTATAAGGGCGACCGCATCGGGCAGGGCCGCGAAAACGCGCGCCAGTTCCTGAAGGACAATGCCGATATCCGCCTGGGTATCGACACGGAGTTGCGGCGGCAGTTGGGCATGTTGAAGCCGGAAGCCGAGGCGGAGGCTCCGCCAAAGCCGAACATGGCTGCCAGCGCACGTCGGTAAGGGAAGGCGCCGGCACGAGTGCCGGCGCGGCACGCAGGAGTGCGGGCGCCACAGGGTGCGTGCGCCACAGGGGCGGTACAATAGAAAGTAACGATGCGAGGCACGCGCTGGCTTATCCTGGTGGCCATTATTCTGGTGCTGGGAGGCGTTGCGGCGACTTACCTGCTCCAGAAAAGGCAACTGCACGACCAGGCTCCGGCCAAGCCCGCGGCCATGGCGCCTGAGCTGAGTTCCGCGGCTGAGGATTGGAGTTGGATCGAAACCTCCGAACCGCCGGAGAGCCGCACCATCTGCCGCATCACGGCTAAGAACGCGCGCCAGGCTAAGGATTCCAACCAGGTGGAACTGGAGCAGGTCGAATTGCGCATGCCGTCCATGCATGCGGACAACTACAATCTGGTGCACAGCGCGCACGCCGACTACAATCAATCCCAGAAGCGGCTCTACTCGGATGGCGCGGTGGATATCACGCTGGCCGTGCCGAATGAAGGCCAGCCCAAGCATACATTGGTTTCGATCCACTCCTCGGGCGTCACGTTCGACAGCAACACCGGCAAAGCCGTCACCGAGCGCCCGGCGACCTTCAAGTTCGAGAACGGCGATGGCAAGGCCGTTGGCGCATCCTACGATCCCAGCACCCGCGAGCTGTTTTTGAATAGCCAGGCGGAATTGCATTGGTATCCGCCGGGGCCGCACGCCAAGGCCATGAAGATCGAAGCCGGCCAGGTGATCTACCGGGAAAACCTGTCGGGCATCTGGCTGGCTCCGTGGGCCCGGTTGACCCGCGACAATACCATCGTAGAGGGAGGCGACACGGTGATCGCGATGCAGGATCGCTCGATCCACCATGTCGAGACGAAGAACGCGCACGGCACGGATGCTTACCCGAACCGCAAGCTGCAGTACGGCGCCGACCACTTGACGGTCGATTACGGCGATACGGGCGAAGTGGAGAAGATCACCGGCGAGGGGCACGCGCACCTGGTCTCCAATTCGGAAGGCTCCCAAATAACCGCCACGGGCGACCGGGTGGATTTGCAATTCGCGGACCACGACGGCGAGAGCACGCTGACCGCGGCCCTGGTCAGCGGACACGGGTTTCTGGAATCGAAACCGTTGGCGACGCCCGGCCACGATCCCGCCGAGACGCGCATTCTGCGCAGCGAGATCATACTGATGAAGATGCAGCCCGGCGGGCGCGAGATCGCCGGTCTGGAGACGCACACGCCCAGCGAACTGGAGTTCCTGCCCAACCTGGCAGCCCAGCATCACCGCAGGTTCATCGGCGATAGCATGTCGATCGGCTTTGGCGCGCAGAACCGCGTGCAGTCGTTCGCCTCCGTCAATTGCCGCACGGTGACGGACCCGACACCGGACGAATTGGCCAAGAAGCACGGCGTCACCACCACGGTGAGTAAGAACGTTTCGGCCACGTTCGATCCGAAAACCAGCCAGTTGGCGCGCATGGAGCAATGGGGCGATTTCTCCTATGAATCGGGCGACCGCAAGGCGCGCGCGGAACGCGGCATTCTGGAACAGGTGGAAAACCGGATTACGTTGGACAAGCACGCGCGCATGTGGGACAGCACCGGCAACACCATCGCCGATCGCATTGTGCTGGACGAAAAGAGCGGCAACTTTACCGCCGAAGGCCACGTGAACACCAGCCGCCTGCCGGACCAGACAAAGAAGAAGAGCGACTCCGCGATGCTCTCGGGCGACGAGCCGCTGCAGGCGGTGGCGCGCGCCATGACCTCCGCCAATCACGCCAAGCTGGTCACATACGACGGCGAAGCGGTGCTGTGGCAGGGAGTGAACCGTATCCAGGCAGACCATGTCGAGATCGACCGCGACAAGCGCTCGATTAAAGCCGACGGCCACGTGGTCACGCAATCGCGCGAGGAGAAGAAGGCGGACGACGACGCGGCGCCGGCGCCGGTTGCAGCTAAGCCTGCCGCTGCGACGGCAACATCGAAGGTGGATGGCGACGCCACCCCGATCTTCACGCTGGTGAAAGCGCCGCACATGGTTTACACGGATGAGGACCGCCTGGCGCATTACTCGGGCGGAGTGCTGCTCAACCGCGCCGGTTTGCAGATGAAGGCGGCCGATCTGCGTTCCTGGCTGGCCGAAGAAGGCGCCGACAATCGCCTGCAGAAAGCCTTCGCCGACGGCGCCGTGCAGATCGTGCAGACCGGTCCGGTCCGCACCCGGACCGGTACGAGCGAGCACGCGGAGTATTACACTGATGAGAATAAGATCGTTCTGCGCGGCGGCGATCCTATGATGAACGACAATGTCCGCGGGAACACTCGAGGGACCGAGCTGACCTACTATTCCGACGACGACCGGTTGCTCGTGAAGGGTTCGGACGGCAAGCCCGCCACCAGCCATATCCGCAAGAAACACCCGCAACAATGAGCAAACTGGAAACCAGGGAGATTTCAAAATCGTACCGCGGGCGCAAGGTGGTGGACGATGTGACCGTCAGCGTCGACCAGGGGGAAGTGGTCGGATTGCTGGGCGCCAATGGCGCGGGGAAGACCACGTCCTTCTACATGATCGTGGGCCTGATCACCCCCGATTCCGGGTGCATTCTGGTGGACGGAGCGGACATCACGCCGCTGCCGATGTATCTGCGCGCGCGCCGCGGCATCAGCTATCTGCCGCAGGAGGCCAGCGTATTCCGCAAGCTGACGGTCGAGGAAAACCTGATGGCCATTCTGGAGACGCTGCCTTTGCGCAATCGCGAGCGGCGCGAGAACCTGGACCGGCTGATCGAGCAACTGGGCTTGGAGAAGGTGCGGCGCAGCCAGGGCTACATGCTCTCGGGCGGCGAGCGGCGGCGCGTGGAGATCGCGCGCTCGCTGGTGATCGAGCCCAAGTTTTTGCTGCTGGACGAGCCGTTCTCCGGAATCGATCCGATTCAGGTGCTGGAGCTGCAGCGTATCATCTTCGATTTGAAGCGGACGGGGATCGGCATTCTGGTAACCGACCACAACGTGCGCGAGACGCTGGCGGTGACGGACCGCGCGTACATCATCGACAACGGGCGGATTTTCCGCGCGGGTAGTCCGGAGGCGCTGGCGCGCGATCCGGAGGTGAAGCGGGTGTATCTGGGCGAGTCGTTCAGTTTGCAAGTGTGACAAGGTAGCTCGACGTGAACGCGCTCGAAAATCGCCACTGTTCTATCGAATCGACCAGCCCGGCCAAGAGCGGGTTTTCTTCGATATAACGGATGAGGCTGTCGCGCTCCTCGGAATTCCGAACCCAATAATCGTAGGAACCCCTTTGCCAGAAGGGCTGGCCCGTTCTTTGCAGCAGCCGATTGGATCGCCTGGCGGAGACTCCCTTCAAGTATTGAGCGATCTTCGGCGCCTGCGCCTGAGGCTCGATGAGGAGATGAACGTGGTTCGGCATTACCACGAAGGCGAGGAGATGATAGAGCTTGCGGATACGCTCGCCATCCAGGATGATCGTGGTTACGCATTCCGCGATTTGCGGTTGTTTGAGCCATATCTGGCCGAGCGTGGTGTCCGATTCGCGGCCGGAATGCGGCGGCAGGGTTCCGTGGAGTCGCAAGGTAATGAAAAGCGCCGTGCCGACGGGTTGAGAGTGCGGAAGGCGGCGGCGATATTCCACGTGATTGTAGTTGTTTCCAGCGTGGAAAATCTCATGTTTTTTAACAATTAACGCCTGACACGGAGAGCGGGTCCTGGAGGACCCGCGCAGGCCTGGAGGCCCGCCCCACAAAACCACGCGCCCCAGCAGTAGTCTTCGACGGCTTTCTCGATCGAATCGTCCTGCTCGGTGAGGCGCATCAGCTCGAGGCGGATGGCGTCCACCAGGGCGTTCCAGCTGGCGACGATGACGTTGTCGGAAACGCCGACCGTGGACCAGCTCTTGCGGTGATCCGACCATTCGATGAGCACGCGCACCTTGGCGGCGGTGCCTTTGCGGGGCTCTAACACGCGCACCTTATAGTCGGTCAGGCGCACGTCGGCCATTTGCGGATAGACCGTTGACAGACACTTGCGCAGGCATACATGGAGCGCATGGAACGGCCCGCTGCCAGTGGCTGTGGCGGAGTGCACGCCATCCTGGGTGCGCACGGTGATGTCGGCGGTGGAGCGGGAGTCGCCGGTGGCGGTAGCTTTGGTGGAGACCTCGTAGCCTTCCACTTCGAAGAAATGCATACCGGGCGAGAGCGCCTCGCGCACCAATAGCCCTAAGGCACCCTCGGCGGCTTCCAGTTAAAAGCCGTCGTATTCCAATCTGCTTGATGCGCTCTGGTAACTAGCGAGACGAAGCGGTTACGGTGGTTCCTGCGAGTCCGGCTTCCAGTTTGGCCAGCCGCTCTTCGAGGGAGCGGATCTGTTCCTTCTGCTTCTGCAGTTCGTTCAGCAGCATCGGGTCCAGCACCTGGTACTTTACGGTCTCAATTTGTCCGTCGGCTGAGCGGGCTACTAGATCAGGGTAGACTTCGGCCACTTCCTCGGCGATCAGCCCGTATTGGATCGGCTGCGAACCATCGTTGTAGGGCTTCTTGTATCGGAAGGTCACCGGCCGGAGGCGCATTAACCCGCTGCTGGCGTCGCCCATATCCTGGATGTCTTCTTTGTACCGGCGGGACGACGAGATGGTGCCGAGATTCCCGTTGGAATCGATTAGGACCGGCACAGCATTGCTGGCGCTGGTAGTAACGCCGTAGATGCCTGCGATGAATGCGGTGGTCTGGGTACCCGCGGTTCCGATGCGGATGGCACCGCTGTCGGTGGCCGTGCCTGGGTTGCCGATATCGATGTTATTGCTGGTGGTGGTGATGTTCAAGCCAGCGCCAAACCCGACGGCGATGTTGCTGCCCCCGGTGGTGTTGTAGTAGAGAGCGGCGTTACCGTCGGCCGTGTTGTTGTTCCCGGTGGTGTTTTGTTTCAGCGCAGTGGTGCCGCTGGCCGTGTTGCTGATCCCGGTGGTGTTAAACACCAGCGTGGAGTTACCGATGGCGACGTTGAAGCTCCCGGCAGTGTTGGACAGCAGCGCGTTGAGGCCGACGGCCTCGTTGCAGCACCCGGTGGTGTTGGATTGCAGCGCTGCGGTGCCGGTGGCCGTGTTGTTGTACCCGGTGGTGTTGGACTTCAACGCACTGTCTCCGACAGCCGTGTTTGCGGTTCCGGTCGCGACAGGTGGCAGGGCGTCCAACCCGGCGCTGAAGTTGTTTGACCCGGCGGGAAACTGAATTAGTGGCACGCTGCCGCTCGCGAATATGCTGCTGCCGTCCACTTGTACATTGCCATCGACCTCCAGCTTTGCAGCGGGCGTAGCCGTACCAACGCCGATGTTGCTGCCGTTCTGGTAGATCGCGGAGTTACCCACGGTGCCGGCCGTGCTAGTAAATCTGGCGATGGAGTTGATGGTTGTCGTGGCTGGCTCCACGACAGTCGCTGCCATGGCTGACACCGAGTTCACTGACTGGGCGGGCGGCGCCAAGGTTGAAGATCCTGCCAACAGATAGGACGAGGCAGGCTTGCCGCCAAGTGTGTCCGCATCGGCGGCCTTTAGCGCATAGGGCACGCTCACCAGCAATACCCGCGGCGCGTCAACCTCACCCGGCACATATAATTCCACCTGTAGCCAGCGTGCTTCGCCGCCGGCGAACAGTTCCGGCGGCACGCCTTCGTTCTTGGTCGAGCCGAGCAGCACTGTGTAATTACCACTGACATCCAACTCGACGTTCTGATCTTCGGTCCAGAGGGGCGCGCCGCCCTCCTGCTGGCCGTAAATTGCGAAGGTGGCGCCTACGGTCCCGGCAGGCTGGCTTGCTGAAGGGTGAAAAGACCCCGTGAAACGCACGAGCTTAGGAACGGCGGTTAGGGTGGATGTGCTCTGCGTTTGCTGCGCGGTAACGACAGCGATGGAGCACAGGAAACACGCAACGAGTAAAGGGCTTTTGATAAGTGGACGCACTTGACCTCCTGGTTTGGGGCATTATATCAGACTATGGAGCAGCCAACTGTTATTCGCGGTGTGGGACTCATTACTGCGGCGTGGGATAATCTGGCGCTCGATTTTACCTGATTTTCATTCCGGCAAGAGCGGGTCCTAGAGGACCCGCGCAGGCCTGGAGGCCTGCCCCACACAGTTAGAGACGGATGGATATTGGTAGCATGGGTAATAATAGCAGTGAGAGTATTTAGTGGTGACCGTTAGACACCCCAGCAGTAGTCTTCGACGGCTTTTTCGATGGAATCGTCCTGCTCGGTGAGGCGCATCAGCTCGAGGCGGATGGCGTCCACCAGGGCGTTCCAGCTGGCGACGATGACGTTGTCGGAAACGCCGACCGTGGACCAGCTCTTGCGG
>Ga0302324_100028264_pt1 | contig 10660 bp, 11 predicted proteins | sample Palsa_T0_1_FD_201949 | JGI IMG/M metagenome (GOLD analysis project Ga0302324, IMG submission 201949) | Peat permafrost microbial communities from Stordalen Mire near Abisko, Sweden - Palsa_T0_1 | ecosystem: Environmental > Terrestrial > Soil > Palsa > Peat permafrost | place: Sweden: Abisko...
TAGTCCGAAACGGACCAAGGCATTTGCCACGAGCCTCGAGCGGTATGGCAAGACAGCGACTCCGGTCATTAGAACCGCAATTGCTCTAATACAAGTGGAGGTTTACCATGACGTTCAACCGGATTCTGTTTCCCATCGATTTTTCCGAACACAGCCAAAAGCTGAACGCGGAAGTGGAGTGGCTGGCGGCGAGATTCAACTCAACCGTAACGTTGATGCATGTGTTTGAGATCCCTTCGAGTTGGTACGGCGCGGCCGATGCACCGATGTTAACCGGTGACGACATTGTCGCCTTCGCCAATGCCGACAAGCAACGCTTACAGAATTATTCGATCCACATACCGGAATCGCGCATAGAACGCGTTTCCTTGGAAGGCGGGGCGGCTTGGCATATCGCCAACTGGACGAAGGAACACTCGACCGATCTCGTGGTCATGGGCACGCATGGCTTTGGAGCGTTACGCCGCATGCTGCTTGGTTCTGTCGCCATGAAAGTGCTGCATGATGTTGACTGCCCGGTCTGGATGCAAGCCACAAAACCGGCAGAGCCGGGCCAGTTTGGCGCAATCAACCATATTGTCTGCTCCATAGAACTGACCAATGAGACGCTGCCGCTACTCCGCTTCGCCAAACAGCTAGCGGCCACGTTCGGTGCCACCGTGCGCTTGTTGCATGTCGTTCCGCAGCAAGAGGTACTGGAGTACAAGCATTTCGACGTCGATTTCCATCAGCGCATCAGTAATATGGCCGCTGACGAGATCGCCCGGCGGCAGCAGGAAGCAGGCACTAGCTTTCCGCTGAGTATCACCAGCGGCCACATCGCGCAAGATGCTGCCGATTTAGCGGTCGACCAAAAAGCCGATTTGATTCTGATCGGGCGAGGAAAGGCGCAAGGCGTTTTCGGATCGCTGCGGACAAACGCGGCCGACATCATCCGCCAAGCTCCTTGTCCCGTGCTGAGCTACTCGATGGATTGGCTGGCCAACGAGTTTGGCACGGCTCCAGCCGCCGGAGGATCGGCCGCATTGCCGGTTAGCACGCTCGCGTGAGGCCTGACATTTACGTCAACTGGCCGCCTTCGGCGTACTGCGGATTTTTGCATGGCTGCGCAGCTCGAGCAATTCCTCAATGCGCTTGCTGATGATCTCTTCCTTCATGGATTCGGCGTCACCGGTCCGCGGAGTCTCATAATGAATGTTGCCGTCGCGGTCAATCAGTATTAGTTGTGGAACCACTGGGCGGTCCGTGAAACCCATATAGGTCATCATCTGGTTGATCGGCGTCCAGCCAACCGGAAACATCACCTGATGCTCTTTCGAGAAATTTTCGACCCGCAGATCGGCATCAGGATCCACCGCGACATCAATCGCCTGAAAGCCCTTGCCGGCATAGAGTTCCTGCATCTTATTCATAACCTTCGACGCGGCTTGACAGTGCGGGCATGTCGTCAAAATAAACTCCAGTGCCACCACTTTTCCGCGGTACTGACTTAGTAACTTATCCCCTTGGCCCGGGATTTTGAACGCCAATTCGGGCGACTTGCGAATATTCGATTGACCCGCCGCGGTGATGAAAGCCACCGTCATCAATGCGAGTGCCAGGATACTTGTTTTCATTTGCTGCTCCTTAGAATTTGAGGTTGTACGGCCGGCTTCCGACCGCTTGAAACACATTGCTGGCAATAGCCGCCGGCGATTGGAACGAGAGTCATCAGAACCGCCAGGCCCACCACCAGCAGCCGTGTCACATAGAGGAGACGCGTGGAGACCCGATAATCGCGGGTTAGCTCCAGCCGCCGCCATAGGTCCGCCCCTGTCATGGCATTGACGAAACAAGAAGAAAATCATCAGCCTTTCTCCAAAGCGGCGATTCTCTTCTCTAGTTCCTTCACGTCCTCTAGCGTTAGCTTTCCGGTTTCCACCAGATGAGACACGACGGGAGCGGCCGAGCCTCCAAACAGGCTCAATAAATCGCCGATCAGGCGGTGATGCACCGCCTGACGCGTCAAAACCGCTTCAAACACGTGAGCGTTGCCAATCTTCTTTACGCGGCAAACGGCGCCCTTTTCCTCCAGGCGGTAAATCATGGTCTGAACCGTTGTGTAAGCGGGACGGTCCTCTTCGGGAAGGCTTTCCTGGACTTCGCGCACAGAGCACGGTCCTAAGTCCCACAACTTTTTGAGCAATTGAAGCTCAAAGCGGCTGATGCGCGGTTCCGGCATGACTACTCCTGTGGTTTACTCTACTACAAGAGTAGTTAAACCGCAAGAAATTCCTTTGATGGCTGTCAACTTCACTTCAGGCAGTCGCCTGTTAGCGTCCCCTGGTGGGGCGGAGGTTCTGGTCAACTCATGGGCGTTAACACTTCATTACTTCAGAAGCCATAGGCCGGCGAACTGAAACACCACGTTATTCAGCACATGCAGGAGGATCGTGTTAAGCGTGGAACCGGTTCGAATGCGAAGCCACCCGGTGAATAGCCCGGCTATGAACGCATACGGCAAAACAATCGGGTAGCCGTGCATCACGGCGAAGAGTGCCGCGGATACAGCAATTGCGCCACGATCCGCAAGGTGCTTTCGCAGCCACCCGAGCATCAGTCCCCGAAAAAACACTTCTTCAAAAACGGGGACGATCAGGCAACCTCTGGCGATCGCCACGGCCCAGGCCGCAGCGGGTTGGCCGTTCAACCGCTTCACGTCTGTCGCCACGCTCAAGATTTGACGGGCGCTTTCGGCGACGCCGCCGGTTACGGGGCTCAGCAGAAGATAGACCGCCAACGCAACGCTGACGATGCCGAACCAGGCGAGGACAGCGAGGCCAAAATGTTTTGCGGAAGTGAATTTGAGATCGAGCGGGAAATCGTGGGGAGGACGGAAAGCATAAACGAAGCTCGCGATCAGCGTTCCGTAGACAACAGCTGCCACGATCTGGGTCGCGACGGCGCTCTGCTCTGGGGACATAACGCTTCGGAGGCCGAACCACGCGGCCGTGCCAGTGAGCGCGGCGGCCGCGATTGCGCCGCCGGTGGCGCGAAGAAAACGGCGTCCGTCAACGAAAGCTGTGCCAGAGCCTGTTCCGGCGGCGAGTGTGCGCCTTTGTATCACTTTTGTTCAGCGTTCGCCCGTTCGATAGTCTTGGGGAGCGAGAAGCCCGCTGCGATCAGCCAGACGAAGCCCGGAAAACGCGTCAGCGGGATCAGGGGGAGCGCCTGGGGAAAAAGAATGTCGAGCCAGCTCAATTCGCCGATGGCCGCGAGAACGATGCCCAGAATGACGATCCACTTTGGCAAGAGCTTGCTGAAACCTGCCGTGATCGAAACACCCGCGATGAGCAGACCGAGTGGAACGGAGAAGCCAGGTCCGCCCAACGCGAACGTCAGGCGATAGAGGGCCTGCAGCAGCGTGGGCTCCTGGGCAATGCCAGGATAGGACATCGTCCAGAGAACTGAGGAGGCCGCCATCATGTCGATCGCCGTCGCGAAGCCGCCAAAAAGAGCAATGTCGATTCCCGCAGCCCGGATACCCAGGAAGCGCAATCGGCTGGCAGCCGTAGCGGTGAAGATGCCGAGGGGAATGGCTGCGCCAAACTGCAGCGCGGCACAGAGAAGTACGGCGGAAGGGCGGGCGCGGAAGAAAGCCGAGATGACATCGATGGATTCGCCCGGACCAGGAAAAACCGGGCTGCCACCGAATGCCGTTACCGGATACAAACCGGCACAGAAAAGCAGCACAAAAATCGTGGCGACAATTCCTAGCGGTGGGCCCGCGTGAGGCATGAGCGTTTTGGTGTCAGGTGAGCTGTTCACTAGTGGCACTCCCGATATGGTTCATCATTAGAACCATTATATAATGCAACGATTCTATAATGCAACAATAAGAAAAAATGAAGCATACCGCCAATAAAGAAGCTCCTTCTACAAAACCGTCTAGAGGACGGGCCGGCGGCGCGGCCTTTCTGCTGGCCCAACTCGGGTCGCATGCCGCCTCGCAATTTGCAGCACGTCTGGCTGAGTTGGAGCTAATCCCTGCTCATGCCGGGGTTTTCAGGATTCTCGCGGCTACCCCGGCCATTAGTCAGCAGGCGTTGGCGACGGCGCTCGGCACGCTGCCGAGCCGTCTGGTGGCGATTGTCGACGAGCTGGAATCCAAGGGTCTCCTGGAGCGACGGCCGCACGAGAGCGACCGGCGCAGCTACGCACTGCACCTGACGGAGAAAGGGAAAGCGACTTTGCAGGCCATCGGCAAGGTCGCGCGTGAACATCAGCAAGCCTTGCTGGCCGCGTTGTCGGAAGACGAGCAGGCCGCGCTGGCTGGTCTCCTGCAGCGGGTCGCCGATCAGCAAGGACTGACGAGAGGCGTCCATCCAGGATTCGGAAATGCGGGACGCGACGAAGGAGCTTCAAAGCCTGAATAGTGGCGGCCGGCTTAAGCCAGTAAATTAATATTGCTGCCGTTAGTCGAGGTGTTTTGCGGCAAGAATTGGTTCACGGCTGCGTTCAGACTCGAAGTCAACTCGTTGCTCACGGCTTGTGGGAGCGGGTCGCTGTTGGCGCTGGTGGTACTCGTCGTGGCCGTCGGATTGATTTCTTGAATCAGCGCGTTTGCCGTGGGACTCAGCGTGGCGCTGTCTGTGGACGAGGTTCCCAAGCCGAAAAGCGTGTTGACTTCCTGAAGCGCCACTCCCGAACCAACCATTTGGTTCAGCTGAGTCGGAGACGCCTGGTTTAGAACGCTTTGACTTAAGCTCGAAGGCAGCAGGCCCGCGTTCGAAAGTTGCTGGATACCACTCGTGGAAGACATTCGCTTTTCCTCTAAGCCCTATATCGATGGGTTCGCGCTCATAGTACAGGATATTTTTCGTCGCATCACCACAAAAAAGGGACTAAGCCCTTCACTTCACGCCGGTATCTCAAATACTGCTCGCCGAACTCGCTCTCCATAAACGCTTCCTCCAGCCGGGACTTCATCTTCCAGGCCCAAGTCGCCAACGCCACGGCGAAAAGGCCGCGGATCTCGCCCACATAAATCGCGGTGCCTAGCATCGCCAATAAGAGCCCAGCGTAAATAGGGTGCCTTACCACACTGTATGGACCTGAGCGGATCAATTGATGATCCTGTTTCACAGTGACGCTCGCGCTCCAGTTCGCGCCCAGATAAAAACGCGCCCAAATGGCGATCGCGATGCCGGCGATTGTCACAGCCACACCGAGGCTTTCCCATTCGAAACTGCGAGGCACGAAACGCGCCGAGAGCCATTGCATCAGTCTTGGGTTGGTTCGCAACAGCAAAAAGGCCACGACCAAAGGCAAAGCCTCACGCAGTCTTGAACCCACTGATTGCCTGCGCACAGTAGCCTTAGTGGCGAAAGCCGCGATGAGCCACACTAAGGCGAAAGCAATCCAAGCCCCGGCGATTACGTCGCCTAGCCCCCAACTCATGCCTTCAGTATCGCCCAGGAGACTGCGGAGCAACGAAATCACGGATCACAAAATCCGCACAACTCGATTTCCCTTCTTTTCATGTACATCCAAACGAAAAATAGTTTCGCGGTTGGGGCCGCACAAACTGAGAGCGAAGGGGAGGCGACGAAATTGGGTTCGTATCGTTCGTATCGCAAAAAGGCTGTCGAGTAGCCCGCCCGCATTGTTGGGCAGCCCAATGGATGAAGACGAATCGCGATTGGCACACCAGAAATAATCCGCACGATACGATATCCCTTATCGCCAATCCCATGTCTGAACCGTTCACCCGCCGCGCCGCGTTGCTCTCCAGCCTCGGCGTCTTACTCCCTCCGCGCGCCGCCTCCGCGCGCTATCTCAACGTCGCTATTTTTTCTAAACATCTTCAGTTCCTGGCAGGCGCCGAACTCGCCCGCGCCGCTGCTGACATGGGCTTCGATGGCATCGATATCACCGTTCGCTCCGGCGGCCACGTCGAACCGGCGCGTGTCGCTGCCGATCTTCCCCAGCTCGTCGCAGTCATACGCCAACACGGCCTCGAAGTGCCGATGGTTACGACCGACATCGTCGATGCATCCACTCCTCACGCCCGAGCCGTGTTCCAGACGTTGGCCAGTCTCGGCATCCGCTACTATCGCTGGGGCGGCTTCAAATACACTAACGATCAGCCGCTCGCCGAACAAATGGTCGCCTTTCAGCAACGCTCCTCCGCGCTCGCCGCCCTCAACGCCGAGTACAAGGTCTGCGCCATGTATCACACCCATTCCGGTGTCGACTTGGTCGGGGCGCCGGTGTGGGACATCTTCGAAATTCTAAAGTCGCTCGATCCCGCCGCCGTCGGCATCAACTACGACATCGGTCACGCCACCGTCGAAGGTGGTTTAGGCGGTTGGATCGATAGCTTCCGCGTAGCCCAGCCCTATATTCGCGGAGTTGCAGTCAAAGACTTCCTTTGGCAAAAAAAGGCCAAGGATTATCAACCCACCTGGGTTCCGCTGGGTCAAGGCATGGTGCGTTTTCCCGCCTTCTTCGGGCTGCTCGCGCAATCCACGTTCGATGGACCCTTACAGCTTCACTTCGAATATCCTCTCGCGGGCGCGGACGCCGGCAAACGACAACTCACTGCTCCCCCAACCGAAGTCTTTTCCGCTATGCGCCGCGACCTCCATCAACTCCGCCTCTATTTGAAAGACTCGGGTCTCGCCAATGCTCAGGCGTGACCTCCTTAGAGCCTGTGCGGTCTTGGCCGCGCCTGCCATCGTGAAATCAAACTCCTCCGCCATCCGCATCGATCAAATCGCCCACTCTTACCAGGACTTTCGCTATCGCGCCCCGTACAAATTCGGCGGCTTCGCGGTCGACCGGGTCACTCTCTTGAATGTCGAGTGCGTTGTGAGTCTTCCCAATGGGCGTTCCGCCAAAGGGTTCGGCTCCATGACCATGGGTAACGTGTGGTCGTTTCCCTCCCACGTTCTCTCTTACGATCAAACGCTGGGCGCCATGAAGTTGCTGGCGGAAAAGATCAATGCAACGACGGCCGCTTTTCGCGAATGGGGTCACCCGATCGATATGAACCGCGCTTTGGAGCCCGAGTATCTGCGCGCCGCGGCCGAAGTCTCTAAAGACTTGCATCTGGCCGAGCCGATCCCGAAACTCTGCACACTGGTCACAGCCAGCCCGTTCGACGCGGCCCTGCATGATGCCTTTGGAAAAATTCACGGTCGCAATGTTTATCAGTGTTATGGCTCAGATCTGCTCCCTAACGATCTCGCAACCTATCTTGGCCGTAACTACACCGGCCAATGGCTCTCCCAATTCCTGCTTACGCGCCCCACGCCCTCCATGCCTGTCTATCACTCAGTCGGAGCATTGGATGCTCTCACCTCCGCCGATCTCTCGCAGCCCATTCACGACGGCCTTCCCGAGACTCTTTCCGACTGGATTCCCTACTCCGGCCTCGACCACATCAAAATCAAACTCAACGGCGACGACCTTGCCTGGGATCTCGAGCGCGTTCTCCGCGTCGATGCGGTCGCCGTCCAAGCCCGTCCCAACATCGCATGGCTTTATTCGCTCGATTTCAATGAGCGCTGCCGCAATGTCGAGTATCTGCTGCAGTTTATTCACACGCTGAAAGAGCGAAATCCTGCCGCTTTTGCTCGCATTCAATACATTGAGCAACCCACCGCGCGCGACCTTGCCGCCGACCGGCACAATGTCATGCACCAGGCCGCGAAACTTGTTCCCGTGGTCATTGACGAATCTCTCACCGGTCTCGACATGCTGCTGCTGGCCCGCGAAATGGGTTACACCGGCGTTGCGTTAAAAGCATGCAAGGGTCAGTCGCAAGCTGTTCTCATGGCCGCTGCCGGTCAGATCCACAAAATGTTTCTGTGCGTGCAAGATCTCACCTGCCCCGGCGCTTCGCTCATCCAATCGGCCGGCCTGGCAGCTCACGTACCCGGCGTAGCGGGCATTGAAGCGAATGCCCGCGAATATGTACCCGCCGCTAACCAACCCTGGCAGGAACGCTTTCCTGGAATCTTCAAAATTGCCAACGGCCGCATGGCTACCGAAACCATCACCGGCCTCGGTCTGGGAGCGCTATGATCGTCTTCGCGCTCGCCCTGTTCCTCAGCCCTGAACTGTTCCGCCAGCAATGTGCCTCCTGTCACGGTGACGATGCTCGTGGCACGGCGAAAGGTCCCGGCTTGGTTGCCAATCCTCATATTGCCGCGCAAAGCGCCGAACAGCTTCAGTCATTTCTGCAGCATGGCAATCCTGGCGCCGGAATGCCCGCCTTCAACGACCTTCCTCCCGCCGATCTCACGTCGCTCGTCAATTACCTCCGTTCTCTCACTCCCGCCACTCCCTCCGTGGGTACGGCGAAGCTACCTAAGATTTCATGGCGAGCGCCCCAGCCTGGTGACTGGCTCACCTATAACGGCAATCTCTCCGCCAATCGGTATAGCGAACTTCAGCAGATCACCACCGCCAATGTCGCAAATCTGAAACTGCAGTGGATCTTCCCCACTCACTATTTCGGCCTCGAAACCACGCCTTTGGCTGCGGATGGTGTGTTGTATTTCACCGCTCCAAACCAGGTTTTTGCGATTGATGCTCTTAGCGGCGCTCTGCTGTGGACCTATTCGCGCCCACAAACGGCCGGCCTTACCGGCGATGCCAAGCTCGGCACCAACCGCGGTGTCGCCCTGCTCAATGACAAAGTCTTTTTCGTTACCGACAACGCCCACCTCCTCGCACTCAGTCGCTCCAACGGAGATCTTCTTTGGGAGGTCCCGATGGCGGAGGAGCGCCAGGAATACGGCGGCACCATAGCTCCACTGATCGTCGATGACAATGTCATTGTCGGAGTTGCCGGAGCGGACGAAGGGATTCGCGGCTTCGTAGCCGCATTTAAGGCCGGCACGGGCGCTCTCGTATGGCGTCGCTGGACCATTCCGCTTCATGGAGAAAAGGGCGCCGAAACTTGGCAGGGAGATGAGCCTCTATTGGGCGGCGGCTCAACCTGGCTCACCGGCTCCTTCGATCCCATCACCGGCACTCTCTACTGGCCCACCGGCAATCCGTTTCCCGATTCGGACGATCGCGGCCGCCCCGGCGATAATCTCTATACTGACTCGATTCTTGCTCTCGATGCCAAAACGGGCGAACTGAAGTGGCATTATCAGTTCACTCCGCACGACCTTCTTGACCGTGATGCCACGGAGCCGCCCGTACTTGTTGATGCGACCTACCGAGGGACTCTCCGTCATCTCCTGCTTCATGCCGATCGTAACGGTTTCTTCTACGTTCTGGATCGAACCAATGGCGAAATTCTCCTCGCCAAGCCGTTTCTCCGCAGAGTTGATTGGGCTAATTCCATCGGCCCCGACGGACGGCCGGTCGTGATCGATCCGAACGGTTGCCCCTCCGACGCCGCCAATTGGAGTTCCACTGCCTTCAGCCCTTTCACGCACCTCTACTACTTCCTCGCTCTCGAAGAGTGTCTCGGTAAACCGGTGGGTTATCCCGATCAAACCGGCCAACGCTTCCTGCGCGCCATCAACATTGAAACGGGCGAAATCGCCTGGGAGGTCGCGCAGCCCGGCCCGGCTCGCGCCAAAACCTGGACCGGCGTTCTCGCAACCGCCGGTGGACTTGTGTTCTATGGCAAGCCCAACGGTGGCTTTGATGCGGTCGATCAACGCACCGGCGAAACACTTTGGCATTTCCCGACCAACGTCCGCATGAAAGCACCGCCCATCACCTTTACTGTCAATGGCAAACAATACGTGGTGGTGGCGGGAGGGCCCAATCTCTTATGCTTCGCTCTTTGAATCCGGAAGCCATCGCGCAAGCGTACTCGGTCATTCGCCGTCACATCCGCCGCACGCCTGTGGTGGAAATCGATTCCGCGGATTTCGGTTTGACGGCGGGTTCTCTCAGTTTCAAATTAGAGCTTTTGCAGCACGCCGGCTCCTTCAAAACGCGCGGTGCTTTCGCAAATCTTCTGACACGGCAGATTCCGCCCAGCGGCGTTGTGGCCGCTTCGGGTGGCAATCACGGCGTGGCTGTTGCTTATGCCGCTCACAAACTCGGCATTCCCGCCAAAATCTTCGTCCCGACTGTCACACCGGATGCCAAGTTAGCACGCCTGCGAGAGTACGGAGCAGCGCTCGAAATCGTCGGCGATCGTTATGACGACGCTCTGCATGCCAGCCGTCAGTGGGCGGCGGAATCGGGTGCGCTCGAAATCCACGCCTATGACCAGTTTGAAACTTTGCTGGGGCAAGGAACCGTCGGCTTGGAATGGGCCGCGCAGGCGCCTCGTCTTGACACTCTCTTGATCGCGGTCGGTGGGGGCGGTCTCATTGGCGGCATCGCGGCCTGGTATCGCGAGCGCGTCAAGATCGTCGCCGTTGAACCAGCCGCCGCTCCTACGCTTCACAAAGCTATGCAAGCGGGCAGGCCGGTCGATGCGGAAGCGGGCGGAATAGCGGTGGATTCGCTTGCTCCGCGCCGCGTCGGTGAACTGATGTTTCCTTTTGCCCAAAAGTTCGTCGATCAAGTCGTGCTGGTTTCAGACGAGGAAATTCAGGCAGCCCAGGGTCGTCTTTGGCGAACTCTGCGCATCGCCACTGAGCCGGGAGGAGCCGCCGCCTTTGCCGCTCTCCTATCACGCCGCTATGCTCCGCAG
>Ga0302324_100028265_pt1 | contig 10660 bp, 10 predicted proteins | sample Palsa_T0_1_FD_201949 | JGI IMG/M metagenome (GOLD analysis project Ga0302324, IMG submission 201949) | Peat permafrost microbial communities from Stordalen Mire near Abisko, Sweden - Palsa_T0_1 | ecosystem: Environmental > Terrestrial > Soil > Palsa > Peat permafrost | place: Sweden: Abisko...
GCGGGATTCAGGTATCTGCAAAGTATCGCCAAAGCGGTGCATTCGCCCGATTGCCGGGTTAGGCAGCGGCGAACAGCCGGTGCAGTTCGGTGAGCCAGGGGATCGCCAGCGCCAGGGTCGGCACCACCAGCACCGCCGCCGCGGCGAGGTAGGCCGCCGTCGACACCATCAGGCTGTTGCCGCTGCCGGATAACCGGCGTACTCGCAGCAGCGTGTGCGTACCTCCGGCGGCCAGCGCACCCGACGGCGTTCGGCCCGACGCGCAGGTCACAAGGGCGCGGGCCAGCGGAGCCCGGCCGGCCACCCGGACGGCGGCGTCGTCGGCCAACAGCTCGGCCAGCAGCTGCACCGCATCCAAAGCGCTTGCGCTGCGGACGAATCGGGGAAATGCGGCATGGGCGGCGGTGAACGCCTCGAGGACCAGATCGTGACGGGCCCGCAGGTGGGCACGCTCGTGGCTCAGGATCGCGGAGACCTCGGCCTCGGTCAGCGATTCCAGCGTGCCCTCGCTGAGCACCACGCGGCTGCGCACGCCGGGCAGACAGTAGGCCAGCGGCTGCGCCACCTCCAGCACGCGGAGGTCGCGGCCGCGGGCGCGGGCCCGCACCGGAACCGCGTCGGGCGATAGCCCGAGGAGGTCGACGAGCATCCGATGGTGGGCTCGTCGTCGACGGGTGGTGACCGCCACCCGGACCACGGCGACGGCCAGGCGGACACCGATGACCAAGGTGAGCGCGAAGACCCCCACGTCCAGAAGCCACAGTGGCCAGCCGAGCCGACCGATTTCGGCGGCGGGGCTCGCGGTCGGGCGCCCGTCCGCGCCTGGGACGAAAAGACGGCTCGCGATGGCGATGCCGGCGCTGAACGCTGAAAGGACTGCGGCCACGGCGATCGCCTGCCACAACACCATCGCTGCGCGGGGGGCGCGCAGCGGCCACGATGCCCGCGCAAGGAGGCTTGGTACTGGGCCGACCAGCATCACCGCGAGAGCGGTGAAGGCCAGCCCGGACATGGTGTCAGTCTCCCTTAGCCCTCGGGCCGAGCGCCACCGACCGACGCGTTTCGCTGATTACATTCCAGCTCGTCGAGCGCGCGCCGAAGTGCTTCGGCTTCATCGATACCGACCCGCTCGACGAAGTGCACCAGCGCCGCCTGCCTGCTGCCGGAATCGGAGGCCTGATCCAGCGCGTCGACCATGAGCCCGGCGACGAGCTCATCGCGCCCGTGCACCGGCGCATACCGATGCGCGCGGTCGTCACGGATTTGCGAGACCAGATTCTTCTTTGCGAGTCGCTGCAATACGGTCATCACCGTCGTGTAGGCCAGGTCACGGTGCTCGGACAGGGCTTCGTGGACTTGGCGGACGGTTTGGGAATGGGAATCGGACCACAGATGGTCCATCACCGCACGCTCGAGATCTCCGAGCCGCGTGAGCTTAGCCATGCTTGATCATCTCCTGTGCGATGCCGCCAGACTACTCGCGCTTACTACCGGCTGTCGTACCACCCGACCCGTAGTTGTGAGCGCCCTCACAGCATACGACGTTCCCATATGGTTAGGCTAACCTCACAAATGGAGGTACCAGTGACGACTGTATTTGACGACCCGCTGATCGCGTCCATGTCCATCGAGCGCGTGTTACCGCTGCACGAGTCGAGTCAGAGGCTCCGCGAGTTGTATCCGCAATGCCCCCGGGTCTACGGGGTCGCGGTGCTGGGTGACGTCTCGATCCGCCGGTGGTGGCCGTTGGAATCGGCCGTTCGGACCGATCGGCTGCAAGCCATGTTCGACGCGGCCGTGGTCGACATGGACCGACGCAGCGCCGCACGGCAATTGGCAGCGACGCTGGTGCACACCGTGATCGGCCGGGTGGTCGCGTTGGTCGTGCTTGAGGCCCGGGCGTGGGACACCGGCATGGAGAACCTATGGGTCCATGTCGACTCAGACGGTGTCATCGACTGGGCCGGCGTCGTCGACCCGACGGTGCGAGTGTTGCCCGACGACCCTTATCTCGCCGAGGGTGATCGCGTCGGCGAGGGATCGGTGCGGTTGCCGAGCGAGGCTGCGCTGACGACCTGGGTGGCCCACCGCTGCCACCTCACGTTGGGATCACTGTTCGCCAAACTGCATGTCGTCAGCGGCGGCGCGATGTCGGTCGCCGCGATGTGGCAGATCGTCGGTTCGACGGTGGTGGCGACCGCGACGCAGGTGCCCCAACTGGCCGGCGCCGACGAACCTGCTGCGATGCGCCGTGGCCAGGCAATGCTGGACGCGCTGGTCGGCTTCGGCTTGCCGGTGCGGGGCCAGTCGGTCGCCCGCCCACGCCGCCGGGGAACCTCTTGCGAGATTAGGGCAGCCTTTGCCTATGCTGATGGCATCGAGCGATAAATGACCGTGCCGGTGTCCTGAGGGCTGCAGTGACCCCCGGTCTCTCGATACAGCGAGCCCCGTGCATTACGCACGGGGCTCGCTGGTATCTGCGGGTATGTCAGCGGCTGGTCAGTCCTTGATGAAGTGGTACATCCGGTACGAAATCTTCCCGCGTTGCAGTTGCTTGTACGCCGTCGTGCCCGGCGCGCCGGAGAATATGCGGCCGAAGGGCTGCAGGACTTTGGGCACATAGCTCGAGTTCAGGCCCAGGAAGCGCTCCGAGTTGTTATCCATCCCGCGCAGCACCTCCGTGTTGATCTCCCGCTTCGATGCCATCCGCATTGGCATGCCGGCCAGTGCTGCATCCCAATCGTCATATTCGAGGAACCCGCGGAAATCGGCGTAGAGGAAATGCCCTCCCGGGCGCAGCACCCGCGTCATCTCAGGAAGAAAACGGTCGAAATGCGGGTAGGAGTGCGCGGCTTCGACGTTGATCACCGCGTCAAAGGACTCGTCGGGAAAGGGCATGCTCTCGGCGTTGCCGTGCACGAAATCCAGCCCCGGTAGGTTGTGTCGTTTTTGGGCGAATGCCACACCGTCCGGGTTGTAGTCCAGCCCCGTGTAGGCGGCCGGGTGCAGCGTCCGTACCAGATACGAAGCTCCACCGCCGTGTCCGGAGCTGACCTCCAGGACTTGTTTGCCGCCGAGATCCGCTTGGGTCGCCGTGCGGTGGTAAAGCTGGATGCAGTACCGGTTGGGCTCATCCTCGGGAGCCAGCGGCAGTCCCATAGGCGGATCTTCCTCGTAACCCCAGTTGAGAAAGGTGACGTCTTCGTTTTCCCACCGGCGGGTGATAAAGGGGTACCAGTACTTGTTCATGGCCAGTTTCAGCCACGGGAAAGGGTCGATGGGCTTGATGTACCGCTTGAGAGTGCTTGTCACAGCGGCGAGTATGCCAGGCGCATTACGCGCTGCCGTGATCGGCCGCGGATGCCGAATCGACCCCACTCAACGCCTCGGCGGATCGCCGGTAAACAACCGCTCGTGCGCCCCGTTCCGGCACGGTCGCCACACCGCGCCAGCGCCCTCCTTCGCCGGGCGCATCGGTTGGTGCGAAACGTAATTCGCGCAGCATTGTGCGCAGGGTGATGTCCATCTCCATGTTCGCGAAAGCCGCGCCGACGCAACGGTTGATGCCCCCGCCGAAGGGGATCCAGGTGGCGGGCTGCGGCCCGCCGCCGAGGAATCGATCCGGGTTGAACGACAGCGCGTCCGGGAAGCTCTCTTCTCGGTCATGGGCCAGTCGGATGCTGACCATCAAGTTAGTGTTCTCCGGAATAACCCACTCTCCCAGTCGGATTCGCGTCTTTGTGCGCCGCACAAAGGAGTCCAGAACCGGCCGGGTGCGCTGCACTTCCCAGATCGTGGCCTGCCGCAATTCAGATCCGCCGGCGTCGGCTTCCTCCGTCAGCCGCGACAGCAGCTGTGGATGACGGGATATCCGCTCCACTGCCCAGGCCATTGATCCGGCGGTCGTCTCGTGGCCGGAGGCCACCAAGGTGAACAACTCGTCTGCAATGTGCCGATCCGGGACCGACTCCCCGTTTTCGTAGCGAGACCGCACCAGCAGCGCAAGCACGTCGCTGCGCTCGTCCAAGGCCGGGTCGACCCGCGCGGCGGCGATAAGCGCGTCGACGATAGCGTCGAAACGGCGCCGGGACCGCAGATGCCGGCCCCATGGACTCCACGGCCCCAGGTCGCGCCGTAACGTCGGCGGCAACGCTAGGACAAGGCAGGCAACTGTGACCATAGCCGGCAGCATGTCGCGAAGCTCGTCCAGCGCGAGTCCCTCGGCGCCGAAGACGGCACGCAAGATTGCACCGAGAGTGATCCTTGTCATCGGCGGCAGCGCTTCGAACTCGCGGCCCTCCGGCCAGGTCGCGATCTCGCGCATCACCTCTTCTTCGATGATGGGCTCGTAACTTCGCATCCGCTTGCCGTGAAAGTGCGGGACCACCACCTTGCGGCGCGCGAGAAGTCTGTCGCCGGCAAGGCTGAACATCGACCCTGGGCCGAATGCGTCGCCCAGGCTCCCGCCCCCCGATGTCGGCCGTTCGATCAGATCGGTGCTGCTGCTGAATAGGTCCTTAGCCAGGACTGGATCGCCGATCACAACCGCGTGGCCTGCGCGCGGCAAATTCACGGTAATGATCGCGCTGTCGTACCGGCGGGCTATAGCGGCATACATTCCATGGTTTGAAACCAGGAACCTGATGGCCTGGACGGGCTTCGGTATCCGCGGACCCGGCGGTAGCCGTACCGGCTCAGTTGTCGCCGTTACCATGTCGTCACTCCCCGTTCCCGTGCTGCGAAGGTTTCTGTGCCGGCACCCCACAATATCGGTAGCCAACGCGTCCCGCTGGCCGCACCCCGAAAACAGCCAAGCCTCCTTGGGCCGTGTAAACACAAAGGCGTGAAGTCATCGCCAGGCTCGGCCGTCTCACCGGGTTTCGAAGCACCGTTCGATAAGGCGTTAGGGCTGGTGTTCACCGAGATCAATCCCGATCAGACGTGCGCCGAGCTCGAAGTCGCACCAAAGCTGTTGCAGCCGATGGGCATCGTGCACGGCGGGGTGTACTGCTCGATGGTCGAGAGTCTGGCCAGCGTGGCCGCTTACACCTGGCTTCAGGCCAACGGCGGCGGGTCGGTCGTCGGCGTCAACAACAACACCGACTTCTTGCGTGCGATCGGGAGCGGCAGGGTGTACGGCGCGGCGACGCCGGTGCATCGCGGGCGGCGTCAACAACTGTGGCTGGTCACCATCACCAACTCCGACGAGCGGCTCGTCGCCCGCGGCCAGGTCCGGCTGCAGAACCTCGAGGCAGAAGCCGGCTAACTGGCTTTCGCCGCCTCGCCTTCATGCGATTCGGCCGCCAGTACCGCTAGCTGTTCAAGTCGTGTACGGGCGAACGCTTGCTGCTCGGTGATCGTCAACTGGCCGCGCCGGGTGCTCAAAAACGTCACTGTCCACGACAACAGCGTGCTGACCTTAGTTTTGAACCCGACGAGGTAGACCAGGTGCAGTACCAGCCACGCCAACCACGCGATGAAACCGCTGAACTCGAGCGGACCGATCTGGGCAACCGCGGAAAACCGCGACACGGTGGCCATTGAGCCCTTGTCGAAGTACTGGAACGGCTCGCGATCCGCCGGATTTGCACCGCCGAGTTCAGCTTTGATCGCGGAGGCGACGTATTTGGCCCCTTGAATGGCGCCCTGCGCCACACCCGGCACACCGTCGACGGCGGCCATATCCCCGACGACGAACACGCTTGGGTGGCCGGGCAACGACAGGTCGGGCAACACCTTCACCCGGCCTGCGCGGTCGAGTTCGACGGCCGACTGGCGGGCCAGATCTCGGCCCAAGGAGCTGGCGGAGACCCCAGCCGACCACACCTTGCATGCCGATTCGATGCGACGAACCGTCCCGTCGGAGTCTTTGACTGTAATGCCGTCGCGGTCCACGTCGGTCACCATCGCCCCGAGTTGGATTTCGACGCCCATCTTTTCCAGCCTCGCAGCCGCTCGCTTGCCGAGCTTGTCGCCAAACGGCGGCAACACCGCAGGGGCGGCGTCGAGCAGGATGACCCGTGCCCTGGTGGAGTCGATGTGGCGGAAGGCGCCCTTCAGGGTGTAATCAGCCAATTCCGCGATTTGGCCGGCCATCTCGACGCCGGTCGGTCCCGCGCCGACGACGGTGAACGTGAGCAGCTTTTTCCGCCGCTCCGGATCAGTGGACCGTTCGGCCGCCTCGAATGCGCTCAGGATGCGTCCTCGCAATTCCAGCGCGTCGTCGATGGACTTCATGCCGGGGGCGAACTCAGCGAACTGGTCATTGCCGAAGTAGGACTGCCCAGCACCGGCCGCGACGATCAAGCTGTCGTATGGGGTTTCGTAGCTATGACCCAACAGATCCGACACAACGACTTTGCGGCTCAGGTCGATACGTGTCACGTCACCAAGCAGCACCTGAACGTTGCGCTGTTTGCGCAAGATGACGCGGGTGGTCGGAGCGATCTCGCCTTCGGAGATGATGCCGGTCGCCACCTGATACAAGAGCGGCTGAAACAGGTGATGGGTTGTGCGGGCAATCAACTTGATGTCGACGTCGGCCCTCTTGAGCTTCTTGACGGCGTTGAGCCCGCCGAATCCCGATCCGATGACAACGACCCGGTGTCGGCGATTGGGCGCGGTGACTTCGGGATGGGCGTTCATGGTGTTGGTTGCTCCTCAGCAGCGACTGGGTTGCCTACCACCGTAGCCGCCCGGACCTGCCATTATCGATGTTGGCGAGGTGTGATCGCCCACACTGGGAACCCCCGACGTGATGCGTCACGCTGCACCGGTCAGAGACCGACGAGCGGGCGCAGCGCGTCGCCGACGGCGGCGATCACACCGGGCGTGTAGGCCGGCATGTTGATGATGACGCCGTCGACGCCCACGTCGAGAACCTTGGTCTGAATCTGTTCGGCGATGTGTTCAGCGCTTCCCGCCAGCATGCGCGAGCCCATCTCTGCGGGGATCTGGTCCGGCTTCGCGTTGTCGTCGAGCAGCACGGTGATCAGCATGCTGGTCTCCAGAGTGGCGGGGTCGCGGCCGATCTCCTCGCAGCGCTCCCGGACCACTTTGAGCTTGCCCGGCAGTTCATCGAAACCGGCGATCACGTTGAGATGGTCGAAGTGCCGAGCGGCCAACGGGATTGTTTTCTTCTCGCCACTGCCGCCGATCATCAGCGGAACCGAATCGCGGTAACGCGGGTTAGCCAGCGCATTTTCGGCGCGGTACCACTTACCGGAAAAGGTCGGTCGCTCACCTTTGAGCATCGGCAGAATGATCTGCAGAGCCTCGCCGAGGCGATTGAACCGATCGGTGAAGGTGCCGAACTCGTAGCCCAGTTCGTCGTGCTCGAGCTCGAACCAGCCCGTGCCGATGCCGAGAATTGCCCGGCCCGCGCTGACCACATCGAGGGTGGTGATCACCTTGGCCAACAGCGTGGGATTGCGGTAGGTATTGCCGGTTACCAAGGTGCCCAGCTGAACTCGCTCGGTCGCGGTCGCCAGCGCGCCGAGTGCGGTGTACGCCTCGAGCATGGGCTGGTCGGGGGAGCCCAGCATCGGCAGTTGGTAGAAGTGGTCCATCACGAAAACCGAGTCGAATCCTGCTGATTCGGCCTCGCGGGCCTGGGCGATCACGGTGGGGAAAAGCTGCTCGACGCCGGTGCCGTAGGAGAAGTTGGGTATCTGGAAACCAAGCTTGATAGTCACCGGATCGACCCTAATGACACAAGGTCAGCTGCGGACCTCGCTGAAGCGAATTACGCGTTAAGCGAATTGCGTCAGCGCACCGTGGCTGACGTGCAGCAGCTGGCCGGTGATGTGGCGGGCAGCGGCGGTCGTCAGGAACAGCGACATCCTGGCGACCTCGTCGGCTACTGATGGCGGCGTGTTGGACAGACCCTCGTAACCGGCCTGCGCGCTGCGTCCCGTGGCGATCGCGTTGATCGTGATTCCTCGGGTGCCGTACGCCTTGGCCTGGCCGGCGACCCAGCTCGCGAGAGCGGCCTTGACCGCGGCCTCAGCGCTTCCCGGACGCGGGTTCTCCGGCACGACGCTGATGATTGATCCACCCGAGCGCAGGTGATCACCGACGGTCTCGACCGCCAGGACCGCCGAAAGCAGCGTGTCGTCCAGGGAGTTACGGTACGCAGCGGCCAGATCCGACAGCGAGTAAGCGCGCGGGTCGCCGGAGTTCCAGCGGGGAGCCGGAATGTTGACGATGGTGTCGAGGTGATGGGGGAACAGGTGGCGGACCTCGGCGAGGCCGGCGGGGTCAGTCGTGTCGCAGACGATCGCGTCCGCGTCGATTTCCTTCGCAGCCACTTCGAGATCGTCCCGGCGTGCACCGACCAGGGTGATCGAGTGGCCGTCGTCGTGAAACCCTTCAGCAACGGCGCGACCCAATTCGGTGTCGCCTCCGGTGATCAGTACTTCCACCGCCATGACCTCCTCGTATTCAACGTTGAATCCAGGTGCCGGCCGGTAACTAGCACCGCGGCTTCCGCCTCGAGCAACGTTCGACCGATGCTTCGATGGTGGCACACCGCCACACCGGTCCCTGGGATTTCAGGGCGTGTATGGCCTTAACCTTTTGCCATGTTACTGGACGGTAGCTAGAGATGAAACTCCAAATCCGGCACGACGCGATCTCCGTTTGGACAACGCTGGGCACTGTGAGGTCTCGGCTCAGGTCAACGCGAAGGTGGGCAGTGGCCGCGGTGGTGTTGTCGGCAGCACTGGCGATGGCGAGCGGGTGCGGCCGGAAGGCGCCGACGCCACACGCCCCGAGCCACCCGTCGGCCACGTCGATCAAGGTGTTCGCCGCGGTACCGCTCAAGGCGGCGTTCACCCTGCTCGCCGGGAAGTTTCAAACCGACAACCCCGGCGCCACAGTGGATTTCGACTTCGCGACGTCGTCGCAACTGGCGAACAAGCTCGCGCAGGGCGCCGCCGCGGACATCTTCGCCTCGGCAGACAACGCGCAGATGGACACCGTGGTCAAGGCCGGACTCACCGGAAGCGACCCGGTGAATTTCGCCACCAACACCCTGGTGATCGTCACCGCCCCGGGCGATCCGAAGCAGATCCATGTCTTCGCCGATCTCGCGAAACCCGGTATCCGCGTCGCGGTGTGCCAGTCTCCGATGCCGTGCGGAGTAGCGACCCAGCACATCGAAGACAACACCGGCCTCCAACTCAGCCCAGCCAGCGAGGAGTCGACGGTGTCAGCGGTGCTGACGAAGGTGACCAGTGGTGAGGCTGACGCGGGGTTGGTCTACCTCACTGACGCGCGCAAGGCCGGCAACGTCATCAACACGGTCGACTTCCCCGAATCAGCCGAAGCGGTGAACGTCTATCCGATCGCGATCCTCAAGCACGCGTCCCAGCCGGCGCTGGCGCAGAAGTTCGTCAACCTGGTCATCAGCCCGACCGGCGAGAAGGTATTGAACCAAGCCGGTTTCGCCGGCCCCTGATAGAGCCAAGACGCGCCCGGCAGCAGTCGCGATGCCTTATCGTCGTCGTAGCCGTCGGCTTTCGGCCGCCGACCCGGTGAACTGGGCTGATGCCGGTGATCTAGTCATTGACATCGGCGGAAAATCGATCACATTGTCAGCAATTCACCCTTGCGTCACGGGTGTAACACGGTAGGTTTTTTGCTCATGGACCAGGTCGAACGGAATTCAACACGGCCCAAAAAGCGCTGGACGGGGGCCGTCGTCGCGTTCGGCTGTGCCGGTGCGATCGCCCTCGCATTGCCCGCCTCCGCCGGCGCCGACCCGGTGCCGCCACCGGCGCCACCCGCCGGCCCCGTCGCGCCCGCTCCGGCGGTCCCCGCAACGCCCGACGCGGCGCCCGGCCCGGCCGGCCCTCCCGCGGCACCTCCGGCCGCCAATCCGGTCGCGGCGCCACCGGGAGCCGACCCCAACGTGCCGGCGCCGCCGGCGACAGACCCGAGCGCACCCCAACCCGGACGGGTCGACAACCCCGTCGGGGCGTTCAGCTATGTCGTTCCGGCGGGTTGGGTGGAGTCGGACGCGACCCACCTCGATTACGGTTCAGCACTGCTCAGCAAGATCGCTGGGGCGCCGCCCGCCCCGGGGCAGCCACCAGCAGTGGCCAACGACACCCGGGTCGTGCTCGGCAAGCTGGACCAAAAGCTGTATGCCAGCGCCGAAGCCGACAACACCAAGGCCGCAACCCGGCTGGCATCAGACATGGGCGAATTCTTCATGCCTTACCCGGGCACGCGGGTCAATCAGGAGACAACGCCCTTGACCGCCAACGGCATGTCCGGCGGTGCGTCTTACTACGAGGTGAAGTTCAGCGACGCCAGCAAACCGAACGGCCAGATCTGGGCGGCAGTGGTCGGTCCGGCCGGGCCGAACATCCCGCAGGCCGCGGCGAACCAGCGTTGGTTCGTGGTGTGGCTGGGCACCGGCAACGATGCGGTGGACAAGGCCGGGGCGAAGACGCTGGCCGAATCGGTCCTTCCGCTGCTACCGCCCGGTGCGCCGGCACCTGCTCCGGGCGCACCACCATTGCCCGGAGCACCGGCCCCCGCACCTGCTCCGGGCGCACCACCGCCTGCTCCGGGTGCACCCGCTCCTGCTCCTGGCGCACCGCCTGCACCGGCACCCGCGCCCGGCGCACCTGCTCCCGCGCCAGGTCCGGGT
>Ga0302324_100028268_pt1 | contig 10659 bp, 8 predicted proteins | sample Palsa_T0_1_FD_201949 | JGI IMG/M metagenome (GOLD analysis project Ga0302324, IMG submission 201949) | Peat permafrost microbial communities from Stordalen Mire near Abisko, Sweden - Palsa_T0_1 | ecosystem: Environmental > Terrestrial > Soil > Palsa > Peat permafrost | place: Sweden: Abisko...
TGGTGGGCTCGATGACCCGCGTCAAGGTGGTGAAGAACAAGGTGGCGCCGCCGTTTCGCGAGACCGAGTTCGAGATCATGTACGGCACGGGCATCTCCAAGGAAGGCGAGATCATCGAGCTCGGTGTGCTGCACAATCTGGTGGAGAAATCCGGCTCCTGGTACAGCTACAAGGGCGAGCGCATCGGACAAGGCAAGGACAACGTCCGCACCTTCTTGCAGCAGCATCCGGAAATTTCCAACGACATCGAAGCGCAGATTCGCGCCAAGCTGATTCCTGAAAAGGCGACCATGAACCGCGGTGCGGACGCCAAAGAAGCGTAGCCTCCGAAGGGAGGGGCGGGACGAGGTCGATCCGCTCGACGGTCGCGCCGCACGCGCGGCGGCGCTCGATATCTTGTCGCGGCGCGATTACTCTTCCGGGGAACTGCGCAGCAAGTTGCTCGGCAAGGGATACGACGCTACCGTGATCGTCGAGCTCATCGAGCGGCTGCGGGCCGAGAGACTGCTCGATGACGGCCGCTATCTGGAGAACTTCGTGGCGTATCGCGCCTCCCGCGGCCAGGGTCCCAATCGGGTGGGCGCGGATTTGCGCCGCCTCGGCCTGCCGGGCCCTGAGATCGAAGCGACGCTCGCGGCCTATGGGGATTGGCTCACTCAACTTAAGCGGGCGCGCGAAAAGAAGTTTGGAACTTCGCTGCCGACCAATTACGCTGATCGGCAGCGCCAGGCTCGATTCCTGGCTTACCGGGGCTTCAGCGGCGCACAGATTCGAGCCGCCTTGGGGCTAGACACCGAATTGGACGCCGATACCGCAGACGAGATATGAAACGCGACCCTAAATTGAGGATGATGACCAGCTCGGAAATCCGGGCGAGCTTCCTGGAGTTTTTCCGCAAGAACGGCCACACGGTCGTGCCCTCGAGCTCGCTCGTTCCGGGCAACGATCCGACGCTGCTGTTCACCAACGCCGGCATGGTGCAGTTCAAGGACGTGTTCCTCGGCAAAGACACCCGCAGCTACACGCGCGCGGCGAGCGCGCAGCGCTGCGTGCGAGCGGGTGGCAAGCACAACGATCTCGAGAATGTCGGCTACACCGCCCGCCACCACACCTTTTTCGAGATGCTCGGCAATTTCAGCTTCGGCGACTACTTCAAGCGCGAAGCCATTCATTTTGCGTGGAACTACATCACCGGCACGCTGGGCATCCCCAAAGAACGTCTGTGGGCGACCGTTTACAAGGAGGACGACGAAGCGGCGCGCATCTGGACGGAGGAGATCCACATCGACCCGACGCGCTGCACGCGCATGGGTGAGCAATCCAACTTCTGGTCGATGGGGGAGACGGGTCCCTGCGGCCCCTGCAGCGAGATTTTCTACGACCACGGTCCTGACGTGCCTGGCGGCCCCCCCGGCTCCCCGGACGAGGACGGCGACCGATATGTAGAGATCTGGAATCTAGTTTTCATGCAATACGACCGATCGGCGGACGGGGTACTCGTGCCGCTCCCGAAGCCCTCGGTCGACACCGGGATGGGGCTGGAGCGTGTCGCCGCGGTCATGCAAGGGGTGGACAGCAACTACGATATCGACCTCTTCAGGGTATTGATCCGGGCCGCAGCGGAGATCACGGGCACTCGCGAACTGGATTCCCCGAGCCTCCGCGTGATCGCGGATCACATCCGGGCATGCACGTTTCTCATTATCGATGGGGTGGTGCCCTCGAACGAGGGCCGTGGCTATGTACTGCGCCGCATCATTCGACGTGCCATCCGCCATGGCTACAAGCTCGGGCAAACCCAGCCTTTCTTCCACAAGCTCGTGCCTACGCTCGCTCGAGAAATGGGCGGCTATTACTCGGAACTCCTCGAGGGGGAGTCGCGCGCCGCCGAGGTGCTCGCGCAGGAGGAGTTCCGGTTTGCCGAGACCCTGGCAACGGGCATGGCGCTGCTCGACGCCGAGACGGCCAAGCTCTCCTCGCCGGTAATTCCAGGCGAGACCGTTTTCCGCCTTTACGATACTTATGGATTTCCGGTCGACTTGACGGCGGACGTCGCGCGCGAACGCGGCCTCAGCGTCGATCAGGAAGGTTTCGACGCGGCGATGGCTGCGCAGCGGGACCGCGGGCGTTCCGCGAGTAAGTTTGGACTGGCTGCCTTGAAGGACTCGGTCAAGCTCAGCGGCAAGACGGGTTTTTCGGGATATGACCGATTGGCGGGCCTGGGCCGCGTCACTGCCTTGATTTTCGATGGGGCCGTGGTCGACACCTTGAGCGTCGGCCAGGAAGGGCAAGTGGTTCTGGATGAGACGCCTTTTTACGCGGAGGGCGGCGGCCAGATGGGCGATTCAGGGACGCTCAGCAGCCCCGGCGTACGCTTCACGGTTCTTGACACACAGAAAATCGGCGCCTCTTTCGCGCATATCGGTGTCGTCGAATCCGGGGTGTTGCGCGTGGGGGATGAGCTGGATGCGCGGGTCGACGGTGAGCGGCGGACCGCCATCGCTCTCAATCACTCCGCGACGCACCTGTTGCATGCCGCCTTGCGTGCCGTGCTCGGCAAGCACGTGCAGCAGAAAGGATCTCTGGTCGCACCGGATCGTTTGCGCTTCGATTTCTCGCACACCCAGGCGGTAGCCGCGGACGATCTGCGCAAAATCGAGGATATGGTCAACCGGGCCGTACGCCGCAACGACCCCGCGCAGACGCGGGTGATGGCGCTCGACGATGCGGTCGCGGCGGGCGCGATGTCGCTTTTCGGGGAGAAGTACGAGAGCGACGTGCGCGTGCTCTCCCTCGGCGATTTCTCGATGGAACTCTGCGGCGGCACTCACGTCGAAAGAACCGGCGACATCGGATTGTTCAAGATCATCAGCGAGACCGGTGTGGCGGCGGGCATTCGCCGCATCGAGGCGGTTACCGGCCAGGCGGCGTACGAGTGGGTGGTCCGGTTGGACCAGGTCGTGCGCGATATCGCAGGCGTTTTGCGAGGCAGCCGCGAAGAGGTGGACGAGAAGGTTCGCGAGCTGGTCGATCGTTCGAAGCGCCTGGAGAAGGAAGTCCAGCAGCTCAAGTCGAAACTGGCCACCGGTCAGGGCGGTGACGTGTCGAGTCAGGCAAAGGCTGTTGGCGGGGTTAAGGTTTTGGCCGTACAGATCGAGGGCGCTGATGCTAAGGCGCTGCGAGATTCCGTCGATCAGCTGAAGCAGAAGCTCGGTTCGTCGGTCGTCGTCCTGGCGAGCGTTCAAGATGGAAAAGTCGTGCTGGTCGCAGGGGTGTCGGCCGATCTGGTCGCTCAACTCAAGGCGGGCGACATTGCCGGAGCCGTAGCGGCCCAGGTGGGCGGCCGGGGCGGCGGCCGAGCCGATTTTGCGCAAGCGGGCGGCACTCAGCCGGAGAAGCTCGGCGCGGCGCTCGCGAGCGTGGAAGGACTGGTTCGCAACCGGCTCGCAAATTGAATTTCGCTAATTGAACGATGTATTTATTGCTAATGACAAATTGCGTCCACAAGTACCAGGATTCTTGTATTCTGGTCGACCAAATCGAGATCTCTCCGGGTGAGAGACGATGGAATGCTTGACGGCGGCGCGGGTGGTCGAGTTCCGTTCGTCGCACTGCAAAGTGCCAAGGACGCTGAGGAGCACAAATCATGTTGATTTTGACGAGAAGGGTGGGCGAGACGGTGATGATCGGAAACGAGGTTACCGTCACCGTGTTGGGGGTCAAAGGAAACCAGGTCCGGATCGGGGTCAATGCCCCGAAGGACGTTGCGGTCCATCGCGAGGAAATCTACGAGCGCATCAAGCGCGAAGAAGATGGCGAGGGCAGAGCGCCGGGCACGGTGCCGCACCTCGTCGATGACGTCGAATAAAGCCTTCTTAACCTTCAGCTTTACCTAGACCGCATGGCACGGGTATCATCCCGCGCTCCCTGATGTGGGCCCGAAGCCCGTCCGGAGAGGTGGCCGAGTGGTCGAAGGCGCGCCCCTGCTAAGGGCGTATGGGTCAAAAGCCCATCGAGGGTTCGAATCCCTCCCTCTCCGCCAATGGCTCGGGAATGCCTGGGCGGGAGGCCGGGAGCAATCTCGCTCGTCAGGGGTTGCCCAGTTCGGTTTACTCGTGTGCGCCCGTAGCTCAGTTGGATAGAGCGCCTGGCTACGAACCAGGAGGTCGGGAGTTCGAATCTCTCCGGGCGCGCCATTTTTCAAGTACTTGGACGCGCCTAGAATTCCCAAGTGTTGAATATTCTGGCGAGTGTTGAATATTCTGGCGAGTGTTGAATATTCTGGCGAGTGTTGAATATTCTGGCGAGTGTTGAATATTTAGCTCCGCGGTTTCGCTCGGGTGACTCCTCTCAGGTAGTGCCGCTTGGTCGTCTCGACACTGGCGTGTCCTAGGCGGTCTCGAGCTTCCTCAGGCGTCGCGGCTCCATCTGCACTCACTGACCGCAAATCATGAAAGGTAAAGCGCCGGCCCCCGGCCTTCGCGTACTTCTGTTGTAGTCTCTGCCAGATTGCCGAGAAACCGTCCTCGGTATATCCGCGGCCGTTGCGCTTCCTGATAAGGAACTCTCGGGGTATGTCCGGCTTGAGAGCTTTCAAACGCGCAAGGACCGCATCCAAGTCGGGGCTGTGCTCGATCAAGACACGAGCGCCGCCCTTTGACTGCTCGATGTAGACGCCAGCGTCCGTCACATGCTCCCACCTGAGGGTCAAGAGATCGCCTCTGCGTTGCCCGATTGATACTGCTAGGTCGATAGCCGCGCGCATGCGCTCGGTTGCAATCGCCTTTACGGCTTCTACCTGATCGAGCGTGACTTGGCTGCGCTTCGGGCTTCGTGGCCCGAGCTCCAATCCGTCAGCCGGATTCTTGGTAGCGATACCCCACCGAATGGCCTTGGTGAACACATGGCGCAACAATGCAATCTCGTGGCGAGCTGCTACGGGCACTCGCCTTCCGTCTTCGCCTCTCCTGCCATCCTGGTAGGCATAGCAGTGTCGAGCGGTGACGTTATCGGGGATCATGGTGCCGAATGCGAGCTTGAGTCGGTCTAGCTGTTTGGCCTGATCTGCCCGCGTAGTCGCGGAGCGCTTCAACGGAAGGACTTCCGTCCGGTACCGGTCGATTGCATCGCCCAAAGTTCGACCGGCCCACTGGCCGTCTACGAGCGTTCCGTACTTCGCTAAAGCGGTTGCAAGGTCGCGGCCGAGATTGACCGACTTGCCGAGCTTCGGACGAAACCAATAAGCGCCGTGGACCAGATAGACTCGCCGCGGTAGATGGTTATCCAGCCTTCGTTTGCGTCCCATTGATAGCGTCCCAATCGAAGTTAGGCTCTTGAGTGGCTGCCGCTTTCCCACCGACCATGTGTCGTTGGAACTCGGCCAGCGCTACTACAGGCGCCCCGAGTCCGTTAACGGTAAACCGCCAACCGTGCCGGCGCAACCAGCGTGTCTGTGCACTCGGCCGGGCGTAGCCGGTAAGCCGCTGCAGTTCTTGTGGCATGAGAAACATGTCAGGTGGGCGACTCGCGCGAAAAATTAGGTTGGATGCTCCGTAATCACGATCTGCACGCCTGACACGTTACGGCGGCCTACGGGCGACTGCCATACAGCGTTTCGTGCGAAAGCGGCGACGAATGCCTATTAAATGACGGGTCGGGCCAATGAAGGCCATGCTGGCCGGCGTCGCAATCGCCGCGAGGAACACAGCCGCCCAACCCTAAGTTACCGCGTCCGCGGCTCATGAGCTTTGCGTTTCGCTTCTTGCTTGGCCAGCACGTCCAGGGTGATTTGTTCACGTTCGGTCCGGGGTGAATGCATTTGCGCCAGAAACCGGCGGATGTCGCGAGCGACGTCCGAGTGTCCTTCGCGTTCAAGTGCATCGTGGACGACATACCAGCCCTGCTCCACCTCGCGGCGGGTTGCGACAAGCTGCGCCCGTCCCGGCTCAGGTTGATTGCGGTCGCGACGAACATACGCATTAAGCCTCTCCTGGACATAGGTGGACGAATCCCGCTCGTCAGAGCGAAATGCACCGTCTGTTTTTGGAACTCGTGACTCGCCGCGCACGGCACGCTCGGTTGCATTTGCCGCGATACCTTGTTCGCGTAGGTGGGTCGCAAACTGTTTCCTCCAGTCGCGAAGTGTCGCTTTGCGGATATTGAGTCTGACACCCTGCTCACTCATGGCTTTAACGACCAGGTGAACGTGAGGATTGCCCTGATGCGTGTGCAGCGCCATCGCGTACCGGTGCTGAAGCGCAAATCGATCCAGTGCGAGCGCCCGCACCGCCGCTTCGAGTTTGTTAGCCGGCGTGCCCTTCGGCATGGAGAAGATGAGATTGTGCACGAGCTTGGGCGGCTTGCGTCCGTGCGCGATGGCTCGATCGGTGTGGCGGCGACGGACACCCAGGTCCAGATCCCAATCGAGCAGCAGATCCTGCTCAAATCCTCTTTCCATCAGCGTCTCGCCCATATCGGTTTCGATCTCGTTAAGACCTTCGCGTCCGATATAGTCAAAATGGGCGCCGACGCCTTTCAATGTCCGAGCGCCGCCGGAAACTTTGATCATGACCTCAGGGACTCGACGGGCAGTCCTTGCGATGGAGGCCACCTCGCTCGGGGTCAGCCTCGCCTCCGGGCCGCGCCGGCCGAAGCTGGCGACATCGAGCAAGGGCCGCTCCGTGCGCAAGTCAAGGACTCGTTTTCGCATGGTCGCTCTCCCAGCTGGCGATGTTCGCCTCAATCAAAGCTTTGAAATGGGCCCGCAATGCTTCGAGGGCCCGGAGCATCGCTCTGAGGTCTCCGGTGGTCAGTCCCTCGACTCGCCCCGTCTGGTGGGCGATGCGGGCGATCTGATTCAGATTCCGACCCACCGCGCCTAGCGCACCGACGGCGTTCCTCAGCTCGGCGAGCTCGCGATCGGGGAGGGGCGGGACGTTTCGCAGGTGAGTGCGCACCAGCATCGAGACGTAGGTCGCCGGCGCCAGTCCCCGGCTGGCTGCCCGTTCGCGAAGTAGTGCGTGATCGCTGCGCCGCAACCGGACATAGACACGAGCGCGTGGGCCGATCGGTTCGACGGCAAGCACCTTGGCATCGCTTGCCGGCGCCATACCAATCACGCTGACGATTAAACGCTTGAGCATCGCCGATTCGGTCGATCCTCGCTCTACAGCAATCGCCTGCAGCCGCAACTTGATCTGCGGATCGATTCGACATTGGATGCAAGGACTTGCGGCCATGTCGAACATCGTCTGACATGAGCGGCAGTTTGCCTATCCGGCAAAGCGACCGAATTGACCTCTGAATGCAGCACAAAATTCCGCGGCTTCGGAGATCTGTGTTTCGGATTCTGACGCTCAAATGGATAGTTGCGGGGTAGCTCGCTATATTCAGCCGATGACCATGATCGTGCCGTGAGCGCCGTCACTACATTTTCCGTTTGTTTGTCTGGGACTTTGACGATGACGACGAACCGCGACTGCCCGCTCGACGAGTGTCGCGATGAAGGTTCCCCTGGCGCCTTCAACCAAGTCCCACTCCCAGTGCCCTGGTATCGCTCGATCCTCGACTTCCGCCGGCTCTGCCGTATTGAAACCGCATCGACGATCTATCCTCGGCCAGTTCCGCGATCAGTGGCGTGGCGCGAGCGACGGATACGTCGCTTCGAGCGAAGATGCCCGGTGAGCTCCTTTACAAGTGGGACAGGCAGCCCCGGAGACTCCAGGCTGCCCGTTGGCTCACTAAACCGTTATTGTTTCGCCGTCGAACTTGGTGAACGTAAAGCCGTTGAAGGGTTCGTTATAGGTGGGTCGCTGATCGCGCAGGATACTGATGGTGATGGCCTCACCGAGCAGGAGAGATTGATCACCGTCCGAGCGCCAGTGCACGGCGGATATGTCGCGGCCCAAGCTGCAATTGTAGGCCAGCTTGTTGAGTTCTCCGCCCACCGTCATTTCGCCCGCATCGGCGCCTGTGTAGGGAAGCAAAGACTGGCCGTCGTCGGACGCGACGACAGGACTCGGTAGCACGAAGGTCTCGTTGAAGAACGCCTTCAGCGCGGTGACGCATGCGCCGGCGATCGCACCGTGAGCCTCAGGGTACGAAGGATGCTGCGGGTTTGCTTCAGGAAAAGCAGCCGGAAGCAGGTACGTGCCGTACTTGGAGAACGTCTGGTCAACCGCCTGAGAGTTTAAGACCTCAGAGTTAAGGGGGTAGTCTGCAGCGCCCGTCAGGGTGTTGTGCACGAGGCCCCCATACTCTATCGGGCGCAGGGTACGATGCACGAACCACTTTTGGTAAAAACTCGCCTCGAGCGCCCGATTTGAGACCAAACCCAGCAGATCCGTGATGTACTGCGAACCGAAGGTAAACCCCCCAGCTTGATTCTTGATGGTGAGATAGGGGTTCCCCGGATTAACAGGAGCTCCGTGGGTGAGCAGCCACTGCGCCGCGAAAAGATAGGCCTGGATTGCGATATCCGAGTGGAAAAAAGCCCCCAGATCGCGACCGTTCTTGAGGTAGCTCGTGCCGGAAATCGTATTGGCCGGGAAAGGCCCTTGCCCATTCTGCACCGCGAGCCACTCGGCGAACGTGGTCAGGTAGTCGGTCTTGGGAGCGTAGGCGTTGAACTGCTGCGTAACACTCAAGACTCCAAAGGTCACCGGCAGCCAGAAAAACTGCGAGACGTACGGCCCGATCAGATCGCCCGGGTTGACCCCACGAAAGAGCGTAGCGGGGGTGACCTTGCCCTTCACGGTGGGCCCTTTGAAGTGCGACAGCGTGTTGAGCTCGGCGATCGCCGCAGCGGTGATCGGTTCCGCACCGTACTGAGAGAAGGGAACATCGCGAGCCAAGGCCATCCAGTAGCCCTCGACCATCTCGCCGGCCCTCTCGGCGCTCGCGAGCTTAGGCGGAGGCGGAACGGTCAGCTGGCCGCTATCGGTGCCTTCCAGATCGTAAGCCAGTCCGCCTTGAGGGTCCACGAGCTTCGTGTTTCCGCCCAAGGGGATGTTCGCGAAATCACTGGGCTTGCCCGTATCGCACGCCGTCAACAGCGCTTGGTACGCCGCGGGGACCACTTCGCCCAGGCTGCCATGCGGGAGCCCCTGAGAAAAGTTGCCGATGAAGTTCGGATACCGGGTCTCATCGCCGTTCGAGATATGCGGTGGCGCCGGAATATCTCGTTCGGCGAGCGCCGCTCGCTTGCGAATTCGGTAGGACCTCTCTCGGCGCGATGCCGGATCGTCTGCATCGCCGTCGCCATCGTCCGCTTGAGCGGTCTTGCTTAGGAGGAGCGAGGGAAGTGCGGTACTCGTCGCGGCGGCGAGTGCCGTGGAAGCCCCCACGCGACCGAAAAACGAGCGTCGGCTTAATGAATTAGGCGCGGCTGTGGCAACGCTGTTCCCATTAGACGCGGATGACTCCTCGTCGCTGTCTGCGTTTTTTTGATGTGTCTCATTCGTTCGCATATAAACTCCCTTATGACATTGGTGTTTTGGCCATGAGCGTACGGCCCCACGCGGAGCGCTCTGTTTGCGTACGGCATGGCTTCGCGTCATCTGGATGCCAGGTCACGGTTCCCAGCTTGATCGACGCGGTGAGGTGCTCGCCAAAGTACCGCTGACAACCGTGTCCGCGTCCGTCTCAATGGCTAGCATGTCCTTCCCGCCGTCCACAACTACGAGGCTGAAGTGCATTTCGGAGCGCCCTTTCGGCGTTATGGTAGCCCTGCCCCTGCAGTCCTTATCGACCGTGTAAGAACCGGTGACGGGAGCGAACGTTAGAGTCGTGTCACCCTCGCTACCCCCTACATGTCCGCTTATTACTCCTTCTCCAGAAGGGTTGACCGTTAACTTCAACTCACCGATGAAAGCCACCCATCCTGTGGCGGGCGCCCCTGCGAGGAAGGCGCCGGTTGTTTCAAACCCAAAACTACCCCTAACTGTGGCATTGGTGCAGGCCGGGGAGCCCTGCTTCACGGCGAATCCCTCCGAAAAAGTGTGAACGGCCAAGAACCCTGTTGACGTAACCACAATGGAGAAGGGGCTGGCTCCCGTGGGGTTGCCTGTGCCGGTGCAGTTCGGGGCGACTGCGTAGGTTCCGGTGACAGGCTCGGTGACAATCACGCCGTCATGGGATGCTGTGTTCTCTCCGGTAAACGTGCCTGTGGCTGAGTCAAACGTGAGCTGGGTCACGGCGGCGCTGGTAGGGGTGCCGTTGCTATCTGTGCCGTCGTGCAGAAACCCGTAGGTGCCACTCAGAGAGGCGTTTGAACAATCCGCCCAGTCGATCGCCGAGTCGGTCGCCGTGTCAGTCGCCCAGGCAGCGGAACTGAGCGCAAAGCTGGCAAGAACAATCATTTGAGCGATGCGAAACGTTTTGGAAATCATGGTGCTCTCCTCTTCCCGGCTGTTTGCTTGCGTTCGTCTATCTAGCGCGGAATTTCCTTTTTGGCCTCATTCCTCCTCCGTGGATTTGCCCCGTCAAGTGCCTATCGTCCCTATGAGAGTCAAGGTTCCGGTGGTGCCAATGCCGTACATCGATACGCTGTTCGAATTCGCATTCGTCACATAAGCGAACTTACCGGAGGGATGGACAGCTACCGAGGAAGGATTCGATTCCGCAGCTATCGTTCCGATGGACGTTAAGGCCCCCGTTGTG